>ENA-UOJB01000088-UOJB01000088.1-human-gut-metagenome-genome-assembly--contig:-C48-NODE-88-length-121556-cov-42.314220_pt1 | contig 121556 bp, 112 predicted proteins | sample MGYA00242338_ERZ723885 | MGnify/ENA metagenome assembly ERZ723885
CTTGCGTAAGCGAGGCTCAGACTTGCACCTAGTCTCTTTGGTTCTTTCCCTCGTTAATATTAACAAGTGTATTAATTCGAATAGCGAACCCGAGAAGTGCTGTCCGGCAAAAAGAACTATCCCCCTTGCCATATGAACGCTTTGTTGGCTTTGCGTCCATGCAAAGCCTTTGGGCGTTCAACTTCGGGCATCCATGCCCGTCCCTTGTCAAAGGTGAGGTGCTGTCGCCCGAAAGAATTCGGGCGACTACCGGAGGGATTGCCTCAGTTGCATCGACCCTCTCCATCCCCACAACCATTACAAAAAGACAATAATCCCTCGCCCCACGTCTTTCCTTTTATACAATACATCAATCACTCACCAGTCTGTTCACCGGCTCATTCGTCAGCCTTTGGAACAGCTTCACCGCAAGACCGGTGCAAAGCGCCGAAATAACAGTACCCTCCCTTGTTCCGACTATCGTGAAATCAAACAGCAACAGCGACAGAATCAGCGCAAGCACCACACAGCTTACATCAAAAGCTATCTTTACATTACCGAAATTCTTGTTTGCCGTATCTGCTATCGCCTTTACAAAAGCCTCTCCCGAGTTCATTATAACATTTGCCGAAACCGACAGTGATACGCCGAAGCCCAGTATCACTATTCCGACAACCACCATTACAAGACGCATTATGTAGCTTTCCGCAGGAATAAACCCGACCAGCCACAAGCCGAAATCGGTAAAATATCCGAACAGAAATGACAGCAGAATCTGCAAAAGCTGTATCAGCCGAAACTTCTTTCTGAGTATAATTATCTGACCGAGTATCAACACGCAGTTCCAGATTATAAGCCATACTCCGAGCGAGAAACCTCCCTTTGTACAGCTAAGCACATTCGCAACGGACGAGATCGGCGACACGCCAAGCTCCCCGTGCTTTGTAAAAGCCACTCCCAGTGCGGAGAAAAACAGGCTTATTATAAATAAAACATATCTTTTAGCGGTTTCTTTCTTTGACATTTTCGTCTTTCCTTCGTTCTTTGATTCAATCAAGATTTTCACGCATCCTTGACAACAGCAAAATAAGCAGTTCACGCTCTTCATCGGAAAATCCGCAGGTAGCCCTGTCCTCTATCCTTGAAAATTCCTCTTTGATAAGCGGAATGAGCATTCTTCCCTTCTCGGTGAGATATACGCTGAGCGAGCGTCTGTCAGGCGCTGACCGTGTTATCAGACCCTTTTTCTCCATGCCGCAAAGCAATGAAGTCATCGTTGCAGGCTCAATTCTGCAGGCGGCGGCAATATCCTTCTGCATCGCTCCGTCATGCTCCGCAAGATATTCAAGCACCTTCGGCTGTCCCGAAGTCAGCCCCTCGTTTTTCAGAGCAGAAAAAATCCGCTTGCGAAAAGCGGTGTGGTTTGTCATAAGCAAGTGATGAAGTGAATTTTCCATTAGTACCTCCGGAAATATTTTAAATTTGCATTTAAACTGTTAGAAATCTAATAGTATATTACCATATATTCTCCGCCTTGTCAACAATATATTTTCACCGTCCTGATGCCGCCGGACACCCAACCCTATCATACAGCACAGTAATACCCCGTACCATAAAAAACGGACGGCTAAGGCGGATAAAACCGCCGTCGCCGTCCTTTAGCATCACTTTAGATTGAAAATATCAATAAGTCCTGAAGCCAAGAATATATATCTGTTCCGGCATCCACAGTTCAAACACAGCAGGCTTCTCCCTGTCGATTCCGGCAAGCACAGCCTTGTCAAAATGTGCCGTCACCGTTTCAAATTCAGTAACATCTACCGTTGGCTTCACCTCAGCCTCGCATAACGTCTCTCCGCCGTAACGCACGGTTATTTTGCCCGTATTGACACGGCTTCCGCACACTAACTCTATACTGTCGGCTTCACCAAGAACACAGTTGTTGTAGATAAGTCCGCCGCCGAGCATATAGTGCTGTTCGAGTTTTTTGCTGTATTTCATTTTCGCCCCGCATTTGCCGTCGTAATTTTTTGCCTTGACGCCCTTGCAAAGCTCTCTCGGAGGTATTATTTCACCGCTTACGTCGATTGTTTTTGTAAGCCTTATATCCTCGCTTGACGCACCCGCCATAAAGGTGTATCTTCCCTGCTCTACTGCAAAACATTCACGGCTGACATCGTAGAATCTCAGCTCCGACTTTTTTATATCAAATTCAAAATGCCTTTTACTGCCACCCTTGATATGCTCACGGGCAAAAGCCACAAGCTGTCTTAGCGGACGCTTTACAGACGGATTCTCCATACGGAAATATATCTGCACTACCTCGTCACTGTCCGTTTCGGAAACATTTGCGACATCAAGCGAAACGCTTATAACATCACCGTTTTCCTTTACGTCAAAGTCCGAATATTCAAACCTTGCGTAGCTAAGCCCGTATCCGAACGGATAGAGCGGTTTTCCCCTGTAGTAAAGATATGTCATATCGTTTTCGATAATATTGTAGCATTCTATCGGTGCAAGCTCATATTCGCTTTTATACCACGTCTGTGCCAGTCTGCCGGCAGGAGAATATCTGCCGCTTATCACATCGGCGAAAGCGTTTCCAAGCTCCGGACCTGCGTGCGTGGTGTAGATTATAGCAGGCATATATTCCTGCTCCTCGCATATTGAGAACGGATAGCTTGACACCACCGCCATTACGCATTTGTTGTTGGCGCTGTAAACCGCTTTGGCAAGCGCAGAATCATGTGCGGGCAGTGACAGCGTCTTACGGTCGTACATTTCACGGGCTACTATCATCGGATCGTTGCCTATGCAGACTATAACCGCATCTGCTTTTTTCGCAAGCTCTGCGGCACGCTTGATACCGTCTGATATGACCTCCTCGCAAAACAGCTTGTCGTCGGTCAACCCGTACTGCCTTACAATCGTCAGCTTTCCATTGTCGTCAACGCCCAGAGCCTTGCCGAAATAGGTGCGGTACAGTACCTCATCTCCGTGTTTCTGCGGTTTCATTATTTCCTGCGAGAACCAGCGGTAAGTGCTTTCGCTGTCGCACTTACAGGTGTTTTCCGTTATGTACTTGTTATTATAAAGCGAACGGTACGTTGTTTCATCGTGACCGTATTCTGCCTTTTCAAAAAGCGCCCTCGGATCGTCCTTTTCGTAAATCGCACTCACCGTATCATCATCTGCAACACCGAGATATTTTCCCGTCAGCTTCGATTTTATTACTATATGATCACAGGCATTATCATATTCTGCTTTTCCGTATCTTTCTTTTATTCCGTCGAATATTGTTGTATTATATGACGAATAACCTGTATACCAATCCATAAGATTGCAATTACCGTTCATACCGACCACAGCCACGCTACATTCATCATAAATCGGCAGTATGTCGCTATTGCGTAGTAATACCATCTGTTCCAGTGCTGCTCTGCGATTGAGGCACTTATGCTCCTCATTGTCAATCATCATCTCGCACACATCTGAGAATGGATGTTTTTCGTCAAATTCACCAAGTCTGAACCTTGCAAGCAGGCTGTTATACAGCGCTTTGTCTATATCCTTTTCCGACACAAGTCCGCTGTTCAATGCCTCAAACACCGCCGCCTCGACCACATCCTCGCAGTCGCTCATAACGTCCGTACCGTTCTTTATCGCAAGGGCTATCGTTTCTGCGTGGGATTCGCTGTATTTGTGGAACGTTACATTCTGCGAGAAATCGCCGCCGTCAGTTACCACGAATCCCAGTCCCCATCTGTCTTTGAGGACTTTCTGTATATCCGGATTTATAACCGCCGGGACACCCGAAAGCTCGTTATATGCCACCATTACAGAGTATGCTCCGCCGCAGGTTATGGGACGTTCAAATGCCGCATAGTAATACTCGTTCAGCGTCCTCATATCGACATCGGACGAGGCAGTTCCACGCTCGTTTTCGGTATTGTTGGCGCAAAAATGCTTCAGCGTCGGGATGGCCTGAAGGTACTCCCCGTGCCTGTTCGCAAGCCCTTTTGTGTATGCCGCCGACATTTCTCCGGTCAGGAACGGGTCCTCTCCGTAGCCCTCCTCGTTTCTGCCCCAGAGCGGATTTCTGCACAGGTCAACGGTAGGTCCCCAAAGCATCAGATGGCCGCTCGGGTGGCGTTTATTCAGCACCCGTGCCTCCTTGCCTGCCGCAAGTCCCGCCTTTTCCATAAGCTCCGTGTCAAACGTTCCCGAAAGCCCGATTGGCTGGGGGAATACGGTCGTAGGCTCATCGGGGTTTCTTGAAACATATCCCCTGGCAACCTCCGCACCGACATACCACTCGCCTATATCAAGGCGAGGCACAGCCGCCATATGACTTGACATAAGTCCTGCCTTTTCCTTGATTGTCAGCCTTGATAAAAGGTCCTTTACTCGCTCGTCAAACGACAGTGAGCTATCCCTGAATCTATACTTGTTTTCCATGTTCTCCTCCGTCTTGCAGTTGTTGGCTTTTTACGCAAACCGCAATATACATTTATTGTTATCATAGCATATGTAATCGTTTTCGTCAATAGCATTTTGTGCAATTTAGCAAAATAACGCAGTGCCGTTTTTAAGCATATCTGCGTTATTCCGTATTCATTTCAAGTCGGATATTTACTCGATTTTCGGCATCCATTTACCCTTCCAGGTATACAGTGCCATAAGCACAACGCCTATTACCCACGAAACAGGGTACAACAGATAAACGCCGTCAATAGTCGGGAAAAGCGGCACTACGAGCCATATCCAGAATATTCTGAAAATGCACATTGCGAACAGTAATATCAGCATCGGAGGAATGCTCTTGCCCGTGCCTCTTACAGCCCCCGCAAGCACATTCATAATAGCAAGCAGGAAATAGAACGGACAGAAGTATTTCATTGCGGTTTCGCCGCAGGCGGCTACTGCGTCATCGTTTGTGAAAAGCCTTATAATCGGATCGGCAAACACAAGCAGCAGGATGCCTGTTATGACAGTGTAAACAACGCCCATACCGAGTGCTGTCCACATACCCTTTTTAACACGTTCGGGCTTATTCGCACCGTAGTTCTGACCGACAAAGGTAGTCACCGCCATACTTATACTAAGCACCGGCAGGATGTTGAAGCCGTCCACCTTAAGATATGCGCCGAAGCCTGCTACCGCATCCGAGCCGAAGCTGTTGACGCTTGCCTGTACAAGCACGTTTGAAAAGGAGATGACCATATTCTGAATGCCTGTAGGCAGACCTATCTTTATTATCCTTATCGCCATATCCCTGTGTACCTTTATCTGACGGATAAACAGCTTATAATCCTCATTTACCCTCATCATATAGATTATAGCCATAGCGCAGGAAACAAGCTGGCTCGCATCGGTTGCTATCGCCGCACCCTCTACGCCCATACCGAAGCCTTGTATCAGTATAAGGTCGAGCGCTATATTGACAACTGACGCCGCACCGAGATATAACAGCGGTCTTTTTGAATTTCCTGCCGCATTGAATATTCCGGCACACATATTATAAAGCACGTTGAACAGCAATCCGCCGCAGTATATCTGCAAATAGAGCGATGCGCCGTCAAGGATATTTCCGGGCGTCTGCATCCATACGAGGAACAATCTGCTCATAAATACGCCCATGACCGTCAGCAAAAGGCCGATTATAACTGCGATTGCCATAGCCGTATGTACCGCTCTTTTCACATCGTCCTTACGCTTTGCACCCATGTACTGCGATATAATAACGCCTGCGCCGACCGATGCGCCCTGGCTGAACGCTATCAGCAGACTGACGATAGAGCCGGTTGAGCCTACCGCCGCCAGAGCCTCCTTGCCCACGCAGTTTCCTACTATTATAGAGTCGACCGTGCTGTACAACTGCTGTAAGAGGTTGCCCAGTATCAGCGGCACGGAAAATATAAGCAGTTTCTTCCAGATAGAGCCCTCTGTCATAAGGACCGTTCCGGATTTCTTTTTCTCTTTTATATCTACGCTCAATTTAAACTTCCTTTCTTCACCCATAAATATTATACTCATTTAAAAGAATATGTCAACTTCCGTTATCACTGACGTTTTGTGCCACAGCATATTGAACTGTCCTGCAGATTGTGATAAAATGTAAATAGCAGAAAACACGCCGAAAGGATATGATAAATATGACAGACGAAAAGAAAAAAGCTCCCGAAACTCCCGTACAGCCCAATGATAAAGGCGACTACAGACAATCTGCCGACAAAGAGGAGGCTATATGGGATATGAAGCAGGAGCTTGAGGATTATATCGAGGATCAGGGTATTTATATAAGGCAGTAAAATATAGAATAAACCGCAGCTTGTATAAAAAGTCTGTTTTTTCAAAAAGTGCTTATCCTAAATCCCTATCCCCAAACCCCTTTCCCCCGGAAAGGGGCTGAATGTGGGGCTGCCGCCCTCACCCCGCTTGGGGCTACGCCCCAAACCCCATTTTCGAAAATTATATAGGTTTGTCGACAGACTGTAAACCGATTTGCCCTTTCGGGATTGCTATGCGATAAGAAGTGTGAGAAACGGATACAGATAATATGAAGCCGTATATGTCAGTGTTCCGCCCGATATTTCAAAAACGCACCCGATGACATAAGAGAATTCATACGGGCGGCTGAAGAAACGCTAAAATAAGCTTGACAAAGCACTTTAACTGTGCTAAAATCATTTTTTGTGAGTTCGCAATATCCTCACTTTCCGTCAGAAGACGGATAAATCAAAACTACGAAAGGACAATTCAATATGCGAAACAAAAAAGTCCTGTTTATCACACAGGGAGCCGTTATCGCCGCAATCTATGTAGTGCTGACCTATATTGTCAGCCTGCTGGGGCTTACAAACGGCGTAATTCAGGTGCGTCTTTCCGAGGCGCTCACAATCCTGCCGGTATTTACTCCGGCGGCAATTCCGGGACTGGTTGTAGGCTGTGTCATCTCAAACATACTGACCGGTGCTGTAATATGGGATGTTATCTTCGGAAGCCTTGCCACACTCATAGGAGCGGTAGGCACATATCTTCTGAGAAAGCATCACAGGATACTGTACCCCCTTCCGCCCATAATTGCCAATACTGTTATAGTACCGCTTGTACTGACCTATGCTTACGGCGTGCCGGACGCATTATGGTTCTCGGCGCTGACGGTATGTGCAGGTGAGGTTATCTCCTGCGGAGTTCTCGGTCTGCTCCTGTATCACGGACTGGACAACAAATATTGCAGACGTTTGTTTACCGCAAAGGTTTAACAAACAAAACAGTTTGAGCCGCTATGAATATATCATGGCGGCTCAGCTTGTAGAAAAAGTTTGTTTTTTTCAACAAAAGTGCTTGTTCTCAATCCCTATCCCCAAACCCCTTCCCCGTGGGAAGGGGCTGAGTGTGGGGCTGCCGCCCTCACCCCGCTTGGGGCTACGCCCCAAACCCCATTTCCAAAAATTATATAGGTTTTTCGACAGCCTGAGCCGCTATGAGTATATCATGGCGGCTTTCGTGCAACTTGTACATTTATTAACGTTTTTTTGGTGTATTGCACCAAACACACCGCTTTACTTCTTGACTTATTACAGCATTTGTGATAAAATCAGATTATCAAAATGTAAGTTCAAGAGGTGTTCCTTATGAAAAAAAATAAAGGCTGGTTAAAAAATAAAGTGCAGAGCCAGGTAGTTGTAATAACATTTTTATGCGTTGTCTGCTGTATAATGATGCTGGCTACCATTGCTGTATGCACTGTCAACATTCTGACAATGGTAGGTCACGACGACCCTGTTTATCATTCTTCGATAATGCTGTCACTGATTACCGAGGGCATTTCGATTATCGTTACTGCGGCATTTATCCTGCTTTGCATTTATGTAAAAAAAGCAATAGTAAAGCCTATCAGAAAAATCAGCAACGAACTTAATAACTTCTCAGAGGGTATTCTTTCCGCTGAATTTGACGTCAAGATAAACGACAGCGATATAGGAAAGCTCGCAAGCTCGCTCAACACCGCCAAATGGTATCTCAAAAAAATGGTCGATGAACTTACATATCTCCTTACTCAGATGTCATACGGCAACATCAGTTTTACCATTAACTATGATTACAAGGGCGAATTTGCTCCCATAAAGTCGGCATTTGAGCAGATACTTGTAAATCTTAATGACTCGTTTTCAAGAATACAGAAGGCAGGAACTATGCTATACGATGCCTCCGAGCAGGTATCAAGCGGTTCGCAGGCGCTTGCACAGGGCACAAGTGAGCAGGAAGCCTCTATCCGTGAGTTGTCAGACTATGTGCAGGATATTTCAGGCAAAGTAAACAAGAACGCCGAAAACGCAAAGAACGTAAGCGAAATTTCAGATACGGCAACCACCGACCTTAAGGAAGGCAATGCAGAAATGCAGAAGATGCTTGCCGCTATGAAGATTATAGACGAAAAATCAGCCGAGATCGAGAAGATTATCAACACTATCGACAACATCGCATTCCAGACAAATATACTTGCCCTTAATGCCGCTGTAGAGGCCGCAAGAGCAGGTGAAGCCGGCAAGGGATTCGCCGTTGTTGCAGACGAGGTAAGAAACCTTGCGAGCAAGTCCGCAGAAGCCGCACAGACAACAAGCGAGCTTATCGGCAGCACTATAGAGGCTGTTTCAAACGGCACGGCTATCGCAGATTCAACCGCACAGACTATTGAAAGTGTTATGGAACGTTTCAGCAACGCAAACGCACTTATCAACGAAATATCGGACGGCTCGGCGCAGCAGGCAACTATGGTTGATCAGGTGCTTTCAAGCGTAAGCCAGATTTCAGCGGTAGTTCAGAACAATGCCGCCACAGCTGAGGAAAGTGCAAGTGCAAGCGCACTTACAGCCGCTCAGGCAAAAGAACTTCAGAAGATGGTCAAGCAGTTCCATCTGCGTGAGGACGGTCAGATTCATCTTGAAGGCCCTATGGAAGAATAATAGCAACAAAAGCAGGCTGAAAATACCTGCTTCAGACTGTCGATAAACCCACGCACCGCAAAAATGCAGAAAAGTAAATCAGCACAAACTAAAATTAAAATCTGATAAATAAAAAGAATTTCACACAGCCGTTTTTTACGGCTGTGTGAAAGCATTTTTACTTACTGCGTCAATCGCCCCTCAACGTACCTTTGTACGCTTATCGGGGCGATTTCCTTGTCTGCGTGTGTTTCTCAACGTCTGCTTTTTTACGGAGAATTTTATGACTACACAGGAATTTGAATACAAGGGAATGCACTGCAAGAAATGGCTTTCCGATAACGAAAAGGCGAAAATACAGATAATTCACGGGCTTGGCGAAATGTCGGAATACTATGAGCAGTTCGCCGAATATATTACAGCCAAAGGAATGTCGGTATATCTTTGCGAATACCGTGAACACGGAAGGACGGCACTGCCTGCGGATATAGACAATATCGTTCAGACTGCGGCAAAGGAATGCGGTGATTTTTCGTCATACGTTCACTCGGAAAGTGACACACCGCTGTTTCTGCTCGGTCACAGCCTTGGCGCACAGATGGCTCAATATGTTATTTGTCACTGCGATAGCTCGCTTTACAGCGGAGTTATACTTACGGGCTGTCCGTATATACATGATACGAAAGCGCTTTTGTCGGACATAGAAGCGGAAATTTCCGAGAAAGGCGCAGATGCTCCGAGTATGGATGTATTCCTGAAGCTGTTCGGAAAGGTTGCGGAGCCTTTTCCGGAAAAATGCACGGTATCCTGGGTGACATCCGACCTTGAGCGTGCTTTATATTATGAAACTCTCCCATATACCAACAAAATGTACAGTTGTCGCTTTTACAGGAGCTTTTTACAGCTTGCAAGCGAAGTACAGTGCAAGGATTATCTTAAGAATGTTTCACCGAAACCGCCCTTTCTTTTAATGAGCGGAACACAGGATATGGTGGGCGATAAAGGCGCTTATGCAAAAGAAAAAGCCGGTCTTCTTATCGAAAACGGCTTTGATGTCAGACTTGAAATATTTGACGGAATGCGTCACAGTATACTGCAGGAAGTGCAGAGGGAAAATGTATACCGTTTGATTTATGAGTTTATAAGAGAGAATATATAACTGAAGCATCCGGTTTTATCCGGATGCTTCAGCTTGTAGAAAAAGTCTGTTTTTATAAGATAGTGCGAATTCTCTATCCCTATAAGAACGCTTTGTGGGCTTTGCGTCCATGCAAAGCCTTTGGGCGTTCTATCTCGGCATCCTTGCCGAATCCCCAAACCCCTTTCCCCCGGAAAGGGGCTATATTAATGGGGCTACCGCCCCTAGACCAAGCAAGGATGCTTGCAGTCAGTCACACAAAGCCACTGCACGATGCAGTGGCACAAATGGCTGACGACCTGTACGGGGGCGGTAGCCCCAAAGCAAGGACGCTTTGGTTGCTTGCCAAAAGTTTTGCACGATGCAAAACCAACAAAGCAAGCAACGCTCGACACCCCATTTTAATGTTTACAAGAGGTTTTTCGACAGTCTGAAGCATCCGGTTTTATCCGGATGCTTCTCGTTCTTATGCCTTACCTTTTCCTGAGTAGCAAAGGTAAGTCTTTTTGATCTGCGCTCTGCTCCTGCTCCGTATCAGTACGCTGTCGCCGTTGTCCAGCCTGAACTGTTCATCGACCGCCGTGACATGATCCATATTGATGATATAGCTCCTGTGGCATCTGAGAAAGCGTGACTTTTCATCGACCATCTGCTGTTCTATGTCATCAAGCTTCATATAAAGCGGATATTCTTCATCGGCAGTGTGAAGTATACAGCGGTTATTGCGGCTTTCGATATAGATAATGTCGCTGTACATAATATTGACATAGCTGTTGCGTACCTTTATCCTGATATAGTCCCTTACATAATGCTCAAGCACTCTGTCAAGAACGCTTTCTATTCTTTCACCGCTGAATGGCTTCAGAATATACCCGTTTGCCTTGACGCTGTAGCTTGCTATTGCGTATTCGGGAGTGATAGTAGAGAATATCAGCAGGTTATCGTAGCCCTCATTTCTGAGTTTTCCTGCAACGTCTATCCCCAACTCATCCCCGACATATATATCCATAAAAACAATATCGAAAACTGTTCCGTTTTCAAAATCGGAAAGCAGTTTTGCGCCTGTTTCGTAGGTAATGATACTGCACGTCATTTTACGCTTCTTGAAATATTCACTTATCAGAAATTTAGACAGTAAGCAGTCTATAACACTGTCATCGCATATCGCTATTGTCATTACTGATCGATCCTTTACCGTTTCGGAAATTATCTACGCTTATATTTTAGCATACTTTTAACAGCAATGCAATACTACCGCAATGTAATTCGAAAATTCAATAAATTCGACAAATTATATACTGTGGGTTTATCATTTCACGCCCACGTTCCGTTTCTGAACACGGGTATCTCAGCGCCGTCCTCGCAAATTCCTGTTATATCAAGGTCATCAGAGCCTATCATGAAGTCAACGTGTATTATAGAATCGTTTACGCCAAGAGCGTGAATCTCGTCAAGAGTCATATTTTCAGCTCCCTCGATAACCTCCTGAAAGCCCTCGCCTACCGCAACGTGACAGCAGGCATTCTCATCAAAGAGGGTATTCATAAACAGAAGTCCTGAACGGTTTATCGGAGATTCCTTAGGAACAAGCGCAACCTCACCGAGCATCGATGCGCCGTTGTCCATAGCGAACATCTTCTTCAGTATTTCCTCGCCCTGCTTTGCTTTACAGCCGGATACCCTGCCGTTTGTGAATTCTACCTCAAAGCCGTCTATCAGGTTGCCAGACCAGCTCAGAGGCTTCGTGGCGACAAGTCTGCCCTCGCACTTGCCCTTCATCGGGCTTATGAACACTTCCTCTGTCGGCATATTCGGAACGTAAGCCGCTCCGTTTACACGGTTTATGTCAGCCGCACCGCACCACTTTGCCCCGGGAATAAGCTGTACAGTGAAATCTGTGCCGTTACTGCTACTGTATCTGAGGGATTTAAAGCGCTTGCTGTTGAGCCAATCGGCTTTTTCCCTCATAGTATCGGTATGCTGTTTCCACACCTGCTCCCAGTTTTTATTGCCGTCAAGATAAACGCAGGAGAAAATTGCGTTCCAGAGTTTTTCCACTGCGGTATCGCTGTCATCGTCCGGGAACACTTTCTTTGCCCATTTGGGTGAAGCGGCGGCAACTATCAGCCACTGGTGCTTACCGTCTATCTCATCACGGTATTTCTTAAGCACCTTTGAACGCATCCTGCCTACCGTTGAAATTACATCCGCAGGAATACCGCTCAGCTCATCGGGGTCGGCAGATTCTATAAAAATCCTTGCAGGCAGGTCTTTAACCATCTGCTTCTGCCTTTCTTCTTCCCAGCTAAGCACAGTACCAAGCGTTTCTACCGAAGCGTTTTCGTAATGAAGTCTTTCTACAGCGCCGCAACTCCAGAACATCTCAACATAGCTTGCGCCGGCATTGTAGCACTCCTTCGCAACAAGGGTGGCAAGCTCGTATTGGTCAACCTCGGCGTAAAGGCGTACCTTCTGCCCTTTCTGAACGTTTGCGCCGACCTTTACCATTAATTTTGCATATTCGCTTAACATATTTTTATCCATCTGTAACCTCCGTCGGTTTACGGTTTTCCCGTTATTCTCTGCATTATACGGCGAATTATCCGTTAGCATTATATAACCGACATTAACTATTATAGAACTCTTTGCCTGCCGTGTCAAGAATATCTTATCGGTGTATATTCTTCCTCAATTATCGCAGAATAGGACAAGGAGGTAATTTTTATGGACGAAATGTTTTGTTTTCAGTGCCAGCAGACGGCACACAACGAAAAATGCAACGGAAAAGCAGGCGTATGCGGTAAGAAAAGCGATACCGCAAAAGCGCAGGACGAGCTTATCGGCGCACTTATAGGTCTTGCAAAAGCGGCAGAGTGCGGTACTCCTACAAACAGCACAGACCGACTTGTTCTGAAAGGGCTTTTCACGACTATCACAAATGTCAGCTTCAATACAAAAACTGTAAATGAACTGACAGCAGAGGTCGAGGAGGAGAAACGAAAAATTTGCAAGAGCAAGGTTGACAACTACGACCTTTCAAGGCTATGGGAAGCAAGCGATGATATTCGCTCGCTGAAATCGCTTATTCTGTTCGGCATCAAGGGTATGGCGGCGTATGCGTATCATGCTCTTGTGCTTGGTAAGGCCGACAGCGAGGTGAATTCCTTCTTCTACACGGCACTAAGGGCGATTGAGGGCGAAAGCAATCCGGACAAGCTGTTAGGCCTTGTGCTTAAAACAGGCGAAGTGAATTTCAGGTGCATGGCGCTTCTTGACAGTGCAAACACGGAGAGCTACGGTAATCCCGTGCCGACTGTCGTTCCTTTGACGATAGAAAAAGGTCCGTTTATAGTGGTCAGCGGTCACGATCTGCATGATTTAAAACTGTTGCTCGAACAGACAGAGGGCAAGGGTATAAACATCTATACCCACAGTGAAATGCTCCCTGCTCACGGGTATCCCGAACTCAAAAAGTACAAGCACTTAAAGGGCAACTTCGGCACGGGCTGGCAGAACCAGCAGTCGGAATTTCATAATATTCCCGCTCCTATACTGTTCACCACCAACTGCATTATGCCGGTAAGGCAGAGCTACAGCGACAGAGTTTTCACAACATCGGTTGTATCTTACCCGGAACTTGTCCACATCGGTGACGATAAGGATTTTTCTCCTGTTATAGCAAAGGCTCTCGAATGCGGCGGCTATGACGAGGATAAGGAAATGACGGGCATGAACGGCGGTCATACGGTTATGACGGGCTTTGCGCATAATGCCGTACTGTCAAGAGCGGATGAGATAGTAGCGCTTGTAAAGCAGGGAAAGATAAAGCACTTCTTCCTTATCGGCGGCTGTGACGGCGCAAGTCCGAGCAGAAGCTACTACACGGATTTTGCAAAAGCGACACCACCCGATACGCTTATCCTGACGCTCGCCTGCGGAAAGTACCGTATAAATGACCTTGACCTCGGTACAATCGATGGTATACCGAGAATACTCGACTGCGGACAATGCAATGACGCATACAGTGCTATAAGAATCGCACTTGCACTTGCGGATGCTTTCGGCTGTTCGGTGAATGACCTGCCGCTGACGCTTGTTCTGTCGTGGTATGAGCAGAAGGCTGTCTGCATACTGCTGACGCTTTTATATCTCGGAATAAAGAATATTTTCCTCGGCCCTACTCTGCCGGCGTTTATTTCACCGGGAGTGCTTGATATACTTGTAAAGAACTACAACATCACGCCGACCGACATTCCGGAAAAGGACCTTGCGAAAGCGCTCGGCAGAAAATAATCACACAAATATATAAAATCCGCCACAATTCAGGTATTGATTTTTCCTGCCTGCTGTTATAATAAAGCTGTAAACAAGGGAAATTGCAGGGGGTGACCCTGTACGGTGCCGAAAAGAACAAGGAGGAAAACCATGAGAAATTTTGACGGATTTTATAAGGGTATAGACCTGGGCGGTTGGATCTCGCAGTGTGGAAGCAAGTACAATGACGAGCATTATTCCACCTTCATAACCGAAAAGGATATTGAAAAGATAGCTACAATGGGACTTGATCACGTCCGTATGCCTGTAGATTACAATGTTATCCAGACGGATGACGGCGAAATCATCGAAAGCGGAATGGCTTACATTGAAAGCTGTGTCGGCTGGTGCAAAAAGCACGGTCTTAATATCGTTATCGATCTGCACAAGACCTGCGGATATATCTTTGACGATCCGAGCTATTGCGGATTTTTCGGCAACGAAAAGCTGCAGGATCAGTTTGTATATCTGTGGCAGGAAATAGCAAGGCGTTACGGAAATGACAGTCATATAGCGTTCGAACTGCTAAACGAAATCACAAGCGCAGATTTCACAGATTCGTGGAACAAGATAGCAAGCCGTACCGTAAAGGAGATAAGAAAAATAGCGCCCGAAACAAAAATAGTCATCGGCGGTATCTTCAACTCGAGCATTTACGGGCTGACGCTCCTTGACATTGATTGGGATGAAAACATAGTGCTGACATTCCACTGCTACAATCCGCTTGTTTTCACTCATCAGGGTGCCGGCTGGGTAGATCGCCTTGATAAGTCATACCGCACGAAATTCCCTGCTACAGCCGAAAAGCTTCTTGCGGACAGCAGAAAATATTTCGGTGAGGATTTCACTTCGGATTTTGACGGTATAACAGGTATGATTGACAGCGGCTTCTTTGTAAAGATGTTTGCCGACGCTGTAAAGGTAGCGGAAAAGCTGGAGCTTCCTCTTTACTGCGGTGAATACGGCGTAATAGACAGAGCTGACCCCGAAAGCACGCTGAACTGGTTCAGAATGATAAACGAAGCATTTGAACAGCTTCATATCGCCCGTGCGGTATGGTCGTACAAGGAAATGGATTTCGGCATAACGGACGAGCATTATGCGCCGATTTATGACGAACTTATAAAGGTGCTGTAAAGCAGGAGATTAAAAAAACCGATGCTCAAAAAGCATCGGTTTTTCAGTTTGTAGAAAAAGTATGTTTTTGAAATAAACTTCTGATTTATTATCCCTATCCCCAAACCCCTTTCCCCGGGAAAGGGGCTATATTACTGGGGCTACCGCCCCTAGACCCTGTCGGGGGCTACGCCCCTGCGACCCCATTTTTAAATAATCAAGAGGTTTATCTACAGACTGAAACCGATGCCAAAAAGCATCGGTTTTTTGTGTTTATTTTTCTCCGTCGGGTCTGAAGGTGTGTTCCTTGAATGCTATGCAGTTTCCGCCTATGCGTTTTGCAACACTCTGGGAGCGCATCGCCCTGACATATATATCGTCATAGGTATCGCCGGGCATACCTCTTGCGGCGCTTACTGTCGCCGTTATGTTACGGTAACGGCTTGCTTCGGGGAACGGTATCTTCATATCCCTTACGGCACTGCGTATCTCCTCGCTGAGTACAATTGCATCCTTATCGGCTTTTACCGTAAGGCAGACAAGGATAGTATCGCCCTCATATCTGCAGATAATATCCGTCTTAGGCTTTGATATTATCTTTACGCAGTTGGCTACGGCAAAAAGCACTTCATCGGCTTTTTCCGTGCCGTAAATGCGGTTGTATTCCGCAAAGTTGTCTATATCAACAAGCAGCAGTGCAACGCTGTTGCCGCTTCTGAGAAGCTCGGTCGCCTTTTCTATGCCGTATGCCCTGTTATAGAGGTCTGTACGGCTGTCCATAACCGCCGACATCTTCATCCTCTCTTTGTCGTCCTTTATACGCTTTGAATTTATCATTCTGGCGGTGTAAAGACTGTACATCGAGCAGGATATGAAAAAGCCGAGCAAGGCAAGTCCCCACACTGTGAACGGGTAATAGCCCGAAACATCGTTTATATTACAGAGTATCGTATACCACACGGGGATTATGCCGAGAAATAAGGCCGATGCGGCAGGTGTGAATACGGGAACGGCGGCGAAAACCATTATTGTTACCGCTGTCTGCGAAAGTCCGGTCGCCCCGGAAATACAGCCGGTGACCTTTATACAGTATGAAATCAGATAAAGTCCCCAGAATACATAAGGATAATATGACGGGTATTTTCCGCTGAAATAAAATCCGAAGCCTACACCGCACACTGCGGTGAACAGTATCAGCACCTCTCCTGCAATCTCTGCCGAGCCGCCGTCGGTAATTACATTCTCGAACAGAACCGACATAAACGTGCATATTATCATTATGATTGCCGCTATCGGAATGATACGGCAGTTATATCGTGATATGCAGGCGGCGAGCAGACTTTTTCCGCTTTTGCCCTCTATCTTCTGAGTAGAAAACTTTGCCGCAGTTGCCATAGGCAGACGGTTTTTAATTTCATTTGCTCCGAGTGAAAACAACTCTGTAACTTTCATTATTTTTTATTCCTTCCGGGAATTATCCTCACCGTTATCCGCCGGTTCGGTGAAATTTCTTCCGCAATGCTCGCAGAAGGACGAATTGCCGTTTATCTTTGCGTGGCAGAACGGGCATTCGTCATAGTGCTGAAGCTGAACGCTTCCGTTGTCGATTTCAATATCGTCAATTTCGGGGTGGTCTGTAAACAGGCTCTTACGCTTTCTGAAATAAATGTAATTAAGCAGTGATGCGACACCCGAAAATGCTATCATCACTATCATATTTCTGATAGTATCTCCGAATGTATAAACCTCCGGATAGACCATAACATTAAGGCATCCTGACATAAGCTGTCGCACGCCGTTTATAACAGGAACAGAAATCAGAAAGGTAACTATCAGATTATATCCCGACACTGCGAGCGTACCCATTCTTTTGAATACAAGCACACACAGCACAAGAAGATAGACCGTTACCAGAAAATCCGCTACGGCGATTACCGTGAATAACTCCATATTCATTCCGGACGTTCCGGATATTTCGGCAAAGGCAACCTGTATCTTTTCGATGGCTTCGGGATTGTTAATTGTGGCGGCTATAAGAATATAGCTGATTATACCCGATATGCAGTTAATGATATTGAGTATCATCGACACATAGCGGAAAAATTTAAACCACCTGAGCGGCAACGGATAATAATCCATTCTTAGCTTTGCACGATATTTTCTTAATTCACGTTCATTCTTTTTTGCGTTTTCATCCATTTTGTTAAATCCTTTCAATCACTGAAAAGGCTCCTTCTGTTTTTGAAATATCTTAAATTCAGAATGAGCCATACTGCCATAAATACTACTGAGAAAATTGCGAAAAGTATATTTGTTATGCTGATGTCATAGTCTTTAACGCCGCTGAACAGCGCAACTCTGAAAAGCTCGCTTGCCGAAGTGCTGACTGCGTTTACCGCAGAAGTATAGATGAGGAAAAATTTAAGGAAACCGTAAGATTTTTGCGTCAACTCGGAAAGCTGTCTGAACATTATGACGCAAAGAGGAACAACAGCCGCAAGCAGTACCGACATTACGATATTGTATGCAATAAAGCCGGGTATTGCGGCGGCATTTGCCTTTTCCTGCACATCGTCGCTGAATGACGCAAATACCGACACAATGCATACTATAGCCGAGTAGCCCGACATAACAGCCTGCAGTACCGTTATCACGGTCTTGAATATGCGAAGCCATATGACAGACAGCGGATAGTCATACAGCTTCTGATTTGCATAGCGCATTCTGTCACTGCGGCTGTTTATCACGGGTTTCTTAGGTTCTGTCTTGTATGAGCTGTTCTTTCTCTTTGCTTTTGACATCTCTTGTCGTTTTCCTTTCGTTTGCCTGAAATAATCGGATTATTTGTCCGCCTGCTCCGCCTTTTCGGAATGTGTGCAGGTTATATTGACAAGGCACTTTCTCGGACAGGCAGATACGCAGGTGCCGCACGAGGTACATTTGTCATAGTCGATAACAGCGTGGTTATCCGCAACGATAACCGCACCGTGAGGACATTTTTTCTCGCATATCTTACAGCCGATACAGCCGTTTGTACATACCGTTCTTGTGACCTTGCCGCTGTCCTTTGACGAGCAACGCAGAGCAACTGTGCTTGTTTCTTTTCGGAGGAATATAAGGTGATTCGGACAGGCGGTAACGCACTTTCCGCAACCGCCGCACTTAGCAGGGTCAACCACCGCAACGCCGTCAGCGATTGTAATTGCGTCATTACCGCAAACCGCTGCGCAGTCGCCGTAGCCGTCACAGCCGAAGCGGCATTCGCCCTTGCCGTTGTAGAATTTCTCAACAGCGGCGCAGGACTTTGTTCCTGTGAATGTAAATCTGTCCTTAGTCGCTTTTTCACAGCCGTTGCAACGCACATAGGCTACCTCACGGATAAATTCTCCGCCCTCGGTACCCATTATTGCGTTTATCTTCTTCATAACATCCGCTCCGCCCGGCTTACACAGGTTAGTCGGTGCGCCGTCATGAGCTACGGCGGCGGCATAGCCTGCACAGCCCGAATAACCGCATCCGCCGCAGTTTGCACCGGGAAGTGCCTCGGTTATCTTTGCCTCGGTTTCATCTGTCTTTACAGCCAGCACCTTTGACGCTATCAGCAGTAATATACCCGAAAGTGCGCCGAAGCCGAGAAATATAAGTATAGGTAAAATATATTCTTTCATCGTCTTTCCTTTCGCTTAACCGCCGAAAATTCCGTCAACTACGCCGCCGAAGCCTATAAACGCAAGCGATACTATCGAAGCCGCCATAAGCGTTATCGGCGCACCCTGAAGTGCCTTAGGTATATCACAGCGTTCAAGTCTTGAACGTACACCTGAGAATATTATCATAGCTATCATAAAGCCAAGACCCGCACCGAACGAGTTTACAACGCTCTCTAAAAGGTCGTAGTCTTTTGTAAGGTTGAGCAGTGTAACACCGAGTACGGCACAGTTTGTGGTGATAAGGGGAAGATACACGCCGAGCGACTTATAAAGCGGCGGCATATATTTTTTCAGCACCATTTCAACAAGCTGAACGAATACGGCGATTACAAGGATAAACGCTATCGTATTCATATACTCTATTCCGAGCGGAACCAGTATACCGTAGTAGATAGGATAGGTAACAAGGCTTGCACAGACCATTACGAAGGTAACCGCCGCACCCATGCCTATTGAGCTGTCGAGCTTCTTTGAAACGCCTAAGAAGGGGCAGATACCGAGGAATTTTGACAATACGAAGTTCTCGGTCAGAATGCCTGTCAGCAGTATTATCATCAGATTTTTTGCGATTTCCATTACTGCTCACCTCCGTTACTGTTTGCCTTGTCGCAGGCACCGGGGCAGCCCTCTGCGTTGGGGCAGTTGTGACAGCCGATCTCACGGGGCTTTTTCTTCATAAGGCGGTTTACAACGGCTATAACGGCACCGAGTACAAAGAATCCGCCTGCGGGGAGAATGAACAGCGTCATAGGCTCTATAAATTCAGGCATTACGGTAATTCCGAACCACTGACCCGAGCCGAATATCTCACGGACAGAGCCTACAAGCACAAGCGTCAGCGTAAAGCCGAGTCCCATTCCAAGACCGTCCATTATCGACGGAATGACCTTGTTTTTAGAAGCGAACATTTCCGCTCTGCCGAGAATGATACAGTTAACTGTGATAAGGCTCAGGTACATACCAAGGCTCGAATAAATATCGGGGGCGAATGCCTGTAATATAAGGCTTACAAACGTTACAAAGCCTGCTACTATAACTATATATGCAGGAAGTCTTACCGTGTCGGGAATCACTTTTTTAAGCAGAGAGATAACTATATTTGAACATACAAGTACAAACGTTGTGGAAAGTCCCATACCTACACCGTTTGCCGCCATTGTTGTAATGGCGAGCGTGGGACACATACCGAGCAGCATTACCATGTTCGGATTTTCTTTTATAAGTCCTTTGGTAAATTCCTTCAGATTACTCATTCGGCTGTACCTCCTTATCCATTACCGAGTATGCCTTTACGGCAAGATTTACAGCCTTCGCCATACCTTTTGAAGAAAACGTCGAGCCTGTAATTCCCTGTACCTCGTTTTCGTTTTTCGGCTCTGACTTGACTATCGAAATATCCGACTTCACGCCGTAGAACCTCTGCAGGAATGCATCGTCGTTTATTTTTGAGCCAAGACCGGGAGTTTCGCCGAGTGCGATTATGCTTATACCGCTTACTGCGCCGTTTTTGTCTATCGCTATTACTGCGTCGATACCGTCTGCGGCATAGCCGTCAACAACGGTTTCAAAAAGGAACGTGCCTTTTGTCTTGTTCTTTACTATCTTTGAGATATTACCGAATTCTTCGCCGTCCAGCTTTGCCGCCGCCTTATCGGTGATAAGCGCATATTCGCCCTCGCCGTCTGCGGCGATACAGCCTGCTTTCAGATTATCCGTCAGTACACCGGACGTATCGACATAAGTCAGATTATATGTGACTATCAGCAGTGCGCAGATAAGAGTACAGATAATTGACAATACAAGCACCGGCTTGATTTTTTTCAATACGTTCATTTCTTACCGCCTTTCTGCTCACTTGCCGCACCGAATGCCTTCGGCACTGTGAAGCGGTCGATAAGCGGAGAGAGGATATTCATAAGCAGTATCGAGTACGATACGCCCTCAGGCATACTGCCAAAGCAACGCACGAGCATAGTCACAAGGCCGCAGCCGATGCCGAATATTATCCTGCCCTTTGTGGTGATGGGGGTAGTCGCATAGTCGGTAGCCATGAATATTGCACCGAGCAGAAGTCCTCCCGAAAGAACAGACGCTAACGCACCCTCAAGGCTTCCTGTTGAGAATATCGACAGCACGAACACCGTACCGATGAAGCACAGAGGCGTTACGGGCGATATTACACGGACAGCCACTAAGAAAATTCCGCCTATAAGCAGTGCAAGAGCGCAGGTTTCGCCTATACAGCCGCCTGTTGTTCCGAAGAACAGGTCAGCAAGCGAAGCGGGCGTTTCGCTTACAAGAGGTGTCGATGTAGTTACTATCTCTCCTGCATTTCGGTAATAGAACGGCTCTGCCCATGTCGTCATATAGGACGTGAACGACAGCATAAGCACTATTCTGCCTGTTATCGCAGGGTTTGCAAAGTTCTGACCGATACCGCCGAAGAACTGCTTTACTATTACTATTGCTACAAAGCAACCGATTATTGCCATATAAAAAGGCAATGTGACAGGCAGGTTGAACGCAAGAAGCATACCTGTTACCACAGCGGACAGATCGCTTATCGTGTTGTTTCTTTTCATTATCTTTCTGCAAGCCCACTCGAAAATCACGCAGGACGTGCAGCATATTACTGTCATTATGAGCGCTCTCAGCCCAAAAATCCACACAGACGCAACAAGTGCTGGGAGCAGTGCTATAATAACGCTCAGCATTATCTTCTGAGTCGTAACACCCGACTTTATGTGCGGTGACGGCTCTATTATAAGTTTAGACATATATTATACCCTTACTTTCCTTTCCTTGTTGACTGCTCACGCAGAAATGCCTTTGCAAGCTGATTCTTTTCCGCAAGGTTACGCTTTGCCGGACATACAAAGCTGCAAGCGCCGCAATTGACGCAGAGGTTTACCTTCAGCTTTTCAAGTCGCCTTGCGTCCCTCATATCAAATGCGTGTTCAAGCTCTGTCGGCAGAAGATTCATACTGCAGGCTTTTACGCACTTGCCGCAGCGTATGCACTCGGACGGCTCATACACGGGGCTGTCTGCGAACATAAGCACTGCGTTGTTTGTTTTGGAAAGCGGATAATCGGGGTCGAATGCACACGCACCCATCATAGGTCCGCCGAGTATTATTCTGTCGGGCTTGTCGGAAAGCTCGGCGTAATACACTATCTCGCCTATCGACATTCCGACGGGAACAATGAAGTTTGACGGCTTCTTCACAATATTTCCGTCAACGGTTATTCTTCTTTTTACGAGCGGCATACCCGTTCTTATATACTGTGCGATAAATGCCGCAGTGGAGGAATTGACCACTATACAGCCGCTTGCAAGGGGCAGTGTGCCTTCCTTTACCACTCTGCCTGTCGTGCTGAAGATAAGCGTTTTCTCAGCACCCTGCGGATAGCTTGACTTAAGCGCCTTTACTGTGATGTTGTCGTGCTTTTCGCAAAGCCTTGTCATTTTCTCGATTGCCTTCGGCTTATTCTTTTCAATGCCGATAATGCACTTCGGTATACCGAGATATTTCAGCATAAGCAACACGCCCTCAAGAACGTCCTCGCCCTCCTCCATAAAGCAACGGTAGTCGGAGGTTATGTAAGGCTCGCACTCCGCACCGTTTATAATAAGGAAATCGGGCTGTTTTTCTTTGGGGTCAAAGCCGAGCTTCAGCGAGGTAGGAAAGCCTGCGCCGCCAAGACCTATGGAGCCGCTGTTTCTTACCGCCTGTAAAAACTGCTCCCTGTTTTCTACAGTAGGCGGACAGACGCTGTCGCTGACTTCTTCGAGGCCGTCATTCTCAATAACGACCGACTGCATATTCCTGCCCGATATATGCAGGACATCGGTTATTGCCGTTACCGTTCCCGATATACTGCTGTGAACGGGTGCGGACATAGCCGCCTCACTGCTGCCTATCACATCGCCTATCTTCACCTTGTCGCCGACCTTTACTGTCGGGGTACACGGTGCGCCGAGATGCTGAGCCATACTTATCACTACCTTGTCGGGCATAGGTAGCTTTACTGTTTCGCTTTCGGCGGAATGTTTGAAGTGCGGCAGCTTTACCTGATGTAAAAGCATAAATTATACCCTCCGGATTCATTCCCGTTTTTTAGGGCAATACCGCATAATTATTGTCGTGCGATTGCGCAGTCAGATTTTTCGTCAGATTGTATAAATTGAGTGCGGGCAGGCTGACGCCTGTCAAGCGAAATTTGTGCAAGATGACGGAAAATACGCAAGCAAGCGTGCGGCAAAGGCGATAGCCGTTAATTGTGCGGTGTTGCCTTAGTTATACAATTTTATTTTACACTAATTAATGCGTATAGTCAAGAAAAAATGCGTGGCGGGCGGAGAATATCGGCAATTGCTCAGAATTTGTATTGTGAAATTATGGTGAAAGTTTTCTGCGTCCTATTGACATGGAGTTAACTCCAAGTTGTACAATTAAACTGCAAAACGATAAATTATCCAAAACGGGAGGAATTAAAGATGAAAATATCATCCAAAGAAGAATTTGAAAAACTCAACGTATTCGGTACAGGCACAGCTAACACGGCTTACGCAAAATATTTTATCGGGGATTCGTTTTTGAATCCTCTGACAAAGGCAGAGGACGGATTATTCCTCGCAAATGTAACCTTTGAGCCGGGATGCCGCAATAACTGGCATATCCACCACGCTAAAAAAGGCGGCGGTCAACTCCTTATCTGTACCGCAGGCGAGGGCTGGTATCAGCAATACGGCAAGGCCGCAGTAAGCCTTGTACCCGGTACGGTCATCGTTATTCCCGAGGGCGTAAAGCACTGGCACGGCGCAAAGAAGGACAGCTGGTTTTCTCATATAGCGATTGAAATGCCCGGCGAGGAATGTTCAAACGAATGGTGCGAACAGGTTTCGGACAAAGAATACAATGCACTGTAATTTAAATAAAGGAGGACCTTATTTATGAAAAAGCAGACAGCAGGAAGAAACGCACTCGGTGAATTTGCGCCGAAATTTGCAGAGCTAAACGATGATGTATTATTCGGTGAAGTTTGGTCAAGAGAGGACAAACTCTCAGCCCGTGACAGAAGTCTTGTAACAGTAGCCGCTCTTATCGGAAGCGGCGTACTTGACAGCTCGCTTGAATACCACATTATGCACGCAAAAGAAAACGGAATTACTGCGGAAGAAATGGCGGAGGCCATAACTCACATTGCATTCTATGCAGGCTGGCCTAAGGCGTGGGCAGCTTTCAACTATGCAAAGAAAATCTATACGGAGGTAAAGTAAAATGAAAGCGATCGTAATATATTATTCCTATTCGGGAAACACAAAAAATATAGCCTTACATATTGCCGAAGCACTAAATGCGGATACGGCTGTAATTGATACAGTCAAGGCTTATGAAGGAGATTACGACGCTGTTGTGGAACAGGGTCACGATGAAATCAGAAAAGGATTCAAGCCCCCGATAAAGCCGATAAACGTTGACCTGTCGCAGTACGACACTATAATACTGGGAACGCCTGTATGGTGGTACACATTCGCACCTGCAGTAAAGACATTTATCGAAAGCAACAATCTCGCCGGAAAAACAATATATCCTTTTGCCACAAACGGCGGCTGGCTCGGTCATACGCTAAAGGATATTGCTGTAGAATGTAAGGGTGCATCAGTAAAAGATGGTCTTGACCTTCATTTCAACGGTGCAAAGCTGATGACAGACAAGGCAAAGCTCGAAAACTGGATAAAGACTATAAAATGAGCGGAAAAAAGCTGAAAAAGCCGCTGTGCCTGATCTGTACAAGTGCTTCTGCGGCCGGTAGCGGAATCCGCACAGAAAAGTAAAATCATTAAACAGCTTTGCCGTGCGGTACGGAAAAGCACATACAACAGCAAACCGCCGTGTACGGAATTGTGCACGGCGGTAATGATTTTATTTGCTTTTATTATCCATCATTGTGGCTATGTGGGCAGCCACCATTTTTGCGGTTTCGGAGCTTATCCTGTCTTCACTTTTCGTGTCGCCGGTCAGATGAATTATTTCCTTACGCTTTCTTTCCTGTTTCGGCTCGGGGAGTGCGTTGAAGAAATCCTCCGATGAGATTTCCTCGTACTTGTCATAGTTGTCGATATAGGAACGTGCCGTGCCGATTATCTTTGAATATCCGGCATCTCCCGAATTCTTCACCTCCGTGAAGAACTGCTTTACACGCTCGTCACGCACCTTTGCAAGACTGGAGGCAACGTATGCGTAGGTGGCGGAAAGCTCCGGATTTCGCATAACGTTCAGCGCAAAATCAATAAAATCGTCCTTGCTGTGATAACGCAGGTAGTTGCAGGCGGCAGTTACGCTGTTATAATAATTCTCCGAAATTATCACCTTGCCGTCAAGCTCGGTCTGACCTGCAAGCAGAGCGTCAAGCATAGGCTTTGTAAGCTCGTCTATGCCTTGTGCGCAGGCTACCATATCCGCATCGGGATAACGCTCGGAGAATATGTCAAGCTGCTTCGGTATCCTCTTTGGGCTTGACTTCGGCACTATCCCCAGCTTCTGCTTTATCGTATCGTATGTATCAGGTGTAACGTATTTTCTTGCGGTAAGTCCGATTCTCAGCTGCTCCTTTGTCAGAGATTCAAACGGCACTCTGAATGATGCAGAGGAAAAACCTATGGATTTAATCTCCTCGTTTTCGTCCGTTATCTTCCATATATTTTTAAGTGGCTGTATCTGTACCGTATAAAAAGGTCGGTTTTCTATAGCCGCCGCACAAGCCGCATAATGTCCCTTCAGCAGTAATGAGTAAAGGCCCGAAAAATGAAGGGATATTCCGAACAGATCTCCGTTTCTCGTTCCTTTCACGCTTGCCTTTTTTATCAGCGAGGGGTCATAGGACGAGGGCTTTTCGGTAGAAATCAGAAACGGTGCGCTGTACGCCTTATCGCCGATTAATCTGATATTCCTGCTGCTGTTTTTGAGCTGTTTTGACACGCCGTATCCCGACCAGAAAAACATATTTTCTCCTGCCGTGGGATATGTTTCAACATAGCTTACCGCATAAAGTCCGTCAGAAAGCAATCTCATAAGCGGCTCAAGGGCATATTCGGGAGAGCCTCCCGCCGCCAGCTTTTCATACGCTCTGTCTATGCTGTCGGCAATTATCGAGCCGCCCGATGCACTGCCGTATTCGCTTATTACCTTGTCTGCGTCATCATCGTTCATTCCTCCGTTTATTGCCATTACCGGCTCATCGTGAGAATAAAGACAGTATTTATCATATTCGGAATTAATCCTGCAAATGCCTATCTTTGAAAGTCCGTTTTTGACCGAGAACACAAGCACTTCGCTTTCGTTTATATTTATCCGTTCACAAACTACCTCGGGTATTCTTTCACTCATTATCCCCTGCTCCTTTCCGCTTATTTATCCTGCGTTCCGAGCGCAAGGTACTGTTCTATCCTGTCAAGAGCCGCTGTGTCAAAAAGCGATTTCGGTATCCATACAAGCGGTGCGTTACCTCTTGTGACTATGAACATTGACGAGGTTTCTATATAATTATCATTCATTCCGAAACGAATTATCTCGTGCGGGCTGTATACGCTTTCCTCTGCGGCGGATACTCCTGCGGGGCATACGGCAAACGTTATCGTTTCATCGTTATCCGCACAACTTCTGATAAGACCCGAGTATTTTATCTTTGCGATAAGTACCATTACAAGATAGGTCAGCACTACCGCACCTACGGCGCAGAAGAATGTACCTATGGACAGATACCACCATGTATCCTGTGCAAAACCGATATACATCTGAAAAATAATTGCAGTGGCAACGCACGCAAGTATCCCTATGCACCAGAGCAGTCTGCCCATTTTACCCAGAACGAGCGACAGCACGGAAGAACGTATCTCTTTAGGATTGTATTCGCCTTTTGCAAAAACAGCTGAATCGGGTATATCGTAATTTGAATAGAAGCGCTTGTCCGGAAGCACCTCTACGCTAACGTCACACACTGTTTCCTTATCGGATACCTGCGACAATATCAGCGTCTTTGCCGCTGTAAACTGTGCCCTGCCCGTAAACGCCCTGTCGGGTATGTGATATGTCTGCTTTCCTGTAGTGACAGTGATACTGCTTTTGTCGATTTTAACCGCAGAAATATCAGCCCACTCGTATACGTCGGGGTGGGCGTCACCGGGATATATGACCGAAAAATTATCGGATATTATGTAAGTCGTTCCGTTACTGTCGGTCATGACCTGACCGCACAGATGTTCAAACGCCATTAAAAGCCTCTTTTCCGCCTGAACCGCATTTTACCGCCGCAGGCAAAATTACTCTGTATATTTATCGGCAGATATACAGTTGAATTTAAGTTTATCGGCAAAAAAATACGGCTGTAAGCGTATGCAAAATATACATCACGTCACCGACAGCGGTATTTATGTGAAAAATATACTGAAAACCGCCCTCAAGGCGACTATTTATATGCAAAGAAATCTTGACTTTTATTTGTAAAGCGGTTATAATTATTTGTAAGCACAAAATTTAACGTGCGGTTTTGCTGTATAAAAATACAGTATATTCATCAACACTTATAAAGGGGTAGGTCGATAGATGGCGTCAGAAAGAATGACGGTTGCAAGAGCTATGGTAAAGGCTCTCGAAGCGGAAGGTATAACTACTGTATTCGGTTATCCGGGTGCGGCTATATGTCCGTTTTATGACGAGCTTATAAGCTCGGATATACGCCATGTGCTTGTGCGCCACGAGGTAAACGGCGGACACGCCGCAAGCGGTTATGCCCGTATGACCGGAAAGCCTGCCGTTGCTATAGCAACATCGGGACCGGGTGCGACAAATCTTATCACGGCAATCGCAACCGCCCATATGGACAGCATACCTATGGTGCTTATCACAGGACAGGTAAGCTGTGAACAGATAGGACGTGACGTTTTCCAGGAGGCAGATATAACAGGTGCGGCTGAGCCTTTCGTAAAGCACAGCTATCTTGTCAAAGACCCTGCGGAAATGCCGGTCATCTTCAAAAACGCATTTTACATCGCAGGCTCCGGCAGACCGGGACCTGTGCTTATAGATATGCCTTTTGACGTTCAGAAGGCAGTAATAGATTTTGAATATCCGAAAACAGTAGATATACGCTCGTATAAGCCAAGCATTCAGGGAAATAAGCTGCAGATAAAGCGTGCCGTTGCCGCCATAGAAAAGAGCAAAAAGCCTCTTATCTGTGCGGGCGGTGGTATCTTTACCGCAGGTGCGGTAAATCTGCTGAGAAAGTTTATGCAGGTGACGGATATACCTGTTGTCAACACAATGATGGGTATGAGCAGTGTTCCTGCGGACGATCCCTTGTTCTACGGAATGATAGGTATGCACGGCGTAAAGAGTGCAAACTACGCTATCAACAACTGCGACCTGCTGATACTTCTCGGTGCGAGAGTAGGCGACAGAGCGGTCACCGCAATAAGCAGACTTGAGGGCGCAACGGTAATCCACATTGATGTTGACCCTGCGGAAATAGGCAAGAACCTTGCCGCAACGATACCCGTTGTAGGCGATGTAAAGAATATACTCGAACAGCTGCTTGAATGTGTGAAGAATTACGACCACTACGACTGGAAGCAGGAACTGAGTGAAATAAAGAAAGCACAGGACAAGCCGATCGGCAACGAGCCTGACGGATGCGTTAATCCCAAGGCTTTCATAAGGCTTCTCGGGCAGAAGCTTCCCGACAATTCCGTTGTAAGCGCCGATGTTGGGCAGAATCAGATATGGACCGTCAACAATATCGGTCTTAAAAACGGACGATTCATAACATCCGGCGGTATGGGAACAATGGGCTATTCCGTTCCTGCCGCTCTCGGTGCAAAGGCGGCACGTCCGGACAGCGAGGTTGTCGCAATATGCGGCGACGGCAGCTTCCAGATGCAGTTTATGGAGCTTGCGACGATGATACAGCATAACATTGCGGTAAAGGTGATAGTTATGACCAACAATCGTCTTGGTATGGTAAGAGAGCTTCAGACAAACGGTTACGACAACAGACTGACAGCGGTATTCCTTGACGGCAGTCCCGATTTTATAAAGCTGGCTGACAGCTACGGCATACCTGCAAAAAGAATTACCGATATAGCCGATGCGGACAAGGCGATTGACGAGATGCTCTCGTCGAAAGGCTGTTATCTGCTTGAAGTCAGAGTAGCCGAAAATGAAAAGACTATACTGTAAAGGGTGAGCCTATGAAGCATACTATATCAATACTTGTAGAAAACCACGCAGGTGTTCTCGCAAGAGTTGCGGGACTTTTCGCAAGACGGGGTTTCAATATAGACAGCCTTGCGGTAGGCGTTACAGAGGACGAGAAAATCTCCCGTATCACAATTATCGCAGACGGAACGGCATATACCTTGGAGCAGATTGAAAAACAGCTCAACAAGCTGATAGACGTTATAAAAGTACGTCATCTGCCTGCGGAGGAGCTTTTATCAAGAGAGCTTGTACTTATAAAGGTAGCCTGCCAGCCGTCACAGAGGGCTGAGCTTATCTCGCTCGCCGAGATAGCAAAGGCAAAAATTTCCGATATAACGGTAAATACGATGACGCTTGAATTATCCGACAGCGTTCCCCGTATAAAAACGTTCGAGGAACTTTTACGTCCGTACGGAATAAAGGAAACCGTCCGTACAGGCTCAATAGCAATGCAAAAAGGCGGGGCTTCTATGAAGCTGTAAAAGCCACGCTTTAATACACGGAGGCAAAACTCCGAAAACAAATTTAAAGGAGATCTTTAAAATGGCAAAACTTTATCATCAGGAAGACTGCAACCTTTCTCTGCTTGACGGCAAGACAGTTGCAATAATCGGTTACGGCAGCCAGGGACACGCTCACGCTCTTAACTTAAAGGACAGCGGCGTTAAGGTAATCATCGGTCTTTACAACGGCTCAAAGTCATGGGCTAAGGCTGAGGCTGCAGGTTTTGAAGTATACACAGCGGCAGAGGCAGCAGCTAAGGCTGACATCATCATGATCCTTATCAACGATGAAAGACAGGCTGACCTTTACAAGCAGAGCATCGAGCCTAACCTTACAGCAGGCAAGACACTTGCATTTGCTCACGGCTTCAACATTCACTTCGGTCAGATCGTACCTCCCAAAGACGTTGATGTTATCATGGTTGCTCCTAAGGGACCGGGTCACACAGTACGTTCAGAGTACACAATCGGCAGAGGTGTTCCCTGCTTAGTTGCAGTTCACCAGGACGCTACAGGCAGAGCGCTTGACACAGGTCTTGCTTATGCCGCAGGTATCGGTGGTTCAAGAGCCGGCGTACTTATGACAACATTCAAGATGGAAACAGAAACAGACCTTTTCGGCGAACAGTGCGTTCTCTGCGGCGGTGTTACAGCCTTAATGAAGGCAGGCTTTGAAACTCTTGTTGAAGCAGGCTACGATCCTCAGAACGCTTACTTCGAGTGCATCCACGAGATGAAGCTCATTGTTGACCTTATATACAAGGGTGGTTTCCAGATGATGAGATACTCTATCTCCGATACAGCCGAGTTCGGTGACTACGAGGTTGGTAAGAGACTTATCACAGACGAAACAAAGAAGGAAATGAAGAAGGTTCTCGGCGAAATCCAGGACGGTACATTCGCTCGCAACTGGATCATGGAGAACAAGATGGGTCGTTCACACTTCAATGCAGTAAGACGTATCGAAAGCGAACAGCAGCTTGAGCAGGTTGGTAAGGAAATCCGTAAGCTGTATGCATGGAATGATGATGCAGGCAAGTCTATGGATGAAATTGCAGACGCTAAGTTCAGCAAGTAATCCTACTGTTTTTCAAAAAAGGATATTACAACACGACCGCCGTGCAGAGATGTACGGCGGTTTCGGTTTGTAGAAAAAGTCTGTATTTATAAAAATAGAGCAAATTCTCTATCCCTATAAGAACGCTTTGTGGGCTTTGCGTCCTGCAAAGCCTTTGGGCGTTCTATCTCGGCATCCTTGCCGAAACCCAAACCCCTTCCCCTCGGTGAAAGGCAGTGTATGCTTGGTTGGCTCTGCATCGTGCAGAGCCTTTGAGCATACACGCCCGGCGTCCGTGCCGGGGCTGAGTGTGGGGCTGCCGCCCTCACCCCGCTTGGGGCTACGCCCAAAGCAAGGATGCTTTGGTTGCTTGCCAAAAGTTTTGCACGATGCAAAACCAACAGAGCAAGCAACGCTAAACACCCATTTTCAAAAATTGTATAGGTTTATCAACAGTCTGACCGCCGTACAGAGATGTACGGCGGTTTTTATTTACAGCCGGCTACTACTTGCAAATTTCAGACGGATATAGTATAATAATGTATTGACATTTGCAATACAAAACAGCATAATATGGGTAGTAAACAACAGAAATGTTTCGACTTATTTATACAGAACGACAAGAAAGGACAGACTAATATGAAAAATCAACACATAACTATGCCGGCACTCGCACTGCGTGGACTTGTAATATTTCCGGGTATGATACTGCACTTTGATATAGCGAGGGATCGGTCGATAAATGCGGTCGAAGAAGCGATAGAACACAACGACAGAAGAATATTCCTTGTGACACAGATAGACGAGGACGTTGACGAGGTTGCGGCGGAAAATCTTTACAAAACAGGTGTGGTTGCCGAAATAAGACAGACGCTGAACACGCCCGACGGCGCAAGACGTGTGCTTGTGCAGGGTCTTTATACGGCAAAGCTGTGCGGCATATCTCAGGATGATCCGTTTCTTGTATCGGACATCACTCCTATGCCTGCGCTCAGCGATACACTGAGTGCCGCCGAAAAAACGGCTTTTATCCGCACTATCCACACCGAATTCAAGCAGTACAGCGAAATGTCGCCCAGAATGCCCATTGAGCTTTACAGAGGCATACTCGCAGAAAAGGATCTTTCAAAACTTATCGACATGATAGTTTTCAACGTATATTTAAGAGTTGAGGATAAGCAGGCGCTTCTATCCTGCCTGTCATTGCGCAAGCGTGCCGAACTGCTTGTAAAGTTCCTTGCAAAAGAGGTTGACATTGTACGTCTTGAACAGGATATCAACGAGGAAGTCAAGGAAGCACTTGACAAGAACCAGCGTGAATTCTATCTGCGTGAACAGATGAGAGCTATTTCCCGTCAGCTCGGTGAATTTGACGATCCGCAGTCTGAAGCGTTTGAATATATGGACAGGATTGAAGAGTGCGGTTTTGACGAGGATACCGAAGAAAAGCTGATAAAAGAGTGTGAAAAGCTGATGCACCTTTCTCCCGGCTCACAGGAGGCGGCTGTTGTCAGGACATATCTCGACACAGTGCTTGATATGCCGTGGAATATTTACACACACGGTAAGACGGATATTGCGAAAGCCGAAAAACAGCTTGATCATGACCACTACGGCATGAAAAAGGTAAAGGAACGTATACTTGAAATAGTTGCGCTCAATCAGTGGAAGGACGCAGACAAGAAGGGTCAGATAATCTGCCTTGTCGGCCCTCCCGGAGTAGGTAAGACTTCTGTCGCTAAATCAATTGCAAACGCTCTCGGCAGAAAATATGCAAGAGTTTCGCTCGGCGGTGTGCGTGACGAGGCTGATATAAGAGGTCACAGAAAGACATACATAGGTGCGATGCCCGGCAGAATTGTCAATGCATTAAAGCAGGCAAAGTCAATGAACCCCGTTATCCTGTTCGATGAAATAGACAAGATGGGTACTGACTATAAGGGCGACCCTGCAAGTGCTATGCTTGAGGTTCTTGACAGTGAGCAGAATGTAGCGTTCAGGGATCACTATCTTGAAATACCGATAGATTTAAGCAATGTGCTTTTCATCACGACCGCAAACACGCTTGATACTATTCCCGCTCCCCTGCTCGACAGAATGGACGTTATCGAGCTTGGCAGCTATACAAGAGAAGAAAAGTTCCATATTGCAAAGGAGCATCTTGTTCCGAAACAGCTTAAAAAGCACGACATAAAGCCGCAGGTTCGTTTTGCAAATGATGCGATATACTCGATAATTGACTTTTATACCAAAGAGGCAGGCGTAAGAAAGCTGGAAAGAAACATAGCTAAAATCTGCCGTATGACGCTTAAAAAGCTCGCATCGGGCGAGGCCGAGAAAATTAATATCAAGGCTAAGGATATTGAAGGCTATCTCGGTGCAAGAAAATATACGGGCGAAACAATTTCAAAGCAGGATGACATCGGTGCTGTGAACGGTCTTGCGTGGACTTCTGTAGGCGGTACTCTTTTACCGCTTGAGGTGCTTGTAATGGAGGGTACGGGCAAGATTGAGCTTACAGGCTCACTGGGCGATGTAATGAAGGAATCTGCAAAAATTGCGGTCAGCCTTACACGCTCGCTCTCCCGCAAGTATGAGATTGACCCCGATTTCTATAAGAACAAGGACATTCATATTCACGCTCCCGAGGGTGCTGTTCCAAAGGACGGACCTTCTGCGGGTGTTACTATGACAACCGCTCTGGTATCCGCTCTGTCGGGTATCCCTGTACGCAGAGATGTTGCGATGACAGGCGAAATAACGCTTCGTGGCAAGGTGCTTCCTATAGGCGGTCTGCGTGAAAAGACTATGGCGGCATATTCCGCAGGTATCAAGACGGTAGTCATACCCGATGAGAACAAGGCCGATATGAAGGAGCTTGATGACGTTATACTGAGCAATATGAGCTTTGTGCTTGCGGAAAACATTGACACGGTGCTTAACACAGCACTTGTAAAGCCGAATGTTACCGCCGCAAAGAAAAGCAATGAAAAGCTCCCGTCAGCAAAGCCCCGTGCTTCAAGAAAGACGGGCAAGAACGCTGTAAAGGAAATATAACATGAATTTTAACAAGGCAGAATTTTATACATCCTACGGGCTTTTCAGCCAGATTCCGAAATCGGAAAAAGCCGAGATTGCCTTTTCGGGCAGGAGCAACGTAGGAAAATCCTCCCTGATAAACAAGATACTGAACAGAAAGTCGCTTGCCCGTGTAAGCTCAATGCCGGGCAAGACGGTGACTATCAACTTCTATTCGGTTGACAATATCTATTTTGCGGATCTGCCGGGCTATGGCTACGCTAAGGTATCAAAATCCGAGAAACAGCGCTGGGCAGGACTTGTCGAGGGCTACCTTGCCGATGACAGAAACCTGACGCTCGTGTTCCAGCTTGTTGATTTCAGACATCCTCCCACAGCGGACGATGTAATGATGATAAACTTCCTTATCGACAACGGGATACCGTTTGTTGTTGTGCTGACGAAAGCCGATAAGCTGTCAAAGAAGGAACGTGCCGCACGCAGAGAATCGCTTATGAATGAGATACCCTGTGCCGAGGACATTCATATGATAGAATTTTCCGCTATGAACGGCGAGGGTGTGGAAGAAATCCGTGAAATAATCGAGGACATCGAGCAGGAATCGCTTGCGGAAGAAGCCGATACAGGCGACAGCCAATGACGGACATATATTCGCTGACTTATGAACAAGCGGAGAAGCTGCTGACCGAAAACGGCTTCAGGGCTACTCAGTGTGTCAACATTTTCCGTGACATATATAAGCGCAGAGCGGCAGATTTCGACGAAATGACGCTTACATCAGCCGATATAAAAGCACTTCTATCCGACAAATATTTCTTCGGAAAGTTGAAAATCGACGAAATATTACAATCTGTAGATACTTCTAAGTATCTTTTTGAGTTATCGGACGGATGCAGGGTCGAAACAGTGCTGATGCGGCAGAAGTTCGGCAACAGTATCTGTATCTCAACGCAGAGCGGATGCAATATGGGCTGCAAATTCTGTTGCAGCGGAAGGCTCAGAAAACAGCGTGACCTTACCGCCGGCGAAATGGTAAGTCAGATACTCGCTGTCGAAAAACATCAGAATATAACGATTAGTAATATAACCGTGATGGGTATAGGCGAGCCGTTTGACAACTATGACGCACTTTGCGATTTTCTCGATATAGTAACTGTTCCGGGTGGAATCGAAACAGGAACAAAGCATATTACCGTATCGACCTGTGGACTGTGCGACAAGATGAAATTATTTGCAGAGCGAAAAGAGCCGTGTAATCTTGCGGTAAGTCTGCACGCTCCGGATGACGAGATAAGAAACAGGCTAATGCCGGTAAACCGCAGGTATAATATCTCGCAAGTCGTAGAATCGGCTAAATATTATGTCGAACGTACAAACCGCAAGGTTCTGCTTGAATATATACTGCTTGACGGAATAAACGACAGCAGAGAGAACGCACGTCAGTTAGCGGCACTTATCGGAAATGCACGGCTGTTTGTAAATCTTATACCGTACAATCCGTCCCCCGACAGCGAGTTTAAAAGGAGCAGTAAGGAAAACATTACGGCATTTTATGACGAGCTTAAAAAGAACAGGATAAACGTTACCCGAAGAAAAGAATTCGGCACAGAGCTATCCGCCGCCTGCGGACAGCTCAGAAGTGACAGAATATCAGGCGACCACAAGGATATCTAAGAGGAATAACAAACAATGAAATTTTTCTGTGAGCTTAAAAAGATAGTAGACGACTCATACGATATAGAAATCGGCAGAGGTCTTTCCGACACGCTGATAAGCGATATTAAAAACGGACTTTGCGGCAGAATAATGAAGTTTGCCGTTGTGACCGACAGCATTGTCGAGCCGCTTTATGCGAAAGGGATATACGAAAAACTCATTTCGGCGGGCTACAGTGCCGATATGTTTGTGATACCCGAAGGAGAAAAGTCAAAAACCAGAGCGATGAAAGAGTATGTCGAGGACTCTATGCTTGAAAAGGGCTATCGCCGTGACTGCTGTGTAATTGCGGTCGGAGGCGGTGTTGTAAGCGACCTTGCAGGCTTTGTTGCAGGCACATTTGGCAGAGGCGTACCTTTTATCAATTATGCCACTACTCTTCTCGCCGCCGCAGACGCATCGGTAGGCGGAAAGACTGCGGTTGACACTCCCCTTGCGACCAACCTTATCGGCCTTTTCAACCAGCCCGAAAAGGTATATCTTGATATTGAAACGTGGAAAACACTGCCGGAAAGACAGCTTTCAAGCGGACTTGCCGAAACAATAAAACACGCCTGCCTTGCAGACGGCGAAATGTTCGATTATCTTGAAAAGAACATTGAAAAGATACTTGTTAACGACAAGGACGCCTGCGAATACATAGCGGAGCATAACTGCGCCGTGAAGTATAAAGTTGTAATGAAGGACGAGCGTGAATCGGGACTGCGTGAGGTGCTTAACCTCGGTCACACTGTCGGCAGAGCGATAGAAACAGTCAGCGACTACAAGCTGCTGCACGGCGAGGCTGTATCAATAGGGCTTATCGCACAGGCGAAACTCGGTGAGAAGTACGGTTATATTTCTCCCGAAAATGTCAGCCGTGTAATAAAGCTGTGTGAACGTGCAAAGCTCCCCATTGCGATTCCCGATTACATCGACAAAACCGCACTGGTCAGAAAGCTGTATACGGATAAGAAGGTTCGTGACGGCAAGCTCAGAATGGTATTCCAAAAGGAAATCGGCGATGTTATGTGCTTTGGCGATAATGATTACGCTAAGCAGATCACTGAGCCGGAGATTGCGGAAGTTATAGACGAAATGTGAAAAAAAGCCTGCACAGATTGAAATGTGCAGGCTTTGATTTTAACTTTTGGTACTAATTTTTAATATATAATTTTATATTATTTTGATAATTAACGTTGACTTTTTAATTTTTTATGTTACAATTTAGAAGACCGTGCAGAACGACATATCCCAGTGACGATGGAAGATTGGAGCAAACGCCCGGATTTATTCCTGATGGCGGATGACAGAGAAGTTTTGCAGGATGCCGGAAAAATCACAGCGGAGATTGCCAAGTCCAAAGCTGAAACAGAATTTGAGAAGTATCGTGTTATTCAAGACAGATTGTTCATGGCGGACTATGACAGGTATCTGCTTGAATTAGAGGAAAAGGCGAAGAAGTAATAAAAAAGCAAATGTAAAAGCATTTTGACACGTATTTTCTGCGATGTCAAAGCCGTTTGGTAGACTACAAGCGGTGGTTATCCTATAATAAAAGTGCAAGGGAGGTGTCATGGCATGGAGCATGATATTGGAAGTAAAATCAAGGCAGCCAGACTTGAAAAGAAGCTGACACAGGAACAGGTTGCCGAAATATTGGGAGTGAGTCGTCAGACCATCTCAAATTGGGAAAATGAAAAATCCTATCCGGATATCATAAGTGTCATTAAAATGAGCGATTGCTACGAAGTCTCTCTTGACTATTTATTGAAGGGAGAGCAAAAAATGAAGACCTATTATGATTATCTCGAAGAAAGTACAAATGTTGTAAAAAGCAACGCTAACAGAAACAAAATTATTACCATCCTATCTTATATGCTTGTATGGGCGATTGCCATGATTGTGTTCTGGCTCTTTACAAGCGGAAGTGATGCTATGGGTTATAGTTTGATGTTCCTTTGGATTATTCTTCCTGTAACTACATTCGTTGTGTCCATTGTTATCGGCAAAAATGACTTTTGGAAAAAAGGAAAATGGGCATTCACCCTTTTCTTCGGAGTGATGTATATGCTGGCTGAATACGGAACATTTAAAATGGCAAACAACATTGCTTTTGACAAGCTGAATGCACCGGATTGGGGAATGATTGTAGCCGGTGCAATAATTTCTGCAATCGGTATGCTCTTAGGTTCGTTGTGTAACAAGAAGCGTAACAAGCAGAAGAATCAGGATATTTAATGTAGGGCGAATATGAACAAGTTTAGAACAGTTGTATCTATTTTGTGTGGAGTTGCAGGATTGTTCCTTGGAGCCTCGCTTAACAATGCTATTGGTGGATGTATCCTTGGCGTTTTGATTTCTGCGTTACCCCAAGATCAAAAAAGGAAATTGCCGAATATCTCAGAATGGCATCTGTGTCATATTGTATAAAACGTTATGTAGACCCTCTGGTCGATGACGGTATACTCGCCTTAGCAGAACCGAAATCCAAACGGAGCCACACGCAGAAATATTTTACTGTGAAATAAATTGTATAAAACACAAGCCTGCACGGAACGATTTTTGTTCGTGCAGGCTTTAACATTCATTTCAATACGGCTTTTTAAGCAAGGTTTCTTTAAGCGAACAATACTTATCCGCCCAGCATACCAGCCACGCTTCCTTACTTTTCGGAAGCCTTGTAAGTGTCAGCGGCCACATATGATTTATTATTATCCCACGCTCTTTTACCGTCAGAGGAAATGTGTTCCTTGCATTGCGCTCGGCGGTCACGGGATGCGAAAATCCGTGCAGGCCGTCCCTTGTGAATGCACCCTTGTGCCAGTCATAAAGGAAAAAATCGTGCAGAAGCGCACCTTTTACAAGCGCCTCGATATTTATCTTCAGCTTAAGCCTCTTTGCATACATATAAGCATACAGGCAGACCATAAGGCAATGCTCATAGGTGGAAACGTCGCCGTGCTGAACATACTGCTTCATCTGCTGTACCTTTTCGTTTGCAAGTATCTTTCTTGCTGTTTTTATAAATCTGCGGTCATCGTCTGTAAGCACAAACGTATTCTTATCTGTCATCATTCTCATCATCGCCGTTATACTCGGCAGAATCCTCTTCTTTTTTTTCACCGGTTCTTGCTTTAAAGCCCGGAATGCGTGACGCAATCACATCAAAGCGCATAATATGAGTGCTTATGTTGCTTATGCTGAATGTGCTTCTCAGCTTATCAACATCAATCTGCTTTCTTGCCGTGCCGAGAAAATCAATCGCCATAACCAGCGATATGACCGTACCTGCAATACATATTAACCGATACGGCAGATTGTTAAGCATATATAATGTAATGTCCGAAACAACATACGTCACGAACAATCCCATTACTCCCCAGAAAAGCGAGGACACCAGCGATATTCTGTTTTTATAGGTTATTCTGAACATACTGTAATCCCAGAACTGCTTACCGAACATAGTTTCCATAAGCCAGCCCGTGAAGTATTCAAGCGCCGTGCAGGCAATAAGAGCCACAAAGAAAACCTGAAATCCGTTATCTCTGAACGGATGACAGATAAACAGAAGGAGCAGTCCGCCGACACCGTATATAGGAATATAGGGACCTCTTAGGAAGCCTCTGTTTATCGGTCGTCTGTGATACAGCGACTCGATAGTCGATTCCTGCACCCAACCTGCCATACAATATATACAGAACGTAAATAGCCAATATTCAATTCCGAAATGTTCCATATTATTCTCCGATTTATAATCAATATTATGATGCTGTTCTGTTTAAAATTCAGTCTTTGGATATTGCATTTTCCGCCACAATATCCAATACTCCGATTTTATTATATAATATCTGTTAATTAAAGTCAATTAAATAAATTGCCGTTTGCCGAAGTGAATAGATTTTTTGTGAAAACTGTCGAATACGGATAATCATCAGTAGCAAAAATCAGTAAAGTTAACATTCGGTTAATAAACGAAACCCCGACCTTTCAAAAGTCGGGGTTTTACGTTCAATTCAGATGTGCGTCAGTCGATCTCAACCATAACCTTCTGGTTGTATCTTACTGCTCCTGCACGCATAATGGTACGGATAGCCTTAGCTATTCTTCCCTGCTTGCCTATTACACGTCCCATATCATCGGGAGCAACGTGCAGATGATAAACAACAGTTCCGTCCTCTTTAGGCTCGTCAACTGTTACCCGGATGGCGGACTTGTCATCTACAAGGTCTTCCACCATAGCGATAAGCAATTTTTCCATTTTATTTTCCTTTCAGAAACAGCGATTACTTTTCAGCAGCAATCTTAAGGAGCTTCTTAACTGTATCTGTGGGCTGAGCGCCGTTAGCGAGCCACTTGTCAGCCTTTTCCTTGTCGATAGATACAACAGAGGGTTCCTTTGTAGGATCGTAGTAACCGATTTCCTCAATGAAACGTCCGTCTCTGGGGTAACGTGAATCTGCAACTACAACTCTGTAGAAAGGAGCCTTCTTAGCGCCCATACGTCTTAATCTGATCTTTACCATTTTGTTCACCTCATAAAAAATTTAAAGTTTTAGTTTTTATAATCAAAGTGTATTGTCAAGCATTAATTGTCAACCACTATGAATTACCTGTAATCCTGAACGGCTTACATCGGGAATCCGCCCATACCGTTCATTCCACCCATTCCGCCCATAGGGAACTTCGGGAACTTGCGTTTTTTGCCGCCCTTAAGTCCCATCTGCTTCATCATCTTCTGCATACCGTCAAACTGCTTGAGAAGCTGATTTACATCTTCGACCTTTGTGCCACTGCCCGCCGCAATTCTGCGCTTACGCTTTGCATCAATGATAGAGGGCTTTTCACGCTCTTTTTTTGTCATCGAGGAGATAATAGCCTTAGTGCGATACATTCTGCGCTCGTCTATATCTTCTTCCTTGACCTTTCCCGCAACACCGGGAATCATCTTTATAAGAGATGAGATGCTACCCATCTTCTCAATCTGTTCAAACTGTGCGTACAGGTCGTTCATATCGAACTTGTTTTCCTGCAGACGCTTTGCCAGCTTTTCCTGCTCCTTCTCATCAACATTTATCTTTGCCTTTTCGATGAGTGAAAGCACATCGCCCATACCGAGTATTCTGTCAGCCATACGGTTGGGGTGGAATTGCTCAAGGTCGTCTGTCTTCTCACCGACACCTGCAAACTTTATCGGCTTGCCTGTAACCGAAAGAACCGACAGAGCCGCACCGCCTCGTGTATCGCCGTCCAGCTTTGTAAGGATAACGCCTGTAATGTCGAGCATATCGTTGAACGATTTTGCAACGTTTACAGCATCCTGACCGGTCATAGAGTCAACAACGAGCAATATCTCATTCGGCTGAACCTCAGCCTTTATATCCTTAAGCTCGTTCATCAGGTCTTCATCTATATGCAGACGGCCTGCGGTATCAAGGATAACAACGTCAAAACCGTTGTCCTTTGCGTATTTTATCGACTCTTTCGCTATCTTCACGGGATTTGTCTGTCCCATCTCAAATACATGTGCATCAACCGAAGCGCCTACTACCTTCAACTGATCGATAGCGGCAGGACGGTAAATATCGCAGGCAACTAAAAGCGGTCTTCTATTCTGCTTTTTTAGATACTTTGCGAGCTTTGCGGTATGAGTTGTTTTACCTGCACCCTGAAGACCGCACATCATAATAACGCACGGAGGCTTCGATGGAAAATCAATCCTTGCCGTATCCGTACCCATAAGCTGTATCAGCTCATCATGTACTATATCTATTACCTGCTGTGCGGGAGTAAGGCTGTTCATTACCTCACTGCCTACAGCACGTTCACTTACCTTTGCGACGAAGTCCTTTACTACAGGGAAGCTGACATCCGCTTCAAGCAATGCCATCTTGACCTCACGCATAGCTTCCTTTACATCTTTTTCATTCAGCTTACCGTGATTTTTCAGCTTGCTGAATACTTTTCCGAGCTTGTCCGAAAGTCCTTCAAATGCCATCAGCCAACCTCCTCTTTATATCGCATTCTTTATATCTTCTATAATAGATTTCATTTTCTCTTTTTCATCGGCACTGCCGACATTCTCATCTGTAAGAGCTGTCAGCTTATCGCATAAATCACAGACATTGCGGTACTTTTGCGCAAACCCGAGTGTTTCCTCAAGCTGAGCGAGATATTCCTCCGCTGTGCGTATGCACTTGTGAACGCCCTGTCTTGTGATACCCATATTCTCGGCAATCTCGGAAAGCGACAGATCCTCGTCATAGTAAAGGCTGAGCGTATCATATTGCTTTTCGGTAAGCATACTGCCGTAGGTATCGAGCAGTATTGCGTTTTCGATATTCTTTGACATTTTGCCGCTCCTTTGTCCGTCCGTATTTCCCTTAACAGTCATACAGACTTACCCACGCTCCGATTTTCTTGCGTCCTTCGTATGCTCCTTTGTCCGTCCGTATTCACGGTAACAGTCATACAGACTTAAGCGATTCACTGCCGGCTTACAAGCCGTAAATCCCGCAAACCTTTTTGTTGTGCCGTTTTAAGCGGTGTAATGCTGTTTTGGTTTACAGCCACTTGATATATTATACACAAAGAGAGCCGCTTTGTCAAGTAAAATCTGAAAATTTCTTATAAATACTTGACTGCAAACCGATTTAGCGGTATTATATACTCATAACCGACAAGGAGCAATCATTATGATAATAACAACTCTTACCTGTATGTGCGTCGACATATTCGACAATACGATAATGCCCGGAGGCGAATCGCTTAATTTCGCCGCAACAATATCACGGCTTACAGATGCGAAGGTTTATATAATCGGCGCTGTGGGAAATGACAGCTACGGTAAAACCGTCCTTGACAGCATAAAAGATTTCAACATTGACAAAACCCATATCAGAACGGAAAACGGAGATACTGCCTCGAACCGCACCTACCTTACCCCCGACGGCGACCGTTATTATAAAGACGATTCGTGGAACGGCGGAGTGTTCTCAAGCTTTGCCCTGTCTGCGTCTGACAGGGAATTGTTGCATTCGTCGGATATGGTGCATACCACCTTTTCCGGACCGAATTTCAACGATGTAATAGACTGCTGCCGTGAAAAGCGTTTTCCGCTGAGCGTTGATTTTGATATTTGCAGGGATTTTGACACGATAGAAAAATACCTTGACTGCATATCGCTTTTGTTTATAAGCGGAGATGAACCTACGCTTGAAAAAGCGAAACAGCTTTCCGCAAAATATCCCGACACGGTCTTTATCGTAACGCTCGGAGAAAACGGAAGCACCGCCTTTTCAAAAGGCACGGCTTATCATTGTGCTGCCGCTGAGGTATCCGAAGTAACAGATACCACCGGTTGCGGCGACAGCTATCAGGCAGGCTTTATAGCAAGCTATCTTGCTGACAAAAACATAGAAACGGCTATGAGTAAAGGCTCACAGACAGCCGCACAAACGCTTTCGTTCATCGGAGGATTCAGATATTGAAATACGGCGGAAAAGCTTTTGCTTTTCCGCCGTCATTATTTTATATGCTTATTTCAACCGATACGCACCTTCCGCCGTACAGCTTCTCGCTTAGCTGTGTCGGCTGTGTGAAGCCTGCGTACAACGTATATCTGCCGCTTCTTACCGCTCTTACACCGTTATCGTCAACGGTTTCAAACGCACTTTCGGGAATATTGATGCTTATCGTCCTGCTTTCCCCGTCAAACAGAGAAACACGCTCAAATGCGCAAAGGCTGTGATTTTTCACCCCGTTTTCGCTCTTTATATAGACCTGCAGAACGTCATCCGCACTTCTGCTTCCCGTATTGGTAACATTAACGGCAAGCGTATTGTCCTTGTACGAAATATCGCCGCATTCAAAGTGCGAATAAGTAAGTCCGTAGCCGAAAGGATAAAGCACGTTGCTTTCATCGTCACAGAAGCGATATGTCCTGTTCTTCATTGAATAGTCGGTGAAATCGGGTAACATATCCGCCGATTTATAGAAAGTGACCGGGAGCTTACCGGACGGTGAAACCTCCCCGAAAAGTATCTCCGCAAGTGCCTTTCCGCCGTACTGACCGGGATACCACGCATTTATAAGGGCGTTCCCCTCGCATTCGGTATTCACACTGCTTCCTGCCGCAAGAACTATTATAAGCGGCTTTCCCGTGTCTTTCAGCTTCTGCAGAAGCACTCGCTGAACCTCAGGCAATCTGAGATCCGGCTTATCCCCCGACTTGTTTTCTGTGTCGCCCTCCTCGCCCTCAAGAGTAGAGTCAAGTCCCACACATACAACAGTGACATCTGCCGCCTCGCACGCCGCAACCGCCTCGGCATATCTGTCGCCGGGCAGTGCAAGACCCTGCGTTCTGTCACGGAAAAGCTGACAGCCCTCCGCATAGTATACCCTGCCGTCAAATGCGTCCTGTATTCCCTCAAGGAATGTAACGCTTCTGTCGGGCGTACCTTCATAGTTTCCGAGCAATGCCGCACGGCTGTCCGCATTCGGTCCTATTACGGCTATCGAGCTTATCCTGCTTTTGTCAAGCGGAAGTATGCCGTCATTATGCAAAAGCACCATTGATTTCTCCGCCGCTTCAAGCGATAACGCTTTATTGCCGTCACAGGCGATAATATCAAACGGCAGGTCGTCAAACTCGTTATCGTCGAGCTGTCCGAGCCTTATTCTTGTCCGTAATGCGTGAATACAGGCAGTGCGTATATCCTGCTTTGTTATAAGCCCTTCTTCAAGCGCCGCCAGAATATGCAGATATGTATTTCCGCAGTTAACGTCACAACCGGCCTTCAGCGCCATTGCCGCAGACTGCGGTACTGTGTCGGTGATTTTGTGGTTAGTATGAAAATCCCTTATAGCCCCGCAATCCGACACAAAATAGCCGTCGAAGCCCCATTCACGCAGTTTTCCCATCAGCTTTTCAGACGCACACGAAGGCTCGCCGTTCACCCTGTTATATGCACCCATAACACCTTCGACCCTGCCCTCTTTTACAAGCGCTTTAAATGCAGGCAGATAGGTTTCTTCCAGATCCTTCTCGCTTACCCTTGCGTCAAACTCGTGGCGAAGCGACTCGGGACCGCTGTGTACAGCAAAATGCTTTGCGCAGGCGGCGGCTCTGAGGTATTTTTCTTCTCCCTGTATGCCCTTTACGAAGTTCACGCCGAGCCTTGAGGTCAGGTACGGATCCTCGCCGTAGGTTTCATGCCCTCTGCCCCAGCGTGGGTCACGGAATATATTTATATTCGGCGCCCATAATGTAAGGCCTTTATATATGTCGGTATCGCCGTGTTTTGCGGCGCTGTTATACATTGCCCTCGCTTCTGTGGAAACCACCTCGCCGACACGACACATCATATCCTTATCGAAAGCCGCCGCAAGTGCAATAGCCTGTGGAAAAACCGTAGCCGTTCCTGCTCTTGCCACGCCGTGAAGCCCCTCGTTCCACCAGTTATAAGACGGAAGCCCTGCCTTTTCTATGGCAGGTGCGTCATATTTCAGCTGCTGTGCCTGTTCCTCCGTACTCAGCGTATCGGCAAGTGCCGCCGCTCTCTCGTAAGCCGATAATTGTTTATCCTTATATCTTTCCATAAATTACTCCTTGAAATCCGGTTTGCCGTACTGTTAAGTTGATTTTATCATATCTTACGGCAAATTTCAAGATGATTTTAATGCAAAATGCACGGGTAAAAATAATTGCCCCGCCGTAAAGGCGGAGCTTCATTCCCGGCAGCATCGCAACTGCTCCTATTTGTTATAAGTTTGTTATAAGCTGTAAGAAAAATATCTTCTTCCGTGTTCCTCTTCTGCACCGATTTTATTATAAAAACTGATTGCAGGCTCGTTCCAGTCAAGGCAGCTCCACTCTATATATGAAAATCCGTCCTGCTTTACAAATTTCTCTACTTCAGAAAAGAACTTTGTTCCAAGTCCGTTCCTGCGTTTTTCAGGCTTTAAAAACAGATCTTCAAGATGCACTCCCGCCTTTGCCGCAAATGAGGCGAATACGGGGTAATAAATAGCATAACCGACCGGCTCGCCGTTTAATTCGGCGATAAGCGCAGCAGCTATGTTCTTTTCAAAGAGAAGATAACGCAAATCCTCCTGTGCGGCAGTCATATCCTGCGGTCTTTTTTCGTATTCGGCAAGACCTTTTATCAGGTTTTCTATAAGGCTTATATCATTTTCGGTCGCTTTTCTGACAGTAAATTTATCGTCCATTGGAAGTCCTCCTGCTTGTATAGATTTATTATAGCCGTTTTCCGCATTCAAGTCAATTGTGAATTGATATATGGGTAGGCATATAACAGAAAAGCCCTTTGAGAAAGGAAGTTATCCTCTCTCAAAGGGCAAGCTGACAAACTGGAATTTGACACTTTGTATTTATCGAGAATACTCTTGAAACCATTTTGCAAAGCGTGATTTATTGAAAATAATGAATTTATATAGTTCTCCATTTTTCATATTAACTGTTGCAATTGGAAAGACTATCCACTTCCAAGAGATTTCTTTTATTTCCTGCATCGGCAAAACTAAATTTCTGTATTTTTTGTCAACTGTAAGCTTGTTTGTCTTGTAAGTAAGCGACTGACTATCGAGGTACAGACCTCCTCCAAGTATGCCATTGTGACACAAACTGCAAACAAAAGATTTCATAGAAACATCCCTCCATTAAATTCCGATTTGCATTTCCGTTCATTTCAGAAAACGGGCAATCCCAAAGGAACTGCCCGTTTAAGCATTACTCACTTTCCGTAAAAACTCCACATCCGTTTTTACTTGCTTGTTTGAATATCCAGATCGGTACCATTCGACCTCACTGTGATATTACCGTCTTTATCTGTCCGGTATACTTTCACATCAGCCTGATCCAGACGGCTCAGCGTCTGCTCGGACGGGTGATTATACCTGTTATTGCTGCCTACGGAAATGACAGCATATTTCGGTTCAAGCATACGCAGAAATCTTATAGACGTACTTGTATCTGAGCCGTGGTGCGAAACCTTGAGCAAGGTAACGGGGAAATTATCGTTTTTATCTTCACATATCTGTTCTTCCATATTATGCTCAATATCGCCCGTAAACAAAAACGTTGTCTGCCCGTAGGTTACCAGCAGCACAAGCGATTCGTTCTTGCTCAGATCATCTCCGACATCTACCACTTCAACTTCAGCACTGCCCAGCTTATATTTTGCGCCTTTGTTCGGCACAACTATTTTTGCATCATTAACGGAAAGCTGTTGCTCTACTTTTGCAAAAGTTTCTCTGTCGTTATCCGATTCATCAGATGCCGAAAGACTGTACTTATCCGTATTGCACAAAACTATATCTTCTGTGGATGCGTATGATAATGCACGTTCAATGCCGCCTATATGATCATCGTGTATGTGGGAGATCGCTAAAATATTCAAGTGATCTATTCCGTTATCCCTTAAATAATCATAGACCGTATCGCCGGCAGAGGCGGGTCCTCCGTCAATGAGCATATACTGACCGTCACAGCTGATCAAAGCACTGTCGCCTTGTCCGACATCTAAAAATGTTACAGAAAAACCATAGCTGCTTTGCTGACCGCAAGCGGTGAACAGAAGAACGGTGCATAACGCAATTATAAATAATTTTAATCTTCTCTTCATATCTTTTCAAATGTAACCGAACCCGGAATGAACAGCCAGCCATCGCTGTAATCGGAAACCTTAAAGCTAAACTCTGTCGTCAGTTCGGAAATTCCGTAAGAAACAATTATTTTGACGGTTTCGTCCTTGCTCCATGTATGTTGCTTGATTTCATCGCTGTACAAATACGCCTACGCCTTGAATGAATCTATTCCGTTGTCCGAACGGTCGACTTTAAATACTTTCCAATCATTGAATTCCTTTTTATCGTCGCCGTTTTCAATTATTGCGGTTACAGTAGCTCCCTCACAAAGAATATCGGCGGGCAATGCAAGCTCGTCCTTGCTTAATGAAGCATCGTAGTCTTGCTTATCGCTTTGTGTAAACGAAAATTTGTCACTGATCGGTTTGGTAAGGAATATACTTTCTCCCTCATTTTTAAGTATTCCGTCAATCTTTGATTTCTCGCTTTCACCGACATTTATCTTATCTGCCAGCGAAAACAAAAGCTCACAGTTAAGCGACAAGGGTTCGTACAGCGGCGGACACTCGGTTTTTCTTTTTTCCCGCATGGACTTATTGTATTCGTCTAACTCCTTCTTCTGACTTTCGTATTTGCTTTTTTCATTGTCATCGGCAGTGTCAGGCATATCACCAAGTTTGCAATCTTCTACATCATTCAGATATTTGTCATTAAGTTCAATCTGTTTCTTAGTAAGACTGTTTACATTATTCAAAGTAATATCATATGCCTTTTTGATATAAGCCTCATCTTTGTATTGTGCATAGAGATCAATGTATGTCTGAGCCGCAAAATATCTTAAACTCCAGTCATCTTCTCCTGAGTTATCCACCATAGCCTGAGCGTATTTTTCCGCCTTTTTCCGATATTCCTCGCCGCTGCTCACATTTTTGAGCGCTACAATTGCTTTAGGCAGGAACTGTGAATACTCATAATCCTTTCTGAATATACCTGCATAAACGCTCTCGTATGTATCAACGCACTCAATACATTTTGAATATTGCTCAGTTTCGTAATAGCAATCTGCAAGCTCTATCCAATATGAACTGAAAAACCGGTATTTATCTTTGTTGGATTCAAAAAACTGCATTTTCTTATGCACATTATCACTATCAGCATACTCTACAAAGCTCTGTATGTCTTCCTCACTGAGTGCGAGATTTCCGGGCAATTCATAATTACGGACAATATCTATCATATAGTTGAATGCCCGTTTTCTGTTTTTATGAATATTCTTTGCCTCTTCGTCATCAAGGCTCCAGCCATCCAGCATAAACTGCTTATCGAGTGCATCGTTGGCATTGGCATATTTTGTAATCGAGTCTACCGCAGTGTAAGCTACTGATACAACCATCTTCTTCCAGTCAAATGATTGAACTATATTCATAACCGCCAAGGGACTCGGTAGCGCTTCTTTTATCGTATTTGCCTTATCCTGATCATAAATATATCTGAGCCGTTCACGTTTAATATCCAACATTCTGTAATCTTCAATTATGTCAAGCATATTCGATAGATTGTACTGGGTGGTCTTATCAATCTTATCAGGACCGGTATTATTGATAAGTTCTGTGTAAACCTTTTCCAGAAATATTCTGCTGCTTTTTGAATTTTCGATTTTTTGTGAAACCATCGTCATATAGTTAAGCATAGCAACCGAATTCTTTTGAAGCTGATTCAACTCCTCCTGCTCCCCATTCGGCTTGATTACCTGTATATCGGATGCTTCGCCGCTTGTTTGCGATGAATTACCGTTAGCACCACTCTCCTCTGAGGTTGATGATCCGTCACTCATCACAGAATCGGAAATCGACGTTTCATTTCCGTTGCTGTTACCTGACGCTGTTGATTTGCACGAACTGATTGTTAGTGCCATTGACGATAACAGAATAATTGAAATCAGACGACGCAATCTTACGCTTCCGCTATTTCCCATTATTTACTCTCCTTTACATTATATAAATACAAGGTCTGCAGACGGCAATCTGCAGACCCTGTTTTGTTGTTCAATTCTCTTTTTGCCTTACAATACTTGTGTCGGGACTACTGATTACGCCTTAATTGAATGTTGTTGTATATGAAAACTTTGAAATATTTACTTCACTTCCGGCTTCATCGTCGGGATTTCAAGGGAAAGTATCTTATACCCTGATTTAACCTCTCTTTTCCTTACTTTGTTAATCCAAACCGTTTTCATTAAAGTACATAACCTCACATAAGATGTAATAACTTTATTTGATTTGTCGTAAAAATTGTCGTAAAAAAACGAGGGTGTTTTCATTGTCCGGCGAAGAAGCACATCTCGGATATCACCGACTATTCGCCGCATAAACCTTTATTTGTTTATACAGTATAACATATTCTTATTCAAAAATCAAGGAGCCTGCCACCGTGTTGTGGCAAGCCCCTTTTTCATCGTATCTTGATTTTACCCTCAAGCCCTGCAAAGGACTCCATCTTTTTATCAACCGTCGATCGCCGGTTTATATGCTATCTATCATATAAACAGACTTGTTCCATCCGTCCATGAAAACCACTCTGTCATTGAATACATTCATATATGACGGTCGGAGATTTTCTTTTCCGAGCTTTTCATATTTCAGCTTCTCACCGGTTGCTGTATCATATATATTTACGGTTGTATCACCTCGATCATAGCCGTATAATGCAGAATCTTCGATTTCAACATCATTGGGCACACAGGTTATCAGATATTTACCGTTTGGAGTAATCCCACAATAACTGTTTTCTATCTCGTTATCAAAATATTGTACTCTCAGCTCGTTAGTTTTGTAATTGTAGAAAATAACTCCGTTTGAGCGTTCGGAAAACTCCGGATTTATCTCCGGGTCAAACGGCGACATAAAACAGATAAAATCTCCCGCCTTTACAAGCCTGCGGTTGCAGTTGCTGAAAGGGCCTATGTTTATCTGCTGCATCATCTTTCCGTTTTTATCCATAACGCAAAAATAGCAAGCGTCAAATTCATCGGTAAACGCCTCACCCTCGCAGTAATAACCCACTATTTCATTATCAAGCACATAGAAATCCGCAAAATTTTCATCGAATAATTTATCTTTATTGCTTCCGTCTGAATTCATTTTATAAAAGCAGCATTCATCGTTTACAGAAACATTGTAATATACCTTGTCATCGGAAGGAACATAAGTACAATGACTTATCTGCGTTTTGCTTGTTGTACTTTTATATATCAGATTTCCGTACACATCGGTAACCTCGTACCATCTTTCACATTCATCGGTATCGACATAATAGTTCCATGCAGAAAAAGAGAACATTCCTTCGCTGTATTTCACATCAGAATCAAAAGGCTGTGATTCAGATACCGGATCATAGTAACCTCCGACTGTAAAGTGATATACAGCCTTCTTTTCTCTGTCGTCATAAACGACGTAATCGCAAGTATAATCGTTTATGGCGTTATCTGAGTTTTTCTGTATCAGAAAATACCTCTGCGCTTCATCAACATATCCGACAGGGATATAATCATAAATGTTTATGTCCTTCAGGGTTTCGTTAGCCTGATTCGGTTTACTCGTTTCATATCCGCTCTCAGGTAAAAGAACGCTGTCACCGCTTTGTGCAAAAGAGGCTGTCTCTGATGATACGACTGTTCCGCTTGTACTGTCTGAATAGCTTTCCGTTGCCGATGTATTGTCTGTACAAGCACAAAGTGAGAAAGCAAACGCCAAAGCAAGTGCAGATGTGATAATGCGTTTTTTCATTTGTGCTCCTCCGATATTTATGAAATATATTTTGTCATCTTATTCGTTTTCCGTAACCACAATACTAATACTTTTACGGATATTCATTGAGCCAACCTCGGCGTTTAGCGGTACTTCAACAGCATAAATTATATCTCCCGCTTTTACATCGTCAAGCGTCACCTTGTACTCATTTATATAACCGGTTTTTGAAGCAAATCTCATACCACCGTTATCTCCAAGCTTTATTCGCTCATGGTTCTTATAAAAATATACAGCATATTCATCAGGATCGCCGCCATATAAAAGCAGAGTGACGCCCAATTTATCCGAGCTTTTATCAATAGATAAGCTGTGTTCCTGACGCTTTGCATCAAACAAACTTATCATATTTGTGCCGGATATTTTTGCGTCAGTCAGATTATACTCCTCTTTTACTTTTGCGGTTGCTAAAATGCTTTCACAATCTGACGAATATGTAAAATCGTCGATGATCTGTGGTTCTGTGTCTGCTTCAATCTCAAACTCAAAGAACGACTGTCCGGAATGTGCGTTACCGAAGCCTAAAAAGCCGTCTTTAGGTCTGTAAGACGGGTGCAAAACGGTCATCAGCTTTACTTTCAATATTTTTTCATGTTCGTATTCTTTTGTTATCTCCGGAATAAAGGTAAGAGTAACCGTCTGCTTTGTGTCGGGCTTTTGTGAAATGCTTACAAGCTCGGATTTTTCAGAGCCGTTCAGCGACAGCTTTTGAGGCACACCGTTTATAAATGCCATATAGCCAATCTCTACATCATATTTATTCTTTGCAGAATCGGACACAAAGCTGAAATTTACCTCACCGCCGCTGTACTTTACAGTTGACTTGCCTTCAATGCTGTAGTCGCTGAATGCAATTTCGGCTTCCTGATATTTGCTGAAATCATCATTTTCCGGTTCGGATCCCTGAGGTTTACTAAACGGAGGCAATGTTTCTATAACCGCTGAATCTACGGAGATATTTGTTACGGAAGCTGTTGTGTCAAACGGGTTGCTCACTTGTGTTTCGCTGTTAAGGTTCTCCGATGTTTCAAATGGATTTGACACAAGGCTCTGTGTGTCACTTTCACTTGTTCCCGCACAGGAGCAGAGTGAGAGGACCAAAGCTATAGCGAATAGTGATAATAAAATGCGTTTTTTCACTTGTTTTTCTCCATGCTATATTTTTCTATACGGCTTTAATACTAAAATCGATATATAATATCATCTGCAGAAATGCTATCTGATATCATCAGAAAGCACTCAAATAGTTAACTGCTATTTCCGATTATTATTTTAAATTATTTCATTACATCTCTTATAATTGGTTAATACTAATAACAGCTCTGAGCTTAGATTTAGAATAAACTGGGGTACGTTGAGATTATAAGGCAACCGGCGGGTTGCCTTATAATCTATTTACATCTCATATATTGCATCTGTGTATGCGTAAAACATACAACTACCGTTATTATATGCACTATGAGAGCCAAATGCCGACACATCTGTTACCACACTATATGCTGCATAGCAATTTACTGATGCTTCGCGCGTATTATATTTACGTGTAAAATCTTCGTCAATAGTACCACCGGTATAATAGTTTAATATGCTTAGTCCTACCGTAACTTCAGAAACATTTCCACTACTGTTTTTACCGGTTGTAGATGTAAAACGTTTTGAGGGTTGGCTATACGGGTTAGCTTCCAAACGTCCATAATACGTTTTTACATCATTTGTAATATATGAAGAAGCAAATGCTGACACAGAAAGTGAAAGCACAGTTATCAATGCTGCTGATGCTCGTAAAAGTTTTTTAATCATTTTAAATGTCCTCCGTTTAATCTAAATAATTTATGTAAATCGTCCGCCGCCGATTAACAACACTTTTCACTTATCCCGCCTGCTCATCATATCTGAACTGATATAAAATGCAATCTGTAAAGCTGCCTTCATATATGACAATCCGATCATCGAATGTCTGAATATTGCGTCCGTGAACTCCCCTTCCTTTGTCGCTTCTTATTTCATTTATCTTTTCGCCGGTATCAAGGTCATATATTTTTATTACAAGATCGGTGTACAGACGATTTGTCTGCTCCTCATTCAAAAACTCATGTTCGGTTATAGTTACCGCTTTTGTACCGTCCGGAGTTATTCTCACGCAACCCATTTCAATAGCTTCTTCGGGTGTGAATTCAACTATTTTGTCCTTTTCGCCGTCATAAAGATACAATGTATCCTCGGGGAACTCTTCGGTTTTGGATGCGTAACCGGTTCGATTAGATAAAAGGCAGTAGTATTTACCCGATTTTTGCCCCATCAGCGCATAATAATCTGTACTCTGCGGCATATCGGCGGTTATTTCGTTTCCGTCAAAGTCTATAACCTGGATTGAGCAACCGTCGGGTACTGCGCGATACTTACAAAGGACAATTCTGTTATCCGCAAGCAGCATTGTACTGCTATAATAGTAATCGCTGTCACTGAAAAGCTCCTTTTCTTCTTTTCCATCCTTGCTGAATCTGCTTATTATGTATTCGTCTCTGCCGTCTTTTCTATAGCATACGAAGTATTTATCAAGCTGCTTTGAGTATACGGCGGATATATAATGAATACTATCACTTACCGTAAGACCGCCGAGTCTGCTTATTTCTTCAAACTTTTCATTATATGTTACGGCGAATATCTCTGACGTAGCGCTTTGGTCTTCGGTCAAGTTCTCATCTATATAGGTAAACTGTCCGTTACAGCAGGAAATATCCCAAGGTGATTTTTGGCTTCTTAAGCTTTCGGTTATCTTGCCTGTTGATTTATCATATACAGAGTAAGTATAGTCAAGACCGTCTTCGGGTTCATCTGACGCTCTTTTATATAACAGAAGATAGTTCAAATCATTATCAATATATCCTACCACGTTATATTTATACAATACGCTGTCTGATGCAGCCGTATTGCTGTTTTCAGGCTCACTTTCGGGCACATCTGTACTTGTGTCGGCAGGCAGCTGTGTTGCGGGATTTGTTATTATCTCATCATCTGGTGAAAAGCTGAGCTGGCTTGTTGTTTTAAGTATTCTTGCCTTTGTATAATCATCAGTTAAAGGCACAGCTATAGCATAGACAATATCGTGGTTATTGACATTTTCGAGAATAGCCGTGAGTTTCGGAACATACCCTGCCTTTGCCAATACCGTAGCATAGTCCTTGCCGTTTACTTGTACTCTCTTATGATTTACATAAAAGAAAACATTGTAAGTATCAAAATCCGCGCCGTCAAACAGCACATCACAAGTCTGGGTGCTTTTGTCAAGAATAAGGTGCTCTGTCTCATTATCCTTGCTGTAAAGCTTTAGCATCGCTCCGCTGCTCATTTCACCCGCTTTTTTAAGCGTATATGACTTTAATGAGCTGTCAGATGCGGGTATATTTTCAAACTCTGCATTTCCGCTAAGCTCAACAGTTTCAGCCTTTTCGTTCATTGTAAGACAAGCTGTGTATACGGTAGAGCCTGCGTTTATATTGCCAAAGCCAAAGCCCGCATATTTACCCTGCGGCACATAACCGATATTGAAAATAGAAACAATCTGCAAATTCAGTTCTTTTTTTTCTTCAAGCTCCTTTGTAATGCGAGGTTTTATGTTGATAGATACGTTTGTAATTTCATCTTTAGGAAAGTTTACGCTTACAGTTTCGGCTTCTTCACTCCCGTTTACGGATATAACCTGCGGTATTCCTCCGATAAACGCCATATATCCTATCGTTATGTCTTCCCGGTTATTTGCGGCATTTGCCGAAAAAGTTATATTTATTTTTTCACCGTTATATTCGATATTCTGCGCATCGTTCATTTCTGAAAAGTCAAATTGCAGAGCGCCGCTCTGGTACTTGTCATAAAGCTCATAGCGCTCGTCATTGGCAGGCGTTTCGCTGTTAAGGTTCTCCGATGTTTCAAATGGATTTGAAACAAGGCTCTGTGTGTCACTTTCACTTGTTCCCACACAGGAGCAGAGTGAGAGAGTGATTGATAAAGCGAGTAATGATGCTATAATACGTTTTTTCATTTACGTTTCCTCCGTTATTTGTCTGAAAATTGCAATTCTCCGTCACTGTTTCTGACTATTACCTTACCGTTTGCAAGAAAAATACGTCCGTCTTTCGCCTGAGGTATTTCTATAAGATTTCCGCCAGCGTCCATATATGTTCCGTCATCGAAATACACGCCGCCCCTGTCTACCATATACGCATCACCCTTGTCGGCAAGCTTTTCTTCCGTAAAATCACTTGCTTTATACCGATAAGTGGCAGATTTGTTTGAGCAGTAAATATATTCTCCGTCTGACGCAATCGCATAGAACATTCTTTCACTGATAATCTTCTTTTCATTGTCATAGCAGACCGGATTGCCATCGGAATTAAGATAGAACACCTTGCCGTCAATAACGGAAATATCCCCGTTTATATAATTCTCGCTGAACAGCAGACGGCGCGTGCCGGTATTCAAGTCGAGTACAAACACCTTGTAGTTATTAGTCTGCAGATAGAGATTATTCTGATACTTACACATACCGCTGTAGCTGTAATCATCGCTGTCACCCGACCATATTGTCAGTAGGTCAAGGTAGCGGCTGAGACGCTGGGCATCAGGCGCGGCAAGCACAGTTTCTTTATAATAATCGCTAAGCCGTATTCTGCACACATTATCGGTATATGTGCCGCCATTCTGAAAGCTTTCGGTATAATAAAGATACCCGTCGCTTGCAAGCATATAATCAACTCTGCCGTCACAGGTTATATTTCGCAGTATATCGTCCTCTGAAAGATTCAGCTTATCGTCATATCTGATTATCCTTTGAGAAATTATATTGTATTCATCGTCGGTCTCGGTACTGAGTAAGTAATATCCTTCACCGTCATAAGCAAAACCGTATCTTCCGTCCGCCGCCGTGTTATCAGCGGTGCTCTGAGAACAGCCTGACAACAGCAGTATCAGCGAAGCGGCAACTGCCGAAATCACTGCCTTTTTTCCCGGACGACAGCGCTTTATACTGCCGATATATACTGCCGCAGTAACCGCTATCACAATAACAGCTATCGTTATCAGCATAACCAGAAGTTCGGCAGGAACGCATGAATACAGCAGAATTTCAAGTCTGCCCTCGGTTACATAACAATCTCCCGTGTAATACGGCGAGCCGAGCACAAGTGAAAACGGCGAATAATACACGGCATTATTCCGGCCGAAAAGATAAACCCACACGCAAGTGACCGCCATAGGCACAAACAGCGACAGCGGCAGATTTTTTGTCAGCGTACAAAGCAGTACGCATACAGCCGAAATAAGCAGGTAGCCGAGCAGCTTTGTCAGGTGAATAACTATAAACATTGCGATTATAGACAGACTGCCAAACGGGGTGTTCTCAAAGGCTTCAAGTGACTGTACGCCACAGCCGAGGTTTTCCGCTCCGATAACGGTAAATAATGAAGTAAGCTCTATAATAAACAGTCCGAGCCAGCCGATAAAAATGAGCGAAAACAAGGAGATGAGCCTGTACCCGCCCGAGCGTCTGCCGTTTGCGGCGGTAACGATAAGCGGCTTCATCTTTCTTTCGTAATAGCACATAGCCGCAGAGATATAGCATATAGCCATAATAAACAGATACTCAATTCCGCTTGTCATAGCGTTTGAATCGGACGGGAGCATAAGCAGATTTTCGCGGTCTGCGCTTACTCTCTCGTAGCTTGAATAAAGCAGCTTTATAGCGTCATACTTTTCGATTATGTCGGGTATCTCACGCATCGCGTTTGTAAATTCTTCGGGAGTGGCATAGTCTCCGTTTCTGTTTTTATCAAGTATATCGTTTTGCAGCTGCTTTGCGGCTTCTGCCTCGCTGTATAGCGAGAGTATAGCGGTTTCCTTTTCATCGGTAAGCTGTCCGCCGTACTCCTGCATATATCCGAGATAATATTTCTGCTGCTCGTACGACATATCGCTGTAGCTTGCCTTGTACAAATCCGCACTTGTGAGCAGCTTTACTATAAAGACTATCAGCAGTACAACAAGCCCGTACTGCTTTATGTACAGTTTTTTCAGTTCATTTTTTAACAGCATTTCAGACCCCTCCGTACAGACACGACAGCAAAGACGACAGCGAGAAGTATTACTTCGGATAAAGTTACAACAACATTGAATACGGGGAAATCAAGGATATTGCAGACATTCATATTTGTGAAAAGCTCTGTCGTACCGATAAGCGTTGTGGGGTTAAGCACGCCGGGGAGAAGCTCCGAGCCGATTACAAGCAGAAATCCCGCCGCTACGCTTACAACCATTGAAATTATATCGTTTTTGCAAAAGGACGATACTGCCGTCACAAGGAATGTGAACATAAGCAGAAACACAAGTCTTAATACGAACGTTATCACAAGAGCGCCGAAAAGCGTGATATTGAACGGGCACATTTCAAATTCCTGCAAGGCGTATATCGGTGCGGAAAAGCCGTCAAAGCCGTAGATAAGCTGAAAATAAACCATATCCGAAGCAAACAGTATAAGTGTAACCGCAAATGTAAATATCGCCGCCGCTGTCAGCTTTGCAAGCATAACCGACCCTCTTTTTCCTGACGAGGATATAAGCTTATTGTAGCCTATAACATACTCCTTTGATACTATCGGAGATATTGCAAGCACTATGATAAACATTGACAGCAAGGCGGAAAACTTATAGTCGAAGATAGCCTTGTGTCCCTCGGACTGATAATAGCAGTCGAGCGACCTGCCTTTATAGCAGTCCTCATACAGCTTTGAAAGACGGTATTCGTACCGGCTCTTATCGCTGTAGAACTCGGCGTTTGCCCTTGCATTTTCGGTTATCTCCGCACTTTTATTTGAGTATAGAATAGCGTATTCGTAGGACGAAATAAGGTCTTTGAATAAATTTACATCACCGTAGGGGTAGCCGCAATATGTACCCTCAATCGGCTCTTCAATTATACCGTACTCTTTTAGCATCTGCTCCGCATTAGCAAGCTCGGTTTTTAGTCCGTTTATCTTTTCATCGGTTATCTTTCCGCTGTATTTATCGTACAGTATATCCGTGCCCTGTACGGCATTTCCCGAAAGAACGGCTCTGCCCCCACCCGTGTAGTAATACAGCTCAAATACCTTAACAAAGTTTAAAAGAATAAGCACGATAATGCATATAAGGAGTGACGGCTTCAGTATGTACTTTTTAAGCTCGTATTTCAGCATATCATTCACCTATCTCTCCGAAGTGGTAAATGCACACATCTTCAAGGGCAGGCTGAACATTAACGGCGTCGGGGTGCGGCTTTTCGTCGCTTACAACACGGACATTGAACCTGTCGTCCTCGCTTATAACATTGCTGACGCGCTTTGTCCGCATAAGCTCCATACCTGTTTCGTAGTCGGTGAGCACCTCCCAGACCTTGCCGTAAATTTCATTGCAAAGCTCACTTTGTGAGGCACAGCTTATCATCTTTCCGCCATCGATAAGTACAACATTCTTGGCAATAAAAGCAATATCGGTAACGATATGAGTTGCTAAAATTACTATCTTATCATTCGCAAGCGATGAGATTACATTTCTGAAGCGTATACGCTCCTTGGGGTCAAGTCCTGCTGTCGGCTCGTCAAATATAACCACCTTTGGCTCGCCTACAAGTGCCTGCGCTATGCCGAGCCTTTGCTTCATACCGCCTGAATGTGCGCCGACCTTTTTGTTGCGGTCGTCATACAGATTTACACGCTTTAAAATCCTATCGGCATAGGCTTTGGGATTATCGACCTTTACATTTTTCAGTGCCATAGAGTAAAGTATAAGCTCTCTTGCCGTAAAATTAGGATAAAAGTCCTGATTCTGCGGTAAAAAGCCGAGGTGCGACATATAATCGTGACTGTCACCGTCGGTAAAAGCAATACTGCCGCTGTCGGGCTTTATTATGCCGGTTACGCAGTTTATCAATGTGGATTTACCCGCACCGTTGGGACCTAAGATGCCGTACACGCCTTTTTCAAGGGTGAGGGTAAAGCTGTCGAGGGCTTTTTTGCCTTTGCTATAGGATTTCGTGAGTTGATTGATTTCGAGTTTCATTTTTTCTCCTATACATGACTTAGCTCTGATTTTTATTGTATTATCACTAGTTATTCTTTGAATGGGAATTGCCAATTTAGTCTGCATTTTTTTAATTATATAACAAAAAAATTGCGATGTCAATAAAACTGTGAAGTTTGGCGTAATTTAGTGAAGTTTAGTCGATATAGTTTAAATCAAAAAGTATACTAATAGCTAAAACTTATTGACAAAGCGAATTAATTTGATGTATACTACAAAAAAGGATAAAGGAAATCCTTTGCCCGATTTTCTTGTTTTATTTTATCCGTATTTATTTCGTAATCAAACTAAAAATCAGCAAGTTGTTTTTGTGTATAACCGTGTTTTTCTCGTAATTGTCTTAGCCTTTCGGAAAATTCCATGATTATCACTCCTTCTTTTTATTTTACACCGAGTCAAATGACAATTGTCGATTTATACAGAATTTATGTGTTTTTTATATTTTTATCAAATATAATTCAGAATTTATGAATTTTAATTAGGAGTTGCTGAACATATGCAAATAGCAGTATGTGATGATGAAAAGGTATATCTTGATTGCTTGAGCAGGAAGATAAAAGCGTGCTTTAAAGAATTTGAAATTGAGATTTCCTTGGATAAATACTTAAATGCAGTGTCTTTTCTCGAGCAGCATAATCAAAATCCGTACGATGTAGTTTTTCTTGATATACTTATGCCGGAAATGAACGGTCTTGATGTTGCAAACAGGATAAGAAATTTATCCGAAAAAACAATAATCATCTTTATCACCACCGAAAATCATCTTGTATACGAAAGCTTTGACTACAGACCGTTCAACTTTATTCCGAAGGACCTTGATATTTTTGACCAAAAGCTACGGTCGGTTATCGGAAAGCTGATGTTTTTTCTTCAGACTTCAAAGACCTTGTGCTTTGACCTGCCATACGGAGAAATCGGGAAAGTGACTGTCGGTGATATAATATATATCTGTAGCAGATCGAATTACATAGACATTATCTGCAAATCGAACGTGATGCTAAAAATCAGAAGCACGATAGATAATATCAGCGGTATGCTACCCGAACAACATTTTGCAAGGACGCATAACAGGATAATTGTTAACCTTAATCACATTCAGCGTATTGATTATCCGAATCATATAGTATACTTAACTGACAGCAACCGGGCGGAAATAAGCCGACGATATAAAAATTCACTTGCAGAAAAGTACAAAAAGTTTATCAGGGAAACAACCTAACAGGAGTAAATATGACTGATTTTTTATGGGCGGCATTTGAGCTTTTCATTACTTTTTTTGAAAACCTGACCGTATGCCATTTTATATGCAGGTTTTTAAAGCTTGACTTAAAAAGCAGGAAAGGAATAATTCTGTACCTTATCGGCTGTGTATCATTTTCGGTGATTGTCACTGTTATAAACAACTTTACTTTGTACGAAGGAGTATACGGTCTGATTTATACTGTTATGTTCTTTGCTTACAGCCTGTTTTTGCCGGGGTCGGTAATAAAAAAGGCATTTGCCGCTATACTTGCCAATATCGTAATAGTCTGCACAAACGCTCTTGTTACAAGCACAATTTCAGCCGCCTCAGGTAACGCGGTTGCGGAGATATTGGGCACTCATACTTTGGAAAGAGTTATTGCCGTACTCTCGGTTCAAATTTTGCTTATATATATTTTCGGCATCATTCTGAAAATAACGGCTGATAAAGATGTTGCGCTTAGATCGAACGAATGGCTGCTTATTTTGTCGGTGTTTGTGGTTTCGTTTGTTTCAATAACATTCATTCATATGTCACAGCTATATTCCGATTATAACGAAAATCAAACGCAGATTTTATTGATAGCTGAACTGGGATTGGTAATCATAAATCTGATATGCTTTTATATGACCGTAGCCATGAGCAAGAGCAACCGTCAGGCCACCCTACTGAAGCTTGAAAAGCAGCAGCAGGAATATAGAATTAAATACGCCGAAACGATAAAGAACCAGTACGAGGAAACAGCTCGACTCAGACACGATATGAAGCAGAACTTTGAAGTACTGACGATGCTGTCCGACGAAAAGAAGTACGATGAAATCGGTGTGTTTTTAAAGCAATGCAAAAACGAGATAAGCAATATTGATGTGTGCATCGATGTGGGAAACGTCTTTATCAACGCTATACTCAACACTAAAATATCAATCGCTCGAAACCATGACATTAATTTTGTCTTCACAGGTTCAAAACAACTTGACGGCGTAGCGGATATAGATATGTGCAATTTACTTGGAAATATCCTGGACAACGCTATCGAAAACTGCTCTGCCTCGCCCGATGCTCATAAAAGTATAATCTGCAATTTTTCCGGTGATGAGTATAAGATTATGATTTATGTAAGCAACACTATTGAAAAATCCGTGCTTTCGGAAAATCATTCGTTAAAAACCTCAAAATCACGATTACAAGGTCACGGATACGGTATAAAAACAATAAAGCAAATAGCGGAGAAATATAACGGCAGTGCGGATTTTTACGAAAAAGACAATATGTTTGTCTGCTGTGTGATGTTATACCGTGATTTTTAATGCCATAAGGCATTGCGGCGGTAACGCCGCAGTTTTGTGTCAGCAAAACAAATTAGTGGTAAAATGTTCTCGGACGCGCGGGTAACCGCGTGCCGTGCAAGGCACGGCAAAATCCGCATGAGGCGGATTTTTAATCCGAGGTTATTATACCGTGAAGAACCAGATTTTGACGGAGAATAATAAAATAATTCTGCAGACAACTGATTATAAAAAAGTTTCAGCTATACCAATTGGCACAGGCACTCTTATTGATTACGCCGTTGTCGGTCGTATAGCTGATTTTTGTTTTTTTATCACCTCCGTTTGGACATAAAAAAAGCACCTATCACATCAATTAAAGATGTAATAGGTGCATATAAAACGAAAAAAGCCCGCTGATTTTCTCAACGGGCTTAATTAGTATTAACTTATCGTAAGTTATCTTAACTTATCTCAACTTGCATAATTCTACAAGTGTTTTTGGCTTAACTTCGGCTTAAATTGGTTTAAGCATTGGCTTAAAAACCTTCGATAAGTTCCGCTAACTTGGGATATATACCTTTATCCAGACTTAATCAGTCTAACGGCTTCATCGTGGGGATTTCAAGGGAAAGTATCTTATACCCTGATTTAACCTCTCTTTTCCTTACTTTGTTAATCCAAACCGTTTTCATTAAAGTACATAACCTCACATAAGATGTAATAACTTTATTTGATTTGTCGTAAAAATTGTCGTAAAAAAACGAGGGTGTTTTCATTGTCCGGCGAAGAAGCACATCTCGGATATCACCGACTATTCGCCGCATAAACCTTTATTTGTTTATACAGTATAACATATTCTTATTCAAAAATCAAGGAGCCTGCCACCGTGTTGTGGCAAGCCCCTTTTTCATCGTATCTTGATTTTACCCTCAAGCCCTGCAAAGGACTCCATCTTTTTATCCTTTGTTGCTTCATTATATATGTCCATCGTGGTTGTAATATCCGCGTGTCCCATAATCTCCTGAATAATCTTCAGGTTAGTTTCGTTCTCACAAAAGCGAGTGCAGAATGTATGTCGCAAATGGTGGCAACTGAAATGCGGTAACAGTTCAGGCTCTCGACCTTCTGCTTTAGCATCTTCTTCCTCTTTCGTATTACACGCTTTAATTATCCGGTCTATCGCTCGATTGACGCAATGCGGTGACAGCACTGTATTGTCTCTTGATTTGAATATAAAACCAGAATACCCGTCTACAACGCTCTCATTAAATCCACTCTCAAGCTGCTCCTTGTATTCTTCTGTGAGGGCCGCCTTTACATCAGAAAGCATCGGAATTATTCTGACACCCGATTTTGTTTTTGGAGTGGTTATTGCGAAGTGTGATGCTTCGTCTGTGTACTTCCTATAAATAAGGGTGTGGTTAATATTGATTATACTATTCGGAAAGTCGCAATCTTCCCACCTTAAACCGAGTATCTCACCAATTCGTCCACCTGTGCCGAGCAGGACTGTGAAGAGCGGCAGCCAATGCTTGTACTGATATGATTGTGCCGTGAACTCAACAAACTTCGCTTGCTGTTGCTCGGTGAGAGCGTGTCGCTTTGGCTTTTCCCAAGTATGGCTCTTTTTAATGTCAGCCATTAAGCCGTCCGAAGGGTTGCTGCGGATATATCCGTCACGAACTGCAGAAGTAAACACCGGATGCAGAATGGTATTTATTATCTCCATATACCTTATACACTTCATCTGTGACTTCTACAGATTTACCATTAATCCGTATTGATTTATTGCCGGATTTCATGCCGCTTTTCTCCTTATCAATCATTTTTTTATTGATAGCGGGGGACTGCGACATGACGGCATTTTATGTTTGACAAATAAAAAAACGCTTGTCACATGGCAAATTTTGCCACGCAGCAAGCGTGTTTTTATTTATATATAGCAGAAGATCCATATTAGATCTCAATTACTCATAAAGAATAATCTCTTAACTTTATCTTTGGATATTGATGTTAAAGGGGAGACGCAATAACAAGTTCTGGCAAGCGCTTGAAATGTTGTGCGTGTATACGAGATTGCTCTAGCGGCTTTGTTTACCGATGATAATTTATAGTTATCATCTGTTTTTCCGCTTTATAAGCGTATCCCTTTCTACACACGAACTCAATCGTGCTATCAAAAACCAATTTTTATGTTAGCTTTACATCCTTATCCCCTCCGTTAATGAAAGACTCTCAAAAGGTTGATTTCAAACTCGAAAGCTGATTAACACATATATTTAAAAAGCTATTCCAAATGCACCCAGAACATCTTGAATTTCCTTTGATCTCTTTATATAATTTATTCTGTAAAAAATATTACTGGGCTCCGCCCCAAATTTTGCAGTTATACTCGGAGGTCAAGATGATTGAATTTAAAACTCATATCGACGGATTTATAAATTATTGCCGTTACCACAAGAAGCTAAGTGATAAGACAATTAGTGCTTACTGTATTGATTTGATACAGTTTCGATGCTTTACATCGGAGCTTTCAAAGCAGAGCTTATGGAACTACATAGAGCACTTGAATAAATCTTATAAACCCAAAACAGTTAAACGAAAGCTGGCAACGCTCAAAGCGTTTACTCACTATCTGCTTATTCGGGATATTATCGATTGCAATCCGTTTGATAAAATTGAAACATCAATCAAAGAACCTGTTATACTGCCAAAAACCATTCCTTTGGATACGATTGGCGAGATTCTCTGTTCTGCATATACGCAAATAGAAAAATCAAACACCGACTATAAGAAAAACAGCGCAATACGCAATGCCGCGGTTCTCGAATTGCTGTTTGCAACAGGAGCGAGAGTGGCTGAAATCTGCAATTTACACTCTCAAGATGTTGATTTTATAGGCAAATCGGTTAAGCTTTACGGAAAAGGCTCAAAAGAACGTATAATACCTATTGAAAACACATCAGTACTCACTATTCTTTCCGATTACTACTTTATCCATGAGGAAAAAATCTCGGACTGCGGATATTTTTTTGTAAACAAATATGGCAAAAGGCTGACAGAGCAATCCGTCCGCTGTATGATTAATTCTTATTGTCAAACGTGCGGTATATCTATGCATATAACCCCGCATATGTTCAGGCACTCTTTTGCAACGCTCTTGTTGGAACAGGATGTTGATATCAGATATATTCAAAAATTACTAGGGCATAGTTCTATAACTACAACGCAGATATACACCCATGTTACTTCTGCAAAGCAGAAAGAAATTATTAAAACTAAACACCCGAGGAATAATCTTAACATTAACTGATATTTCTCCTCATACCTCAACTTAAAGGCATATTGGCTGTTCTCGGTGTTTGACAGCGCATCAACACATTCTGTCTGTTGTGTACTTCCGAAGGCGGTGCAAAACAGCATAGTCAGCATCAATACAGCTGCCGCCGGTATATACTTTACTCCATGCCTTTTGCTGTTCAGCCTGTTTTCTCCCGACTTTATCAGAATAACTGCACCTCAACGAATGACAATAGCTCACCGTTTTGTCTGACTATCTTCCCGTCCAGCAAAAACAGATTACCTTCTTCCGATATTTTGGTCTGCTTGCCATACTCAGAAATGTATATGCCGTTTGATGAAAGCGCTTTTCCGTTCTCAACCTGATATATTTCGCCTACATCTGCATACTTTTCTTCAGAAAAATCACTGACTTTATATCTGTATGTTACTTTTTTATTTGTGCAGTAGACATACTCTCCGTCAGCGCATACATTATTGAATACCCGGTCACTGACAATCTTTTTTTCATTATCAAAACATACCGGATTTCCGTCTGCGTTTATATAAAATATTGCCCCGTTGTTACTCATACAAAAACAGTGAATATATTGTTCTTCAAGAACGAGCCTTCTTATGCCTGTAATAACATTAACAGCAAAAATCTTGTTGCTGTTTGTCAGAATATAAAGCTCATCTCCGTATTTGCTCATTCCTCGTATATCATAATCATCCGGATTCTTATTTCCGTAGATCTTTACAATATCAAGATACATATTTATCTCATTTGTATCCGGCTCAGCAAAGACACATTCCTCGTGATAATCCGAAAGGTTGATTTTGTATATATCATTGCTGTCGGTTATCGTATCATTGGTATAAAAATATAAATATCCGTCGCTGTAAAGAATTTGTCTTGTAATTTTCCCTTGCGTTATGTCATGAATAATACTATCCTCGATCAAATCAAGATTCTGATTGTATACGGTTATTTTTCTTCCGACAACCTGATAATCGTCATCTGTTATAATATACGGCACATAGATATTTGTGCTATTGCTTGCTATTACTGCTCCGTTTGCCGCTTCATCGCTGATATTATGTGAGGAACATCCGCTTGATAAGAATGCAACAGACAACAGCAAGGCAGGCAGCGCAAAATGATTCTTCCTGATGTTACATTTATTGCTTTTTATAAAAATAATCAACGAAACAAGAACAATAATCAGAGAAATAAAAATAAGCAGCCATAACAACCAAGTGTCCGGTGCTGTATACATAAGCAACAACGAACCGTGTGTATCAATAAAATAGCAATCTCCCGTAAAGTAAGGAGAACCGAGAACAAGCGAAAACGGAGAATAAAATGTTACGCTTTCGGGAGTAAACAGATATACCCACACACAAGTTATAACCAAAGGCACGAAAACAGATAACGGAAGATTCTTTGTTAAAGTGCTGAGTAAAATGCAGAGAGCAGATATAAGCAGATATCCGCATAGCTTTGTCAGCTGAATCATAATAAATACAGCTAAAATGCCGGATTCCTTAAATGGCGTATTAGCAAACGCCTGAAGCGATACCACCCCGACAAAGAGGTTTTCGGTGCCGATTACAGTAATTATAGAGAACAGTTCAATAACCGCAAAACAAATCCAGCATAATACTATAACCGAAAACAAAGCTAAAAGTCTGCAAAAAGAGCCTTTTACCGCATTTGTTGATGAGATGTAAACGGCTTTGTACTTTCTTTCATAATAGCACATAACAGCGGAAATGTAACAGATAAATATTATTAGGATGTATTCAATGCCGCAGGTCATGCCCTTTGCGTCCGAAGGAAGCATAACAAGGTGTTCTTTATCGGTGCTGACTCTTGAATAATTTCTGAATAATAGCTGAACGGCATCATATTTTGTAATTATTTCTGGCACTTTGCCAAGCTCGGCAAAATACGCTTCTACCGTTTCGTATTCACCGCTTGCATTTTTCTCGATTATTCTATCCTGCATTGTTTTTGCTGTTTCCGCTTCATTATGTAATGAAATTATTGCGGCTTCTTTTTCATCGTTCAGCTTTCCGCCGAATTTATCCATACATTCAAGATAGTAATTCTGCTGTTGTACGGATAAACTGCTATAGTCGGGTTCATAAAGCCCGACAGATGATATAGCTTTTATTACTATCACGGCGATTGCGATGAAAAATGCAAACTGTTTGAAATATATTTTTTTAAATTCAAATTTTAACAGCATTTCAGACCTCTTTTCGCTGTTATAAAGGCAAATATAACTGTAAGGATTATCACTTCTGCTAATGTAACAAGAAACGTGAAAACTGGGAAGCCCATAATGTTCACCGCGCTAAATTCTGAAAAAATGCTGTCTGTACCGATTATTGATACAGGATTAAAAACTCCGGGCAAATGCTCTGAGCCTATCACCAGAATAAACCCTGCCGCTATGCTTGCCGTCATTGACAAAATATCATTTTTGAAAAATGAGGATATAGCTGTTGTCAGAAAAGTAAACATCATCAGAATGGCAAGTCTCAGTAGATATGTTACCGCCAATGCTCCGAACAGGTTTAAATCAAGCGGACAAAGCGCATATTCCTGCAAAGTGTAAATCGGCTCTCCGAAGCCGCTTAAACCATACAGCTGATTCCAATAGAAAACATCGGACAAAAACACGACAAACGACATTACAACAGTAAATAGTGCAGCTGTGAACAGCTTTGCGTGCATTACCTTTTTTCGTTTTCCCGATGATATTATTAGATTATGATATCCGAAAACATACTCCTTTGAAACAATCGGAGATACAGCAAGAACTATCAGAAGCATTGAAATTACGGTTGAGAATTTATAATCGAAAATATTGGTGTATGCATCGGAATTTATATAGCTGTCGGCGGCTCTGCCTTTAAAGCAATATTCGTACAGCTCGCTTTCTCTTTTATCGTATTCGTTTCTGCCTTCATAAAATGCGGCTTTTTCCGCCGCTCTGTCTGACAGCTCATTTGATGTATTAGTGTAAAGCAATGCGTATTCGTATGAAGAAATAATATCTTTGATTAAGTTGACATCTCCGTACGGATAACCCGTGTATGTATTTTCGATCGGTTCTTCTATGATACCGTATTCTTCGAGCTTTTGTTCGGCAACAGCCAGTTCTGCTTTAAGGCTTTCGATTTTTTCCTGTGTTATCTCGCCGCCGTATTTTTCATAAAGAACATCTTTACTTATTTCAATCCTGCCTTTTCCCGAAAACAGAATTTGTCTGCCCGAACCCTGACAATAAATCTCCAGCACTTTGACAAGGTTTACAAGTAATAAAACAGCAAGGCAGATTATTACAGACGGCTTCAGTATGTACTTTTTAAGCTCGTATTTCAGCATATCATTCACCTATCTCTCCGAAGTGGTAAATGCACACATCTTCAAGGGCAGGCTGAACATTAACGGCGTCGGGGTGCGGCTTTTCGTCGCTTACAACACGGACATTGAACCTGTCGTCCTCGCTTATAACATTGCTGACGCGCTTTGTCCGCATAAGCTCCATACCTGTTTCGTAGTCGGTGAGCACCTCCCAGACCTTGCCGTAAATTTCATTGCAAAGCTCACTTTGTGAGGCACAGCTTATCATCTTTCCGCCATCGATAAGTACAACATTCTTGGCAATAAAAGCAATATCGGTAACGATATGAGTTGCTAAAATTACTATCTTATCATTCGCAAGCGATGAGATTACATTTCTGAAGCGTATACGCTCCTTGGGGTCAAGTCCTGCTGTCGGCTCGTCAAATATAACCACCTTTGGCTCGCCTACAAGTGCCTGCGCTATGCCGAGCCTTTGCTTCATACCGCCTGAATGTGCGCCGACCTTTTTGTTGCGGTCGTCATACAGATTTACACGCTTTAAAATCCTATCGGCATAGGCTTTGGGATTATCGACCTTTACATTTTTCAGTGCCATAGAGTAAAGTATAAGCTCTCTTGCCGTAAAATTAGGATAAAAGTCCTGATTCTGCGGTAAAAAGCCGAGGTGCGACATATAATCGTGACTGTCACCGTCGGTAAAAGCAATACTGCCGCTGTCGGGCTTTATTATGCCGGTTACGCAGTTTATCAATGTGGATTTACCCGCACCGTTGGGACCTAAGATGCCGTACACGCCTTTTTCAAGGGTGAGGGTAAAGCTGTCGAGGGCTTTTTTGCCTTTGCTATAGGATTTCGTGAGTTGATTGATTTCGAGTTTCATTTTTCCACCTTAATCGTCAAATCGGTCAAAGAATACAACTGTTTCCGTTCTTTCATTCTTTTCCTTATTGTAGCCCGGTACCGTCTGAATAACGCCATCATCATATACTACAAAATTATTCAAAGCCGGCTTGTCATCGGCGTTTACGGTTTTGATTACTTTACCGCTTTCGATATCATAATATCTCAGAGTTTGTTTCTGACCTGTTACAATACCATCGTCATCAACTTCCTCATAATCCATAGTTACCGCAATTTTGCCGTCAGGCGAAATACCCATACATCCTGCCTCGTCAGCGGTTTCAGGCGTAAATTCCATAAGTTTGTCAGTTTCTGTATCATAAAGAACCGCAAAGCTGTCCGAACCCGGATTTTCATCTTCACCGTATCTTTTTAACGAAAGAAAAGCGATATATTTTCCGAAACGGTTTACATCAAGATTTGCATATTCCGCTGACATAGTTTTTTCATCGATTATATTTCCGTCAAAATCCATAACCTGAATCTTTGTGCGGTAGTCGTCATATCTTCGTCCCAATATGATTTTATCATCGTCAACAGAAAAGCTGTATACGCTTGTTTCGCTGTCTGTGTTAATCACTTTGTAAACCGAGCCGTCTGTATTAAGCAGTACCGTCAGATATTCAGAAGAGCTGATTTCTTCTTTATAAGCACAGAGATATTTGTCGATATCCTTGCAGTAATAAGCACTGTATATAGACTGATTACCGCCTGAATACATCGGCATATTATGCGCCCGCTGAATTTCTTCGAATTTTTCATTATAAGTAACTGCCATACACTCGGCAAGGCTGCGATTGTCTTCAGACGCTTTACCTTCAATTACCGTAAAACAGCCCTGTCCGTAAGTAACAGTGAAAGTCTGCTGATAAGGCAAAAATTTTCCGCTTATAAATTCTTTTGCCGTTACATCATAAACAGTAAAATATGTACCGTTGTCTTCGCCGTAAACTTTAAAGTCATTATCAATATACATAAGCAGAAGGTTTTGGTCATCGTCCAGATATCCGAGGGGCTTAAATTTATAAATCGGGTTGTCCGAAACCGCTGTTGAGGTATTATCGGGAGCGTCGCCAGGTTTTGATATATCGGTAGTCACTGCTTCGGTCTGCTCACCTGCACTGTTGCTTCCTGCTGAAAGGATCTCATCATCCGGAGCAAAACACAAACTGCTCATAGTCTTTGTGTATGCCGGAAATTTACTTTCAGAATCAGGCGAAACAGCTATTGCATATATCACATCTCTTGAACTGAGATTATCAAGTGTCACGGTTAATTTCGGAACAAAACCCGATTTTGAATTAACAACCGCATAATCCGAACCGTCAAATTTTACACGCTGCATATTTACATACAAATATACATAGAACCTGTCGGCGTTCATACCGTTAAAAACCAGATCTAAGCTCTGCTTACTGCCGTCAAGGACAAGGCGCGGAGATTGGTTTTCTACACTGTACATTTTCATCATGCAGTCGTCACCGATTTCCCCTGCATTTTTAAGATTATAGTTTTCAAGTGACTTATCGGAAGCATTTACATTCTCAAATTCGATCTTGCCGTCAAGGTTTATAATCTCAGGCTGAGCATTTATCTTCAGCTTATAATAGCAAAGAGGACTGCTTGAATGAATGTTGTTAAATCCATATCCGGCATATTTTCCCTGAGGCACATAATCAACGCTGTGCAAACTTGCTATCATAAGCGTAAGCTCGTCCTGTCCCTTCAAATCCTCGGTGATTCTCGGATTGACGGTTAATGTGGTTTCGGTGGTTGTTTTCTTTTCGTATGTAACCTTAGCCATTTCGGAAGTTTCTCCGCCGTCAGCCGAAATCATCTGCGGCACGCCGCAAATAAACGCCACAAATCCCTCAGTCATATCATACTCATTTTCGCTTGTATCAAATGAAAAGGTTATTTCAATCGGACTGCCGTTATATTCTAAAGTATCTTTGCCGTCCATTTTGGAAAAATCCACACTTGCACCGCCTGTCTGATACCTTTCATAAAGCTCTTTTGCATTATCGGAATCCGGCTGCATATTCTCCTGTGCGCTTGCATCAAATGGGTTTGAAGCACTGTCAAAATTATCTTTTTCTTTTGTTGCACAGGAACAAAGCATTATTGCGATAAGTGAAATGGCAAGTACTTTTTGGAATTTAGTTTTCATGATTACCTCCGAAAAATATAGTAGCACCGCCAAGCTTGCTCAACGGTGCTACTTGGACTACTGTTGCTCCGCTTTGTTATATTTACCAGTTAAACTGTCTATTTGTGAACTGATAGAATTCACATACGTTATTATGATATGCACTATGCGAGCCATAAACCGTAACAGCGTTTATAGGAGATGAATACGAAAGATGGGATTCAGCAATAACTTCTCTTGTACTATAACCTTTAATCAGCCAATCTTCAAGGGTTATGCCACTTGATGTTTCAGCAAGTGCTATACCGGTATTTATATTGTCAATATCAATAGCTTTAAGAGTTGTTGTTCTTGTTTTAAAAGTCCTTGAATATTGGGATGTTGCGTATATTGTAGAATCAACTTTACCGCAGTAACCGTCCTTAGTAATTGTTGATGCAGCATAAGCATTAACCGTTAATGCGATTAACATAAAAATGGCAACTGTTACTTTAACTATTTTTTTCATAATAAATTTCCTTTCCGCTCAAAATGAGCTTTCCGTAACAGCCTTATGCTGTCTGATTTTGTTTTTATCAGCGTTCCCTCTCAGCTGATTGTCTTCTCTGCACTGTAGACGGTAACCGTTTCGGTCTGTCCGCTTGTTGTCGTGACTGTGAAAACCGATTTTACACGATATGTACCGCTCGCAAGACCGCTTTTATAGTTCGTAAACGAAACTGAACTTTTTTTAGAATTTGTAGTCCATTCTCCGCCGACTGTATCCCAGAACCATAAAAAAGAATGTTTTTCAAGAGACTGCGTGATTTTTACACTTGCAGTATTACCGTTACTTTCGCTGTAACTACTTTTGCAGGTCGCTTGACCGTTAGTAATTGAAAGATAACTTGTTTTGGAAAATGAACCAACATCATATACAGATGCTGCTGATACATTCAAACAAAGTGCGATAATAACAGAGAAGATGAGTAAAATTGATACAATTTTTTTCATGCGTTTTCCTCCTTTTCTATATATATAACGTAGGAAACTCACAAAAATGGACATTATTTTTTAATAAAACTGATTATTCTACTTTTTCCACAAATTCTGTCATTGAAATTAGTTCATCTTCACTAAATCCGGTTGCAGCAAGCTCAATTATGTAATCACCGATATCCCATATTACTCCCTTTTCTCCGTAATACGTCTCATAATATATAGCGGTTGTTCCGTTAATTATCACTTCTTTTGGTAAGGTAATGGCATTTTCGATATTAAGTCTGACAGTTGTATAAAAATCCTTTATGGACTGTGAATATGAAATACACTTTTTATTTTTTGCATCTGAATATTTCACTGAAAATCGAATGCCGTCATCATCAATAACTTCTTTTTCATAACCTGTAACATTATATGTGAATTCATATCGCTCTTCAAGACTCAAAGGATAATATTCGGCATTTGAGATAGAAAGCATCGCAAAAATGTCATATTCCTTGACCGTGAAGTCAGCCCAACGCATGGTGATATACAAAGTACCGCCTGTAATAATAGCCACAGAAAGAATGATCACAGCTGCAATAAGCAGGCGGTTTTTTAGCGGTATGCGTTTATATCCGGTCTTTGCTGATTCACGATTTTCATAATTCTTAAGCAGATGCTTCATTTTTTTGTCAAATTTAAGTGAAATCTTATACTTAGGGAGAGTTTGATAAGCTTCGATATCTGAAATAAGTTCATTTTTCAGAGCAATTTTTATAGCATCATCATTAGTCATTTTTCATATCTCCTTGTTTTTGTAATAGAATATTTCTTGCTCTTGAAATTGCTTTATAAACAGATTCTGCGCTTATATCGAGCATTCCTGATATTTGTTCTACTGTAAATTCCTCCGCAAAATACAAGGTTGACACATTTTTCAGCAAAGGTGACAGCATTTTTATATTATTTTGCACAGTCAGAACATCAGTAAGAATTTCTGTATTTTCAACGGCATTAGTATCTACCAGTTCTCTATCATCGTCAAGAAAAACTACCTTATGTTTTTTTCTGAGAATATCATAACAAATATTGCGGGTAACAACAAAAATATACGCTTTGGAGCGTTTTTCATTTGCACAGTCAATTTTAGATAGATTGCTGATTATTCGTACAAAAGTTTCCTGCACAGCGTCTTCCGCATCCGCTGTATTATGCAGTATAGACATACTTACATTAAACAGAATCTGTTTATATGTATTGTACAGCTCGGTCACCAAGTCTTTTTCTTCCTCGGTCTCGACCATTGAGAGATATATCGAAAGCAAAGCAATTCCTCCGTGAAAATAAAAGTTATAACAGATAAATCAAATATTACAGTAAAATTATATCACGATTGTCAAAAATAGTCCATCGCTTTATAACATATTTTGCTTTGAATTATATAACTCCCCGGTGGTATGATGACAATGATTGTTGCTTCCCCCTGACTTAATATCTCCGGCAGAGATAATATAAATTTCCTCTGCCGGAGTAATTTCCCGAATGTTTTATTCCGGATACATTTTAATTTGTAACAACCTAACTGTTTGAAACAAGTCTATATTACAACCTATAGTTGTTAAGTTCTGTTTCTTCTACCGAAAAAATAGCTTACTTCACTGCTATTTACTCTTACTGTCGCTGACTATCCTGCCGTCTGCTATCTCGATAACCCTCCTGCATTTTGCGGCGATATCTTTGTCGTGGATTACTATGATTATCGTCTTGCTCGATTCGTTCATATTTTCAAAAACGGACATTATCTCTTCGGTGGTTTTGCTGTCAAGTGCGCCCGTAGGCTCGTCCGCAAGTATTACAGACGGATCGTTGACTATAGCACGGGCAATAGCCGCACGCTGTTTTTGTCCGCCCGACAGCTTGTTACAGTGCTTGTCTGCCTGTTCTATTATTCCGACCAGTTCAAGCGCTCTTTGTGCTGTTTTTCTTTTATCTTTGGGCTTGTTTTTTGCAAAATCAAGAGGGAGCATTACCCTCTTTTACCGGTCAGGTGACAGAGGGTGTTTTGTTTGGGACGGGGGATTGTTGGGCGGATACGATGAAAAAGGCGGTGCCGTTTATCCGGACACCGCCTCATCACTTGCAAACCTCACAGGGCGCTCGGGTCGCTCCTCAGCGTTGCCCTATCCTCCATGTGAGTAAAGCATCTTCATTTTATGAAAGCCTCTTTCTTTGCTTTCATCAGCTTTAAGATGACTTCATCAACGTTTGTAGTCCCTCCATTCGATTACAGTATATCCATAAACGTTGCCGGCTTCAAATATGCAAAAAAGAACCCCGAACTATACAGTCCGAGGTTCTGTCATAAACATCGTTAGATGCCGAGTTTACAAGGCTTTTTTGTTCAATTTACAATGCAGCCGTTACAATGAAGCCACCGGATTAACAATTCACGATTCCAGTGATTTACGACACGCATTTGTCGTAAAAGACGAGTGATGCTCAAAAAGTCATTTGTCGTAAATTTGTCGTAAACCCTCTGACGTGTTTCATTTTCGGATTAACAAAACGCTGCAAACGCTGTCAAAACCTGATTTTTGTGGGTTTTTAGTCCGAGAGGGGCTTCATCGTCGGGAACAGCAGTACATCTCTTATGCTTGCACTGTCTGTAAGCAGCATTACAAATCTGTCAAGACCCATACCAAGACCGCCCGTTGGGGGTAAGCCGTATTCAAGAGCTGTTAAGAAGTCCTCGTCTATCTGAGCGTTTGCGCCCTGCTTTCTCTTCTCCATAACCTGCTTTGTGAAACGCTCACGCTGGTCGATGGGGTCGTTAAGCTCTGAGAATGCGTTGCCGAATTCGCACGCATTTATGAAGTATTCAAAACGCTCTGTGAATGCGGGGTCGGTGGGCTTTCTCTTTGCAAGAGGCGAATTTTCTACAGGATAATCATAGATGATAGTAGGCTGAATCAGCTTTTCCTCTACAAATTCCTCGAACAGCTCGATAAGCACTTCGCCCTTTGTGGCTGTGTCGGCAATCTCTGCATGCTTTGTCTTAGCCTGAGCCACTGCATCAGCATCACTTGTCCAGCTGTCATAGTCAAGACCCGTGTATTCCTTTACGGCTTCCTTCATAGTCATACGCTTCCAGGGCTTGCCGATTTCGATTTCATTACCCTGATAAGGAACTGTATCAGTGCCGCATACCTTGAGTGCTACTGTGCGGTACATTTCTTCTATTAAGTCCATCATACCGTAGTAGTCTGTGTATGCCTGATACATTTCGATAGATGTAAATTCGGGGTTGTGAGTTGCGTCCATACCCTCGTTTCTGAAGATACGGCCTACTTCATATACCCTGTCAAATCCGCCTACGATAAGACGCTTTAAGTAAAGCTCCGTTTCGATACGCAGATACATATCAATGTCAAGAGCGTTGTGGTGTGTTACGAAGGGTCTTGCAGCCGCACCGATCTCAAGTGTATGCAGTACGGGTGTATCAACCTCAAGATAACCCTTGCTGTCAAGGAAGCTACGTATCTCACGCAGTATCATTGAACGCTTGACGAAAGTATCCTTGATTTCCGGGTTTGCGATAAGGTCAAGATAACGCTTTCTGTAACGCTCTTCCTTATCCTTAAGTCCGTGCCACTTTTCAGGCAGGGGAAGGAGCGACTTTGAAAGAAGCTTTATCGACTTTGCGTGTACGCTTATCTCTCCTCGTCTTGTCTTGAATACAAAACCGCTCACGCCTACAATATCACCGAGATCCCACTTTTTGAATTCCTTGAAGTTATCCTCGCCTATATCGTCAATGCGGACATAAACCTGCATTCTTCCGCTGTCGTCACGGATATCAATAAAGTTGGCCTTGCCCATATCACGCCAGCTTGTGATACGGCCGGCAATCATTACATCCTTTTCTTCAAGCTCCTCAAAGTTATCTCTTATCTGCTGAGCCTTGTGAGTGAAATCAAACTTTGTGATCTCATAAGGATTCTTGCCGTTTGCCTTTAAATCGTTCAGCTTTTCTATTCTTATGCGGTGCTGTTCGTCAAGCTGTGCCAGAAGCTCTTCTTCGGTAAGCTCAACCTGCTCTGCGTTGTTGTTTTCCATTATTTTTTGTTTCCTCTCAGTTTACTTGTCTATTTCTACTATCTTGTACTTCTTTACTCCTGCGGGAGCTTCAACCGATACTTCCTCACCCAGTTTTCTGCCAATGCACGCCTTGCCGATAGGTGACTCGTCGGAAATCTTCATAGCCTTCATATCAACTTCCTTTGAACCTACTAAGAAGAACTTGATTTTCTTTCCGCTCTCGTCCTCGATAACTACCGTGTTACCGATGTTAACGTGCTCTGTAGAAAGTTCGTCCTCGTCAACTACCTTTGCGTTTTTGAGAGTAGCTTCAATCTCTGCAATTTCGGCCTCAACGATACCCTGTTCGTTTTTAGCTTCATCGTACTCCGAGTTCTCGGATAAGTCACCGAATGAAAGAGCTACCTTGATTTTTTCAGCTATTTCTTTTCTTGTGACCGATTTTAAGTGTTCTAGTCTTTCTTCGAGATCCTTAAGACCTTGCGATGTTAAAGTTGTCTGTGTTGCCATTGTAAATGACCTCCATAATTATTTTTATATGATGCGGGCGGAGTTTTCCGCCATTAATATCCTTATTCTGTAGCCACTATCTCAAGTGCTTTCTGAAGCTGCACGTCGCTTTTCTTGTCTGCAAACTTTATCTGTTCTGCCTGCTGTGCGGTAATATCGACCGTATAGTCGGGCTTTATTCCTGTATCTTCAAAATCATCGGATTCAACAGGCACTATATTTGCGGTAGAAATCGAAACCGCACTTCCGTCCTTGAAGCTTTGCGTTGTCTGAAGCTGTGACTTTCCCGCTGTTGACGATCCGACTACAGACGCCTTTGCGAAGTCACGCAGACCTATTGCAAATATCTCTGCAAGGCAAGCGGTGTTTCCGTTTGTAAGCACCGTTACGGGTTTACTTACAAACTGATTTCCGTCTGTTTCTATAAAGCTCGTATCCCTGCCGTTTGCATCGACCTGAATTGCTATCTGTGCCTTCGGAAGCACACGGTTCAGCATTGCCCTCACAGGTTCTGTGATACCGTCGGACACATCTCTCACATCGAATACATATCCGAGAACCGACTGTGCCTCATACTCGTCTATAAGCTGTATGAAACGCTCGTCTGTGGTTTCGTTGAAGGTGTATATCTTGATATAGGCATAACCGTCTATAAGCGTACCCTTTACAGATGTCAGCTTTATGCTCTGCCTTACAAGAGTTACCGTCTTTTCAACACCGTCGGGGGTGCTGTAAGTAACCGAGAGCTTTGTGCCCTCCTCGCCGTCAAGCTGAGCCTGCGCCTGCTCGGCACCTATCTCAAGTATGCTCTTTCCGCCGACCGCCGTTATAGTACAGCCCTTGGTTATTTCTTCGACCTCAGCCGATGAGCCTTCATAAACGTTCGTGACCTCAAGATAATCGCCATTTACAACGGTTTCGATTCCCGTTCCGATAATCACGCCGCTTTGTAGCTGCTGCAGCTTGTAATACTCATCTGCCGTGTAATATTTTGCGTATTTGTCGCTCGTTCCGCTGATATAGCCGTTTGCGATACCCGTTATCAGATTGTTTTCGTTAGGCTTATATATTGATGAACTGCGGACAAATGTATCTATTTCCTTTATCTTTGCGTTGATGGTTTCCCGTTCCTGTATACCCGCTACCATTGAGTTGTACATATTGAGCGATACCGTCATAGTCAGTACAAATGTAATAGCGCACGCTACGGCTATAAGACTTATCATAACACCAAGCGATACTTTTTTATTCATTCGGGATTCACCCTTTCCTTGTTCGTTTGTCTGTAATTCCTTTATGCCGTTTATGCCATAGTAACATAATTGAACGGATTTTCGGGTTCGCCGTTAAGTCTTATCTCGAAGTGGAGATGAGGACCTGTCGAATATCCCGTACTGCCGACAGCACCGAGCGATTCGCCCTGTGCTACCTCCTGACCGACATATACATACACATCACTGAGATGTGCGTAGGTCGTGGTATATCCGCCGCCGTGATCGACAACGACATACATTCCGTAGCTGTAGCCGGGTATGTAGCTTGTTTCTGCAACTATTACAGTGCCCGCCTTTGAGGCAAGAACGCTGTCGCCGTAAATACCGCCATCGCCTATATCAACGCCTTTATGCCATCTGCCGAAATCAGCATCCCAGCCAAAGTTACAGGATATGTACGAGCGTCCCGGAACAGGCCAGTACCACTCGCCCTCCTGATATGCCTTGTCGGGATTGGTCTGCTGCTTTATGATTTCTTTTATCTGTTCTTCATACGCTTCAATATCAGCCTCGCTTACGTTTATCAGATACTGCAGATTGCTCTTCTGATCCTCAAGCTCGCTTACTGCCGCCGAATACTTGTTGTAATCTGACTCGTATGTGCTTTTTTCGCTCTCGGCATCCGTTACAAGACCGTCAAGCTCCTCCTTTTCACTGAGCAGCTTTGTCATTTGCGTATCAAGCTCGGTCTTCTTGCCCTCAAGATCCTTCTTGTCGGTTTCAAGCAGCTTCTTGTCCGAATCCAGCTTCTTCATATCTGCGGTAAGTTCGTTCATAAACTGAAGGTTCTGCTCGCTTATCTTTCCAACGACCTCACTGCTTATCATAAGGTCGTAGAAATCGGCAGAGCCAGCCAGTACCCCGAACATATCGGCAGAGCCGGTCGTGTACATTGTTCGTACTATCTGCGCAAACTTTTCAAGGTTCTGCTTGTTCTCCTTGTCAAGTTCGGCAATGTCGGCCTCGGCTTTTGCTATAGCCTCGTCCTTTTGCGCTATCTCGTCTGTGAGCGTGTCTATGTTGCCCTGCAGAGTGCTTATATCCTGATTTTTGTAATAAACAAGATTGTAGTAGTAGTCAACAAGCTCCTTCTGCTCGTTCAGCAGATTGGCGGCTTTGTCGAGGTTTTCCTGCTTATCGGTTATATCGCCTTCGATACGGTCAATTTCATCACGTCTTTGAGCGTTGTCCTGTTTTATCTGCTCTATTCTGTCCTTTATATCATCGACAGTAAGATCCTCCGCACCTGCCGGAGCATACGTTATGATTATACCCGATGTCAATGCAAATATTGTGACGAATGAGGTCAGAAAGTGCAGAATTTTTTTCAGCTTCATCTTATATCCTTTCGCCGTTATACCTTAAGGTATTTGCCTGTGCTGAGTACCGTGCCGATAGCTCCGAGCAGTGCGCCCGCACCGCAGCAAGCCGCCAGTACGTACCAGCCGATTTCCGAGAACTGCAGTATGTCGCCCATTCCGAGCGCATTCCACATTCCGAGGTTCTGCGTAAACAGATTGTACAGATTCTCATAAACGAGCTTTGTCACAAACCACGAAAGCAGTCCCGAAAGAAGTCCGATGAACAATCCCTCCACAAAAAACGGTGTCTTTATAAAGGAATTTGTCGCTCCGACTATTCTCATTATCGCTATTTCCTTGCGTCTTGAGAAAACGCTGAGCCTTGTTGTATTCGAGATTATTATAACACTTACCGTACCGAGTGCCACTATAAGCACTATTCCGATAATTGTAAACGTCGTTCTCAGGTCCTTGATAAATCCGGCAAAATCCATGGGCGCATTCACCTTGTAAACGCCGTCTATCGCCTTGAACTGCTGAACGGCAGTGCTTATCTTATCAAGGTCGTTTATTGTTACCATATAGGTCGCCGGAACGGGATTATACGGAAGATTCTCAAACAGCTCCTTCTGCTCGCTGTACTGCTCGACCATCTTCTTGAGTCCTTCTTCGGCGGAAATGAAATCCACCTTCTCTGTCAGCGTGTTGCTTTTAAGCACCTCGCCTATATGCTTTATATCTGCGTCATCATTAAGATAAACGCTTATCTCGTTCTTGTCCGAAACATTGTCGAGTATTATTCCGCAATCAAGCATCACTATAGCCGACATTCCGACCAGAATAAGGCTGACAGTCATAATGCAGAGGCTGGCAAATGACATAAAACGGTTCTTCCATACCGATCTTATGCCCTGCTTTATCAAGTAGCTTAAATTATTCATCCTGCGCCTCACCTTCCACATATTCGTCGAAAATAACTTCGCCGTTTTTCAGGCTGACGATTCTTCCGCCGAAATATTCGACAAGGCTATGCTCGTGAGTAACCATTATTACGGTAGTACCGCACTTGTTTATCTCCTTGAGTAGCTTTACTATATCATAGGATAAAGCGGGGTCGATGTTTGCCGTAGGCTCGTCTGCTATGATAAGCTTAGGATCGCTCGCAAAGGCTCTTGCTATTGCAACTCTCTGCTTTTCACCGCCCGACAGCTTCTCAGGATAGGATTTTGCCCTGTCTGCCAGCTTGACCAGATTCAGAACATAAGGCACCCTGTGTCTTATAGTCTTTTTGGATTTGTTTGTAACACGCAGTACAAAAGCCACATTGTCATAAACATTCAGATCCGGTATCAGACGGAAATCCTGAAATATCATTCCTATGGAACGTCTGAAATACGGGATCTTCTTATTCTTTATCTTCGCAAGATTATATCCGTTTACGAATACCCTGCCCGATGTCGGCGCTATCTCTCTTGTCAGCAGTTTGAGCAATGTCGATTTTCCGGCACCGCTGTCACCGACTATAAATACAAACTCGCCGTCCTCTATTCTGAGATTGACGCCGTTAAGAGCGTCAACTCCGCCTCCGTCCTTGAAATGAACGTCAACGTTCTTTAATTCAACCATTTTACCATTCCTTCCTGATACCTGCCGTGCAATAACGGCACACAGCGATGCAGTCCGGTTATGGCGTAACCGGGGGAATCATAACGCTATCCCCTTCTGCACCCACAATACTTTTCAGACACTTATTTTTCAACGATCAAAAGTATGGTGGAGTAATTCAACTTTTCTCTCCTCATATCCGGCCGATATTGCCGATAATCCGCAGCTTTGCAATGACACTCTTACACCAAATATTCAGACAAGCACAATCAAGTATCTGTCTGAATAGTCCGGTATTATTAAATTTGACATTATTTTCCGACCGTTTCACCGTGTTACACATAAATGTAACTTTTCAAAAGGTCGGAACAGTCTGCGGCACTTTAAGCATAGTGCTTTTCGCCAACGTTTATTCCCGACCGTTTCACCGTGTTACACATAAAAGCAACATTTCAATAGGTCGGAACAGTCAGCGGCACTGCCGCCTTGCTTTGTGCCTTGCACCGCCGTTTATTCCCGACCGTTTCACCGTGTTACGCATAAAAGCAACGTTTCAAAAGGTCGGAACTGTCTGCGGCACTGCCGCCGCCTTGCTTTGTGCCTTGCACCGCCGTTTATTCCCAACCGTCAGCGTAAGTAACGCACACACGCTACTTTTTTAAAGGTCGGAATCACGAGCCGAGGTACTCGGCTTAGAATTTGAGGGGATCTGCGGCAAGGTATTTCTTGACCATAAGAGCGATCTTGAAGATGATAGCGTGATCGAACTCTCTTAAATCAAGACCTGTGAGTTTCTTTATCTTATCCAGTCTGTAAACCAGTGTATTTCTGTGTACAAAGAGCTTTCTTGACGTTTCGGAAACGTTGAGGTTGTTCTCGAAGAATCTCTGTATCGTGAATAACGTTTCGTGGTCAAGCGACTCTATTGAGCCCTTCTTGAAAACTTCCTTCAGGAATGTTTCACACAGGGTCGTGGGAAGGTGATAAATAAGACGGGCGATGCCGAGGTTATCGTAGCTTACGATAGTCTTGTCCGTATCGAACACCTTACCTACCTCAATAGCTATCTGCGCTTCCTTGAAGGAACGGGCAAGATCCTTTATGCCTGTAACGGGAGTACCGATACCTACGTTTACCTTTGTGAAAAACTCACCCGAAAGCGTATCCGAGATGGAACGTGCGAGCTTTTCGAGGTCCTTGTTGTCTATGCCTGCCTTGATTTCCTTAACAAGAACGATTTCGGTTTCTGTGATATTGAACACGAAGTCCTTATTCTTATCGGGGAACAGGTTCTGTATTACGTCATAAGCCGAAACCTCGTTTGCGGAAACGATACTTATAAGGAATACAACACGGCTTATATCCGCATTGAAGTGAAGTTCTCTTGCCTTGAGCGTTATATCGCCGGGAAGAACGTTATCAAGGATAATATTCTTCACGAAGTTGTTTCTGTCATATTTCTCGTCATAGTACTGCTTGATGCTTGACAGTGAGATAGCGAGGATAGACGCATACTTTGCAGCCTGATCGTCCGTACCTTCGATGAATACCGCATAATCGGGCTTTACATGAACGCCGAAGGGCTTATATGTATAGCCGTCACGGATGAACACATCATGTGAGTCACCAAGCTCAATTGTAAAGAAGTCGCTGTTTGTTCCTATCCTGGAAAGCTCACTGCAAGCGACTATCGTACTGTTTTCATCGATAACACCGATAACACGACCGATAGTATCTCTCATCTGATGAACTACGCCCTGAAATAATCTGTTTGACATTTTCTTACCTCTTTTATCTTAAAAATGGTTTGCTCCTGTGTCCGCCGAAGGCTATAACCCTGTAACTGCCTTGTATGCGGAAATTACTCTTATAATTGTATCTTTGAATCAGCCTGTGAAAAGTCTCGGAAAAAGGCATAAAACGGCCGAAAATAATACACCAAATATATTTTACTAGAAAAACCGAAAAAAATCAAGGGTTTTTTAGACAAAATGTAAAAATTACATCAAAAATTTTTGCGTTATTGCAAAACCGACTAAATAGTGGTATACTAAAATTTATGTATAGGCATCAGGGACTTATGACCTGTACCTTAATAAACATATAAATTACATTCGGAAGGACTGATTCTTATGATCCTGAAAATTAAAAACGCAAAGAACGGTGTGTATGCACGAATGTGCAATATGTGCCGAATGTGCGGTACTGCACGAATGTAAAAAACACGGACAGAATATCACTTAAAAACAAGGAGAAAATAGAATGAACAAGACATATTATTTAACCACACCGATATATTACCCCTCCGGTAATCCCCACATAGGTCACTGTTACACAACGGTTGCGTGTGACACGATAGCACGCTTCAAGAGAATGCAGGGCTATGACGTAATGTTCCTTACAGGCACGGACGAGCACGGTCAGAAGATAGAGCTTAAAGCCGCCGAAAAGGGTGTTACCCCCAAAGAATACGTTGACGAGATAGTAGCCAACTTCAAGCGTCTTTGGAAAACAATGCACATAAGCTATGACCGTTTCATCAGAACAACGGACGACTATCATATAGAAACCGTACAGAAGATATTTAAGAAGCTGTACGAAAAGGGCTACATCTATAAAGGCACCTACAAGGGAAAATACTGCACACCGTGCGAGAGCTTCTGGACAGAGAGCCAGCTTGTAGACGGAAAGTGTCCCGACTGCGGACGTGAGGTAAAAGAAGCAAACGAGGAGGCATACTTCCTCCGCCTTTCCGATTTTGCCGACAAGATTGAAAAGTTCCTTACCGAAACCGACTATTTACAGCCTAAGAGCCGTGTAAACGAAATGGTAAACAACTTCATAAAGCCCGGCCTTGAGGATCTGTGCGTATCAAGAACCAGCTTCACCTGGGGCATACCCGTTGATTTTGACAGCAAGCACGTTGTTTATGTATGGGTAGACGCACTTTCAAACTATATCAGTGCGCTCGGCTACGGCAACGAAAAGTACAACGATTTTGAAAAATACTGGCCCGCAGATATGCATATGACCGCTAAGGAAATTGTACGTTTCCACTCTATCGTATGGCCTATAATCCTTATGATGCTCGATCTGCCCCTGCCCAAGCACCTTTACGGTCACGGCTGGATAAATTTCAATGGCGACAAGATGAGCAAATCAAAGGGCAACGTTGTAGACCCGTTTGTACTTTGCGAGCGTTACGGCGTTGACGCTGTACGTTATCAGATACTGCGTGATATGCCCTACGGCAGTGACTGCAACTTCACAAATGAGCTTATGCTCACAAGAATAAACGCAGACCTTGCAAACGATCTCGGAAACCTTGTTTCAAGAACAGTAGCAATGGCTGACAAGTATTTCGGCGGAACACTGCCCACAGACAGAGTTTCCGACGAGCTTGACAATCAGCTTATCGGTATGGCTCAGTCGCTGTGCGATACGGTTACTCCCCTTATCGAGCAGGCTCAGCACTCAAAGGCGCTTGAGGAAATATTCAAGGTAATCTCCCGTGCCAACAAGTATATCGATGAAACAGCACCGTGGGTACTTGCAAAGGACGAAAGCAACAACGCCCGTCTTGCGACCGTACTCTATAACCTGCTTGAAACTATTCGTATCTGCTCTGCACTGCTCAGCCCCTTTATGCCCGCAACAATGCCTGAGGTATGGGAGCAGATAGGCGCAGGTGCAGAAGATACCGCTTTCGACAAGCTCGGCACATTCGGCGTTCTGCGTGCAGACGTTACGGTAAAGAAGGGCAGAGTTCTCTTCCCCAGAATCGACATAAAGAGCGAGATTACAGAACTTGAACGCCTTATGAAGCCCAAGACCGTAATCAAGGAGGACGAGGATCTTGACAAGGCAGGAATAATCTCTATAGATGACTTTGCAAAGGTCAAGCTCAGAACAGGCGAGATTACAGCCTGCGAAAAGATAAAGAAGTCAAAGAAGCTGCTTAAAATTCAGGTGGACGATGCAAGAGGCGGCAGACAGATAGTATCGGGCATTGCCGAATACTACACTCCCGAGGAGCTTATCGGAAAGAAAATTATATTCGTTGCAAATCTTGCCCCCGCAAAGCTCTGCGGCGAAGAAAGCAACGGTATGCTCCTTGCCTGTGACGCAGGAGAAAAAGTACAGGTCGTATTCCTTGATAAAGATACACCCAACGGCAGTACGGTAAGATAAACATTCGCAGAAGACAACGAGTGACATAAAGGAACAAAAAGATGAAAATTAAAGACTTATACACACCCGGCAGAACGGTGTTCTCGCTGGAGGTTTTCCCTCCCAACAAGAATTTCCCCATTGAAACGGTGTATGATGCCATCGAGGGACTTGCGGCAATAAATCCCGCATATATCAGCGTGACATACGGCGCAGGCGGAAACCGTGCAAACCGCTCCACCTGCGAGATAGCATCGCATATAAAGGAAAAATACGGTATCGAAGCAATGGCGCACCTTACCTGCATAAACAGCACCCGTGACGATGTTGATTTTATGCTTGACGATTTCGCCGCAAACGGAATAGAGAACATTCTTGCCTTAAGAGGCGATAACAAGCCCGACGAAGAGCCGAAGAACGATTTCCCCCACGCAAGCGACCTTACGGCATATATAGCATCAAAGGGAAATTTCGATATTGCAGGTGCGTGCTACCCCGAAACCCACGTTGACGCAGAAAGTGCCGAGGAAGATATAAAAAACCTGAAAATAAAGGTTGACGCAGGTGCTTCTCACCTTGTTTCACAGCTTTTCTTCGACAATTCCTGCTATTATGATTTTGAAAAGCGTGCAAGAGCCGCAGGCGTAGACGTGCCTATCGCCGCAGGAATTATGCCCGTTACAAACAAAAAGCAGATTGAGCGTATGGTAACGCTCTGCGGCGCAAGTCTGCCCTCAAAATTCGTAAAGATGATGCAGAAGTATGAGAACGACCCCGAGGCGCTGAGGAGTGCAGGAATAGCTTATGCCATCGACCAGATAGTTGACCTTATTTCAAACGATGTGCAGGGCATACACCTTTACGCTATGAATAACCCCGCTGTCGCATCACGCATCTACAACGGGATTAAGGATCTGTTATGATACTTCAGCCAATAGACAGAAACGAGGCTCTGCGTTATCTTGGCTGTAAGGAAGGCACGGATAACGAGCAGATGCTCGCAATGCTCGATTCCTGCGAGAAACAGCTGCTGAAAGCCGCAAGCCCGAAATACCTCTATGCCGTATACCCGATAAGCTTTACGGACGATGGTGTCAGAATTTCGGACAGCAATATAATACTTAAAGGCAATGCAGCCGCCGCTCATTTAAAGAACTGCGACAGGATAGTGCTTATGTGCGCCACGCTCGGACAAGGAGTAGACGTGCTTTTAAGGCATCTGCAGGTATCCGATATGGCAAGCGCAGTTATCGTTGACAGCCTTGCAGGTGCGGCAATAGAGCAGGTCTGCAACAGGGCTGAAACAGAGATATTCGAAAAAGTACACTCGAACAGCCGTACCTGGAGATATTCTCCCGGCTACGGCGATCTGCCCCTTGATATACAGTTTGATTTACTGACGCTTCTGCAGGCTCAGAAAAGGATAGGTCTTACCGTAATGAACAGCAATATGATGGTACCTACAAAATCGGTAACGGCATTTATAGGGCTGTCAGAGGGCGAAGTTGACAGAAGTACAAGAGGCTGTGAAAGCTGTAATATGAAGGACAGATGTAAATTCAGAAAAAGCGGAGGTCACTGTGGAAATTAAAACATTACTTGAACAAAGAGGACTGCTGATTTTCGACGGTGCTATGGGTACTCAGCTGCAGGCTAAGGGTCTTAAGACGGGCGAAACCCCCGAACTTTTAAACCTTACCGCAAAGGATCTGCTCAAGGAAATACACCGCAGTTATATAGACGCAGGAGCGGATATAATTTCCGCAAATACATTCGGTGCAAATTCCTACAAGCTAAGCCACAGCGGTAAAAGCGTAGATGAAATTATCACCGCAGGAATAATAAACTGTAAAGAAGCGATAAAGGAAAGCGGTAAAGACGTTTTCTGCGCTCTTGACATAGGTCCTATAGGACAGCTCCTTGAGCCTACGGGAAGCCTTAAATTTGAAGAGGCTTACGACATATTCAAGGAAGAAATTGTTGCAGGCTATAAGGCAGGTGCGGACGTTGTTCTGTTCGAAACGATGACCGACTTATACGAGCTTAAAGCCGCTATACTTGCCGCAAAGGAAAACTGTGATATGCCTATTATATGCAGTATGACCTTCGAGGAAAACGGACGTACCTTTACAGGCTGTCCCGCCGAAGCGGAAATACTGCTGTGCGAGGGACTTGGTGTAAGTGCCGTCGGCGTAAACTGCTCTCTGGGTCCGAAGGAGCTTATGCCTATAATCAAAACGCTCTGCGAAAAGTCAAAGATACCCGTTATCGTAATGCCGAACGCAGGTCTTCCCGACCCTGCCACAGGCGAATATTCGATTGATGCCGAAGAATTCAGCGACTATGCCGTTGAGATAGCTGATCTCGGTGCAGGAATAATCGGCGGATGCTGCGGTACAACACCCGAATTTATCCGCCGTACAGCAGAGAAGGTAAAGGGCAGAAAGTACGAGCCTAAGAAGATAGAGCGTGTCTGCACGATATGCAGCGGCACAAATGTTGTAGAGGTAAGCCAGCCGAGGATAATCGGTGAGCGTATCAACCCTACTGGTAAAAAACTGTTCAAGCAGGCGCTTATAAACGATGATATAGACTATATCTTAGGTCAGGCTATAGAGCAGGTCGGCGCAGGAGCGGATATACTTGACGTAAACGTTGGACTTCCCGATATTGACGAAAAGGCAATGATGATAAAGGCTGTCAAGAGTATTCAGGGCGTTACGAATGTACCGCTCCAGATAGACAGCACCATTCCCGAGGTACTCGAAGCGGCACTGCGTGTATATAACGGCAAGCCTATGGTAAACTCGGTAAACGGCGAGGAGGAGAGCCTTAAAAACGTTCTTCCGCTCGTAAAGAAATACGGTTCGGCAGTAGTAGGTCTGACGCTTGACAAGGACGGCATACCGCCTAAAGCCGAACAGCGTGTAGCCATTGCCGAAAAGATAATAAAACGTTGCGAGGAAATCGGTATTCCAAAAGAGGATATAGCAATAGACTGCCTTACGCTTACAGCGTCCGCAGAACAGCTTGCGGTAAACGAAACGCTTAAGGCTGTGCGTGCGGTAAAGGAAAGGTTCGGAGTGAGAACGGTACTCGGTGTATCGAATATATCATTCGGTCTGCCAAACCGTGAGCTTTTAAACCACATTTTTCTTACGATGGCACTTGAAAACGGGCTTGATCTGCCGATTATAAACCCCAACGTAGCGTCTATGACAGGCGCTGTAAGAGCGTTCAAGCTGTTAAAGGCGATAGATGTGAACTCGGTAGAATACATCGCCGCTTACGGCAGTGACACCCCAACGGCAGTCGCAAAGCCGAAATCCTCCGAGGTAACGCTTGAATATGCCATCGACAACGGTTTAAAAGCCGAGGCAGCGAAGATAACCGAGCAGCTGCTTACCGACACCGACCCGATGGTAATAATAAACGAGCGGCTTATCCCTGCGCTTGACAAGACAGGTACTCTGTTTGAACAGGGAAAGATATTCCTCCCTCAGCTGATTTTATCGGCAGGCGTTGCGCAGAGCTGTTTTGATGTTATCAAGGCACACCTTGCAAAGAACAATTCCGAAACGGTTAGCAAGGGCAAGATAGTGCTTGCAACGGTAAAGGGCGATGTACACGACATAGGCAAGAACATAGTAAAGGTACTGCTTGAAAATTACGGCTACACCGTAATAGATCTCGGCAAGGACGTTGAGTATCAGGCGGTAGTCGATGCCGCAAGAAAGCACGAGGTAAAGCTCGTGGGACTGAGCGCACTTATGACCACTACGCTCAAATCCATGGAAGAAACCATAAAGCTTATCCGTGACAACGGACTTCCTTGCAAGGTGGTTGTCGGCGGTGCGGTACTTACACCCGAATATGCCGAAAAGATAGGCGCAGACTTTTACGCAAAGGATGCTAAAGAAACGGTAGATATTGCGAAGAAGGTTATAGGATAAAATATAAAAATACAACCTGCGGAAAAATTCCGCAGGTTGATTTTGTTATTCAAGCCATGTCCTGAACCAATTCGGACGGTATTCGGACAAATAGGACAATTTCCCGTTACGATATATTGCAAATTGTTTAAACCGGATTGTATTATCATATAAAACCGCAGTATCACAAACAGCCAACACTTTAATTAGATTTTCAAAGCTTTGAACATATCTTCTATCAACATCATTATCCGGTATTCCGTGACCGCCATGTGAAACACGATGTGCAATACGATTTTTAGCAATTTCCGGTGACTCAACCCCGACATAATGCAATTCAATTATAAAGCCTTTTTCTTTAGCTTTGAGTATATTACTTATTATGCTGTTTCCGCATAATGTTGTTTCTTGATTAAAAGATATGCCTTTTTCAATATTGTTTTTAATTTTTTTCGCAGCTATCTTTCCCGCCTTAATTGAATCAGCAGGATTATCCCATCTGCCAAACTCTCTTACTATCTCATCAGTGTTTACTCTGTCGTATATTTTCAAGTAATCGAGAGTTTGATATAAAGTTGACTTTCCTGCGCCATTTACACCGGCAATAACGATATATTTTTTCATCAGAAAAGATTCCTTTCGATAACCTTTTTCTGTTTTTCCTGTAGCAAATAGTTCCAGACAGTTTCAAAGAAATTCTTTTCTTCCTGTGTTTCAGCTTCTGTTATAAGCTGTAAAAAATCATCGGAATGCAGATTTTTAAAATCTTCATATACCTTTGTGTATTTTGAAACATCGCACATACAATCGCCTCATTTCCTTATATTGCTGTAAAACAAATACATTTAGCCGTTAACTTATTATAACAACTCTACTCCAAAAAGTCAAACGTTCAAGCAAATTCTATGTTTCTGCTGTTTGACTATCCCCCTCACCCGTGCTATAATTACAGCAACAAGAAAAATCACGGAGGGAAATGTATGCACTATTATGAATACGGCAAAGAAAACGATAAGACGATCGTCTTTCTGCACGGGGCAAACTTTGTCCACAGCTTCGGCAGGCAATATCCGCTTGCCGAAAAATATCATCTTATTATTCCGCATATCATAGGCTACGGAGATGCCGCAGATGAGATTTTCGATACCGAAACAGCAGTAAAACAGCTTGCAAGTTTCATAGCCGACATCGGCAAAAAGGTAACGCTTGTCGGCTTTTCGCTCGGCGCTCAGCTTAGCGTTAAGCTGTGTGCGGAATATCCGCAGTATTTTACTTCTGCGATAATAGTAAGTCCGTGGCTTATCAAGAAAGAGCCTATGCTCTCAAAGGTCATGGCTATGAACGAAAAGCAGTTTGCGTCATTCAAGAACAAACGATTATGCGGTTTCATCGGATTTATGAACGGACTTCCCAAAGAGCAAAGAAAAGAATTTGTTGCACAGATGCAGAATGTGCGTATCGAAACCGTAAGAAGCTCCGTTGACAACGGAATAACGCTTGAAACAATAAACGGCTTTGAAAACGCATACTTCCCGATGATTGCCCTTGCAGGCAGTAAGGAACAGACAGAAGTACACGACAGCGTAAAAGGACTTGCCGCTATGAATAAAAATTGCAGATACGAGATATGGGACAAAGCCGCCCATAACATTCCTCCCGTGTTTTCCAAGCGATTCAACGAACTTATTATAAGAATGGCAGAAATTTGACTATGTACAGAATTTTCATCATTGAAGACGACCCCACGATAGCGCAGACGCTGAAAAAGCACCTTGAGGGCTGGGACTACAAGGTAGAGTGTGCAAAGGATTTTCACAATATCACTGCGGAGTTTGCCGCTTTCGACCCTCAGCTTGTACTGCTTGATATAAAGCTACCGTTCTATGACGGCTACTATTGGTGCGGCGAGATAAGAAAGCTGTCCAAAGTGCCGGTTATCTTCCTCTCCTCCGCCTCCGACAATATGAATGTAGTTATGGCTATGAATATGGGCGGAGATGATTTTATAGCAAAGCCGTTCGATCTTTCGGTGCTGACCGCAAAGATAAACGCAGTGCTTCGCCGTGCCTACTCCTTTTCGGGCAACAGCGACCTTATATCCCACGGCAGTGTTATACTTGATATTTCATCGGCGGTCGTGACAAACGGCGATAAAAAGGCAGAGCTTACAAAGAACGAACTTCGCATACTCCGCACTCTTATGGAAAACGCAGGCAGGATAATTTCCCGTGACACGCTTATGCAAAGATTATGGGAAACAGATTGCTTTATTGACGAGAACACCCTTACGGTAAATGTCAGCAGGCTTCGCAAAAAGCTCGAAAACATAGGACTTGAAAACTACATCACGACCAAGGTCGGAATGGGGTATATGATAGTATGAAATTCTTTCTTGACTTTATCAGGAGCCGCATAATAACGCTTGTCTGCATTATTATTGCGGCTGTAATTTTCGCTGTGGTGCTGTCGCTTTATAACCTTCCCTCAGAGCCTGTGCTGTATGCGCTTTTGCTGTCGCTTGCCGCTGTTACGGCTATCGGTGCGGTCACTTTTATAAAGGCGTACAGAAAACATAATATCCTCACCCGTCTTGCAAACGAGATAACCGTGAGTGCCGACAATCTTCCGAAAGCGGTATCGGCAGATGACAAGGATTACGGCAGGCTGATAAATACACTCAGCGATTACTGCATTTCCCTTAAGGAAAAATCCACAAACAGCCTGCAGGCGACAAACGAATATTACACTATGTGGGTACATCAGATAAAAACGCCTATCTCCGCAATGCGACTTATGCTCCAGTCAGAAGACAGCGAAAGTAACCGCAGGTTGTCAGACGAACTTATGAAGATTGAGCAGTATGTCGATATGGCACTGTGCTATGTCCGGCTTGAAAGCTCCGGCAACGACCTTGTGATAAAGCATTTCAGCCTTGACGATATAGTAAAAAAATCGGTTCGTAAATTCTCCACGCAGTTTATCGGGAAGAAGCTGAGCCTTGATTACAAGGAGCTTGATACCGATGTTCTCACCGATGAAAAATGGCTGTCCTTCATCATTGAACAGCTGCTCTCAAATGCGGTAAAATACACTGCTAAAGGCTCGGTATCAATTTATATGAAGCCCGACACCGACAGAAAGATTCTCTGCATTGCCGACACGGGAATTGGAATAGACCCTGCCGACCTGCCGAGAATTTTCGACAACGGCTACACAGGACTTAACGGCAGATATGATATGAAGGCAAGCGGTATAGGACTTTATCTTTGCCGCTGTATTGCCGATATGCTCGGCATTACTCTTACCGCCGTGTCCGAGCTTGGAAAAGGCTCTGTCTTTATGCTTGACCTTACGGAAAGCAAAATAAGACACGAGTAATCGCAATATTACAAAATTGTAAGACGGACGCACTTATCGTAAGACGGATAAATGGCACTCTTCCGTTATTTCAGCTATAATATTGTCATAGCTTAAAGGAGGTACAATATGAATTTACTTGAAGTAACGGGACTTAAAAAGGTCTACACACAGCGGCTCGGCGCAAAGCCGAATGTCGCACTGCGAAACGTCAGCTTCTCTGCCGCAAAGGGCGAATATATCGCTATTATGGGCGAAAGCGGCTCCGGCAAGACTACCCTGCTCAACATCCTCGCAACGCTTGACAAGGCGACCGCAGGTGTTGTAATGCTCTCCGGAGTTGACATAACAAAGATAAAGGACAGCGACTCTGCGCTTTTCAGACGTGAGCATCTCGGATTTGTGTTTCAGGACTTCAACCTGCTCGATACATTCTCCGTGCGTGACAATATTTTTCTGCCGCTCGTGCTTATGGGCAAAAGCTACGATGAGATGAACTCAAGGCTTCTCCCTCTTGCCGCAAAACTCGGTATAAGCGACCTGCTCGACAGATACCCTTATGAAATATCAGGCGGTCAGAAGCAACGTACCGCTGTCGCCCGTGCGCTTATAACAAACCCCGACATTCTGCTTGCGGACGAGCCTACAGGCGCACTCGATTCAAAAGCGTCGGAGGAGCTTCTAAATCTGTTCGGTGAAATCAACCGTGACGGTCAGACTATCCTTATGGTAACACATTCGGTAAAGGCGGCAAGCAGTGCCTCACGGGTGCTTTTCATAAAGGACGGAGAGGTTTACCACCAGATATATAAAGGCATTTCCGCAACGGAAGAATTCTATGCAAAGATAAACGATACGCTGACGGTGCTTGTGGCAGGCGGTGACCGCAGATGAAAACACTGTTCTACCCGAAGCTTGCCGTGAACGGCATGAAGAAAAACAAACGGCTTTATCTGCCGTATATCCTAACCTTAGTTGCAATGGTGATGATGATGTACATTACGGCATACCTTGCAAGAAGCGAAAACATCGCAAACACAAACAGAGGTGTTTATGCACAGTGGTGTCTTTGGCTCGGAATAATCGTAATCGGCATTTTCTCCTTGATTTTTCTTTTCTACAGCTACTTTGTGCTTATCAAAAACCGGGGCAAAGAGTTCGGCTTATACAATATTCTCGGAATGAACAAACGCAACATTGCACGCATACTCCTTTGCGAAAGCCTTTTCACGCTTATCATATCGCTTCTTTGCGGACTTGCCGCAGGGATACTCCTGTCACGCCTTGCAGAGCTGTGTATGTTCAGACTTCTCGGCATTGAACCTGTCGTCAATCTGTCTGTCGATGCAGGCGCAATAGCTATCACCGCCGCAGTATTCACAGCCATAACGATAATTCTTCTTCTGAGTGCCTTTGTCCGCATAGGCAGACTAAGCGCAATCAATCTGCTTCAAAGCGAAAAGCAGGGCGAAAAACCGCCACGGGCAAACTTCGTATTTGCCTTAGTCGGCTTGATACTGCTTGCTATCGCTTATTACATTGCCGTCACGACACAGGCGGGCATTGAAATTGTCGGAAATTTCTTCCTTGCGGTGCTTCTTGTAATAATCGGCACTTATATGCTCTTTGTCAGCGGCTCTGTCGCACTTTGCCGACTGCTGATGAAAAACAAAAGATATTACTACAAAGCGAATCACTTTGTATCCGTTTCCGGAATGACATACCGTATGAAAAGAAACGGCGCAGGACTGGCTTCTATTTGCATACTGTCAACTATGGTGCTTGTAATGCTTTCGTCCACGATAAGTCTTTTTTCGGGGATACAGACAAGCACGTTTATCCGCAGCCGTGACATCTCGGTAACGCTCACTTACAACAGCTTTGAAGATAAGACGATACGCAATATTTCCGACCTGTGCGGCACAGCGCTTGACACGGCGAAAAGCAATGATCATAACCCCTTAAACACTCTTTCGTATGATTATCTTGAAGTCGGCGGTTATTTTTCAGATAATACCGTCCACTTAGCCCCTGCGACAGATTCCGCAGATGTAAGCCAATCTGAAATAAAGGACTTTTTCTTCATCACGCTTGATGATTACAACAAAACGAGCGGCAGGAACGAAACGCTCTCCGAGGGCGAAATACTGACGGCAGGCTCCGACAGCACCGACGGCGAAATAATATTAAACGGCAAGAAATATAAGTCAAGGGCAGTTCCTATGCCGAAAAACATCTCTTACGGCGAAACGGTTTACAGCGTATTTTTCGTTATTCTCCCCGATAATAACACCCTTTACGATATATTCCTGCTGAACCGTCAGGTTTACGGCGAAAACGCATCGTGGTTAAAGCATTATTTAGGCTTTGACATTGACGGAAGCAACGCCGACAAGCAAGCCCTGTGCGACAGCCTCACGGACATTCTGGCAAAAAGCTCACGGAATATGGAGAATATCTTCACCTTTGCCGAAAGCAGAACCGAAAACCTTGATGTGATAATAGCGATCTATGGCGGACTTCTATTTCTCGGAATATTCTTAGGACTTGTCTTTATCTTTGCCACCGTGCTTATAATCTACTATAAGCAGGTTTCGGAGGGCTACGAGGACAGAGAACGCTTTGCAACGATGAGAAGCGTCGGAATGACGGAAAAGGAAATAAAGAAAAGCATAAACTCGCAAGTGCTGACCGTGTTCTTCGCTCCTCTTATCTTTGCAGGCATACACCTTATATTCGCTTTTCCGATAATACTTAAAGCAGTTAAAATGTTCGGCTTTGCCGACAGCACACTTCTTCTTATTGCAAACGTGATATGCTTTGCTGTATTTGCCCTGTTCTACATTTTCGCCTATAAAATAACCTCGGGAATTTACCTGAAGATTATAGGAAGAAAATAACCCGTTTATAACCGATGCCCGCCCTCAACGGACGGCATCTTCTCACCCCAACGTACAATCAAGCACCATCATAACAACAAACCCTGCCGCCGCACCTATCGTTCCTATGTTGCTATGCTCTTTGCCCTGTGCCTCGGGTATAAGCTCTTCTATCACAACATACATCATAGCCCCTGCCGCAAACGACAGCATATACGGCAAAAGCGGAGCGATGAATGAAGCGAGCAGTATCATCACCGCCGCACCAATCGGCTCGACAACTCCCGACAGCACTCCCATCACAAACGCTTTTCCCTTTTTCATTCCCTCGCTTTTAAGCGGCATTGAAACCACCGCTCCTTCGGGAAAGTTCTGTATTGCGATACCCAGTGCCAGTGCAAATGTACTTGCAAGTGTAACGCTGTCACTGCCCGTGCCGATTGACCCGGCTACAGCCGCACCGACAGCCATTCCCTCAGGTACATTATGGATGGTCACCGCAAGCAGCATCATAGTAGTTTTTGAAAGCCCCGAGCGCACGCCCTCAGGCTTATTGCTGTCAAGATGCAGATGCGGCACAAAGCTGTCTATACCAAGCAGGAACAGTATCCCCGCCGCAAATCCGACCACAGCAGGCACCCAGTTCATTTTCCCGTAGCCCTGCTCCGACATTTCCATTGACGGTATCAGAAGCGACCAAACCGAAGCCGCTATCATAACTCCCGATGCAAAACCAAGCAGCAGCTTCTCCGTCTGGGCCCTCACCTTATCACGCATAAGGAACACCATAAGCGAGCCGAGCGTTGTTCCCATAAGCGGTATCATCAGTATCAGAAATATCTCCAATTGCGTCACCTCAATATAAGTTAGTTTAGACTTACCACTTATATTTTACCACAAACAAAAGAAAAAGCCAAGCGTTACACCTGACTTTTCCCGCAATATTTACTTTTTTCGTTTCTCACAGCGTGCAGAGGCTGCTTCATTTTACTAATTTTTTGTTCTGATTTTTATAAGTTCATCTATTGTGTAAGTTTCCTCCGTTACAGCAGAACCTTCTATAGAAAACATTTTTCCTTTTTTACGCTATCATTAATTCACAAAAAAAATCTCCGTAGCCCAAAGCCACGGAGATAAAACCGTCAATATGTAACACCGTATTACTTGATTACTTCGACCATCATGCCGGGAGCGGCCATTACAGCGTTTGATTCGTCTGTATCAATGTGCATAGCGTCTGCAAAATTCTCGCTTACTCTGATAACAACATCACCGAGAATTGCCTTTCTTCCGTCAGAATCAACCTTTACGCTTACAACGTCCTTGTTCTTCACGCCCCACTTTTCAGCGGTTTCGGGAACAAGGTGGATGTGACGCTTTGCAACGATAACGCCCTCGCTGATTTCGATCTCGCCCTCAGGACCTGTTATCTTACAGCCGGGTGTACCTGCAATATCGCCCGATTCTCTTACGAATATAGGACATCCGATAGAACGTGCGTCTGTAGCGGAAAGCTCAACCTGTGTAGCAGGACGTACAGGACCTAAAATAGATACATTTGCAAGCGATCTCTTGGGGCCTGTTATAGTAACTCTTTCCTCGCAAGCGAACTGACCGGGCTGAGAAAGATCCTTCTTCTTTGTAAGCTCGTGACCCTTGCCGAACAGTGTTTCGAGTGCCTCCTGCGTAACGTGGATGTGACGTGCGGAGGTTTCCAGTAATACTTCCATTTTTTCCATAATGTTATCCTTCTTTCATGCCAAAGGCAATTTTTACTGTTAACATTATACACCCGTGAAACGAAAATTTCAAGTGTTTCATATAACGAATATCGGGCGGAACAAAAAAGTTATAACAGCGTCAGCTATCCCCAGCAGAAAGCACCCGATACAGCATACCGCAAACCGCTCAAGATATATCTTATAATAGTGCGGAGCCTCGTCACGCCTGCCCTTAAGCACAGCCAGCACACTGTTTGAGCATAACACGGACAGACGGCACTGATAACAGCAGATTACCGTTCCTATAAATGCGGACGGAAGAACAAACACCGCAAAAGCCGGTATCCCGTTTGCCCCGTATATATTCACAAGCGCCGCAAACGTCATTCCCACGCCTATACCCTTGAATGCCGGTATAAGCGCACCCACAGGCTGTCCCACAGCGCAAAGCCCTGCTAAAAACGGCACAATGCACCATATAAGCGCCGATATGAACGAAGCGGCGGCATTCCCGAAAAATCCGCCGTGTATCCTTCCTTCGAGAAAGCCCTCCAGCATCTCGTCAGGCACTGTCACCGTTGCCTTCCCGTAAAACACTGCCCCGACAACAGCCCCGGCAACCGCCGTTATAAAGAGTATCAGTCCTGCATACTGCCTGTTGCGCCTGCCTTTAACCACCACTTCCGATACGGTTATACCATCGGCACTCAGCTTCCCGTTTTCCTCCGTCATAACCGCCGTATCCGCATCCTGCCCCTTGCAAACATCGTCCCCGCCTGCCACAGCGTCAGACTCGCACACCGCATTTCGTTCCTTTAAAAATTCTTCCCTTGTCATAATTTCGTTCATACTGCACGTCCTTTCCTTTCGGGTACTCTACAGTAAATCTATGAAATGAGAAGAAAATTTATGACCGTTTTGCAATAAAACACAACCGCCATGCCTCAGCACAGCGGTTGATTTCAGATGAAATATATGATATAATAGTGAAGAGGGTTCCTCGGACGACAGGCGGTCAATACATCTCCCAAGATGCGAAAACATCTGAAAGGGGGTGTAGCTGATGTACATAACATTGAGCGATTTAACACAGATAGGTATTTTCCTTACTGCGTTCACAGTTATGATATTTACTATCAGTTCTTCAAATAAAAAGAAATAACCGCCCACAGCTTTCAACTACGACGGTTATTTCTTAGCCAACACGGGAGCGGTCGTCTGTCGTTCCCTCTTTATTTGTATTCTATCACACTTTCGATAAATTGTCAAGGTGCATTCCGATAGCCAAACAACCGCCATGCCTCAGCACAGCGGTTCAGACTGTCGATAAACCCACGCACCGCAAAAATGCAGATAAATTATCTGACACAAAATTAAAATAGGATAAGTAAAAGAATTTCACACAGCCGTAAAAACGGCTGTGTGAAAGCATTTTTGCTCACTGCGTCAACCGCCCCTCAACGTACCTTTGTACGCCTGTCGGAGCGGTTTCCTTGTCTGCGTGTGTTTCTCAACGTCTTCAGCGTGTCGAAAAATACTTTTTCGACACGCAACAACCGCCATGCCTCAGCACAGCGGTTATTTCCTGTTATCCGTTAAATTTCATATTAATAATATCCGGGATCCGGCAGACCGCTGAGATAATATCTCGGGTTCAGTCTTTCCGAACCGTACCTTACTTCAAAGTGGCAGTGACAGCCGTACGCAAGTCCGGTTTCACCTACTGCGGCTATGCACTCGCCCTGATTTACCTCCTGACCTGCACTGACGAATATCTCACTGTTGTGGGCATATACCGTTGTGTATCCGTCGGGATGAAGTATCATCACGGCATTTCCGAGTCCGCCGTTGTCCCAGCCTGCGAATATTACAGTACCGCTTGCTCCGGCATATACATCCGTACCGTAAGGTGCGCCTATATCAACGCCTCTGTGTCCGGCATAACCGCCGTCCCACCAGCCCCACTCCCAGAATGTGCCGCCGTCAACAGGCCATATATACTTCTTGCCCGTATCGGCAGAAGCATCTGAATAATGCGATGACTGCGGAGGCAGAGTACCCTGAAGGATTATCTCCGTTACAGGCTCTTTCACTCTTTCGGTTTTCTTTATGGTACGCTTGACCTCTTCGCCGTTTACATAATACACCTTTGCGGTGATTTTGTTCGTACCGGTCTCGCCCTCCTGGTAAACCGTTTCAACGCCCTCATAGCGTGTATCATCGTCCTCATATTTCGTTTCATACGGAACTTCAACGTTGTATGTTTCCGTTCTTGAAATACTTACCGACAGGAAAGGCACCTCCTGCGTTTTGAGCAGCTTTTCGCCGGCTCTCAGCACATAGTCCTCATCCATAATACCGGGATTCAATGTCTCAAGCTCCTCCATGCTTATTCCGAGCTTCGAGCATATTCCGGAATGGCTGTCACCGTCAACCACAGTGTAATAGGACGCTTCTTCCTTTTTGGAATTTATCAGCTTGATGATCTCGTCACTCGACACAATACTGTCCGACAGATAAAGACCGGGAACATACTCTATATCCTTCTCAAAGGCAACGTCCTCGTCCTTTGCGTTTGTGCGGTAACCGTCAAGTATCTTCTCAAGTTCAGCCTCAACCGCTGTATTGTCAACAAGTGCGCCATAGAACTTTCCGCCTATGTACATTCCGTATGCATACTCGATAGGAGTATCACTCAGTTCAAGCAGCTTGTTTGCAAGCTGATATTTTGTCAGATATTCCTGATCACCGAGCATTTCGAGCGAATATCCCGGCTCCATGCTTATCTTCTTCTCGTTGCCGATATATGTGATACGCTCCTGCATTATACGCTCTGCGTCATTGAATACCTGCTCGCTTTCGATATATCCTACAAACTTTCCGTCAACCGTCAGCTTTATCGCATAGTCCGTACCCGTCGCATATCCGACAACGCTCATAAGAAAAACTATTGCGATGATCGGTGCGGCATAGTTGAACAGCGTTACCGCAAGACCCTGCTTGCCGAATACTGCGTCCTTCGCTATACTTCCGTACAGCTTTGCCGCCTTCTTTTTGTCGCCCTGCTCCTTTGCGGTCCTTATCTGCCTGTTTGTACGCTGAAGCACACGCTTTGACTTTAACAAAGGCGCAAAGAAGAAGCTGCCTATTTCGCAGAACGTCCTCTTTACTGCATCCCTGAACAGTGCCGTATGCTTCCATATAAACACGGCGGCATAAGCCACATATACAGCAGGCTTTGAAAATACATCGGCTATGATATGACAGAAATACTGCCCTGCCATAACCAGAAAATCAAAGATCCTGTCGGCAACAACCGAAATACCGGTTTTGCCTTTATCTTTTTCTTCGTTGCTTTCTTCATTCCGATTCTCCGACGTATCGGCAACCGCAGGCTTTACATCAGCCTCCTGCGCTTCCTTTTCACTGTCGCTGTCAGGAAGTATAGTTTCCTCAATATCGTCACGATAATCGGGTATCATCAGTTTTCCCATTATCAATCCTTTTCCGTATAAACCAAAACAAACGGGCATACGCCCCGAACAATCAATATATTTATATAATAACCCGCCGTTGTGAACGACAGGTGATAAATCAACGCTTTTTCCGTTAAAAGCAGGAACGGGCATAATGCCCGCTCCACACCTTTAAGGTTGCTTTTCCTTCCGTCATGAAAGACAGCAAATCTTTTCCGTCACTGCTATTATAACATAAAAGATTACAAACTCGCAACAATTTGTAACCATTTTGTTACCATTTTGTAACCTTTTCGCCCTTTTATACAAAAATTCATCTACTTTTGCTTTTGTAACAGTGCATTTTTAACAGACTTATTTTCTTGTGATTTTACATAAACAATACACATTAATTTGTGCAACCCTTACAAATATTTTCCGGCAATTTCAGTATCTGTTGACACGCTCAGCGCATTTGTGCTAAAATATAGATGTGAAATTATGCTTACCGTTAAGTTCAGGCGAAAGGCAGGTGATACCCATGAACATGAACGAAGAAAATAAAACAGAAGACCGTGAAAGCGGGATTCAGACATACGACAGGAAAAAGAAGTCTCACGGCAATTTTCTGAAAATCGGCTGTGCGTCATGCGGTTTTGTCGCCGTAGTCGCTCTTTGCGTTCTGTCAAGCCGTTACTCATGGTTCGGAGTCAAAGCCGATGACGAGGGTATCAGCTACAACAACGGTTCAGAGTTATCATATTCCACTACTGCACCTGTCGGGGAACAAAAGGTTCCCACCAAAGCCATCAAGCATAACGAGGCACTGGAAACCACCGTTGCAACATCGACAACTACATCGGCAACCACAACAGCAAAAACCACCCAGACCACAGCGGCGACAACCAAAGCTACAACCGCCGCACCAAAGCCCGCATGGACAGAAAAGAAGTGCAGCGGCACAATGTACATAAGCATTTCAAGCTGTTCCGCAAGAAAAGAGGGCTTACAAGGCTCTGAGGTCGTTTCCTATAAATATTACGGAGATGCGGTAAATATCGCCGCGCTGACAGACACCGGCTACTATAAACTCGATGACGGCACATATATCCACAGCGACTATCTTTCCGAAAGCAAGCCTGTCGCAACTACCGTTCCCGCAACAGCAAAACCCACCGTGCAGGATAATGCAACTCCCGCACCGGTCATAACCGACAGTCCCGTAAACTGCACCGCAGAAGAGGCGGAGGTTTTCCGTATTGTGAATGAAATCCGTGTTTCATACGGACTTAAACCTTATAAGTGGGATGCAAACGCATACAAGGCGGCGAAGGCACGTTGCAGTGAAATTGAACAGCAGTTCAGCCATCTGCGACCGGACGGTTCAAACTTCAAAACCATATACGGCTACAATGATGATGAGTTATGGTATAAGTTCTGCTCCGTCGGAGAAAATCTCGGCTCAGGTCAGCCCACCGCACAGAGAGTAGTCGACAGCTGGATGGCTTCCACCAAGGGTCACCGTGAAAATATTCTCAATCCCGATTTTGAAAATCTCGCCGTAGCATTCGGCACATATAACGATGCTTATAAGTATTACTGGGTACAGGAATTCACAACCTACAGATAAGCATAATAACATGTTTTAAAAGCACAAACGCACAGGCTGTTCGCCTGTGCGTTATTTTTATGCTATATTTTCGTAAGATCCTCCGCTCTTACCGCCGCAGTGACCTGCCCGCCCTGACCGATGACGATATAATCCTCTCTGTCACCCGAGCCTGCCTGCATAACCTCGTACACATTCGTATACACAAACAGTGCAAGTGAACCGCCGTTATACGTCTTTGCGCCGTAATTCACCTTGACCTTATCGCCTACAGCGAATTTCTGCGTTGTGTCATTGTTTTCCGTGCTTTCCGCCTTGTACAGATTCTCTGTATAAAGCCAGCCGGTAGGCACCGAGCCGATGCCTATAAGCGTTTTCTTGCCGCTTGCCGACACCTGCTGAACGGTATAGATTGTATCATATACATAAGAATACGGCTCTACTCCGTTCGTAAACCTTGCACCACGCTTCACCCTCACGCTGTCGCCCTTTTTAAACAGATTCACGGGCTTATCGGGCTTTTCCGGCATATCACCGCAATTTTCCCTGTACCACTTAGCCGTTATCGCAGGATAATCTACAAAGCAAATATCCCCGTCAACGTCATTTCCGCCGATACTGTCAATGCCCCATTGCCACATTTTCTGCCCGTAATCGTATCTGCTTGCATAATCCGGGCTTTCGGTCCAGTGTGCAAGCCATATATCACGCTTTCCTACAATACGTTCCTTCTGATAGTAGCTTTCAAGCCACGCAGGATTTGCATACACTCCGGAGGGAAGCCCTGCCTTATTCAGCCTGTCGCAGAACTCAAGCGCCATATCGGTTCTTTCCTTGCTTGTGAGGTTGTCTATCTGACGCTGTTCCTCCATGTCGCAGAACACGGGATATGACGGCTTTTCATTGCCTATCGCCTTGACGCACGCATTTATCTGCCTGTCAAGCTCCGCCGTGTCTGTCGCCGTAACATACCAGTAACAGCCGAAATCTATTCCGAGTTTTCTGCACTGCTCGATATTGCGTCTGAAGTAAGTGTCCTCGTCCGTGCGTATGCCGGCACGGATAATCACAAACTTCACGCCTGCCGACACAGCCGCCGTAAAATCGAACTGCTCCTGCGCCCTGCTGATGTCAATTCCCTTTGTTCTCACTGTCGTCCTCCCCGCTTTTACTTTTTATCTGCCTTAGTACATTCTTTATTTTCTGCGGCACCGGCAGTCCCAGTGCCGATGCGTTTTCGACAATGCTGATTCCCTCGTTAGCGATATAGAAAAGCATTACCGCCGTCATAGCGACAGGCACACCGCCAAGCACATAGGTGTCTGCGATATGACCTACCGACAGGAACACAAGTATCAGCAGCTTTTTCGCTATTCCCTTGAAGCCTACCGCACTTGACAGCTTCTTCTCCGCTATCGCCACAAGCACACCGCTCACATAGTCCAGGATCATAAAAGCGATAAGCGCACGGAACAAGCCGTTTACCTCACCGTACATAAATCCCAGCACTGCCCCGACAGCACCTGCTATGCTGTCAATGATAATCTGTATCCTGCTCATATTTCCCCCTCCTTTGCTTTGACTTTTTTACTTTTTGGTCATCCCCTGATTTAACCACCGGAAGCTCTGGGATGAGGAGGCGTAGCTCCGCCGCCTGTTGCGGTTCTTCTTATAAGTTCGTCATCCGGCATACCCATTTTCTTAAACGTTGACGGCTTAAGCTCCGGATGTATCTCATACAACAGTTCAAGATACGTTGTACCCTTTGTGTCACCGGGTATCTCCATCTGCTCCACCCAGTCAAAGAAGCCCTCCTTATCACCGTAAAGCTGATAAAGTGCCTCGATATACTCTTCATCCGTATAGATTTTATCCCCGTACTTGCTGATAAAATCATAAGCGTCACTCGGCGAAAATTTAGTACTGTCGGTTTCCTCATTCTCCACAGCGTCTTTCAGCGAGTTGTTCAGTTTTATCTGATAATTGCGGTCGCTGTCATACACCTTCTGAGCATAATCCCTGTCATTTTCGCTCACCCTACGGTTATAATCCCTGTCATTTTCGTTTACCCTACGGTTATAATCCCTGTTGTTTTCATATACCCTGCGGTTATAATCCCTGTCGCTCTCGTAATTATCCCGTTCAAACTGCGCCTGCAAATTACGCTGTGCCAGAGCGTCCTTACTTTTATTATATTCAAAATTTCTGTTTGTGTTATAATCGTCAACGCTGTCACGGTATCTTCCGTAGTCCGACTTCTCAAGTCCTATAAGCGTATTGAGTCGCTTATACGCACTTTCCTCATCATCCTTATAACGTTCATACGCCCTCTGTTCAAGTTCGGGGATCTTATCGCTGAGTTTTGACATATAGCTGTTATATGCCTGCTGACCTGCCGTAACCGCATAGCTGTTGCCGTATCCGCCCGTAAGCGATGCCGCATTCCCCATCGTGTCACGCATAGCTGTTCTGCCCGATTTTTCATAGCTGTTCTTATACTGTGAGAACAGCTTGTCCTTATCTGCGTCATATCTGAAATTCTTCTTTGCCATAACCTTTGCAAGATTGTTTTTCAGTGCGTCGCCGTATCTGCTCTTATATACCGGAGCGCTGTCCTTATTCTTGTTTTTCTGTTTTTCGCTCATATAACCTCCTCGTAAATTTCCGTATTATCCGCCTCGTTCATCTTTGCCTCAAACTCATTCATCTCCTCATCAAACCTCGCAATATCCTCCGCCGTTATTCTGTCACGGCTGTAATGATTGCCAAGCTGCATAGCCGCCCACGCTCTGTCAAAGCTGCCGCTCTTAACGCCGTTCACAGCAACCTCGACTATCCACTTTCCAAAATCAAGCATTATACCTCACCTCCCGATACCGCCACAGCCTCAAGCGCCGCCACTCTTGCTTCAAGGCTTGCGATACGTTCCGTGTTCTCTTCGACCGCAGGCGACCAGTCCGTAGCCTTAGTGCCTTTTTCGAGCTTGATATTGCAAGCCTCAATCATGCCGTTTTTATCAAGCGCAAGAGCCACGCATTCGAGCTTCGCTATGTCGCTGTCATTTATCGTCCACGTCTTTTTATAGTAAATCCACTTGTCTTTTTCTGTCTGACTGCTCACCGTCAGCGACAGGGCATACAGCTTTTTATCATCTGCCGAGCGAAATCGTGCCATTACATACCCGCTTGCGTCAAGATTAGCATCGCTTCTGACCTTTATCCACGCCGAAAGCGTGTAGCTTGTGCCGACGTTGAAATCCGTCAGAAAGTGACACCTACTTATGCCGAAATATCTTGCGTTGCCTGAATACCCCGTCCTCGATATTGCAAGACTGTTACCCGATATTCCTCCACCGACATTTATCACCGTAGTACCGCTCCAGCCGTCTTTGATGTTTCCCGTGCTGTCATACAGCAGATTTCTGCCACCAATCCCGACAGCGTTCACCGCCGCAGCAATATCTGCCGCTGTTGCCGCTCCGACCTCGCTTGCCGTGTACGCAGGCTTATTCTCGGTTTTCGTCCATTCGGGCATATCCGTAATATCCGACATATTATGTGTATGGTTCTTCTCTGCCGCTCCGACTTCTTCCGCTGTATACACAGGCTTGCTTTCAGCTTTTGCCCAGTCCGATATTTCGTCTGATTTCAGATACGCCGACAGATTAACCGATATTGTACCGCTGTCCGATACGTTAATGTTATCGCCTATCATCACACCGCCGAGCGTGTCAGCAGTTGCAGAGGGAAGCACATAGCCGACACCCCCGTCAGCCGTCAGCTTTCCGGATATATGCAGATTACCGCCACTGTCAAGTACCAGAGCGTCCGATCTGCTTGCTCCGTAATATGAATCATGTCCGTTACCTACAACAAACAATCCTTTGCTTGTTTTATTCCACTTTCCTATTGCGAACGTTTCATCTCCTGCCACCGTACCCCAGCCGGAAGCGTGAGAACCGATACCGCTCGCAACCGTATTATGACCCTCGGCATGAGAATAACTGCCTGTTGCACGGCAATTCTCGCCCTCTGCGTGCGAGCTCTGACCGCTTGCCACACAGCCTGTCCCTTCGGCATGACAGGACGGATTTGACGCTACAGTGTTGCTCCCTTCCGCATGGCTGTACGGAGCGTTAGCCGTAGTCTTATACCCTTCGGCGTGAGAATAGTACGCTGATGCAACATTGTTTTCGTAGTCGTTGAACACCTCGCAGTTTCTGTCGGTGTTGGTGAACTGCCCCACTTCATCCGCAATCGTACTGTAAATAAGCTGTTTTTCCTCTTCGCCGTCAGATTTCTGCGCAATATTCTCATCTATGCCGTTAAAACAGAATTTTATCCTTTCGGTAAGTAGTGACAGATAATCCTCAACCGCATTTATCCGCCCTTTGTCCTCCGCCGATTTATCGGGAGCAAAGCTTATATTCAGATTATCCACTTATCTCACTTCCCTTTTCACTGTCAAGATATATGCCGTACAGCGTTGCACAAGCGTCACCGCTTACTTCGCCGCATATCTTTATTCTTATCTTTCTGCTTCTGAGCGGTATTACCGGAGCGACAGCTATTTCTTCGCCATTACCCTTTTCACCCCAAAGCTCATATACCTTCCTCCATTCTCCGCCGTCAGCGCTTATATATGCCGACAGTTCAAGCGTTTCGCCGTCCTGCTTTTTGTGATACAGCGACATTCTCAGCTTTTTATATATTCTGAATATACTTTCCCTGCCAAGTTCGCCGCTGACCGCAGAAAATTCACTCCTGTCACTGTCCGTATAACCGCTGTCGTTTCCGACAAGCATTACAAGCCTCATCTTTTTATTGCTGTCACGGGTAACGGCATACAGCCTGCCGTTTATCTCGTGCGCCGAGATTACATCTGCAAGCCGCCTTGTGTACCACGCCGAGTAACGCTTGTCATAATAATACACCGTTTTGTCAGCCGCACACATAACGACATATCTTCCGTTTGCCGTCATCACCGCCGTATCGGTAATATCATCACCCAGCTTTGCGTCGATCCTCACCGATGCAGAGCCGTTAAAGCTGAATATCCCCTCAGGCGCCTTATAATAAAGCAGTCCGTCCGATATGCACAGCGAACCGTCACTGCCCTTCTGAACGCCTCTCAGCTTTACAGTGCTTAGCGTGAAGTTTGACGCTCTTGTGCCGTAGACAATATGGACGACATTTTCCTTAAAGAACAGTACGCCTCCCCCGTACACGCATACTCCGGTGAAATCCCCGTCAGACCCTACCGTTGCCGCCCATGCGTCAGTTGAGATGCCGTCATAGCTTCCCCACTCCGTAGCACTTCCGAGCTTTGAGCAATATATTTCACGATTAACCGACGAACACCCCCACAGCCTGTTGTTATGCTCTGTTATAAAATCCATCTTCGGTATCGGACAGCTTATGACCGCATTCTTTATATTAGACACCCTGAATTTGTCCATCTTCCGCTTTTCCGTATAGAAATAGCGGGTATCGCTGTATGCACTCGTGTCGAAGTTGATCGACACGCACCCGCTCATGCTGTAGCTTTCCTTTCCCACCGAGCTTATCAATGCAGACAGGTACTGTTTCTTGCCGCCGTATTCATAATCTATCCTGACCATATCGCCAACGCTGTAGCTTGACAGCGCTACGCTTTCCTCAGGCACATCAAGATACAACAGTTTATATATAGAAACCGTAGGCCGTGTCTGGTTCTGATTATATTCGAACAGCGTGCCTGAAAGCGCCGGCTTCGCCGTATACTGCACGCTTACAGGCGTATCAGCGGTATTTACAAGCACCTCGTCCGGCATTATCAGTATGTATGCTCCAAGTGACACAAGCTGTTTTTCCCCTGCACTGAGATTTACCGCCGTTTTCACTCCCGAAATATATATACCGTCCGCCTTTGTGTATACTATCTCTCCGTTTTTTATGATATACCCCGTTATACCGTCAGCCAATGCCTTGTACGAAAACGGCTTTACCGTTTTAAGCGCAGGAAAAGCGGTAAAATCCATACCGTACAGTTCCTGCCAGCATCCAAGCGGCGTACCGTTCGAGCGATCGATACCGCCGAACTTTACGGCACTTTCCGTACCACCCGTTATTTCTCTTACCGCCAAGTTCTTCCTCCTATCCCGTGATTTCGGTTCTCACGCACGAAATATGCCTGCTGTTCCAGAAACGGCAGCAGCTTTCATACAAAGCCTCAAACAGAGCGTTGTCATTTGCATATCTCTCATACTCCGCATGGTAAAAATCTATCAGCGAGCAAAGATAAAGAATGTATATCTCATCGTGCGGAGCCTTTATAAATAGCTCCGTTGTACCGTCGCTCGTGATCTTTTCCGTATCGGTAAACTCGATTCCCTCATGCTCGTGCGTAACATACAGATCCTCATATATCCTGCTTTCAAGCTCATAAAGCCACCTTCTCTTGTCCTCTGCGGCAATCTCGTTCGGTCGCAGTGCGTCAACCGTTTCAATGACTTCCTTTACCGTCATCACTTGCCCTCCTGCACTATCAGCGACTGCTTCCAGCCTTCATCACGGTAGTATTCCGCTCTCTTTCTCTGAAGCTCAGCTCTGTCCAGTTCCTTTTTTATGAACAACGGCACCATCACCGTTTCACCTCTGCGTATAAGATAATTGTTGCAGTTCACCGATACAAACACATCCGAGTTGTACTTGTCGTTGTCCTTGAACAGCCTTACCGCCACAAGCTCAGTTAAATTTTCTTTCATATATTTCTCCTTTGCAATATTATTCCCCTTACCCTCCCGCACTGCCGTTGCTGTCACCATACCCTGCAGTGACCCTGTGCCGCTTATTCCGGTTTTCCTTTACCGGCTTTAATTTGCGCTCGTCTTTTCCGAATAAACAGGAGAACAGCTTTCTATTCTCACCATATACTCGTCCGTAAGTATCTCGGCTGTGCGTACCGCCTTCCAGCCCACGCTCGCTCTCTGGTTCAGAGGGTCGTCACCGTAGCCGAGCTGCTTTACTATGTGCTGAAGACCGCCGCCTGCAACGTCCGTCACCGCATAAGCGTGCGCTCCTATAACCAGAGTAGAGAACACCGCAAGCGCCTTCTTTTCGTAATATGTCGAGGCTGTGACCTGACCGCCTGCCGAAACGCTTGCCTTCTGATAGCTGTCGCCCGACTTTGTATAATAGTCCTTTCCCTCAAGAAAATTTGCGTCGGAGGTCAGCTGATAGAACTGCGGACAGCTTTCATCGGCAAATATCTTCGCCTCCGTGCTTTTTACAAATCTCACATTGCCGAGCGAGCCTATCTCACCCTTGAATATGCTTTCGGGGTCGGCATACTTATGCACATCGACCCACTCCGCACTTCTCATAAGGTCATAAGCGGCATAAGGGTGTATTATCGCAACATAGCTCTCCCCGTCTATTCCGTCTGCATTCATGCTCTCAAGCTGTGCGGCGGCACGGAATACCATATCCACCGATAAGACGCAGTCCTTGCTCAGTTCATCTCTTGACAGCACCTCGCCCCCGTCCTTGCCGCAGGCATATATAACATTCGTTCCTGCGTTAACTATCTCTCTTGTTATCGTGTCAAGCGTTCTTCCCGACTGACTGCCGAGCAGCTTTGTTGACTGCACTACATTGTTGTCTATTGCGGTAAGTTCCAGCATATCCGACAGCTTGATATAGTCGCCGTACTGATTCACCGTTGCCGTCTTAGCTGTTACCGACAGCATATTTCCCGCAGGTGTAACGCCCTCAACAAGTGGCGTTGTCGCCTTTGCAAGCGAGCTGTACTTTCTCAGTTCTATCGTCTTGCCGTTATTCTTGGGTATCGGATATTTGTCTGCAAAGCGGTCATGCACCAGCTTAGGCTCTGCCATATCTATCAGCGTGTTCTCATAGAACGTTTTCATCTCGGCGGACAGACTTGCCTGTCCTGTTGTCTGTACATCGAACAGATTTAATTTAACTTCTCTTTTCTTCATATAGATTTCCTTTCCCGACGGTCTATACCGTCATCTTTCTATTTTCTTATCGTTTCTTCTGCCGCAAAACTTTCCTCCGTGCGGCTGCGGCTTTTTTAATTCCCGCCTGCCCTCCCGTTGCAATATTCATATCTCACCCCCTTCTTCATCATTCATAAACTGTCAAAGCACCACTCTTTCCCCTCTCTCCGTCCGTCTGATAAGTTCCTTCCGCTCATTTTTAGACAGGCTTTTCTCGCTTTTCGTAACCTCTCCCGCAGGTGACAGCGCGCCCTCTTTCATTCTGCTGCTTTTACAGAACGCACCGCTTCTCATAAGTTCAGATGCCGCATATTCCATTGCGTCGGTAAAAAGTTCGTCCTTATGCACGATAAGATAAGCCTCCTCAAGCCCCACGCCCTTATAGCACAGCGAAAAGAATCTTCTGTCACTCATTTCTTTCGCAAGGTCAAACTGAGGATATGTCTGCTTTACCTCCTCGCTTTCCTTTTGCCACCGCTCCAGCCTGTACTCCATATCGTTTCTTCTGCACCGCTCGAAATTCCTCTCGGATACCGCATTTTCTATTCCGTCATAGTCGCATTTATCCGCTCCGCAAAACTGCGCCACAAGGCTCAATATCCGTTCTGCCCTTGCCGCCCTCTCACGCTTTGACTTAAGCACCGCCTGCCTGAAAAGCTCCGCCTTATCCTCGTTTTGTTCTTTTTCGGCTTCATCCGGTTTATTGTTTTCGCTCAGGCTTTCATCACTCTTTTGTACCTTTACTTCTTCGCTTGTTTCAGCGTTTTCTATACCGTTATCTGTCGCCTGCACATTCTCTGTCGCTTCCATATTTACCTCTCACTTCTGTAGCAGGATACATATTCCGGATAGTTTTCCTCCAGCATATCAAACCCCTTGCATATCCCGTCAACCGCCGTGTTCAGCCCGTCATCGTCCGTCACATAGCTTATGACCGCCTGACCGCTTCTCAGCGTAACATCAATAATATCGGTATCCCCCGTGTCCTCGCTGTCAAAAACATTCTGCGCTATCGTCTGAGCAAGCGTTGTCATTGCCGCACATACAAGCGTAGCCTCTGCCGACCCGCTGTTTTCGTTCGCACAGTGTCCCGTGATATAAATATCCCTGCCAAGACCCGACTTGTCTATTCTTACTCTTGTCATATCTTCACCTCGTTCATTCCTGCGTTATCCCTTATCACACGCTCAATTTCTTCTTTTCCCTCAAAGTCCATCATCGCAAGACAGCCCAGTGCCTGCACTGCCGTTTCCGGATTGAAAAATCCAAGCTGAAAAAGCTGCTTTGCAAGTTCATTCTGCGAAGCTTTGGAAAACGGCGATTTCTTCGATGCCGTACATACTATATCAAAGACAGGCTTCTTTGTCCCAAGCTGTACCCCGAAAAGCTCCCTGCTCTGTTCCTTTATGGCAGAGTTGTCAAAAGCGTCATATCCCCCGGTTATCCTGAAGCTTCTCGGCGTATCATAAAACTGTCTTATCAACTCTATTATCAGATAGCACACCTGCTGGAACGCAAAATACGTTCCCTTTATCATATCCCTCGACAGCTTGCTTCCTGCCTCCTGTAAAGCCGCAATGGCGCTTGCCGCCGTAACGCCGTTTGAAACCGACCCCTGAGAAAAATCCCTGTTTCCGCTCGTTTCCTTCAGTTCGTCTATTTTTAAACTCAGTGCATTCATCACCGAGTTGTCCAGCGGCTCTGCCTTAATTTCCCTTATATCCTCTTCACCGAGATTTCCCGCAACGTGAACGAACCTGTTTTTTAAGTCAGCAAATTCGGCTTCGTTCACCGCACTGTTCTGTCGGATAAAATATCTCTTTCTGCTCATCATCACCGTATGCTCAAGAACGACCTGCGACAGCTTATCTATATACATCTGTGCGTCACGCATAACATCTATGTAGCCGAATCCGCACGGAGTTCCCTCCTGCACAAACAGCGTATCCATAACAAAGGGATAACGGCTGTGTTTATAGAATCCGTCGGCACAGCTTTCATCGTCCTCGCTCGAATATATCACCCTGTCGCCGCAGAATTTACAGTAGCAGAGCTGTTTTCTGCCGTTTATCGTTTTCTTGTAGTACCAGTCGACAACTTCGACCTTAGCACTGTCGTCCGTCTTATCCTCCGTTTTGTACTTTTCCACGTTTCCGGTACCACCCGCAACGCTTTCGGTATCTTCCCCCAAAAGTTCAGGGTACATCAGATTCAGCCGTTCACGGTCAACAAGCGTCACATAGAAAAGGTTTGCGCTCTCCTCAATATCCTTTATGCCAGGCTCCCAGAACAGATTCAGAATATCTGCGTTTCTTATCGCTATATCCCCCATACCGCCGTCAGCGTCAGGGTCCCATACAACAGCCGTACACATACTGCCGTTCTTGAGTTTGTACCACCAGCCGTCGCTGTACAGCTTTTCGTAACCACAGCGTTCAAGTATCGCAGGAAGTATCAGCGATAACTGCTTTGCGACCTCCTCGTCGCTTTTTTCTCTCGGAAGCACCGCAGGCTCAGGTATATTGTCCATAGCGTCAGCGTGCTTATTTGCCAACGAGTTGAACAGCCACGCCGATGCCGGCATAGGCCTTGTATCGTCCTTGTCATAGCCTATTTCACCCCAGTGCCTTAATTTCCACCACTGCTCGTTTGACACGATTCTCTTGTCGAGTACCGCCTTCCCCTCCTTATACTTTGCAAGCGTCTGCCTTGCCTTACGCACCTGCTCCTTACCGATTTTCTTCATATTTCTCCTTTCATAATCACATCATATAGAACGATTCCGCCCTTTCGGGCTTTCTCTGTTCGAGAGGATCGTCACCTGCAGGGATTTCCCCACGCTTTACCGGTGCGGCGATAGGATGCTCCATAAGAACATACCTGCATTCGTCATATATGTGATCCTCCATCGTTGTGTCAATATCCTCCACGTTCTTTTCGTCATACATAAGCGCAGGAATAGTCCTGATAAACTCTCTGCAGGTGTTGAAGCAATAGAACATCGCCTCCCCGTCACTGTTGAACGCCAGCCTGTTATGGTACTGCATCTTACCCGATATTCTTGCATTGTCCCCCGGCGACCAGATTATAAAGTTAGGCGACCGTGCCATAAGGTCGGCGACGCTTTCCCCACGGCTTTTATCGAATATTGAAGGATCTGCGACCCCATACACATTTCTCCCTCTTATATTCGGATCGTCACGCTCTATTTTTCTGATATTCTCGGCAATTACCGACGGCTCAAGCCTTATGCCCTCATTCGCCTTATCCGTACAGCCGTAGTATTCCCTTATCCTGTAGATGCACCCTTTAGTATCCACCGCATACCACCCTACCGAAAACGGCCTTGTATACCCGAAATCAAATCCCCTCACTATCTCCCAGTGGCGAGGTATCTCAAACGGCGCTATGACGTGCGTCCATCTTCTGTCGCAATAATGCTCCGGGTCATCTCTCCATTCGGTGAAAACCTGCCCCGTAAAGCTGTTCCAATCCCCGTACAGAAGCGCCTTTCTCTCGGCGGTCGGAAGCATAGACAGGCTCGCAAGATATTCAGGGTCGTTTCGCAACAATTCCTTATTGTCAAATACACTCGCCGGGATGAACACTCTCGATTTTCTTATGATTATCTCCGCCCCGTCGGGCTTTTTCACCTTATGTTCTTCTATTATCGGTTTCATCGGCTCGCCTGCCGTTATAAACCTTTGCTTTACCCACGAATGACCCGGTCCGCCCGGATTCGCCGTGGCTCTGATGTACACCCTCGTGCCTTTTCCGCCCGGCCTGTTTCTCGAAAACATATAACTGTATTCGTCAAAGGAAAACTGCGTCAGTTCATCGAACCCCACAAAGTCATAATGCTTGCCCTGATAGTTAAGCCTGTCTTTCTTATGCTGCATCGCCCCGAAATAGATTTTAGCCCCTGACGGAAAGCTCCAGCAGTGCTTGGTCTTGTTGTACCTCGCCGCAGGATATGCACCTTTATAAAGCGTCTGCGACCTGTCCTCAAGCTCCGTCAGCTGCGGATACGTTTTCCTGAAAATTATCCCCCTGTAGCAAGCCTTATCCGCCTGCCTGAGTGCCTCCGCCAGAAGTGCGTCAGACTTACCTCCGCCGGCGGCACCCCCGTACAAAGCCTCATACTCTCCCCTTTGCATAAACTCCGCCTGCCGTTCCTGCGGCGACCATACCACCCTCCTTCCGCCTTTTACATCATTATCTTTCATCTCAGCAACACCTCCCGTTTTTCTGTAAATCTATCGCCATCCCCACAACCCTCTCAAAACCACATCCTCCCTCGCCCCTCGCCGCCACACTTGCCTTTTAATGAACGCTCTGCCTGTTTCGCATCCGCACTATCCCTTGCCCCTCACTAAACTTGCCTCCCTTGTCAAAGGTGAGGTGCTGTCGCCCAAAAAAATTCGGGCGACTACCGGAGGGATTGCCGCATCGACCTCTCCATCCCCACAACCCTCTCAAACCCCCATCCTCCCTCTTCAGAACTCACCCTCATTCTCCGTTCTCGCCTCGGGTATCACCACAACTCCTCCTTCGTTTTCCTCATCGTCAACCACGCCGCCGTCCCACTCGTAACCGCATCTGTTCTTCAGCCAGAAGATCTGCGCCGTTGTGCTTGGCATCACCTGCTTTTCAACCGTTTTGACAACGCCCAGCTTCCCGTCCTTTCCGACCTGCCTTGTGATTTCCGTCTGCGTGTATCCTATCGCACGCTTCAGCAATGCCTCCTCGACCTGCTTTTTTCTCTCCTCGTCACCGTCTTGTCCGTCACTTTGATATAGTCTCCTTATTTCATCGTGCGTCAGCTTCCAGTTCCTCAGCGTTGTGCGATGTATGCCGAGCAATTCCGCTGTCTGCACATCGCTGTACCCAAGCTCGATACAGTGGCTGATTTTATCAAGAATTTCCTGCGTGATTTCTATGCCCCTTCTTCTTTCCGTGTATATTCACCCCCTTCCTGACCGTTTTCGCCTTGATTATAACAGTTCGTCATAATCGTACCCGTCGTCGCTCCACTCTCCGCAATACTCCACATCGTACCCGCAGTCAGGACAGCTCCGCTCGGTTTCATATGCAGCCGTCCCCTGATATTCTCCACGGTACTGAAGCGTCCGTGTCAACTCATTGCTGTCATACGTTCCTCCGCATCTTAAGCATCTGTACATATATCCCCTCCGTTTTTCTGATTTTTTCTTCATTTTCAGAATCGTGTACGTTTTTTAGTACACAAAATACGCTATAATAGCCTTTAAAGGAATTATCAAACGCATCAAAAATGATAACCGTGAAAGCTTTTGCAACTTTCCGTTGTCATAATGATAGCACACGCAGGGCTATTTGTCAACTGTTTGTAGCATAAATTCATCATTTTCGTTGAACTGTAACAATCTTTGACAACACTTTGTTTCTTTTATTGACAATTCAACACAATGTTGTTATAATTATTTCAGACAACAGAACGTCAATATGAAAGGATGAACCTTAAATGAGCAAAAACTCCGGCACAGTTTCAGGCGCATTTTCCGAAAGGATAAAACAGCTTCGTAAAGCAAAAGGTGCGTCGCAGGCGCAGGTAGCCGAATATCTCGGCGTGACCAAGCAGGCATACAGCCTTTACGAAACAGGAAAGCGTGAGCCGCCGTTCGCCACATTATTGAAAATAGCCGAATATTTCGGCACAGACACAGACACACTTCTTATGAGCGGCGATACCGCAAGGGTATCCGACCCCCGCCTTAAATTCGCACTTTTCGGTGAAACCGAAATAGACGACGATGTACTCGACGATGTTAAACGTCTTGCTATGCTCCAGCTTGAGCTTCGCCGCAGCAAAGAAAAGGACGGAAAGAAGTAAACCGATGCAATGCTCTGAAGGGAGGGCAATGATAATTGGAACAGCTTATAAAAACCGCACAGGATAACGATATACTTATTGTAGATATGCGTATGAAGGGCAAGCAGGGTGCTATGAGCCAATGCACCGACGGTATGTGCATTATCGCCATAGACCCTCATAAAGTGAAAAGTATAGCCGACCGAAAAGAAAAAACCGTTCACGAGCTCGGACACTGCATGACCGGCGCCTTCTATGACGCAACCTGCCCCGTCATCCCCCGTGGCAGATGCGAACGCCGTGCTACAGCGTGGGCTGTGACCCACACGTTCACCAGAAGAACGCTTATAAAAGCGATCAGAAGCGGCCTTACAGAGCTTTGGCAATTAGCAGATTACTTCAACGTGACCGAGCATTTTATGAAAGATGCCCTGACCTACTACGAGCTTTACAACGGCGAATAAGCATAACAAAAAAGCTCCCTTATGCGATTTTTTCGCATAAGGGAGCTTTTCGCTCCTAAAAACATATCTGCCGCCCTATTAAACCCCCACAAACAAAAACGCCGATGATTTTCTCATCGGCGTAATTTATCAGAATCTCCCGGCATCCGCACCGCCTCAGCCCTTATCGGCTTTCTGTCACAGCACCGTCCGCCTTACGAAACATACTCCTTCTTCACTATAAGGTCTGATGTCGTGGGATTCGGCACAGGGTCGATAATATTATCAATATACGTTACTCCGTAAACAAGATAATCCATCGCCAGCACCTGCATATCGTCAAGCGTTGCTCCCGCACCCACTCTTGCAAGGCCGTCCTTGTCACGGATTTCGCCCTCGAATATCTTTGCCTTGCCTTTCTTTACATAGTCATAAAGAGTATCCGCTATGGTGAGCGTTTCCTTCTTGCAGGCGGCAGAATAAGGTGTCAGCTTCACAAACGCTTCACTGAAGCCTCCGACATAAACCTCCGCCATAAAGTTATCGTTTATGCAGGTTCTCACCGTGTCCGTGATAAACGTAGCCCAGTTGAGATAATACCCTACAAGCCCGTATTTCGGAGCCGAATAAGCCATATCGTTTGTAAAGCCTATCGACCTCATTCCGATCGAATCGCAGTAGTACATACAGTAATCATCCGACTGATACGAGAATATAACATCACAGCCCTTGCCCTCAAGCGTATTTACCGCAGTTTCCGTCTGTGCTTTGGTTTCCGCATAGATTATTTCGACATCCGTTTCACGTTCCTTGTATATCTGCTGTATGCCGAGGATAAATGCGTTTATAACGCCGTTTGAGCAGTACATAAGATCGTCTGCGACTATTCCTATCTTGTGCGATGAAGAATTCCACGCCGCTACCGTTCCGCAGACGAACGCAGGCTGATACAGCTTCGGTCGGAACGTTGTAAGGTTCGTGAGCGATGCCGTGCCGCCGTAGCTCAGTATATATACGTCCTTATCCTTTTTCGCATAGCTGAGTGCAGAGTTTGCAAAAACGTGCGATGCCGATACTATGATACTGCAGCCCTCGTTTTTGAGCGCTTTTACGGCATTTTCAAACTGCGACACCGCAACGCCGTCAACATAACAGGTTTCAAGGCCGAGCGCCGTTTCAATATCCTTACGACTTTTCTCAAACATATATGTCATGTTGTCCCTTGAAATCTCTTCATTGTATACATATCCGACCTTGGCGGATGTATCAAGCGAATAGTCAGGTGCCGATGAGCTTTCACCCGAGCTTGCACCGTCGCCCGAGCAGGCGCAGAGTGTCAGTACCGCCGACAAGGCAAGCGCCAGTATTTTTATATATCTTGATAGCTTTTTCAACTTAAATCTACCTCCGGAAAAATCAGAAAAGACAGCAATAAAATCCGATTTTACAGCTATCTCATAATATCGGATATAATTATAACACATTTTCACAAAAAATTCACCCTCTTTTTCGAAAATTTGTTTTGATTTTTTGAAAATTTGTGATATACTTATATAGTCACAGCAGTACGTTATGCAATTTACACAAATATCCTACTGCACATTTTAAGGAAGGATCTAATAAAAATGAAGAAAAGAACAGCGGCGACAGCCGCAATACTCGCTTGTACAATGATGTTCTCCGGCTGCAGCGACAGCATTCTTACATCAGGTACTGACAGCGGCACAACAAGTGTTGAAAACATCTGGACGGCAAAAGACGACGACATAGTGGCATGGGCCACCTCAGACTCACTTTTGGATGAAGAAAAGGAATATTATCAGGTAAAATTCAAGGATTTCTATTCCGAGTATTCCTTCACCATAGCAAATTACGGCCTTGACGAAACAAATTCCGCTTATGCCTCATACGCTCAGGCGTACAGAAAGAATATAATAGATATGCTGACCAACGAAAAGCTGATACTCAGAAAAGCCAAGGAGCTGGGACTTGATCAGCTTACCGAAGAAGAAATGGCTGAGGTCGAAAAGGCATATACAAAGAATCTCAGCGACTGGTACGCCTCATTTGAAAAAAAGGCGCAGACCGCACTCGGCATAAGCACCGATGATACCACCGGCACAGAGGACAGCGCCAATGACGAAAAGATTCTTGAAAAGGAAAAAGAGCTTTTCAATGAATATATCGCAGGCTTCGGTCTTACCGAGGATACATTCCTGATGTGGCAGACCAACACGGCAATACAGAAAAAAGTCAACGACTACCTTCTTAAAGATATTACCGTATCCGACTCTGAGGTCGATGATTATATCACAAAGCTCACGGCAGAGGCTAAGCAGGCATACGAAAAGAGCGCTTCAAGCTATGCCACCGACTCCGAGTACAAAAAGGTATGGATACCCAAAGACGCACGTTATATCAAATATATAGCCGTAGGCATTGCATCATCCGATTATGCCGAGATAAATGCCGCAAGAAACGAGAGCGGCGCAGATGACGCAGAGATCGACAAGAAGCGTGACGAAAAGCTCGCTGAGATAAAGGAAAAGGCTGATGCCGCACTTAAAAAGGCTACCGCAGAGGGCGCAGACTTTGACGCAGTGGTAAAGGAATACAGCAGTGCATATTCCGAATCTACCGCAGGCGAACAGATACTCGTGCTGAACTCAAAGGGACTTATTTCCGATGCGCTTTACGATGCAGTTTTCTCCCTTGAAAAGCCGGGCGATATAAGCGGACTTATCCCCACCGACAGCGGATATTATATCGTAAAGTATGTAAGCGATGCAAAGGTTACCGACAGCGACTTAAGCGATTACAGGAAGACCGTAAGGCAAGAGCTTTTAACCTCACGTCAGAGCGAAAAGACCAACGCTATACTTGAGGAATGGCGCAGTGCCGTAAATTACGAATATGATTACGAAAAGCTGAACATCACCAAGGAAGAAAAAACATCGTCCGATGCTTCCGCTTCTTCAGCCGACAGTAAAGCCGATAATGAAACCTCCTCCGCAGCATCCTCCGGTACCACAACATCGGAATAATATGCAGATAATTGACCGCTCCGTAACAGGAGCGGTCAGCTTGTCAAAATCCGATTTATCATTAAATCGCAACATAAAATGCACTGCCAACACCGCTTAAAACATTTTCCGTACCGACAAGGCATTAATAATTTCGTGAGCGTATCAGTGCAACTGCTCTAACATTGACTCTTCAAAAAAACGCCACTAACCTGCGATATATGTACTAACCTGCGGACGTGTAGCGTTAAGCGTCCCTGCATTGACAAGATATACAATGTTCAGGTAGTTTTACGAGTTTAGCCAACACCCCAGCGGGGTAAGGGTATGGGTAAGGAAAGAGGGATGCCAAGCTGAGCATTGCTTTAGCAATGCTCCCGCTCCTCACGTCGCTCAAGAGGAATAACTGATTTGGGAGAAAACCTAAGGGACAGGGTATAGGGCTGAGCACTTACCTTTGGCAAGTGCTCAATCGTTTCGCTTTGCTTCACTGCGGCAGTCCAGCGGAGCTTTAGCGGAGCGCACGAGCCTTGCGTAAGCGAGGCTCAGACTCTCCCTAGTCCCTTTGGTTGTCTCCCGCGTGAATAGCAGCAACGTTATTAAATGGAATAGCGAACCCGAGAAGTGCTGTCCGACAAAAAGAACTATCGGTAGCCTGTTATCATATTCAGAGCTGAATGATATAACAGAAGTACTTCAAATATAAGACTTTTTCTACAGACCTGACCGCTCCGTAACAGGAGCGGTTTTTTAAAGGAGAACAATATGCCACTATGTACACTTTGCCCACGCAACTGCCGTATAGACCGCAGTAAAACAACAGGTGCCTGCTCCGTAAAAGGACTTAAAACAGCCAAAGCGTCACTCCACTTCGGAGAAGAGCCGTGCATTTCCGGAACGGACGGCAGAGGCGCAGGAACTATATTCTTTTCCGGCTGTTCGCTGAAATGTATATTCTGCCAGAATATGCCCATAAGCCGTGACGGCTACGGCAAGGAAATAACGCCGGAAAGGCTCGGTGAAATAATGCTTGAGCTTCAGGAAAAAGGTGCGCATAATATCGACCTTGTAACGCCTACCCATTATGCCGATATTATAGCCGGAGTGCTGACAAGCATAAAGTCACAGCTTCATATACCGGTAGTTTATAACTGCGGCGGATACGAAAAGGTAGAAACGCTGAAAATGCTTGACGGGCTGATTGACATTTACCTGCCCGATTTCAAGTATGCTTCTCCCGACCTTGCCCGTGAATATTCCTCCGCACCCGACTACCCTTCCGTTGCGGTAAAGGCGATTGCGGAAATGTACAGGCAGACAGGAAAAGTGCAGGTTTTCGAAAACGGTATGATGAAAAAGGGTGTTCTTGTCCGCCACCTCGTACTTCCCGGTTGCCGTCACGACAGTATGAAGGTACTTGATATGATTAAAGCCACCGTTCCTGTAAGCGATATAAGGATAAGCCTTATGCGCCAGTACACACCTTGCGGAAAAGCCCTTGAAATAAAAAATCTTTCAAGAAGACTTACCACTTTTGAATATAACTCGGTCACCGATTACGCCGCTCAGCTTGGCTTTGACGGCTACACGCAGGATAAAGAAAGTGCTACCTTCGAGTACACTCCCGAATGGGATTTTGAAGGCATATAAAAACAAATCCGACAGGAACACCCTGTCGGATTCAGTTTGTAGAAAAAGTCTGTATTTATAAAAATAGAGCAAATTCTCTATCCCTATCCCCAAACCCCTTCCCCGTGGTGAAGGGCTGTGTATGCTTTGTTGGCTCTGCATCGTGCAGAGCCTTTGGGCATACACGCCCGGCGTCCGTGCCGGGGCTGAGTGTGGGGCTGCCGCCCTCACCC
>ENA-UOJB01000093-UOJB01000093.1-human-gut-metagenome-genome-assembly--contig:-C48-NODE-93-length-118244-cov-20.793999_pt1 | contig 118244 bp, 125 predicted proteins | sample MGYA00242338_ERZ723885 | MGnify/ENA metagenome assembly ERZ723885
GAGTATAAAAGGAGTTTTGATAGATGAAAGCAACCGGAATTGTCAGACGGATCGAGGAATGAGATATAATAGGGCAAAGTCGGAAACCACTATAAATGGCCGGGGTTTTTGCTGATTTTGTCCGAAATCCAAAACATATTTGCCATCTTTATAGGCTCCGACATTTTAAGTCCTTGACGAAGGGAGGGCTGTGTCGGAGCGGGCGAGAGACGCTCACTCCAAAATACCGGAGTGGGCGTTTCCTATTCCGGGGCATAAGTTTATGGAACAGAAAGAAGGTAATCGGATGGCGATCACTCTGGCGATCACGAACTCGAAAGGCGGCGTTGGAAAGACCACTACCTGTGCCAACCTGGGTGCTGCTCTGGCAGCCGCGGGAAAACGGGTCCTTCTTGTGGACAACGATCCGCAGGGAGACTTGACAAAGGTTATGCGGGCTGATCCGAAATCTCTCAAGTACACACTGGCAAACCTGATGAATGCAGTTTTGGATGATACAGAATTTGAACTCTTCGCAGAAAGGGCCGTCGTCCAAAGAGAAGGTGTCCATTATATTCCAGCGAACTCAAAGCTGGCCGCCGTGTCCAGCCGGCTGGTTGCTCTGCAAATGAGCAGCCGCTATCGGGGCGGCGACAGCAGCGGTACCCCCTGCGAGTTGGTCATGGCCCGTGTTCTGACATATTTTCAGGACCGGTACGACTACATTCTGATCGACTGCGGCCACAGCATGGATCTGCTGACCATCAACGCCTTGGCCGCTGCGGACCAGGCTATCGTTCCTGTGCAGGCGCATTATCTGGCAATGGAGGATATGGCCGATACTCTGGAAGTCATCAAAACGATCCGTCAGGGGATCAATCCGGCCCTTACAGTGGGCGGGATTCTCCTGACCATGTATCAGGGGCGCACCAATCTGTGCCGCAGCATCCAAGATGAGATTCAGGCGGGCTACGGCAATGCGTTCACCGTATTCTCTGCCCCCATTGATTTCTCCATCCGTGTTGCGGAGCATCCCATTGACGCGGCAAGTATCTTTGAATATGAGCCCACCAACCCTGCGGCGAAGGCGTATTCTGCGGTGGCGCAGGAGGTGCTGTCCTATGCCAAGGAATAGAGTGCAAAATGCGCTCAGACAGCGCAAGCAGGACGAAGCAAGCGCCAGCCTGACCACCGGACAGCCGCAGGAAAAGGCCTATGATTGCTTTTTCCGTCATGATGACCTCCCATCACCAATGGAAAACGGGACCCTGTGTACCCTTCCGCTGAACCGGCTGGACGGTTTTTCCGGACATGAGGAGCATTTTCCCCTCTATACCGGTCAGCGGTTGACTGATATGGTGGACAGCATCCGCCGGCTCGGGGTGCAGACCCCTATTCTGGTCTGGAAAACCAGCAATGGGCGCTACATCATCATCAGCGGACACAATCGAGCCAATGCCTCGATTCTCGCAGGTTGCACTACCATTCCGGCAGTGGTACGAACTGATTTGACCATAGAAACAGCGGAGGAGCTCTTCTTTGAGATGAACTTCCGGCAGCGGTCTCTGGCAGACATGCTCTTTTCCCAGCGGGTGCTCTGTGTGGCAGCCCATTACAACATGCTCAAGCGTCAGGGACGCCGGACGGATCTTCTGACAGCCGCAGGCACTTCTCCTGACACTCAGGAAAAGTTAGATACAGATGCTCCGGCCACTTTTCCTGACAGTCAGGAAAAGTCTCATACAGATGAAAAGGTCGCTCAGGAATATGAGCTGACTCGGGATAAGGTGTCCAAATACTGTCGGTATGCGACGCTGTACCGTCCCCTGTTGCTGCTCATGGATACCGGAAAACAAGTTGGGCAGCTGGCCGCCTATGAAGTCAGCTTTGTGGAAGATCACGACCTTCAGAAGTGTATCTATCGGCATCTTTCTACTGGGAAATCTACACTCTCCACAGCAAAGGGGAAAAAACTCCGGGCACTCTTTGAGGCCGGAAATCTGGATGCGGCCCAAATCCAAGCCATCATGACCGAGGAGACTTCCGATGTAAAGCGGCCTGGACGCCGCATCTCTGTCAGGCTCTCGCCGGATTTTGAGGAGTATTTCTCGAAGGAGGTCACTACAAAGGAAATTGAAGAAACCATCCAGAAGGCACTTGAGCTTTATTTTAAGACGACAAAGAGTTCTTGATCGAATCAAGCAAAAAAGTACAGGCTCGGCGCTTCCGATAAGGAAGCGTCGGGCCTTTCTTTTTCAAATTTTACAGGAGGTAGGTAATATGCCAAAGAACCTTTATCTTCGTGTTCCAGATCCCTTTGACGAATCCACCACGGCACGGTTGGAGCGCATGGGTATTCTTCGCCCCACCGGCGAGGTAAATATCGAAACCATGCGGGCCTTTGTGCAAATATTCGCAGGCCTGTTCTTTGACGATCTGTGTGACTTCTACTCGGATCAGGAGGAAGTCGCTGCTGTGGCATCCGCGTTCTCGGAGCTGTCCGTCCGAAAGGACTGCCAGAGCATTTATCTGCTGATCTCGCTCCAGTATGATACTATCCGCAAACCGCTCCCTGATCCCATCTGGTGGTTGGCCGGCTGTGCGCCCGCCTTGTCTCTGTTCTGCCTAGGATTCGTGGAGCAGCTTCTGAAGCTGATGAAAGGCCAAGCCGGCAATGGGAAGGAGAGGATTGCGCATGAAGTTGCAGATTGTTGTACCGGCTGAGGGCGCCACACCCTTTCTGGATTTCTTTGATGCTCTGGATGAAAAGCAGCGGCAAAAGCTCCTGTCACTTTTCGCCCTGCTTCTGCAATCACCCGCGGCAGTGATGCGGGAACCCTATGTGAAGCATTTTTCCATCGAACGTTATCAGGCCCTTTATGAACTGCGAGCCAAAAGCAAAAATCTGGTTCGGATCATCTTCACCCTTACCGCCAGTGGGGATATTCTCTTCCTCGTTCCATTTATCAAGCGCCATAAGAGGAACACCATGCAGGCGCTGGAGCGATCTTTGGACTACCTGGCGCACATCAAGGATGGGTCATGCTCCATTCAGGAGCTATCCATAAAATTCTTTCTCAATGGAGGTATCACGGTATGACGAAACACAAACTGATTTGGGCGGGACTCATCATTGGGCTCCCAACGCTGTTCCTGGCGCTCTGGAAAGGCTGGTGGGCAAAGGTATGAAGAGAACGGCTGTATTATTGATGCTCCTGTGTATGCTGTCCGTCACGGCTTCTGCAGCCTATGTCCCGGAAGATATGGTATCAGAAAACCGGGACGGAAGGCAGCTGATCATCAAGACCTACACCCTTCCCCCTGATGCCGACCCCGGCGAGCTGATTGAGGAACCTTTTGAGCTGGAGGGCTACACCTACCATCACCTTGAAACGGTCAAGGAAGAGCAGGCGTTCAAAGATGCCAAGGCACAGACGGAAGTTGTCACATTGGAAACCAATACGAATGATCTGGCGAAAATCCTTGAGCAGTTGGCTCCTACGATGGAGTACAGTAAGGATGGCTTCTCTGGTATGTTGACTCTGGATCATACCACAATCCAGACTGAGGCTGCGGGTTACACCACGAAATACTATACCATCACGGATACCAAGCAATTCCCGGGGCTGTCCCGGAATGATCCGTCCTGCGTCCCCACTACGACCATGAAAAACGGCAGCACCCTGACGCTGAGCGATATTTCCTGGACGGTTACGGGCACCGGTCTGGCTGATGACACTCTGGTCCCCACCTCGTACACAGCCACGGCAACCTATACGGCAACGGGGAGTCGGAGCGTGGCTACCGGTTATGTGACTACGGCCAGTTACACCGGAGAGGTCACGGCGGAAGGGATCCGGTCAATTACTTATACGGTCACCTACTTGGGCACCCCTGTTGAAACACCGGCCACTTTCCATCCAATCTGGCTAGCTGTGCCGGGCGCGATCCTACTGATCCTGGTGTTGGGCGGCATCGTATATGCTGTACGCTTCCGTCCCAATGCGGTGATCTATGCCATGAACGCAAGAGGTGTGGCCTATAAGAAATTGGGGAAACAGAGAGTCTCCATTCGTACCCCCAAGCTGGACCTGACGAAGCTCCGGGAATACCCTGCTGGGGATGCAAGCGTGGAACTTCCCAGCAAGCTGGCACAGAAGCTCACTGGCAGGATCATCACCATCCAGATGTACGGCGGGAGCCGCACCCATCTGGTAGAGCCCTATGATGGTCAGGATAGCTATTGGTTTGCTATCAAGGAAGATGCAGAGGAAAAGGAGGACAGCAAATGATGAGAAGACTCAAGGGACTTTGGATTTCCCTGGCAGGGCTCATGCTGATGGCTACACCAGCCCTTGCTGTGGACTATAACTTTGAGACACCGGCTCCCAAAGACTTCTATGGAAGCACTTCCTATGAAGAGGTCTATGGAGCTCAGTACAACTACGGCGGCACAAATGCCGTGGATTTTCTTGATCCTCTGGCTGATAGTGCCCCCGGGGCCACGATCAACAACGGCTCATCATTGGAATACGGAATCAATTCATGGAGCGGGAACATTTACCCTGACAGCTCTGGAAGCAACTACCCCATTCAGTGGGGGGATGTTCCCACGCTTCCAGCTACCAAGTTCACAGCGGTAAGTGAAGTAGAGCGGAGCGATGGCAGTATCGGCACTCTGGTGATCCCCAGATTGGGAATTCGCTATAAGGCTTATGATGGAACTGATTCGGCTTCCATGCGGAAAGGTGTGGGCCACTTTCCCAGCACAAGCGCCTGGGACGGAAATATCGGCCTGTGCGGGCACAACCGCGGCTCCAGTCACAACATCGGCGCAATCAAGGATTTGGAGATCGGCGATACCATCCGGTATCAGACCAGTCTGGGGACAAGGACCTATGCGGTGAGCTCGGTCAAAATCATCGACTGGACAGATTGGAGTTATCTGAATGCCACGTCGGATAACCGCATTACCATCATTACTTGTCTGGCCGATCAACCTACCAAGCGAGTATGCATTCAGGGAGTCGAAGTCAGTTCATAAAAAATTAAAAATAAACTTTTTTCCGCCAATTCCCTGACTGATGGCAAAAAATCATCGGTAACAGCAACATATTAAGTAACTTTCATTTTATCGGCAAAGGCGTTTCAAAAAAACCTTTGACATGGACACTTTTTCGCATTATTTTGGGCTTGAGGAAACGTTTTCTGGTAGGAAGGGGGCTTCGTTATGACATGGAAGTTTCCAAGCGAAAAGGACCGGGAGCCGGATGACTTGACGCTTCGCATTTGTCTGGATATGACATTTGATGTCCCCAACGAGATCGCAGAACAGCTTGAATTGTGGGGGCTCAATACATTCCAGAACTGTGAGTACGATCAGGATTGCCGGCAGTTAAAGGTGAGTGCTGAAACGACACTGTATCGAAAGGGGGGCTTAAACCTATGAAACAGAAACGCCTTTTGCCATTCCTTCTCAGTTTTTGCTTGCTGTTTGCCTTTACCGTAGAAGCGGCCGCTGCGGCCGTTTCCTCTGAGCAAAAGTCAGCAGCAGCCTATCTCAAAGAACAAGGCATCATGGTTGGAGATCAGGCAGGAAACATGAATCTGGACAAAGGACTGACCCGGGTGGAGTTGGCCACGATTCTGACCCGATTGAACGGAAACCCGGAGCATATTCAGGCAGAACAGGCATTTTACTCCGGCCAGTGCAAATTCCCGGATGTCCCGGATTGGGCACAACTCTATGTTGGCTACTGCTATTTTAACAGTCTGATGGTCGGCTATGATACTGGAGTATTTGGCGCCTACGATGGTGTAACACCTGCGGCTGCCTCCACAGTTGTTCTAAGGTATATGGCCTTGCCGGAGGTGGACTGGAGCTATTCCACCGCTTGCCAAACTGCTTTGGAGCAGGGACTGATCACATCCGAGGCTGCAGCCAAAACCGAAGTCACCCGCGGTGATCTGGCTCTCATGCTTTACCGGGCGCTGGGAAACACAGGCCCGGCAGGTGAAGAGGAACCGGAGACACCGTCCGCCACGGGTATCAGCAAAAATCCAGATGGCTCCATCAATCCGCCTTCTGATGGTTCTCAGTATGTACCCCAGATGGGAGATGTAATTCGCTGTGACGACGGGACAAATTACACCATCACGGATGTGAGCCGCTGGGATAAGAGCATGTTTGCCTCCGGACCAATCGGGCCATTGCCGGAGCCAACTTGTGATTGGAGTCTGCTGGAGCAGCCGGAACTTCCGGCAATGGAAGTGAGGCACTGGCAAAATGAACGGGGCGATCACCTCCGTATCCGCAATCTGTATGAGACCCGACGGATGCTTTACACCCTTTACAATGCCATCGGAGATACTTCTTCCATGTGGGAAAATGGACAACCGAAGCTCACATCCAAAGGAAACCAGCTTGTTCATATGAACCTTATCTTTTCTGAAGATTCGGATTATCAGATGTTCTGGCCATGGCGTGAGAGTGAGATTCTAAAAGTGTTCAACGGAATCCCAGGAACCTATTCTATGCAGGCATGGGACGTTTATAAAGACGGGAAGTTCTTGCATACGGAATATCAAATCAAACTCAACTGACTACTTTTGAGTAGAAGGTGGCGCGTCAAAAGACGCACCACCTTTTATTTTCCCCATTTTGCATTCCTTACAAGTAAATCAAACCCAATCAAGGGGGGGATGCAGCTGCGGGGCAGGGGCATCCTCCCTACTTTTATGGAGGTTGCTCATGAAAAAACGATTCGTCTCAATCCTTCTGGCCCTTCTGGTGGTCATGGGGCTTTTGCCGACTGCTGCTTTTGCGGCGTCCACACCAGAAGAAGCCCTTGGTGAGGTCCAAATCTATAATGGTGGCTATAAAATGTCGTACCTGTCCATCAACGGCCGAGTCCGAGAGCTGATCTATACCTATTACAATTTTGACAATGGAAGCGGCTCTATCCGCGAGATTCCGGCATACTGTGTCAATCCAAACATTGTCGGCGTTCCCCAGTCTGTGCCAGAGGGAGAAAGTATTGAGTATCTGGCAGACGAAAAGGCCAGTGATCCCAAGGTGGTCGGCATCGTTGCCAATGGCTATCCGACCCGCAGCTTGGCAGAATTGGGACTGGAAAATAAATATCAGGGCTACTACGCTACGAAGATGGCACTATGGTGCTATCTCCTCAGCAACTGGGACATCAACAATCTCAAGGTCAATCCGTCGCTGAAGGGGGCAGAGTTACAGATTGCGCAGAAACTTCTCGCTGCGGCAAAAGACATTTACGCCCGCGGTACAGCCTGGTCAGAGATGCTCTCACCAGAGGTGACCTGTACGCCGGACCGGGAAACCGCCTACGAAGTGACGGTGGATGGAAAGCAGTATAAGCAGCAGATTTTTACATTCTGGTCCAAAACCTGGGTGTGCGATTATGCTGTCAAGGTAGCGTTTACGACACCTGATGATGTTCCAGAAGGTACACGTATCGTGGACATGAACAATAAGGACATCTCCACGCTTACTACAAAAGCCACCGGAGATGGCTATGCAGGCAAGTTCAAAGTCCTGTATCCGTTAGAAAGTGTAGCTGGAAAAACCGGCAGCGTCCAGCTTTCTTTCAGCACAGACGTTTATAAATATGCCGTCTTTTTTGCAATTTGTCAGGAAACAGATCAGTATGGAAATCTCCAGAACTATGTGGTAGATACTGATCCGACTACTACCATGCAGTTGAGCGCGTACAGCAATTACGCTGACGGCCCAACCATCGAATATGATACCGGCCTGCGTATCCTCAAATATGAGACTGGCACAGAGATCCCTATCAGCGGCTGCCGGTTTGAAGTCATCGGTCCGGATGGCGACTCCGTAGGCACATTTGTGACCAATGGGGACGGCCGTATCGAGATCCCGCTCAGCAAGAGTGGAAATTATACCGTAATTGAACGGGAGTCCGCCTCGCATCATATCATCAGTGAGGAACCCGCCCAGAATGTCACCGTTGTCTACGACGAGGTAGCCGAGGTGACATTTTTTAATGACCCCTATGGCTCTCTGCGTATCGAAAAAAAGTCCAACACCGGCATGAACCTGCCGGGGGCGGTCATCAAAATCGAGCATATCGAAAGCGGCCAGACCTGGACCGCAACAACGACCAGTGCGGGAGTCGCCATTTTCGATCAGATCCCCCTGGGGGGCTATCGAATTCAGGAAATCACTGCTCCGGTAGGCTGGCAGATCGATGATACTGTCTATACCGCCACTGTGGTGACCGGTGAAACCACCACCATCCCCATCATCAATGAGGAACTGCCAGGGTTACGTATCATCAAATATGATCGAAAAAATATGGTGGCGATGCCCAATGTCACGTTTGCCATCTATCGGGACGGCGAATTTTTGGGCAATTACAAAACGGATGAATTTGGTGAGATCTTGCTCACCAATGCAAAGCCAGGCACTTACCGGGCATTCGAGGTAAATACCGGCGACGAGGGGCACATCCTGGACACCACTCCTCAGGAGGTGGAACTTCGTGCAGGAGACGGCATCAAAGAGCTGATGTTTTTCAACGACATGAAGCCGGGATTAAAGCTCATCAAGGTGGATTCCGACGATCCCTCCAAGGTCATCCCCAACGCAGTTTTTGAGATCAAGTCTGTGGAAGGGACCTACGGCCCTCAGGAGTTTCGGACGGATGAAAACGGAGAGATCGACCTCTCCATGCTCCCCGCCGGCTCTTATGTAGTAACCGAAAAATCCTGTGATGGCTATGTGATCGACGAAGCCCAGCGCATCATTGAGCTGAAACCCAATGAGAACGCCCAGTTCGTTTTCACCAATCACATCAAGCCTTCGCTTCAGCTCATCAAACTGAGCAGCGACGGCTCCCGGCTGGCTGGCGTCACCTTCCGGATCGCCAAGATTGAGGACGGCTCTCACTATCTGGACCGCACCACCAATTCCGCGGGGGAGATCTTGATCTCGGGTTTGGAGCCTAGCGTTTATTCCGTGCGTGAATTGTCCTCGGTGTTGGATCACATCCCGGATGATACCGAGCACCATGTGGAGCTGTTTCCCGGCCAGACCAGCACCATTACCCTGACCAATGACAAGCGCCCCAATCTCTATATCCATAAGGCCGATGGGGACACCGGGGCTCCGATCCCCGGGACCGTCTATCTGGTGAAAGGCGCCGACGGCCATTCTATTGCCGAGGTAAAAACGGATGAGACCGGTGTCGCCGTGGTGGAGAACTTGCTGCCCAGCGTTGTAGAGGTCATCGAAAAGTCGGTTCCGGAGCCCTACCTGCTGGCGGAGGAGTCCCAACTGGTGACGCTGTTCCCCAACAGGGATCGGGATGTCTATTTCCAAAATTACAAGCGCCCGACCATCGAAATCATCAAGGAAAATTCGATCACCCATGATCCCATCGAAAATGTTCCATTCCAGGTCTGGTATGCTTCCAATAACACAGCTACGGGCGAATACAACGACCTGGGCGTTTTCTATACCAATGAAGAGGGCCGCATCGTGCTCTCCGACCCGGACCTCTCCCTCCGTGACGGCTGGTTCCGGGTAAAGGAACTGGAGCCGGCGCTGGGCTTTGCCCTGGCAGACCCGGACACACAAGAGGCGTTTATCGCCGCTGGCGAGGGGCACACGTTCCGCTTCAGCAACCGGCCTCTCTCCGCTATCTCAGTGTGGAAGTATGACAGTGAGACCGGGGCTGCCATCGAGGGAGCTGTGTTCCAGGTCCGGTATCTATCCGGAAATGCCTCCGGCACCGGCGGCACGGTCATCGGCACCTACCGCACATCGGTAAACGGTTCCTTCACCGTCACGAATTGCCGGGCTGGCACTTATATCATCGAAGAATTATCCAGTGACGGCTCTCACGTCATCGACACCCCACCTCAAACAGTATACCTCTCCGGCAAGGATCAGGAGGTTGTTCAGGTATATTTTGGAAACAGTCCCAAGGGCTCACTGCTCATCAAAAAGGTGTCCAGTGCAGATAACAGTCCCATTTCTGATGTTCAGTTCTTTGTGACCGAAAGCGATGGCACAGTGGTGGGCAACAGCAACGGCTATTTCACCACCGATTCCGCCGGGACCATCCTCATCGAGGGCATCGACCCCGGCACCACGCTGGTGGTCAAGGAAACCCGGTCCAAGGAAGGGTTCTTGCTGGACGACACGCCTCAGACTGCCCAAATCAAGGCCGGTCAAACGGTGACCTTGGAGTTCCGCAACAAGCCCCTGGGAAACCTTGTGATCGAAAAGTGGGGGCGCACCGGAAGCACGACGGTTCCTTTGAAGGGCGTCAAATTTGAAATCAAATACGCCAACGGGCAGTTTGTGGACGCTGCCGGAGGCACCCTGTCCTCCAACGGAATCTATTACTCTGACGCCTCGGGTAAGATCACGCTGTCTGGTATCACGGGCACTGTCATCGTAACAGAACTGGAGAGCGTACCTGGGTTCACCATTGACCCGGACACCCAAAGTCAAACCGTCACCATCAACCCCAGCGATACACAAACCCTGCGTTTTTATAACAATGCCGTGGGCGGTGTGGAGATCATCAAGGTCAATGCGAGCAAGACCTCTGACCGGATTCCTGATACCACCTTTGAGATCCGCCGCATGGATGATGCCCTGGTAGATACCATCACCACAGACCGAAACGGCAGGGCCTATCTTGCTCTGGAGGACGGCTCCTATTATGCGGTCGAAACCGAAGCAAATCCCGACTTCCGACTGGACGATACTCCCCATTATTTCGAGGTCAAGGATGGGAAAGTGACCACCCTGCGGATCAAAAATGAAGCCAATTCCGGCATCCTGATTCATAAGGTGGACACCAGCGGTGAAGGCATCTACGGCGTCAAGTTCTTGCTCTATGACGAGGACCGCAATCCCATCGGAGAGTTTACAAGCGACGATGAGGGCTATGTTCATATTACCGCTGATGATCTCCCGGATGGAGCCAACACCAGCGGCCGTTTTTATCTGCGTGAACTGGAGGCCGCCGAGGGCTACATCTTAGACAAGGAATATAAGACGGTCTATGTGCGCCCGGGCCGCACAGCGGAAATTGAATGGGTCAACGAGGCCATCACAGGTCAAATTCAGATCTACAAATATGCCGCCGAAGCCAACCCCGTCACAGGTGCCCCGGCAGGAACACCCCTTCAGGGTGCTGTATATGAAATCATCCATGAGCGCAGCGGCCGCGTGGTAGACTACATCACAACCGACGCCCGGGGCGTCGCGGCCTCCAAGCCGCTGCCTTTGACGCGCTATAAAATCCGTGAAGTTTCTGCCCCCGCCTACTTCCAGCTCGATCCCACCGTTCACGATGTCACACTGGAATATGCGGGACAGATCATCAAAATCGCGGCATATGACAAGCCGGCCAATTTGAAGGTCGCTGTCACCAAGACCGGCAACAAGCAGCTTCTGGCCGGGGATTCCATGCGCTATGACCTCACTGTGGCGAACAACTCCAATGTGGCCCTGGAGAACTTCTATCTCCACGACCGTTTCCCCACCGACTGCGCCACAGCCAAGACCATTACCACCGGCACCTATAACACCCGGCTCAACTACCGGATCGCCTATAAAACCAATTTCAATGACTACCGGGTGCTTGCCAGCAATCTGCTCAGCACCAACAACTATGCCTTTGATCTGACTGCTGTTTCGCTGATGCAGGGAGAAGTGATCACCGATGTGCGTCTGGAGTTCGGCAAAGTGCCTGCCGGCTTTGCTTCTGTGGTAAAGCCCACCGTTACCATCCAGACCAGCGCCAGTCTCGCCAATGGCTATCAGGTGGTCAACCGAGCCGATGCAGGCGGCCAGTATATGAGCCAGTGGGAAACCGGACGGGCTGCATGGATCACCTTGATCGTCAAGCTCAATCAGCCCAGTCTCCCCAAGACCGGATATTAACATGATGGGGAGGGACAGCATCCTGCGTGCTGTCCCTCCTCTCAAAATGGAGGTAAACAGGTCATGACCTATTCATCCTATTTGAATGATACACAGCTCCGTACAGCTGCAGACCGTTATGTGGAGATGTATGGAGGCAACTTTGAATGTGCCGATACGGGAGATGTTCTCCTTTATCGGGCCAGCGATGGAAACACATATATTTCGGTAAATGCTGATTATGCACTCCCTCTTTTTACGAAGCGGCTTCAGCAGGCAGCCATGCACAGATACAGGGTGAATCTGCTGACTCTCTGGTGGGTCCCCATTGATGAAGTGGAGCTGCAAGACATTCCCGGCTTTTATCAGAGGCTGTTCCAGGAAAGTGAGTGTAGCCCGCCGTCGGAGTGTATAATGGGGTTCCCCCAGAAATTCGGACGCTCGAATAGGCAAAAATAATCGTTAATCAGGGACTGCGCGAGCACTTACCCTACGAAAAGGGAGTGCTGCGCCGTCCCTTTTCATGCTCCAAGGAGGAAAGCTTTATGAAAAATCTTCTGGCCCGTCTCGGGCCTAAAGCCCCGCGTTACTATGTCCAGATGATGGTCCTCATCTTGATGGTGACCTATATGATTACGCCGGCTCTGGCCGTTGAGGATATGTGGACAGCTGCAAATCGCATCATTGTAGATGTCTATAATAAAATCGCCGGGATCAGCACCGTGCTGGCCGGCCTGATGTCTGCCGTTGCAGTAATTGGAGCAAAAGTCTCCAATAACCAGCACAAGACAGATCAGGCATGGGACTGGCTGAAGCGCATCTGGATCGCATGGGCTATTATCAACGGAATGGGCGCCTTCCTCGCCTATATCGGGCCCCTTTTTGAAGGCCTGGCTACCCTTCAGTAAACCTCTCAGCTATACGCCGGTTGGGAGGTGGTTTTTATTCTTGAAGGAATTTTTAAGGGTTTTGTTCAGTGGATTTACAGTCTGTGCCTTGAGATGGTCCAGTACATTGCAAATTCTCTGCTGGATGTATTTCAGATGGATCTCAGCTACTTTCGGAGCGTGGCCCCGGTGACAGATGATATTCTGAGCATTTTGATTTCCGTAGGCTGGGCGCTGCTTTTAGGCAATCTGGTCTTTCAAGCGCTGAAGAGTATGGCGGCCGGACTGGGCTTTGAGGGCGAAGATCCCAAGTTGCTGTTTACCAGAACCTTTGTATTCGCATTTTTACTTTTGGCGAGTCAACAGATTTGTGAAATTGGCCTAGGAATCTCAGCCCAGGTGATGGAAATGCTCCAGATTCCCACCAGCGTTACCATCACCATCCCGGACGAAAGCAACTTCAATATCGGTGCCTCCTGGCTCCTGATCATCATTGTGGGATTTGTGGTGATGTGGCAGTTTGTAAAGCTGTGCTTCGAGGTGGCCGAGCGATATGTGGTTACAGCGATTCTCGTTCTCTTGGCCCCGCTTGCCTTTGGAATGGGTGGCTCCAAAAATACGGAGGACATTTTCAAGGGCTGGTGCCGGATGTTTGGCTCCATGTGTGTGATGATGGTTATGAATGTCATATTCCTGAAACTGTTGATTTCAGCTTTGGGGTATGTACCGAAAGGGGTCGCCGTTCTGCCCTGGATGCTCTTGATTGTAGGTATTGCCAGAGTTGCCCGCAAAATAGACAGCATCATTGCCCGCGTGGGCCTAAACCCCGCCCTTACCGGAGACGGGCTTGGCCGCGGACTTCCCGGCATGGTAGCTTATGCAGTTGTCAAGGGCATCGGAAGCTCCATTGCAAAGGCCGCCGGACATTCTGTTGGCAGCAAAAGCAGACAGGGTGGCGGCTCTGGCGGAAGTTCCTCGGAACCACGCACCAATCCGCGCACACCTCCTCCGCCGTCTCCGCCTGGCGGTGGCCCTGGTGGTGCTGGCACTCCGTCTGGACCTGCCGGCGCAAGTCAACAGGCAGGAACACAGACAGACCCCCGTTTTGCTTCTACTCAAGCCGGAGTATTTGTTTCCAATCAGGCTGTGCAGAACGGCGTGCCCAATGTGGATGAAGCACCCCAGGGCGGTAGTCATATAGCCGGAGCGGAGCAGCCAGCTGCTGAGCGTAAGAGCGGCAAGGCTCCGACAGTCCATACGCATGGGACAAGGCGCAGTTCTGTTCCCCCGGAGGCACGGGGGTCCCGCAGCGTCAGGCCCTATACTGCCGCCTTTATACGGACTGGCAGTGTGAATAACGAGGCCTCCAAAGTGACGGCAGACCATACTGCCACTTCGAAGGATGGAACACTCCGGCCGCCAGTTGCTCCCCCGCATGATCTGAAAACCGGCAAGCAGCCCGCCAGCACTGCCGGAGCCCGCAGATCTACTATGATGTCTGGGGCAACCACCATGGCCAGCACAGAACGCACGGCGCACACCAGTACCCGTGAAGCCCTGCGGGAGCGTCCGTCGCTCCAACAGGGTCGGACACCGAAGATTCCAACGCCTCCCGGTGTCGGTGGTGGTGAAAAGCCGGGGGCTCACCCACCGTTTGCTTCGGCAGGGACCGTCTCTCACAGCACAGATGCTGTATCTCATATGAGTGGTGCTGCATCTGCTGTAACAGAGGACGCTGTGGCCCGTCCTCCGGTTGGAAGCCGGAGACCGCCTGAAAATGGCACTCCCACCCCCGGAACGGCAGGAATACGGGCACCTGTTGGCGGCGATCCATCCCACGGCGGCAAAGCATCTTCCGCCGGTACGGCAGGAAGGCATGCTGCCTCCCCCAAGCCACATACCCCTTCAGGCGGTGAAGGTGTTTTGCCGGATATGGCAGGAACGCCCCACTCCACGGCAGATCGTTCCCGGATCAGCCGTGTTGTACCTCCGACCGGAACAGCAGGGACGGTATCTGTTGCCGGACATAAGGCACATTCGGCTGCAAGTGGCTCTTCTCTGTCCGGAACGGCAGGAACGCGCAGACCTGGCAAGGTGGGAGGGCCTTCGGCGAAAGCCCAGACGCCTTCCGCCGCATCGGCAGGAACTGCTCCGCAAGGAGCCGACATCTCTCCAAAGGTGAACCGCGGCACCAGACGTATGAAAGGTGGTGTGCCGCCGACACCGGGCAGACCGGGAAAGACGCCAAAACCCAGAAAGAAAAGGAGTGAGTCATGAGTAATCAATCTTCGGCGGGCCAAAAGGCGGTCCGGGCGGCTGCTGCCGCTGTAAATATTGCACGAGGAGCAGCTGCGGGCGGCGTCTATGGCGCTGCCGTGGAGGCTGCAAAGTCATTTCTGCCGGAACTGATCCGGCTTTTTGTTATCCTCCTGTGCGTTGTGCTTCTGGTCCCGATGCTCGTTTTTACGGCACTTCCCAATATCCTATTCGGTTACTCCAGTTCTGCCGATCAGGAGATCATCGACTTCACCGCATCCGCTCAGGAGCTTGACGGGATCTATCAAAATCTGGACAGCTACCAGCAGCCCGCGCTTTTGCGTCTGATAGACAGTATTCTTCCCAACTTCTGGTCCGATACAGGGCCGCTGTATGATGATTATCAGGTAGACCAGGAGTTGGGATACATAAACAAATATTGGCTGATGGCGATTGGCTCAGTCCGGTACAAACAGGACCTTTACACCATGGATGAAAGCGCTATTGAGGACATGATGTATGGCCGCCTGACCTACTCCACCTCCCTGATCGACCGCATCCTGAACATCTCGGTCCGTGATCTGACAGCCGAGGAATACATGGATAAGCTGAACTTTACTCAGGAGGAGCGGGACTGGGCGGCACTGCTCTATTCCACACTGGCGGAGGATCAAAGCCTGTCCTATGGGGACAGTGACGGGGACGGTTACTACAACACAGACTATGGAGACATCACTTTTTCTGATGCGGAGACACCGGTTGTCTACTATAACCAGACCGATTCCCGCTGGGGAAATAAGATGTACGGCAAGTCCGGCACCATCGGAGAGGCCGGCTGCGGCCCCACCGCTCTGGCGATTGCCGTGGCCTCGCTGACAAGCAATCAGGTAACGCCCTACGATGTGGCCCAGTGGTCTGTGGCAAACGGATACCGTTGCGAGGGGAACGGGAGCTACCATAGCCTGATTCCCAGCGGTGGCGCACATTATGGGCTGACCGTTACTGGGATCGGGAACAACAGCAAAAAGCTGGTGGACGCGCTCAAGGAGGGGAAACTCGTTATCGCCATTATGTCCAAGGGCCATTTCACCAGCTCCGGCCACTTCATCGTCTTGCGGGGGGTGACCGAGAGCGGAAAGATTCTGGTGGCAGATCCGGCCAGTGTGAAGCGAAGCAATCAGGCGTGGGAGCTTGGGATCATCGTCAATGAGGCATCCCGTCGCGCCGGCTCCGGCGGTCCCTTCTGGGTCATGTCCGCTTAGGTGGTTTTTATGATGCAACAAAAAATGTGTAGAATGACACAGCTCCGCCTGCGCTACGGCATCTCGCAAGCAGACTTGGCAAAGGCGGCTGGTGTCTCCAGACAGCTGATCAGCCTGATCGAACTTGACACGGCCAGCCAGAGCAAAGGCCATGAGGCATTGCTCCGGCGGGCCTTTGCCGCCGTTATTGAATCCCGGCGGATGGCGCTGGACAGTCTGGCACGTGAGTTAGACACTACCACATGGCTATTTTCGATGTCCAAGGAGGACGACGAGCATGGACTCTGAAACTTATTACATACCAGTCAACTATACCGATGCGGGAAAGCTGTTCGGACTCTTTGAGATCCGAAACGCAATCGAGGCGGTTGTTCTGGGGGTGCCAGTCCTGGGCCTTTGCACCGCACTGCTACCCTTTACGATCACCTGGAAAATCATTGCGACACTGTGCCTGCTGGTGCCCATCGTAGGCTTTGCGCTGATCGGTCTGAAAGACGACAGCTTGACCCGTTATTTGAAAATCTGGTGGACCTGGCGCCGGCGGCGCCGGGTCCTGACCTATCGAGGAGAGGTGAACGCCCATGAATTTGAAAAACGCTATCTTCGGTGGTTCTGTCACCGGAATCAGTGACCGCAGCGGAGCCTATGACGGAAGTATCCAGGCTTGGCTCCCCATCAAGGATATTGTCCAAGGGGTGGTCGTTACCCGGGACAAACGCTTTGTCAAAATATTAGAGCTGCTCCCCGTCAATTTTTATACCATGTCCAGTATGGACAAGAGCGCCGCCATAGAAGACTTTGCTGCCTATCTGAAAATCGCACCTGCTAATCTTCAAATCAATGTCCTGACCCAGCCCTTTGACCTGGACGGCTATCTGAAGCTGCTCAGGGGCTATCTGGAACGGGAAACCAACGAACAATGCCGGCTGATGCTGGAGGAGAGCATGGACTATGTGCCTCAGCTGGTGGAGCGGGAAGCCATCACCCACCGATTTTTCCTGTCCTTTTCCTATGATCCGTCCATGAAGGCCGCGGACCACACCCCAGAAGCCATTGCGGCCGTGCTCAACGAAAAGGCGGAAGTGGCCCGAAGATATTTGGACCGGTGTGGTGTGGCTGTTTTGGAGCCGGAATACGCAGACAATTTCATTTTGGAGCTGTTCTACAAACTCATCAATAAGCACACCTCCCAGCACCTCCGCCTCCCGGATGGGGTATTCGATATGTTGGGGATGGTACACGGCGTCTATGATGAAGAAACCCTCAAGGTACTGGATACAGCAACTGGGGAAAGTTCCGAAAAGAAGAAACGGAAATGGTTCTCCCGAAAGCAGGTTTCCCCGCTCTCCCGTCTGGAGGCCGGAGCCACCACCATTCCGGATCTGATCGCGCCGCCTGACATAGATACCCACCATGCCGACTATCTTCTGCTCGATGGGGTATATCATGCCTATCTCTATATCAGCGGCTATGGCTACTCAACAGTTGTGGGCAAAGGCTGGCTCACACCCCTGATTGAAGCCGGGGAGGGAGTCAGCCTGAGTTTTCACCTGGTCAAACAACCCCGGGAAAAGATGGTCAACGCCATCGGCCAGACGACAATGATCAACCGCTCCCGGATGCGGGATGTGGGCGATACCCGTCAGGATTTCGAGGAATTAGGGGATGCCATTGGTGCAGGGCTGTACCTGAAGGAGGGAATGAACCGGGAAGGCCAGGATTTTTACTATATGCACACCCTGATCGAGGTCGTTGCCGATGACTCGGAAACTCTGGAACAGCGGGTGACGGCGGTAGAGACCTTATGCGTGGCCTCCGATATGCTGGCCAAACGGTGTGAATATAAGCATGAGGCGGCATTTTTGTCGTTTCTGCCGCTGCTGATCTCAGACCCGGACATTGAGCGAAAAAGCCGCCGGAACGCCCTGACCTCCGGTGTGGCTGCCTCGTTCCCTTTTGCCTCCTTTGAACTGAGCGATCAGAAGGGTATCTTCCTTGGCCTGAATCTCTACAACCGCTCCCCGGTATTCATCGACCTGTATGATGACTACAAATACACCAATGGCAACTTTGCCGCGTTCGGCAACAGCGGCGCGGGCAAATCCACCCTGCTTCAGAGCATCGGCAAGCGGCTTCGGGAGCAGCAGCGGAAGGTGATCTACATCGTCCCGGAAAAGGGCCATGAGTACCGTCCCCTGTGCGAGGCAGTGGGCGGTCAGTTTGTCAAGCTGGGGCCGTCCTCACCAGACTGTATTGGCCTGATGGACATTCGACGGCTGAAAGCATCTCCCTACGCAGCTCAGAACGGAGGCACCCAGCGCCGGGAATCCCTGCTGGCAGAGAAAGTTTCCTGGCTCTCCGTATGGTACTCGCTCCAAAAGCGCAATTTGTCGGAGGAGGACATGAACTATATCGACGCCTCCCTGATCGAGTGTTACGGCCGTCGGGGGATCACCTTTGACAATGCCAGCCTGTTTGAGGAGGATGGCACAACCATCAAAGAGATGCCCGTCATCCAGGAGTGGTACGACATCCTGCGGGAAAAGCCGGAGACCAAGCACCTGTCGGTGATCCTGACCCGCTATGTATCCGGGTCGGCCGCCTCCATGGGCGGGCATACCAATGTGGACACGGAAAACCCCTACATCGTGATCGACCTGACCGATATTCCCGATGACCTTCAGCTGGCGACCGTGTACGCAGCTACCGGTTTTGCCACCGACATCACCGTGCAAAACGGGGATGTGGGAACGGCCCTGCTCTCTGACGAGCTGTGGAAGCTCCTGGGGGCAAACTCCAATCCTCTGGCCGCCGACTACACCATGCGTATGGTAAAGCTGATTCGCTCTCAGGGCGGCATTGCCGGCGTCACCTCCCAGGGCATGGCCGATATGATGGCGCTTGACGGCGGCAAGTACGGGAAAGGTATTTTGGACAGCTGCCGCGTGAAAATCATCATGCAGATGGAGGAGCAGGAGGCCCGGTTGATTCAGGGTATCCTCAATCTGACTGAGGAGGAGACCAAGATGATCACCCGTTTCCGCCGGGGTGAGGGCCTGCTCTGCATCGGCCACAACCATGTCCCCATCGCCGTCCATGTGTCCCCCAGAGAGTATGAGGCCATTACCACTTCGCCTACTGACCTGCGGGCCAGAAATACAGATTGATTACGAGTGGAGAGACACATTGCACAGTGTCTCTCCACTCATATACAACATCAACGCTTTGAAAGAATGAGGGAACAAAGTATGACGGATCAGAAAAACCATATTCAGAGGATTCAGGGAATCACCTTTGAAGCCTACAAGGCCAGCGGGCGCATAGCGGTTTTGCTGGAAAACGGAGACGCTTCATCTGAAGCCCTGGCAAAAGAGCTGGAGCAGGCGGCCGCTCAAATCGAACAAGGAGCGGTAGAGCTCCGCACCCTTTGCGCTCACTATCAGCTGCCACTTCCGCCAGTGGGACAAAAGCCCGCTCTGGAACCTCTGAACATCGCCGGCCGTGCAGAGTGCAACGAATTTGGCTGGCTCCATATCCAGCTCAACTCACTGCTTCCCAACTGCCGCTTTGCAAGTCCTCTGTGGATCACAGACACCATAACCAGGCTCTTGGACCGGTTGGAGCGGAGAGAGGGAAAACTTCCTTTCTTGGAGACAGCCCTTCTGGTGATCGACGAACACTGTGACATCTCCGCCCGGCAGGTCTATGACCAGGACAACAAGGGGTGGAAGGCTATCTCAAACGCGCTCAAGGGCCGGGTCGTGGCGGATGATGACCAGTACAGCCTGGGTGTGTGCCTGCTGTCCAGTCGCTCGCCGGAAGAGGCCTGCCACATCTATGTGCTCCCTGTTCAGGATGCCGGGGACTTTTTCTTTTTGCGCTCCGACCAATATCCCCTTTCCCGCTGACCTAGAGGTACATCGGTCCGCCTGATGGGAGTGTACCATCGGTTACAGCAGCGGGCAAATCTTCGCTCTTATCCGTTACATACAGCATACGATTTCAAACCGGACCATCGGGGCATCCCACAGCAGGATGTAACCGATGGTCCGGGCACATTTTTCTGTCTGCACCGGCGTTTTACACGGTGCTTCATCCGTTACATTGAAAATTTGTAGATGTCCTATGCCACCTACCGATACAAACAGACCACAAATCTGAGAGGAGGGCTACCATGCTCTATGACCGCAGGGATTTTGGCCTGCTCCGTCTGGCCGGGGCCTATCAATGCCTCCCTCTGGCCCCGCTGCGGACTCTTTCCTCCCTGAAAAACCTTTATCGTGAGACGGAACTCCTGTCCAAACTGGGGCTGTTGAGTTTCTCGCGCAGCAATCAATACCTGATGCCCTCCCCGGAGGGCTATCAATTTCTGTCATCTATGGAAATAGGCTGCCATGCTCCCACCAAACGCCCCTATGCACAAAGTCCCGCCCTGCGCCGGCGGTTAGAAGTGGGGACAGTTCTGCTCACCTGTCTGGGGGCAGGAATTGAGCCGGTCTATGACAAAGTAGACCGCTTAAAACGCCAACCGGTTTTTCTCCCCGCTTTCGCTCTGCGCGGTGGGGACGGCAATCTGATGAACGCCGCCAGCTGTGTCGGCTTTGGCCACTGGGGAGACCACGCATATCTCCTCCAATATGTCAGCCGGCAAACGCCCGGCTTTTTTATGAACAACGAGCTTTCCCATCTCTATAACCTGGCAAGCGTGTTCAGCGAGCGTCTGGACACGCCCCAGGTTCTTCTTTTGGCCGGAGAGCGTTACCGGTCTATTTATGAAGTGCTCTCCGCCCCGACGCCATCGGAGCGGAACGGGAAAAAGGGCTTTACCGATTACAGTCAGGCCTATCCACGGCTTGGTATCCCAGTATCTCTGGTTTCCTGTGACGATACCGGAGTCATGCAGCTGGCGATCATGCGCCAGATGGACTACCGCTCCCGTATCGCGCGGGCCGCCTTTGGAGCCAGATGGAAACCGGAGGATGACCGTCTCCCGGAAGCAGACGGCCATGTGGACGGCAATCCTCTGGTGATTGCTGTCGATATGGACCTGCGCCGCTTGGAGCGGGTCTGCCGTGACGCCTGCCAACAGGGGCGGCGTGAAATCCTTGTGGCCGCCTTGGAAGGTCAGATGTCCGGCCTGCTTCTGGATCAGTTCCCGCGCGGGTCGCCGGTCAGAGCCCTTCGCATCAACACACAGGTGCTGGCGGCGGCTTTTGGTGAGGGTTTCTCTGCGGGCGATCCATGGCCGGATGAGCCGCTTCGATGGAAAGGCGGGCTGATCCATGTTTAGGCTGTCGGACAAGCTGGCCAGACTGGAGGACCGCATTGCGGGCCGCTGGGGAAAGAAGCTGGACCACTTTTTTGACCGCCACAAGGGAAAGTGGAAATTCTACATTCCGCTGGGACTGTTTTGCTGGTACTTTTACGGAATGCTCATTAACTCCGTTCATCTGGGGATCAAATCCACCTTCAACGCGACCGGCGAGCCCGTAGGCTCCATTTGGATCGTCAACCCGTTCCGTAATCTGCTGGCTGTCTTCACCCCCACAGGTCTAGGGGTCACGGCAATTTGCCTGATCCTCTTTTGTCTCATTACCAAAAAGGGCTATATCTGGTTTTCCGGCTACAAGTTTGTCCGGGATAAACGCGGCTTTGACATCCTGCCCGATGGCACACACGGCACCTCCGGCTTCATGTCCAAAAAAGAACAGGAGAAGATTTTGCTGACCGGCCCAATCTCAGAGCTTTCCGGGACACTTCTCGGTAAGCTGAAGGACGATCCGGACGATGATGACAAGTACGCTGAGTACGTGACGCTGCGCCCCAATAACGGCTTGACGGAGCACATCATGGTGTACGGCGCCACCGGCGCAGGCAAGACCCGGGGCTTTGTGAAACCCTTTATTCTCCAATGTGCTGACAAACGGAGCACGCAGGAGAGTCTGATTTGTGTTGATCCAAAGGGAGAAGTCTATGAGAGTATGTCCTCGTTTCTCCGGGAACAGGGCTATGAGGTCCGGATGTTCAACCTTCTGGACATGGAAAACAGCGACGCCTGGAACTGCCTGAGCGGGATCGAGAAGGACAAGGATCTGGTGCAGTCTATCGCGGAGGTTATCATCAAGAACACCTCCAACGCCAACGAGCGGCAGGACTTTTGGGAAAAGGCGGAACTCAATCTGCTCATGGCCCTGATGCACTATGTTGCCACCCAGACGATCCCCGGTACCACAGAGCTTCTCCCCATTCAGCAGCGGTCTCTCGGGGCCATTTACCGGATGCTCTCCAATGAATCCTTTGCAGATTTGGAGCGACGCTTCGAAGCACTGCCCAAAGACCATCCGGCGCTGGCCCCCTATGGTATTTTCAAGCTGGCCAACCGGCAAATCTGGGGAAACATCGCCATCGGTCTGGGCAACCGTCTGTCCGTGTTCCAAAACCCTCTGGTGGATAAGATCACCTCTTACAATGAAATCGATCTGACACTTCCCGGACAAAAGCCTTGCGCCTATTTTTGCTGTATCTCCGCTCAGGACTCCTCGCTGGAGTTCCTGAGTTCTCTGTTCTTCTCCCAGCTTTTCGCCCGTCTCATTGAGTACGGCAGGCGCCACGGCAAGCATGGGCGCCTGCCCATGACGGTCAATGTATGTTTGGAAGAGTTCTGCAACATCGGAAAACTCCCGGACTTCAAGCGGGTACTCAACTTCTGCCGCGGCTCCGGGATATTCTGCCAGCTCATTGTGCAATCCATTCCCCAGCTTCAGGACCGATACCCCAAAACAGAGTGGGAGGAGCTCATCGGCTGTACGGACATCCAGATCTGCCTTGGATGCAACGATGTGGATACCGCGACCTACATCTCGAAAAAGTGCGGCATGGTCACCATCAAGGTGGAGAACAACCAAATGCCGCTTTTGCCGCTCTTTTCTCCAGTTTATAATTCCACCCGGCCATACAGTCAGACCAAAAGCAATACGCAGCGGGCCCTCATGCTTCCCGATGAGATCATGCGTATGGACAATCGTGAAAGTCTGGTGCTGCTCCGTGGTCAAAAGCCGCTGAAGCTTTACAAGATCACACCGGACGAGCATCCCCGTTTCCAATGCCTGCATGATGTGCGTGTGTCGGACTATATACCACAGTGGCGCCGTTGGGAGGAAACGCCCAAGGCCTCAGCAGAAGCCTGTGGCAGGAAGGAGGCGCCTGTGCCGCCTCCAGCCGCCACAGAGTCCGTTCCACACGAGGAGACACCGCCGCCCACGCCACCTATTGGCTCCGAGCCGTCCCCTCCGCCCCCGACTGCAGCTCCCAAAGAGCCGATCCAGCCAAAGGACGGGCGATCCCCTGTGCAGAAGTATGACTACGGCCTTTTGGACACGGAACCGGAGGATCGCTCCACGCAGCTTCCGGCCACCGATTCCCCTTACGGGGCGTTTGATCTGATCGAGATGTCGCCCGACGAAGTGGGCGGACCATAATCGGGAGGGGACGCACTGCTCTGCGCCCCCTCCTCCCTTGTAAAAAGACCACCAACAGCAAGCAGATTCCCAAGATTGAAAAAGGAGTGAATCATCATGAAGGCAGCCCCTATGACAAAAAAACCATCTTTTCCGCTGATGAAGCAAGGGGACATCCAGAATATCTACCACTTGCAGATGCCCCGATGGCTGTTTACCGATCCCCAATACATGGGGCTCTCCCTGGAAGCTAAAGTAGCATACACCTTTTTGCTCAACCGCTTTCAGCTCTCCCGGCTCAATGGCTGGATCAATGATGATGGTGAGGTATTCATCGTCTACACACGCCGTTCTCTGGCCAGCGAAATGCAGGTGAGTTATCACAAAATTATTGAGGCGATGAAAGAACTGTCCTCTGCCGGACTGATCTGGGAGCGCCGGTGCGGCCGCGGAGACGCCAATCAAATCTACCTTGCCTTGGTGGAACACCGGGAGATGGTGGGCGGCAGCGCCCCATTTGTCCCCCCAGAGCACGAGGCCGCCGGAGGGGAGGAAACGACACCCACAGACGGATCGGCCTTGGATGACAGGCCATCCGAGCAGGACCAGATTCCGCCGAAACTGTCAAATGCAGGGGAATACCCAGCGGCGCCAAGAAGTGCGGAAACGGAACCTCTTACACCCACCCAGCCGGAGCAGCAGAGCCTTGAGTCCGGTTTAGAAATCCCGCCCACAGACTTCTTGAGGTCCCAAACCGGAACTTCAAGAGGAGCAGAAACAGAACTTCCAGAAGTTGACCAGCGGGACCCCAGTTATACTGACCCGAAGCATACTGAACGGATTCATACTGAATTCAGTCTGTCCGTTCCGTCTGAAGCCGGAGACCGGATGGACGGACTTGGGCCATGGTGGAGAAATCTATCCGAGCAGGAACAGCTCGCGCAGATTCTGGAGAATTGTTCGCTGTGGGTCTTTGATCTGGAAACAGCGAAAGTGTTTGAAAATGCCATCGAGCGGCTGTTCTACACGCAGGAATATCGGATTGGGAAAGCTGTCCTGCCTCAGGCCAATGTGCGCTCCCGCCTGTGGGATCTGGACAGCACCATCCTTCAATCCGTAGAGGGAAAACTCCGTCAAAACCAGCGTACTGTCAAAAATTCGACCGCCTATACCATGGCGGTCATTTTTAATGCCATCTGCGAATCGCAAAGTGATCTTCTGCTCGACCCCTATCTGAACAGTATAGGCGGTTATCCCGGCGACGGAGCGTGAGAGGGGGCGGGGCAAATGCTTTTGACGAAAGATCAACAGTTTCTTCTCGGTGTGCTGCGAGAGACGGGATGGATGCGGCGGGATCAGTTGCTTCCCCTCATGCGGCTTTATGATCCCGCCAAAGTTCAGTCTCACTGCGAGGCCATCCTGCGGCACCTACGCTACGCCGGAGAGCTGATCCCCATGGACGACGGGTTAATCTGTCTAGCGGAGCTCAGGGGAAAGGGTGTGGATCATGCGATGCTGTGCGCCCTTGACATTTTCCTCTCGCTGGCGTCTGGACCGCCGATTCAGCTGACCAGCCGGGTGCCGCCCTATAAGCTGTGTTTTCTGTTGGAGCGGGAGGGCGGGCGGATCGACGCCTTCGCCGTGTTGCCGGTGGAACCAGGGCGGGAGTCAATCACTGATATTCTCCTGGCCCAGCAGCCTCAGGATGTGACAGTGCTCCTGTTTCTCACGAGTTTGGAGCAGCATCAGCTTCTGCATCTGCGCCAACGGCACTACTTTGTCGTCCGGCAGGACGGCAGGCTGCGGTTCTTTAAGGGGGGTGAGGCCAGTCAATGACACCACAGCAAGCAAGCACAATAGCCCAATCAGAAAGGAGCCAGATTATGAACTATACAGAGCACGATGAATCCATGGACAGCCTGGGTTTGGACGACATCACGGCTTCGCCCGGCGGCATTTCTCAGGAGGCGCCGGCCTTGGAGAATACCAGTCCCACCGAAGATGGAGCGGAGTGCATAGCCCCCGTTCCTGAGGCCAATGCCTCGGAGGAGGTGACCATCCCAGTAGATCAGACGGAAGAAGGTTTGCTGGACCCGCCTGAAAACCCACCGCTTTCTGACGAGAGCGAGCAGTCTGATGAGGCGGGGCCGGAGGACACAACTGTGGAAAAGCCTAAGCGCAAACGAGTTTCCCGCAAAAAGGCGGCAGAGTCTTCCACAGAAGCTACATCCGACAGTGCCAAAGAATCCGTGGAAGAAGACGCCTCCAGCGACGTTTCGGAGCATTTGAGTTCCCAAGAAGCCGATATGCCAGAACATGATGGCGATCAGGATATGGAGACGGATGCCTTTGTTCTGAATGGGGAAGAAGCGTTGTCCTCCTCTCCTCTGGAGAACGCGGACGCTGGTGATACGGCAGACACCGCAGCGGAAGAGCCGGAGCCCACCGTGCCACCCAAGGCGCGGACGGCGCGGCGCACAGCATCGGCTGCCAAAGCAGTCAACAGGCCGAAAAAGGAGTTTGTCAGCAAGCCGTTGGAGAATAAGCCGACGCTCCTATCTCTGGACCTGAACAAGCTGGACCAGGAGCTGTCTGAAGAGGGCCGGAATGAGTGGAATGCCATCTACGCCTCCTACCGTTCCAAGTCTATTTTGACAGGTCGGATCATGGGCGTTGACTCCCACTCCTTTACCGTCCGCAACCGGGAGACCGGGCAGACCGAGCGGCGCAGGATGCTGTGTGCCGTCATCATCAACTACCGGGTCAAGGTGCTGATCCCGGAAACTGAGATGTGGTACCCCGGCCAGGAGCGGCCACCCTATGTGCTTCGCAACATGAGCGGCGCGGAGATCGACTATACCATTCTGGATGTAGACCGTGAGGGCGGTGTGGCTATCGCCTCCCGCCGTCTGGCTTTGACAGCACAGAGACACTTCTTCGATACCATCAAGGGAGGGCGGAACATTGGCGACAGGTTGACTTGCCGCGTGCTGGCCGTGGGACCAAAGCGGTGTCTGGTGGAGTGCGGAGGCAGGGACATGAGCCTGAGCCAGAAGGATCTCACCTATACTGCCACCCCCGATCTTCGGACGCGCTATCACCCCGGTCAGACTTTGAACTGTGTTCTGAAGGAGTACGACCGCAGAGAGGAACAGTTCTGGGTTTCGGTAAAGGAGACGGTAGACAATCCCTTTTTCGGAGCGCTCCGAAGGCACCCCATTGGGAGCCGCCGGCAGGCGGTCATCTCCGGCAAATACGGCGGAGGCGTATTCTGCACGCTTTCAGATGAAACGGTGTGTCTCTGCCTCTACTCCACCCGGCACTCTGATCTGGACTTCCATGTGGGAGACACAGTCATTCTGGCAATCAAACAGTTTGACTATGACCGCTGCCTGATCTATGGCCGCATCCTCTCCAAGTGGTGAGCGAAATGGCGGATGAAAAGCGTCTTCTGGAAGAACTTCAGAAGCTCGTGGGCTGCCCCTATCTCTCGGATCTGAGACTGACGTGCAACCGTGAGCGTATATGTCAGGCCCTGAAGCAGCTCAAAGCGGAAGATTATCCCCCGTGCCAGTGGCAGGACGCCGCTCATTATCTGATTTCCTAATGCACAGACCAGCCATCTTGTGCGTTGTGACAAGAAATGCAAATGCCCGCAGGTCCTCTTTTGAGGTGTCCTGCGGGCTTTTTGCTTGCAAATTGATAACTGTTTTTTACAAAGGCATAATGCCAAGTGAAGTAGGTTTTAGATTTCCCAGTGGATTGCAACACTCTCACTGGTTGCGTCAATGTGGGATATAAGAATATCGACTAAGTTAATCTTCCCAATAAACTTTGCCCTGTTCAATCATTTCGAGAATCTGCTCCCATTCTTCGACAGTAAATCTGGACTCATCATCGGGACTAACAGAAATTACGGTATCAAGCCCCAGCGGAGACTCCACAAGATCATCCTTGTCAACAACAGCCTCGTACTCTGTATGGTCCATATCAGTATCTGCATGGGTGGGCTCTTCTTCCATGCGATTAACAAAACTTTCAACATTTCCGATGGCATAATCAAGGGAGGGAGGCATACTGTTCGGGGCAGCCGATGTTGCAAATGCGGTGGTTGCTCCGACTACCACAACGAGAGCGGCTACAATACCAATAGCAGATGTTTTCTTATATTTCATAATAGACACAATCCTTTCTTGAATAGCAAGTTTGCTAAAGTTGTTATACAATGGAGAAAATCCACTTTTGGACTCTTCCATATCAAGTAGAGCTAATGCATAGGCGGATTTTTCTTTTTCGCCTGAAATTCGGACGACGCACTCGTCACAAGATAGCTCAATATCACGATTAGCCAAAACATACATTACCCAAACTAAAGGGTTAAACCAATGGACGCATAGGGCAACAACAAATACGATTTTTGTAATTGCGTCAAATCGTCGGATATGCACATATTCATGTGTAAGGACATAGTTTAGGGTTTCTTCGTCCTTACATGGCATTTTTTTCGGCAACAGAATAACAGGATGAATAATGCCATAGGTCAAAGGAGAAGTAATCTGATCGGACTCCCTAACATCAAGTGTCCTTTTCAAGTGTTTTCGGCCAAGCCATGTTTTGATATATGGGCTACTGACAGGAATAGACATCCTAAATTTTCTGTGGTTTTTTACATAGGAAACCGCAAAATAAGTTGTTAGAAGCATTGCTCCAAGCAGCCAAATCGCAAAGGTACTCGAGAACATTCCTTGTGTTTCTTGAGAAGTGTCTACGTTTGGTACAGGCACTACCTCCAGCACATTGGGCGGATCATCCTCTATCATATTCTCCACATAGGAAGTAAAATTTTCAACTTGTGTATATATGCTAAATGGAGAGGAAATGGAGAATGGTAAGAGCAATCTCAAAACAACGACTCCCCAAAGTATTAAAAAAGTTATCTTTGGGATACGATGAATTGCTAATGCCCGGACAATTACGACAAACAGGATGAAACCCCCGCCTAATACACTCATTTGCAAAAGACTCATCTGACACCCCCTTATTTTAAGCTGTCAACTACTCGCCGTAGTTTCTCGATCTGCTCTTTTGAAAGTTTTTTTCGCCCAAGCAGAGAGGCAAATAAAAGATCTGGAGAGCCGTCAAAGAGTTTGTCAAGAAGTTCCTCGGTTTCAGCCTCTTGCACAATCTCTCTTGCAATTAGAGCATGACACATAAAGTTAGGCTCTTTACGCTCGATTGCCCCTTTTGCAATACACTTCTTTATAACTGTGTAGGTTGTATTCATATTCCAGCCAATCTCGGCTTTAAGAATATCGGAAATCTGTTTTGCGGTTTTATCACCTTCTTTCCAAAGTACATCCATGACTTTGAGTTCAGAGTCAAAAAGTTTAACATCCATAAAATCTATCCCTTTCCCCGCTCACTATTGCAATAGTTTACGATGCCATACTATCACAATAGTGTGAATGTGTCAACACTATTCCGGTAGTGTGAGTGTGAATTTTTTGTGTCGATGGAAAAACCTTCTGGGAGATTGCACGTTTCGGCAGGCATGGCAAGTGTGTCCACACTTTCAATTTGAAATCAGCACCACTCCTTTCCCAAACCAGACCATAAAAAACGTCGCTTTTCACAAAGAAACAGCGACGTTTTAGTGCAGGTTGGCTCGGTTTTGTTGTGATTTATGATTATGCCTTTGTAAAGAAACCTTACCAGTTGGGCAGTAGAAAAATGGTGACGAAAGGCCTTGATAATGCTATAATGCTTGCATATAAATATGGCAACTTACCCATGTTGAAATCTTGCTGAAACAGAATAATTGGAGATATTGCTATTATGAGAAACCCATGGCCAATTTTCAGCATTGCGGCTCTCTCTGGAGCTGCATGCCTGATTTATGATCGCTTTTTTTCTTACGAGACCATGTGGATTGCTGTTGTAGCGTTCCTTGTGCTGCTGGCTCTATGCTTTTTCGCATATTGCAAATATGAACGCTGGCTGGCAAAGAAATTGAACCCCTATGTGGTGGCGTATCAAAGCGATCACAACCTTGAGAATTTGAAACAGGGATTGGATCGCTGGCGTCCTTGGGCACTCAGCAAGCATTCCAAAAACATCATTACAGCGAACTGGTTCTCCGCTCTGCTGGAGCAACAGCGCTGGGCAGAAGCGGAAGAAGCTTTGGAGCAGTTTTTGCATCGAGCAAAAAGTACGCAGGATAAAATAGGGTATCACCTGCTTCGGAGAGATTACGCAAGAGCAATCGGAGACACTGAATTAGAGGAACAGGAACGACTTCTAAGTGAACAGCTAAAAAACCAGCTTGGAAACAAAAAGGGAGAATCAAGAGTACCCGCAAACGCCAAAGAGAGTAAATATGCTTTCTTTTGCTGGCTCTCTTTCAGCTTTGGTCTGGCACTGTTCGGAATCATCAGCAATATAGCCGCCGGGGATTCAATCCTCGGATCGTTTGGAGCCGGACTTCTTATTTTGAGCTTGTTCTCGTTTCCAGTCTGCTTGATCTGGCTGATTCTCTGGTTGATCCGGCGCAGAAAGGAGGCTGTTAAATGACTTATATCCTCCCGGTACTCTATGTAATTGTGTCTTATACATTCTTCCTTTTGGCAGGCTGTTTTGACAATGCGATCAAATTGCAGATATTATCCATCCTTCTGCCCTTTATCATGGGGATCGTCAATTTGATTGTTGTGCTGACCGTAGGAAGAAAGTGGTCAAGAAAGACATTGCTGAACTGCACTTTGATCATCAAGTATGGACTGATCCCGTTCTACCTGGTCGGAGGGAGCATCACCGTATATGTAACGCTGATGGCATTCTTCCCATTGCCACTGATGGCGTTGTTTGGACTGGTAACCATTGTTTTTTTGATTTTTGGATACGGGATTCTATTAGGGGCAGCTCCCTATGCTATCGCTTATCTGATAAAGTCATACAAAGACGGCATACATCCAAAATGGTTGGCGGTTTTAGCTGGAATCTGCCAGTTCTTCTTTTCCTTTGATGTACTTGCAATGATGGTTCTGACATTAAAGGAGCGGCACAGGGTCAAAACAACGATTGCCGTTTTCTGTGCAATGTGTCTTGCTCTCCTGCTGATCGTACTCTATGTGGTCATGACGCTGATTGGAGCATAATCGACCTTTACATAGGATATGAGTTGTTCATACATAAAACAAAATTGATAGAATCGCAGAAAGGATTTACGCTTATGAAAAAACAATGGATTGCTTTACTAACAGGATGTGTGCTGGTATGCAGTATGCTGGCCGGATGCGGCTCAAAACCTCAAACATCAGCTCCAGCAGCTGCGGGCAGCGATAAAGGCTGTACGGATGAGGCCATTCTGTCTCAGCTGAAAAATGACGGGACACCTGAGTTCGTACTGGATGGTACTTACTACACGCTTCCTTTGGAAACTTCCCAGCTGATACAAGCCGGCTGGAGTTTGGAAACGGAAGAATATGATGCGGCAGAGGTTTCTCTGCAACCCGGCGAGCGTATTTATGGGGAGCTTTCCAAAGACGATCAGGAAATGGATGTGGCAATCGTAAATGCCGGGACAGAGCCATGCAAGCCTGCTGAGGGCGGAACGGTGGTAGAACTGGAATACTCTGCCGATAAGGATCAACCAAATCCTGATTTCTTTGTAACGCTCAATGGGATCAACTGTGCGATGTCTAACGCAGCTTTACAAAAGGCATTGGAAGGTGTAGACGGATATGAACTGAATTCCGCAGGAAATATCAACATCAATCGTACTGTTGATGATGATGAAATTGCTGTTTATAAAGTCATTCTGGATGATGACTACACAGCAATCACGCTTGCTTCGGACAATATTTTTGAATACAAGGATTATCAGCCGCAAGAAGTAAAAGAACAGGCATCTAATGAAAAGATTGCCGCTTACAAGGATACTACAAAAGCCGAGATGGAGCCGTATGCTCAGGATTTCAATGCGATCATCGAGGGATATGAAGAAAATATGGTCGTTGGATTTTACAGTGAAGGTACTATTTGGGGCGAAGAAGTCGGTGAATATAAATCTATTGCCGGAACGCCGCTCGCTACGGATGTGTCTCTCTACATCGCAGAGGATACAACCGGCCAGCTCTACTGTATTTCTAACCAGCTTTTGAATGAAGATGGTACTGTAAGCACTGCCATTGAGCTTGAGGAAGGCGATCAGGTCAAGGTTTGGGGTTATGCTTCACAGTATCTGGAATTGCAGGAAGGTCTGAAAATCGTCGTGGTTCAGCCTGGTATCATTGAACGCAACGGCGAACTGGTGATTCTGGACGAAAATTTGAAAGTAGACTAATGCTTTTGAACGCCGGGTGCATATATCCAAGGATTGCATCCGGCGTTCCCAACTTAAAACAATAATTAGGAGGAACAACTATGCTTACAATGAATGAAAAAGATAAAAATGAAATGCTGGAAGCCATTTTGAACGAAAACGAAGCCTATCAGTGCAAGTTATGGGCGGTCATCATGGCCGGGGCTGATACCTATGCACTGATTGGAGGACTTTCTACATTGACGGGGGGCGCTGCCGCTGCATTGGGCGCACTGAGCAATGCTTACTGCTATCTGGGGGTTACCGAGCAACACCTGAATATGGTCATTGTAAATTCCGTCAATGTCTCCAAAATTGAAAACCGGCTTTCTCTGCCCCTGAGCAGCATAACAAAGGCAGAGGTCAAGAGTGGGCTGCTGCCCGGAAGAAAAGTCGTAATGCTTCATTTTGGAAAAGAAAAAATGAAAATTTCTTTGATGAACAATGCGATTGGATCTGATATTCAGGGGCAGAAAGAAAATGTTGAGATGTTCTGCCAGATTGTTTCCAAACTCGGATAACCAGTATTATAAAGTGAGAGGAATCAGAGCATGAAAAGAATCTTAATTGTGTTATTAACTATGGTGCTGCTCCTTGCTGGATGCGGCAAAAATGGGACTTCATCGCCACAATCTCCCTCTGATGAATCTGTGGCGGATCAGCAGGAACCTTCTTCTTCCGAAACCGAAATATCATCTGAAGATCACGCGATTCCCGGAACTTATACCGTCCCGGAGGGATGGGAGAAATCTGAGAAGCATTCTACTGATTCGCAGATTTTTTACATAGAGGAAGGTCACGAAAATGATGAAAAGCCGGACAACATCTCCATCCATGTAGGAAAGAACAAATATAGTCTGGATGAGCATGAGCAGTTCCGGGATGCGATCGTCCAACAGATTTTGATGCAGCTGGATGGTATTGAAGCACAACTGAACGGGGATGGAACCTATACCGAGCAGGGAGATCTGCTGTATATCTTTACTATCGACGAGGGCGATATTGTAACCACGCAATACTATATTGTAAAGGATTACGGGTTCTGCCTGATCCAGCTTACGAATTTCAGCGGATCAGAAACCACTGAACAGGCCGCCAGGGACATGGTAGATAGCTTTGTTTGGGATACAGAAGGATAAATTGACACAGGAACAGTGATTTTATAGGAAAACGACGAAGATGGAGAAACAAAAACTTTCAGGAAAAACAGTTTTGAAGCTGGCAGGGGCGCTTTTGGCTCTGGCTTATTTGGGATTTTGCCTCTATGCGGGTATTACCGGAAAATTTCCGAATATGCACAGAACCGAGCATGTGATGCGTTTCGGTGAACTTAAAAACTGGGTGTCCGGCGGGATATCGGCTGTGATGATTTTTGCCCTGTGCATTACTTCCGCTCTCAATGACCTCAACCTCCAGAAGGGACGCAAAAAATCATTTTTACCACTCTTTCTCACCATGATTCTGCCAATTATCCTTTTACTGCTTTTGGAGTCTTATCTGGATATTGGTTGGATCGGGATTGCCCTTTATGCCGGTATTGCAGTTTTTCTATTTGGAGTTGCATGGACTCCACAACTGCTGAATCAGTGGATCGCCCGCCGACTTTTGCGTGATGAACCTATGAGCGGCAAACAACAGGCACAAATCATTGAGTGGATTCATTTTCATCCGCTGAAAAAGCTGCTGATTTTCGGACTGTGGGGCTTTGGCGTCGTTCTGGTTCTGCGTGGCATTTGGGTAACGGCAACCGGAAAAATCGAAATGGACGGAGAGCTTTTCCTGTTTTTACTTGGTACAGCAGTTCTGGTTGTGGCGCTGTTTCAGAAAATGAAACGCTATATCTGCACGCCTTACCGGAACATACCGGTACTGAATCAGATTCTCAGCAAAAATCAGCTGGAGCAGTTGCTGGATGGAGAACACTTTGAACCAATAGAATTTGAAGATGAGGGCATGAAAAAATATCTGGAAATTTACCGAAGCCAAAACTTTATGCTGATTGGCGGGAAGTTGCTCTCAAAAAAGCTCGCTTTATGGGTCACAATGAATCGGTCAGGAAACGATGCGTCCTTGAAGGTACTTTACCTTAACGGCATGACGGCCAAAGCGAAAGTCGATCTGGATATTCGAGGGGATCGGTACAAGGAGTTTACTGCTGTGCTGAAAGAATTGATTGGATACGAAGGCACTCTTAAACTGGATGAAAAAGAAGAACAGCTGGCACAGAAATTTACGTCCTTTTTCCCAGAGCAAACTTCCGAACAGGACCGTGTCGCTGCTTTTCTTTCTCAGGATGTGACGCTGATCCGGCAGGACTATATTCAGACCTTCTCCCCGCCGCCAGATCCCCGAAAGAAAAAGCGGAGTAGACGGGAACGGGAATAAAAGATTTTCTTCATTTTTCAATGGAGAACGGGTTACAAAGATAAAGAGAATGTAACTTGGAGGTTACCTATGAACTATGATATGAATATGATTAAATACCGCAAAAATGGGTTTTTCAGAATTGCATCAGCTATTCTGATGATCTGTTTTACACTATTTGGCCTTACCGCTTGCGCCGGTACTACTGACAGCAAGGATAATAACGATGATAATGCACTGATACAAGGAACATGGGAAATAGATACCGGCTCTGGTGCTGGTTATAAATTCGTTGAAGATAAGTTTATGTGGTTAAAATCCATCGAGGATGTTAACGATAACTACTGGTACGGAGATGTTGAGTACTATAACGGTGCTGAAGCAATGGAAATGGCAGGACTAACCGATGACGAACTTCAAAGTAGCCTGCCAGGTCTTAAACCCGAAAACATTTTTGTAACAAAATTAGATCCCGAAAAAATCATTACAGATGGTGAGGATAAAACTGCTACCAATATGAACGACCAAACCTTATGGACTCGCTTATGGCTTATTGAAGAAAATGAGGACAATGTTGTTGCGGTAGTGTTTGATTTAGAAACTTTTAGTATGGAGAGCTACACGAAAGTTGAGTAAAACCAGAAATTAGAATTTATAAAATGAGTGAGGCGCCACGGGGTTTTCAAAGTCCTGTGGCGCCTTTTTCTATGCTTTAATATTCAGAACTGAGCAGGAAATCCGCTATGTGCATGGTCTTGATCCCCTCGTAATTTCCCCCGGCAAATTCGTCCGTCGTAAGAACATATTTGGGATAGTTGTCGTGTATTTCAAGCAGCCGCTCATATTCCCGTTTTTCCGTTTTTTCCGAATTGATCTCCTGTGTGACCTGAACATAAATTTTATCATTCTGCCGCACCGCTACAAAATCAATCTCTCCATCACTGGTCTTTCCTACATTGACGGTATATCCCCGGCGGCAAAGTTCCAGATATACAATATTTTCAAGGCTGGAAGCCACGCTGTCTGAATTATAACCGAGAACGCTGTACCGCAGGGCAGTATCAGCCAGATAGAACTTCTCCTGCGTTTTCAGAATTTCCTTTCCCTGCAAATCATATCTGGAACAACGATGGAGCAAATATGCCTTTTCCAGCTTTTCCAAATAGCTGTAAACCGTTTCGTTGTCAAGGGCACGGCGCTCCGCCTTCAGGTAATCCGCAATCGACTTTGCCGAAAATGTATTGCCGACATTGTTGAAGGTGTATTTGACAACACGCTCCAGTTGGTCGATTTTTCTGACCTGATTTCGTTTTACAATATCTGAAAAGATTGTGGAATTATATATGTCCCGGACTACGGTGTAGATCTCATCCTGAGAAAACGCCTGCAAATGGGTTGCCGGAAATCCGCCCAGACGGACATAATTCGCAAGTTCGGCTTTCGGGTCCCCGACAGCAGTGAACTGACTTCTGAAAATCAGGTACTCGCTGAAAGACAGCGTAAAAATGCGGAAGGAAACATATCTGCCGGTAAGATAGGTGGATATTTCCGAGGACATCATTCTGGAGTTGGAGCCTGTAATATACAGGTCAACATTAAAATCAGATGCCAACGAATTTACAACCTTTTCCCAGCCCTTGATTTCCTGAACCTCATCCAGAAACAAATAGGTTTTTTCCGTAGGAGAAAGTTGCTCCTTCAATAGTGCATAGATCTGCTTTGCCGTCATATCCTCATATTCCATAGAATCAAACCGGCAGCTTATAATGCGATCCTCTGGAATATTTCGTTCTGTTTTCAGCCGTTCCATAATCATTTTCAGTATGGTGGATTTTCCGCAGCGGCGCACACCTGTAAGGATTTTTACAAAGGGAGTATCGACATAGGCCATGATCTTATCCACATATAACGGTCTATCAATCATCTTGACCACCTCCAATTTGTAGTTATTATACCGCAAAATACGCAGTAGGTCAATTGGTTTTGCGATTTATAACCGCAAAACTTTTCGACATTATATTTAGGTGCGGGTTGCTATTGCTCCATGTTTCTGTCTTTATGCCGCAGAAATCATGGCAAAAAGCGCAACTGTTCAGGGGATGAAAAAGGTGGTATGCTCAACCTGTATTTAGGTCAGATTTTGTAGGTCAGATTTTTACCCGGGAGGGGCCTATGCGCCCCAAGCGGAGACTTGCCAGAACCTAAATACCGAACCGACCACGCACAAAAACCGCAGTTACCCCGACCATGGGGTGGCTGCGGTTTTTTTGTGCCCTAAAAACAGAAAGGAGACAGAACATGAATGAGCACAGGCAAACTGATGAAGGTCACCTACTACGACCCCAAAAACCAGATCCGCCTCCTCTGCTACGCCGACACCGTGGTGTGGGACACCAAGCCTACGCCGACTCTTACCGCTTTGCGGTTTGGCGGCTACCCGGAGCGCGTACAGGGGCTCGCAGACGCTATCTATGGCGGAGCTACCATCGAAATCGAGGACGGTAAGGAAACCTACACCCTGAAATCGCTCACCAGGCAGTATCGCCGGGAACTCAGCCATGACGGGGTATATGCAGAAGCCACCTTGATTGCGGAGGATGACGGTCAATCCGCCAAACAAAATTCCGGCGAAAAGGATGACTCGAAGCCGGACGCAGGCAAGAAAGATGAGGAGGACGATCAAATCCAGCAGGACCTCCCGCCGCGCAACACCTACATTTTCTGCACACCGGGGAATCGGCGGGAGCTGTTCGACGCAGTGGACCAAAAAACCGCAGTTCCCATGATTCCCGAGTATCAGGATTATGTTCTCACGGAACTGCAAAAGCGGAATATCCTGCGGCCGCTTCAGGTCAAGTCCCTGTCCCATAAGCTGGAGGCCTGGCTTCTGCGCTGTGAGGAAAAAGATAAAAACATCGTCGCAGTCATGGAGGACGGTCTCAAAAGCGGGGCTATCTCCATCCCGGGCGCAACCGTCAGCCTAAACCCTTTGGACGAAATCAGCTCCATCACGGAATATCTCAATACCTTTGGCGTTACCGTGGCAGAGCGAATCAAGAAGCTGTTTGTACCGCTCTTTGATCCTGCGACGCAATCGCTGTCCCCGGAAGTGCTGGCAATCAACCAGTACATCGAGGAGCACGCCGGTTATCCGCTCTACGATGCCCAGCTTGCGGTGGCAGAGGCCATCAAACGCCAGCTGGAACGGAGTAAGGTTGGTCTCATTGTGGCGGAATGCGGCAGCGGCAAGAGCAAGATTGGAGCAGTATCTATTGCCGCAACGGCTGCGGGACTGCTTTCCCATCAGATGTCTGCCAAGGTAAGCAAGACTTTTGACCTTGTACTGTGTCCCTCTCATGTCACCGACAAATGGGTGCGTGAACTGGAGGAAACCGTACCGAATGCCTTTGCTGCCGTAGTCCATACGCCTGCGGAGCTGGATCACCTGTACCAGATGTTTGAGCGGGGGACCAAGTCCTGCTTCGCCATCCTCTCTAAGGAAAAGGCGCGTGACGGCTATATGAGGGCCCCGGCAGTGATCTACCGGCCGTGGAATCGTGAGGCGCTTTCTATTGAGCGCAACCCTCCACTCCATGATAGAGCGGACATAGACGGCAATCCGCGGGCTGCAACATTCTGCTGCCCGGAATGCGGAGCTGTGGTCATGGCCGAGTTTACACGGGACGGCGTATCCTATCGGGTTCCGGCCAAGTCCACTTATTTTCGGCGGGAGCACGGCGGTAATCACAAATGCGCTGCCTGCGGTGCTTCTCTGTGGTCTGCCCTGAATCCAGATGCCTGGCGCAGGCAGAAAAAGTGGGCCAAGATCGGGAATTACGGCTTTGTATACCGCCCGCTGGTCCATGAGCACTTCAAAAAAGCTGAGGGAGAGGGCCAGCTCCAGAAGCTCTATGAGCTTCGAGATCATCCGGACGCCTATTTCCCAGCCAGAGGTGCTTACCGCGCTTATGCGCTGAGTTCCTATATCAAGCACAAGTATAAAGGCAAGATCTATGGCTTGATCGTGGATGAGCTTCACGAATACTCCAATAAATCAGGTCAGGGAGAAGCTATGGCCGAGCTCTACGGCACGGCAAAAAAGGTGGTCGGCATGACCGCCACTCTGATCAACGGGTACAGCTCGGGGATATTCCACCTCCTCTACCGGCTTTGCCCCGCACAGATGCAAAAGGACAACAAACGATATGAAAATCCAGCCAAATTCGATGCAGAGTATGGCGTGATCCAGAACATCTATGTGCAAGAGGAGCCGGAATACAACTCCAACCGCCGAACCGTACAGAGCAAAAAGACTTCCCGGCTTCTGCCGGGCGTCTCGCCGCTGGTCTATTCCCGCTTTTTGCTGGACAAGGCTGCGTTTCTTTCCCTGACCGATATGGGGAAAGACCTGCCGGAGTATGAGGAGATCCCCATCGCGTTGAAGATGCCCGCGGCGGTGAAAGCAGAGTACAAGGAGATCGAAGAGCAGCTCAAAGTCGTCCTGAAAAACGACAAGAAGGCCGCAAAGAAAATTTTATCCACTTATCTTAATCTTCTGACTGCCTACCCGGATCAGCCCTATGGCCATAGACCCGTTTATCATCCGCTGGATGGCTACCCAATCGTGACCCCGGAAGATACGGTGGCACCCGGTACGCTTCTTCCAAAGGATGAAGAGGTGCTGAAGATCGTGGAGCGGAAGATCTCTGCCGGGGAAAGGGTGCTCATCTACACCAACTGGACAAGGCTGGACAGCCAGACACGGCTTCAATCGGTGTTGTCCGCCCGCGGATGGAATACCACCATTCTGCCGGCCAAGGTCAAACCCGCAAAGCGGGAGCAGTGGGTAGCGGATAGGCTCAGTACAGGGCTCCAGGTCCTGATTGCCAATCCCTCCCTGGTGGAAACCGGCCTCGATTTGAACGCCTTTACCACGCTGATCTTCTATGACACCGGCTATAAGCTGTTCACACTGAGGCAGGCCAGCCGGAGAAGCTGGCGGATCAACCAGACCGCCCCACGGGTAGAGGTCTACATGCTTTACTATCAGGACACTATGCAGCACAAGGCGATCAAGCTCATGGCCTCCAAGCTGGCAGTGGCGGGAATCATCGAGGGCTCGTTCTCAGAGGAAGGCCTTGCCGCCATGTCTGAGTGCGAGGATATGACCACCCTGATGGCCAAGGAACTGATGCTGGGCATTAAGGACAGCGTAGAGGATGTTTCCGCCATGTTCAAACGCATGGCAAATCTCAAGCCACAGGCTGCCGCATGGTCCATTTTCGCGGAGGCCCCCACTACCCAGGATGAAACGGTTCTGGTGAAGAAAACAGTCAGTGAGCCAATCGTGGAATTCACCTTTGGAGAACCGGCCCCGAGCCGGGCGCCAAAATCGGCCCCAACTGCAGCCCTTGTTTCGGCGCCTATTCCAGTGACCGCAACCAAGCCGCCGGCAAAGCGCAAGGCGGCCAAAGTCATGTTCAGCGAGGATCAGATCCCGCTGTTCAAAATTGCATAAAGGAGAAGTGCGAACGATGAATGAAAATCCCATTGAGATCAGGGCAGAAGCCTACGTTTCCTCGTTAAGCCAGCACTGCTATATGCTGCTCCAAGGAGCCAGCTCTGGCTACGGAGGGGAGTGCTGATATGCTTATCCATGTCAAGCGCGATGAACTCCTTGCCATCGCCGCCCAGACTGCAAAGGCAGCGCCGAAAACCGCAACCTCAGAGGCGGTTCTGGGCATCCATGTAGAAGCGGACAGCCGGAGGTCCATGCTCACACTGACCGCTACCAACTACGAAATCGTAATCCGTGCCTCCATGGGCGCCTCTGTGGAACAGGCTGGAAGCGTTGTTATCAGCGCCGTCCTGTTCCCAGCAGTCATAGCCAGTCTGCCCGAGCAGGATGTGGACCTGGAGACAGAAAACCCCGGCCAGCTGACCATTCGCTCCGGGAATGCACAGTTTCGCCTGTCCGCGCTCTCTGGTGACAAATACCCTATGCCGGAGCTTCCCTTCCCGGATGACACGCTACCTGTCAGCGGACTTCGTTCGCTGGCACGCAATACGCTCTTCGCCGTTGCGGAAGATGGAACACCTTCTCCGCCTATGAAATGCGTCCGGCTCTGCATCGGCCCAGATGGGCTGAAAGCATCCGCCTCAAACGGGTTTTGCATTATGGAGGCGGATGGTGATAAGCAGTGCAAAGGACGGATCGAGCTGCTGCTTCCCGCCCGATCACTCAAGGTTTTGGCCTCCCTCTCAAAAGACAGCGATGTTTATGAGATGGGAGTGACCGGAAAAAGTCTGGTGTTCTGGAGCGGCACTCTGCTCTTTTCTGCCCGGCTGGTGGAAGGGACATTCCCCAATACCAGTGGCATTTTTGAACAGTTCAAGAGCCAATACTCCGTTCACCTGGATGTAACTGAGTTCATCCGCGCCCTTGAGGTTGTGGAGTCGGTATCAGAAAGCAATCACCGGGTCGAGCTTGCCTTTGGTGAGCATCAGATCACTGTGAGCGCCGAAAGCGCGTATGGAAAATCCGCAGCGCCGGTCAAAGCCCTGGTGCTCAGCGCACCCAACCAGCCATTTTACTACAATGCCAGAAAGCTGCTGGAGTATTTGCGCCTGGAGAAAGAGAAGGTCACGCTGGAATTTGACAAATCCGGCCTTCTCGTGATTCGGTCCAGCTCCACCCGATATGTGCAGTCTCCCATGAGGGCGCCTGTTCAGGCAGCTGAAGCTGGCAAGGCAGCGTAGGAAACGGAGGCGATCCACGCCCATATGAAAATTCCCACGATCTGCCGCTATTGCGGCGGGAAAATCATCAAGTCCACGACCCGGGCACTCTACCCCAAAGGGAATGAGCCGATCTATTTGTGTGTCAACTGCAACGCCTATGTGGGCTGCTACCCAGATGGGAGCCCCATGGGAAAGGTGGCAAACACCGTTTTGCGGCTGAAGCGTCAGGAGACCCACAGGATATTCGATCAATTCTGGCGGGCGCAGGGGTGGACGCGAAGCGCAGCCTACCGCTGGCTGGCACAAAATCTTCACTTGAAGGAACACGAAGCCCACATCGGCATGATGGAAATGGACGAGTGTGAACAGGTGGTCCGACTGTGCCGAAAATGCGGCAAATATAAAAAGGAGGCAGCATAATGCCAACTTGTCAAAAGCAGGGCCCGCTCTGCCGGTGCATCAACTGGCACGATGAAGATTTCGATGTGGAAGTCGATCACTTCATCCGAAATTTTGAATTTCTCCATGTGGAACTGGAGTACGCTTCCTTGAATGCGAGGGAGCCTGTCCGTGTATGCAGAATCGGCCGGTGCCGTGTTTGCTCAGGCCGTATGTGCAGTGGTTCGACCCTGCCATCCGGGAAACCAGCCAGTGAGCTGATGCCGACGATCTTCCTCTTGGCCAGCCGCGCCTTCTGCCGCGATGGATGCCCTCTTCCGCCCGGGATCAATAGCGTTCAGGAACTGTTCCCGATGCTGTTTCATGAGGAGGACCAGGCATTTGCGAGGCAATGGCTCTCAGAACCGGAAGGCCAAAGGCTCATTCAGCTGTGCCGTGACGATGAAGGCGGGGTGCAGTGAGATGAAGAAAAAGAAGATCACCTTTTCTGACCCCAGCTGCCGTTTCGACTGTCCGCACTTCAAGACTGTCGGCTCCATGCTGAATGAAACCTATTATTGCATGAAGAAGGGCAAAAAGGGCAGGCGTTTTGGAAAAAAAGACCTGAAGCGCAGACCGCCCGAGTGGTGCCCCCGCCGCTTGAAAACACCTGTCTGCCGCATCTATGGGTTCAAGGATGAAATGCAGGAGGCGCTGGAGCGGGATACCCGGCTGTTCTTTGAGCCAGACAAGCATGATTGGTATTTCCCGATGCCCCACCGCTATCAGCTTCGTCTGGAGTTCCCGCTGAACATGAGCGCAGCAAATTTTTACGAAGCCCTAAAGGAAATGCCTGTCGAGGAAGTTCTGAACGGCACGGCCGTGCGGGATGGAGAACTCATTGAGATCGACAACGGACTGGCCGCTGACTTTTTCTATGTATACAGCAGCATGACCATCCTGCCGGCCAAGATGATTGGAAAGAAACCGGGCGAAAAGGAGAACAACAATGAATGAGCATCAAACTTGTACCTGCCCCACCGCGCATGGAAACGACTTTCCAAAAGTTACAGACCACTACTGTGTCAATTTTATTCCGACAGGATGGAGACTGGAATATACCTCGCTCTCTCAGAAAGACTCAGAGCGTGTTCTCTACCTGACGGGCCAGTGTTTACGCTGTGGCGGTCAAGACCTCCAGTGTGGCGTATCTATCCCGAATGAGCTCACCGGAGACGCCCTCTTGGCCCATATCTATCAGGAGATGACCCGCTACCGTCCTTTTGAGCGCCGTTATGATGACGGCACATACAGCGCCGGCCTGTCACAGCGCGCAAGGTGGTACATGGGGCAGGATGACCTCACGCTGAACCAGAGAAACGCCCAGTTCCTTTTGCTGTTTCAGGAAAAAGACTGGGGCACGGTGGAAGAGTGGATCAACTGCTGCCGTGTGGAGGAAGCGTACACAACACCCCACCGAGATCGTAAAAGCACTTTGCTGTACGCTGTGCTGGAGCGGGCCAGAGCAACCGGTGATTTGAAGGAGATTGAGCCCATTTTAGACTACTATCTCCCCAACGAGGAAGAACCCCTGTCTCCCAAAGAAGATTCCTACCTGACGAACTACGCCTTTTCCGCAGAGGCCAAAGTGAGCTTCGGCTGCGAGGGGATATTTGTGGATCTGGACCTTGTAGGCACCTTTGACGATTCAGGTAAGGATCGCTGCCGCGTTGGAACATTCAAAACATTGAGAGAAGATGCCGAGGCCGGACGTCTGATGGGCCAGCTGTGCGGCATTTTGATGTACCACGCAACCAAGTATGTCAACGAAAACATCCACCGCTATACGCCCAAGAAGGAGCTGGAAGCGGAACTGCACAGAAAGCTCCAGCCGCAGGAAGCGCGGTGACGGAAGTGGAATCATCCGATCTGTATGTGGAGTCCACAGAGTTTTTGGATGCCTGGTTTGCATCTGAACTGGGGACATTTACCTCTGCTGTTGCAAGCTATTTTCTCGACAAGACCTACTTCTATTCCCATTATCGGGAAGGTGAACAGGAAACCGATATGATGGCTTGCGGCTGGTATTCGGACCTCATGGATACCCAGGCCAAACTGCTGAAAATCTGCGATGCGCTATGCGTTGACCGTGAACGGCTCATCAAGCTGTTCCGCCTTTTGAAGCGGTGGGAACAAGTACATCCGGAAACATCGTTCCCGCTGCAATGCCATCTGGAAGCAATCAAACGTTACCTGATCGAAAAGCCCTTGACGCAAAGTGCGTACGCGGCGGAGCGGTTTCAGATGCGCACCCAAGACTTCTGCGCGAAGGAGTGTTTCCTGAATCTTTACACCTATCCAGAGACCCTGGGGCTGTGTATTTATGCCTGCTGTACCTGTGCAGAGGAGTACACCGTTCCCGGACTGGAGCTCACCGCGCAGCTGTGCGACATTCCAGAAGGATGCATTGCCCTGCGGGATGATGAAGAGGTGTCCGGTATCCTGGATTCTTTTCGCACCGCCGGCATCGTTACAGAAGTGCTGCGGCACGAGTTTGAGGCAAGGGGGATCTTTGCCATCTGCCGGTACGACAAAGGCGTTCTATCACGCTTTACACACATCAACCGAAGTTTTCTGGATCTGCGCGGGTCTTGTAGCACAGTAGATCCAAACACATCTTATTAGGAGGACATATTATGACGGCTGAACAATTTTGGGACATTATCGCCGCAATCAATGCCAAGGCTCTGGACGGCAGACAGAAGGCCGTACTCCGGCAAGCAAAGAAAGTGCTGGGAAAGCTCACACTTGAAGAACTCATTTCCTACGACCAAATTTTTCATGTGTATCACCGAGCCGCCTATCGCCAGTACCTGTGGGCGGCCAGTGCCGCGTTGGGTGCCTCCTACTCGGACGACAAATTCATGGACTTCCGCTCCTGGCTGATCAGCCGGGGCAAGCAGATCTACATGGATGCTCTGCGCGATCCCCAGTCCCTCTCCAAGGTGCTCCGCAAAGAAGAGAAGCTCAATTTTGAGGCATTTGCGTATGTTGCCTCGGATGTCTATACCGAAAAGCTCAAAGCGCAAGGCAGGACTGTTAAAATCGGCGAGTTCCCGCTGAGCGACGCTTCCTCCGCACATCCGATGGAGAAGGAGCAGGAGGATGCCATCCTTGCGGAGATTCCCCAGCGTGAGGACATCAAGGAGGGGTGGTCTGTGAACGACTTTCCCCAGCTGTTCCCTGCCCTTTACCAGAACGCGGATGATGATTCGGCAAAGGCCCTTTGGACGGTGGTCGGTCCAGAAAAGCTGATTCGCGGTCATGTCTGTGACGATACCGGCATTACGGTCTACGTCTTTGAAAACACCCCGGAGAACATCGCCAACTTCATTGGGAGCCGTCCCATGGCAAACTGGATCATCGTGACGGACCTTCTGGATCAAGGGCTTGTGGCTACCTACGGGTGGTTTATTGACCACTGCCCCGACAAGGGCCTGCTGGGCAAGATCACGTCGGTCCTTGTCCCGATTCAAATGGGAGAGACGGAAGCAAAGCCTGTCCTCTGCATTACGGAAGATGCGCTGAATGACTATGTGGAACGGCTGGAGCGTGATAATGGTGACTGAACTGCCTAATATAGAAAAAACGGTCAGTGCTCCTGTGGAGTGTCTGCTGGCGGTCACCGGAGATACTGCGCTTCTCAATACCTTCGACAAAACATTTCGGAGCGGATTCGGCCCCCAGTGGGCCGACCGTCCCCCCAATACCAAACCCAAGTATTCGTTCCATGCCCTCTTCCCCGTGCCGGAGGAAGTCCAGCGCCGCGGCTTTCTCAAGGCCGGACGCCTTTGGTGTACGGATTATTGGGAAGCGGGGGGAGACCTGTGTGAAATGCAGGTCAAACGCGTGCTCGGAGAGCGGCGCTATCGCTTTTTTGCATGGGACACGATCCCCAAAAACATGTTCCGAGTCATTTCCTTGGAGTATCCCACCCTGAAATTCTATTTAACCGGACTTATTCTGGATGACAAATCCGTACTATGGGACAACGAAATGACCCTGCGTGAGTACATGATTGCAAATGGCCGGTACACGGGAAGTTACCGCCGGAATGAGGACGACACTTTCTCCAAAATAAGAGAAGGGATGGGATTTCTGCCATGACCTTTTTGGAGTGCTGCCAAACTGTACACGACAATGGGCTGCGTATGATCCGTCCGCGGGAGAATGCCCCCGGACAGTACGACATGCGCGAGCCCTTTGAAGCGGGAGCCGGCTGGATCTGGCTGGACACGACCACTGCGAATGTCGTCTGCCAGATATTTGACGCTCTCTCACCAGACAGGCAAGAAACATTCAAAACTTTGCCGGCCTCCGTGATCCTGAAATTCTGTTGGAGGGTCGCAAATGGCACATAACCTTTATCTAATCCGCAATATCAGAGACTCCGATCACCTTTACTATGCCGAGCACGGCGAGATGGGCGGGGTCCCGGATGCCATCGGCTATGATACGCCGCCCCACGCTATGAAATTCCTCACCTGCCAGGATGCACAGGCATACATCAACACCCAGCTCCCGGAGTGGGCCAGAGACTGTCATCGTCCGGCAGAGCTTACCGCCTCGCATTTTACCTGGTTTGGCTGTGGGATCACGGCCATGCTCCGTAGCTGCAACCCAATTCCAGAGCGCCTGCTGGCGCCGACACCCGGCCGGCTTCGTATCTGGAGATGTTAAAGGAGGAAAACCACATGAGTCAAACCCTGAGAAACAAGATGCTGGCCCGGATGGATGAGGTCCGGGCGCAGGTGGCCGAGCGGGATGAACTCATTGAGATCATCGCCATTGCGCTTCTGACCCGCAAAAATGTCTTTATCCTGGGCGATACCGGCCAGGCCAAAAGTGCCGTGATCAACCTGTTCCGCGCCGGCATCACCGGTGCCAACCAGTTTGAGCGGCTGATGTCCAAGCAGACCGATGAAGAGGCGCTGTTCGGACGTCTCGATCTCTCCAGTCTCATCCCCGGCGGTGTGCCGGAGGAGGTGCTGGAGCAGGACCAGCACTATCAGCAGCTGCGCCGGAAGCTGGAGACAGAGCTTCAGGCAGGCGGGCCGGACTGCGGCAGTCAGCTTGCGGACCTGACCGCAGAGATGGAGCAATACCGCAAGGCGCTCGCTGAGCTGCACAGCGGTGAGCCCCGGATCATCACCAAAGGAAAGCTGCCGGACAGCCATATCGTCTTTTTGGATGAGATTTTTAAGGCCTCCGACGGTATCCTCAACGCCCTCCTGACCGCACTCAATGAGCGGCGATATACCAACGAGGGCAAAACCATCCACATTCCCACCATCTCTTTCTTTTCCGCCTCCAATGAGATTCCCAATTTCGCCAACCCGGAGGAAAAGATTCTCAAGCCGCTCTATGACCGGTTTGAGCTGAAGGTGATCACAGAGTATGTGGAAAACCGGGCCGCCCGTCTGGCGGTTTTGAAGCAGAAACAGGCGGGACAGGGCGCTATGAAAAGTCCGGCGGCTGTCATCTCCCTGGCAGAGCTGGAGGCCATGCAGAGTGAAGTGCTTCAGGTTTGTGTCCCAGACCGGGTAAATGAGTTGATGGACGACGTTCTGTGTGAACTGCGCAGCAAGGGCATCCATATCTCTGACCGAAAATACTTTAATTACGCCCCTATCGCGCAGGCGAAAGCCTGGCTCAGCGGCAGGGACATTGTGGAGCCGTCTGATCTGACCACGCTCTGCTCTTACCTATGGACCGCCCCGGAAGATCGCACCATCATCCAATCTACTCTGGAGCGGATGTGCAATGATCCCCTCAAGGATCGGCTGGATACCATTCTGGCGGAAGCCGTGGAGGGGTATCAGGAGTTTTCCGATGCGGCCGATGCCCCTGCGGCCCGCCGGATCGGGAAACTACGGGACGAATTTATGTCCCTCTATATGTCCATCACCCAAATGCTCGCCAGCGCTCAGAGTGACGCGGAGCGCGAAAAGATTAACGCCTGCCTGGAGGAACTGGAGAGATACAGCAGGACGGCCCATGAGTCGGTCCAGTTCTCTTATGTTCCGCTTCGGGAACTCTATGATCTGAAAGCCAGTTGACAGCATCCAATAAAAAGAAAGAGGTGCCAATCATGTTAAATTACAATCTGCCCCTGACCGAGGCCGAGTCGGAATTTGCCGCAGAACATCACGCCATCATCTATGAATATCTGAACAAGGTGCGTCTGCCAGAAAACGATTTTTACGATATTGTAGTCTTTGGCTATCTGCGGGCGGTGCGAAAGTATCTGGCCCGCCCGGAGCTGCAGCAATACAAATTCTCCACGATTGCATACCGGGCCATGAGCTGTGATGTCCACCATTCCAGAGAATATTGGATGCGAAAAAAGCGCCGTGCCTTGGTAGAGTCCCTGGACGAGGAACTGCACACGCTGGAGCTGAGTGATCCTGTATCGGCAACCTGCGAAAATGTGCTGTCCTTTCAGGAACTCTCCGGCAAACTGACACAAAGGCAGAGGCAGATCGCCAATCTGCGCTCTCAGGGCTACCGCGATCTGGAGATTGCCCATATGTTCCGGGTCAAACCCAGCGAAATTGAGTTGGAGATGGCCCAGGCACGCGCCAAGGTCGTGCCGTTCCCCACAGAAACCGCCGCACTTGCGGCCTAAATACAGGAGGTATTTTTATGTCGAACATGAGCTACTGCCGGTTCCGAAACACCTATGGAGATGTGGCCGAGTGCCTGGATGCACTGGAGCAGCAAAAAGGTCTCAGCAACGATGAGTACAACGCAGCCCGAAATATGTTTCTGGCATTTCTGCGCTTCTGCAAAGACATGGAAATCATTGAGGATTTCAATAAAGAACGCCTTGGTGAATACCTTGGCGAGCTTCGCACCGGGAGGGACTGATATGGCAAATTTCCTTGAGATCCCTCTTTGGTTTCAAGAAGATAAGCTAAAAGCTCTCTCTGCTGCGCTGAAGCCTACGGGTTCCAGCGTGGAGAAAGAGCTGAACAGGGCCTTGGCGGAGCTTTACGATCACCTGGTCCCGTCTGAACAGCGCGCTGTGATTGCTGAGAAGCTGGCCCGGGAGGAGCAGCGTGAAGCAGAAGAAGAGGCCCGTCATGCGGCGGAAGCCTACCGTGTGTCCGCACTCTGGATGAACACCGGCAAGGTCAGCAGTTATTGGAAGCTGACAGGCGCGTGGAATGTTCTGGAGCTGGCCCGTTTCCTTCGGGCAGCACTCCGCCAGTCGGCCCAGCCCTGTGCAGACTTTTTTCAATCAAAGCTCGGGGAGATGGAACCCATCTCCCAATATGAGTTTGAGATGCTTCAGGACGCCCATTTTCACAATGATGTCCATATCAACGGGGTGTTTGCCATTGATTTTCCCAAGCAGCACTTTGGGATCTGGCTCCCGGGACAAGGCTGGCGGGACTACTCCTTTCAGGATGTCAGCACCGCTGCTTTCAAGGCCGGCCGGAAAAGCACCGCCACACAAGCAGAGCGTCTCGAACGCTTTTTCGGTGCCCTGGAGGGTAAATCCTTCCGCACTGATTCGCTCCCAGCTGCAAAGGAGGTGAAACCTCATGGCGCCTGAGAAACGGTGCTGCGCGACCTGTCGGCATGACCCCGGCTGCCTGAAAAAGGGGCTGATGGTATTCCTGTTTTTCATTCAGACCGGACGTGACCGGGAACTGCGCCGCAGTCCCAACGGAGACCTGCAGGAAGGATTCTGTTGTTCCGAGTGGGAGGCAAAGCCGCAATGAACTATCTCAGCGGAAGATAACACCATTTAGATTGAATGGAGGAAACTACTATGTTGAATCGTATTATCATGACCGGCCGTATGGTCGCAGCCCCTGAGCTGCGTCACACCCAAAGCGGCGTCGCTGTTACCTCGTTCCGAATCGCCAATGACCGGGACTATGGCAAGGGCGAGGAGAAAGAGACGGACTTTTTCGATGTTGTGGCCTGGAGAGCCACTGCCGAGTTTATCTGCAAGTATTTCACCAGAGGACGCATGATTTCGGTGGATGGGCGCCTTCAGACGAGGTCCTGGAAGGACAAGGAGGGCCACAACCGCGTCAGCACGGAGATCCTAGTAGACAACGCCTACTTTGCCGACAGCAAGAAAGATGACGCCGGCGGCAGTTTCCCCGTCGATGACCAGTTTGCGGGCTACGGAGCCTATCAGGGGGCTGTGCCGGGCGGCGGCAACGACTTTGCACCGGATTTCTAATTCCGGCTAAACAGCATGGGGAGGCTTCGGCCTCCCCATGTCATATATGAAAGGAGATTAAGATGCGTACTTATTTTCGCTCTCTAAACGAGGTGCTGGCTTCGCCGCTGGCACAATCGGCACAGACATTTCATCAGAAAAGCGTAGGTGGGCATCGGATGTTGAAATCCACCAAGCTGGAGGACGCGGCATACCGGGATCTGCGCCGGGATGATAACGAGCTGGACGCGCTGGAAAAAGCCTGTGGCGAAAAGTTGTCCACCTTTTCCGCCCTGAGCCGGGACATCTACCAGAGCTTTTACTCCCTGAACGTGCGCCGGCAGCCGGAAGATTCCATTTCCGAACAGGCTCGCCGCTTCAATGGCCCTATCTTGGATGAAGTGATGGGCGGCGAGGACTATCCTGCCATCAAAGCCGCCTGTGAGGGACGCCAGATCCCGGCCTATGAAGCCGCCGCAGAGTTTATCGGTCAGGTGGCCGGAAACCTCGACAGCCTGCTGGAAAAGGCCAGCGGGGAAAAGAGAGCACTAAATACTCTGGAGCGATTGGAGCAAAGGTGTGCGTCGAGCATGGAGGCGCTTCAAAAATTGCTGAAAGAAGTCGCACAGGCTGGGCCGGAACAGCTTCCGGACCTGGAGCAGAAGGCGGTCAAGGCCGCAAATCAAGCTCAAAGCCAAGTCAATCAAGCTGAGGCCGTGAGCCGTATGGTTCGCGACCAGATGCTCCAAAACAAGGACGCCATCTCTGCCTGTATTGCACAGGCCGGGAGGGCTGCGGCGGAGAAAGCCGAAAGTGTTTCCTCAGCACTTCTTGCCTGGGGCTATGGCCCCGACAGTCACGAGCCGGAGCAGAGGGCAGCGGATATGGAATTGGTAGCCCGGGTCAACCAAAGTAGCGTTCTGATGGAGGTGGCCCGGTATTTAGGCCGCCTGAAGGAGCTGATGGACGGTAAGCGTAAAAACGGCTATGCCTATGGCCGGGGTGAAAAATACACCTTAGAGCTGGGAGGCGACATCAACAGGGCCATTGCCTCAGAGTTTGCCATGCTGGCCACACCGGAGACACTGCCGCTTTTCCTGCGGAAACTCCAGAGAAAGGGGCTCAAGCAGTATCAGCGCCGGGAGCCCATCTGCAAAGGGAGCGGCGACATCATATGTATGCTGGACGAGTCCGCTTCCGCAGAGGGCCAAGCGCCCTGGTGCAAGGCGGTGGCCCTGGCTCTGCTGGACATTGCCATGCGGGACCAGCGCCGATTTTCCGTGATCCATTTCGCCGGGGTGGGACATTTCCAGACAGATCTCTTCCTGCCGGGGCAGTATGACCGGGAGGCTGTTCTGCGTTGTGCCGAGACCTTTCTAAACGGTAATACCGACTACAAGACGCCGCTTTGTGAGGCCCTGCGTCTCATGGAGCAGGAGGGTTTTGAGAATGCAGACATGGTGTTTGTCACGGATGGCGAATGTGCTTTGCCGGACAGTTTTCTGGAAAAGCTGAAAGGAGAACAGTCCGCCAAGGGCTTCCAGATCACCGGTATCCTGCTGGACGCCGGCTACGGTGGGCTTGACTTTAGCTTACAATCCTTCTGCAGCAACGTCTATCGGACCAGCCAGTTCTCCCGCGACAAGATTGCGGAGCTGTTGGTGACGAGCTGGATGGCATAGCAGCAGGAGACCATCTGATGACACAGAGAAACATGGACAGGGGCTATGTGCTGTCTGTCCGTGTTTTTTCTGCTCAAAAAGTCATCTTACATAGCCCTCCAGTCTTATCTCGTTTACCTTCTTGACTTGATTTATCTATAAAATCTGATTATACTAACAACTAATACAGAAGATAAGAGTCGCTTTGGAAAGGAAGTGTATAGCATGGATCACAAACTCCGGTTATATCATGTTGGTCCTATTCAAGAATGTGATTTAGACCTGAACGACTTCACCGTTTTGACCGGCCCGCAGTCCAGCGGAAAGAGTACCGTAGCAAAAGCCGTTTACTTTTTCAGAACGGTCAAGCAGGATATTTTGAATATTATCATGCAAGGTGGCCCGCAAGCAGTATCGGATAAAGATACTGCTTCTTGGCGCACGGTTCTGACACAGCGCATGAAGGACAAATTCATGCAGCTTTTTGGGACCTCCTGGGTCATGCCGCTGGATATGGAGATGGAATACACCTATAAGAAGAATGTATCCATCCGCGTTTCCTTGACTGAAAATCTCGATGATCCAGCGAAAAACTACATCAAAATTGAATTCAGCGACAATGTGGAAGATTATTTTGCAGACCTGAGCCAGCAGAATTTTTCCAATATCTCCCCCGGTCAGAGAGACCACGCCGAGCAGCAGCTCAATCAGTGGTTCAATGATCCTTATGAAACTGTCTTTATTCCAGCCGGACGCAATTTGATCACGCTGTTGAGCGCACAACTAAACTATATTTTCACCTCTCTGGAAGACTCTCAGCTCCGTAACATTGACTATATCACCAAGCGATATACGGAATTGATCCTAAAGCTAAAGCCGACCTTCAACTACGGGATGGACGGCGTTGTCCGGGAGATTGAGACAGATCCAATTAGGCTGAAAAAATATAAAGAGGTCCGGCCTGCGGTCAATCTTCTCATGGAAGCCGCAGAAAAGATACTGAATGGCAGCTACCGATATACGGAAAACGAAGAACGTCTCTATCTTTCAGACGGCAAATATGTGAAGATCAACTTGGCGTCTTCCGGACAGCAGGAAGTTGTGTGGCTCTTTAACCTCCTGTTCTATTATTTGGTCGAGCAGAGGAAGGTCTTTTTGATCATAGAAGAACCAGAATCTCACCTCTATCCGTCTTCCCAACAGATGATTTCCCACGTGCTTACTCTGATGCTTACCAGCGGGAATACTGGCATCGTAACCACACATAGTCCTTATGTGCTCGGTACGCTGAACTACCTGATGCTTGCCAGTCAGGTTCCTGCCCAGCATCAAGATCATGTAAAATCGCGCCTGAAGAAGAGATTTTGGCTGGATGCGGAAAGGTCGAATGCCTATTATATCCATGATGGAAAACTGGAAACGGCAATCAATGAGGAGGATGGGCTGAAGTTGATCAAGAATGAGCTGATCGACGGCGCCTCCTCCGCGATCAATGAGCTAAGTGATTTCCTTCTTGGATTTTTGTTCTCTGAGGAGGGATAGGTATGCGCTGCAATATCAATGAATTTACGCCGTACCGGGCGGGCCGCCACGCTGTATTCACTTCCACGGAAAACCGCTGTACTCATATCGGCAAGAATAAAAACCAGCACATGGTCCGGCAGTTCAAGGTGGATGGCGAGGTGGTCGCAACCGGTGATATGTCTCCGCGCTGTGATTATCTCCTTCTGAACGATGACGCAAAGACCTCCTACTACATCGAATTGAAGGGCTCCGATCTGGTCAAGGCCATTGAGCAGATCGAGACTACCGTTGCCATGATCGCCCCCTCCATTCCGGAATATGAGATCCTGCGCCGCATCGTTTTCAGAACGGGTACCCACGGAATACAAACAAGGCCCGTGCTCTCATGGAAAAGGAAGCATGGAAAAACTGCCATTATCAAAGAGCGGCTTTTAGAGGAAATGATCTGATGTCCACTTAGTTCCTGGACGAAAACCGGCGGAGCACGGTGGCCATGGCGTTGAGAGACCGCATCGAGCAGTTAACTAAGCTCACACTTGCTTGCTCCCATCACATATTAAGCACCGACTGTGATGTAGATGAGGACACCAAATACAGCGGAAACAGCCGCTGACAGAGCGAAAAAACAGGGATGGCTGCGCCATCCCTGTTTTTCTATGCGGTTGCTGCTATACGACACAGGTCCGCTGAGCCAATCGAGGCTCATTCTCATGAGATACTGTATTCCGGAAAACGGAGACGGACCGCCTCGAAAAAGTACGGCTGGAAAGAGCAGCAAAATATTTCGTCCGGTAGAAATGCTGCGGATATATCGCTCCCGTCTGGAAGTTCCCGCCCGTAACCGTTCCAGAGGTTAAAGGCAAGGCGGGTGATTTTTCGGGTCGTCCCCGTCTGCCACCCTTCGCCGAGCCCTTCCGGTCGGATGCACCAGCCATCCCAATCAAACAGCCGTCGAAAATGGGTTCTGGTGTCCGGGCATAGACCGCACAGATAGAAGAAGGAACGAGAGTAACGATCAGCGGTACGTCCTGCCTCTTGGGTAAGCCTATCCTTTTCAGCAAAGAAATCGGCATGTTCCTGATCAAGAAAAGAAACCCTCATCCCTGCCTTCCCCCCTTTGTCACCTGCCCTAGATATTCGTAGATGTCCACCAACGCCTCTAGTCCTTCATCCCTGCGTTTTATCAGCGTTCGGGGAGAAAGGTGTAGTTCCTGTTGTAGTTCGCCCCATGTCTTTCCCTCAAAATAATACTTTTGGATAACCTCCGTTTGTCTGGGGTCCAATTGCGAGACATGAAACTCCAGTTTGGAGATCAGAGTTTCAACAGCGTGGAGTTCCTGAGAGATCTCCATGATGTTTTCCTGATTGAGCCTGTCTTTGCGATCGCGAAACTGTACCGCAATACGCATGGTCTTATCGGAGATGTAGCCCGACGGCCTGATCCCGTCGCTGACCGGACGGGAGAGAGCCATACTGTCGATCACCTCACCATCTGAGATCTTGGCGGGGTGATCCAGTTCATAGCGGAGCAGAACAACTTTCTTTTTCAGTTCCGGATAGCTTTTGAGATCTTCTATGACCTGCGCTCTGATTTTTTCTCGCTCCATCACAATACCCGCCTTTCCTCCCAATTATTTAGCTTATTTCCTTCAAGTTTGCAGCTTTTGGGAGGCGGTCCGCGCTTGTGAGGCCAGAAGGACGATGCCGCTTGGCGGGAAAATGGGCAGGGAGACATCTGTATCTGTGTCTTCCACTCTCGGAAATTGAGAAGGTACATTCGCACACCTCCAATCTTCCCTCGGAACAGCACAAAACAAGTGCAAAGTACAGGCATTTGTGTCGTTACCAACAGAATAATGGAGATTGGCACTTATATTGCCATAGGATGGCAATATACAGGCAAAATGTGCAGGGAACTTACCCTATGTTCGACATCAGGGGGCGAAGCAATACCCAACTCCCTTGACAGTTTTGATGTATTCGGTGTTGCCCGGTGTCAGCCCCAGCTTTTTGCGAACAGAGCTGATCAGGTTGATTACACTTTTGCTTTCGCAAAAACTGTTTTCCCGCCACACTCGTTCATAGATCAAGTCTTTGGAAAAGACGATGGACGGGTTGCTGGCCAGAAAATAGAGGAGCTTGAACTCCAGAGCCGTCAAGGTCACCTCACGTCCAGCCATCAGGACTTTCTGCCGGAGCGGGTCCAGCGTTAATTCCTTGTAGATGACCCTGCCGGGCGGTGCGGGCTCGGTGGGATATTCCTCGATGGACGGGCGGCGGAGCAGGGAGCAGATAGCAGCGCTGCACTCCTTTGGATCAGAGCCGGGCAGGCACATATCAAAGCCGCGGTTCAGAAAGCCGGCGCGGGTGTCGGAGTTCTCTATCGGGAACAGAAGCAGGAGGGTGTTCTTCGCATGACGGAGGTCGAGCAGTAATCCGATCAGCCGGGAAGCGTCCTCCACGTCTGTGTCCAGCGCCACCACATCAAAAGCCCGGATCATCATTTGGCTGACTGCACTATGGATCGTCGAAGCAAGACAGGGGTCCACACCGTTATTCCGCAAGAAACTTCTGATTTGATCTGCACGCTCCTGATCGGCTATGATCAGAAGGACGCGCTTGCCTGATATGACACTGCTCGTAAATTCACCCCCTATTACAATAGATTTATGGTGAAGGGCACGGCAACCAGCCGTGCCTTTTTCCGCATTGTTGCCTAAGCTGTTAGAATGAGATTGTCTTGGTCTGATGCTCACCCCCAAGGACCATTGCGTCCGTCAGAAGGTCCGTCAGCCAGCCTCTCATTCACAGCGTTCGATTTGTGCAGGCTGAGCCGCCTCGTCAGAAGAAACCGCGCTAAGTTTTCCCTTCCGGCTGAAGCCGAAAGCTGCACACGCTTTGTTTCTTCTTCCTCTCCCCACAAAATCTTTGATTTTGCGGGGGCCCTGAGTGTGCGCCCGAGTCATCAAATAGATTGGATCGGCAATATGATGGAACGGCTGGTCGCCAAAGGCAAACCCATGATGAGGAGCGATCAATATGAACAGTGTGACAGGGATCAATGTTTCCAGGGGAAAGAGCATGGGATCGGTTCTTCGTCCCTTTGGAGAAATCGTGGCAAAACCGTTTTCCGTTGGTCATACCGGCAGTGAACTCAAGGCGCTGGCAGACTACTTGAAAAGCCTGGACGGTGAGACACGGGTGGTCATGGAACATACCGGGCGGTACTATGAGCCGGTGGCCCGTTTTCTTCACGAGGAGGGCATCTTTGTCAGCGCGGTCGATCCGAAGCTCATCAAGGGCTACGGCAACAACACGCTTCGCAAGGTCAAGACCGATGTGGCAGATTCTCGCAAGATTGCCCGGTATGGTCTTGTCCCCGCAAGGGGGGTGCCATGTCTCTAAGCGGCAGAGCCGCCAAGAGCCATGCAAACAACCGAGCGGAATTGCGCCAACATACACCCATGGATACAATTCGAGTGCAACTGAAAACGCTGAACCGGCGGCAGGGGCTGTACTCCAAGACCAAGACGATGATGAAAAATAATCTCATCGCGCTTCTGGACCAGACCTATCCCGGCGTCAACACCTTCTTTGATAGCCCCGTCCGAGAGGAAGGCAGCCACTGCGCAGCCGTTGGCGGTTTACCGCCCTACGGATGCGGCGTCCCCCTTGCGGGGAAAAGTGGGTGGATTTTGCTACGACCTTTTGGCATGTGAACTGTGCGCGGAGCATGAGTCTCACTGCCTTTACTAGGCGTTACTGTAAGTGGTGCAAGCGGCATGACTACAACTTCAGCCAGAGCAAGGCCGTTGAGATCCACACTGGAGCACAGGATCTGATCGCCATGCTTCCAAAGGACGCTCTGACCAAAACCATGGTCCGACAGGCCATTAACGCGCTGAACGCTGTTTCTGCGCCTCTGGAATGGCTCAAGGCAGAAACGCTATTACCGCTTTTGCTGGGGGAGATCCTGGAGCCGACCAGTCCGGTACACACGTAGCCAACAGTGTAAGAATCTCGAAAAGCGGTCCACCTGAGCTGCGTAAAGCACCCTTCCTCGTTATGGACTGTTTGCTAAAAACCATGCCTGAAGGCGACCCAGTGTATCGTTTCATGGATAAGAAACGAGCCGAGGGCAAGCCCTACTTGGTTTACATGACAGCCGGTGCCAATAAGTTCCTGCGCATCTACTACGGATGGGTGAAGGAGCATCTCGCTCAACTGGAAAATTCATGAAGAATCCTTCCTTGTAGCTGAACCATATTTCCCATACGCTAAAAGCATCTTATGACAGAAAGAAAGCGATTAAGATGTTTTTGGCCAATTTATCTACCTCCGTCCTTAGATTATGTGATACTCGTAAGCTCAGCTATGAAGCTGCCTCGGAACGATGTGACCTCAGTTCCAGATACTTCGCTGATATTGCCCGGGGCAAGACTGCGCCTACGATCCTGACGCTGGAAAAGCTCTGTGTTGGCTTTGAACTGACGCCCAATGATCTGCTGATCCCCTCGGAGGTCTGGAGGGAGATGGCCTTCCGCGAACCAATGCCGGTTACGCAGATCCGCTGCTTCCGATACCTCTGTGACCTTACCGGCTTCCCGGTCTGTCCACAATGCGGAAGGACCATGGACCGGGAGTACCAGCCCTACTGCGACCGTTGCGGGCAGTGCCTTGACTGGAGGGACTTCTCCAGAGCAACTATCCTGCTGCCCCAGAAATGATGCTTACTTTTACATACCCACAGCCAGTGCCTTTTGTATGCTGGCCGCTTTTGTCTTGCCATTTTTCCCACCTGCAAATCTTCTTCATTTTCCTATTGACTTTTTATTTGCAGACTTTTCGGCAAATAAAAATATTATATGGCGTTTCCTTATGGATGAGCTATGTCTGCGCTTTGAATTGAAAGCTTGCACGGAATATGTTGCCCCTCCGTTTCCAGCAGAAAATACCCCTGTGCAGACAGGAGTATTCTCTGAGCACGATATGAAAATCTTGAAGGGGTGTATATCAATACTTAAAGAACTCCTCTACAAAATCATTCCTTGCTATTGAAGCTGGATGGATACACCCCCGGTCACACCTTTGCCCCAGATACCGATATAGGTACTGCCGCCGCTCACCTCGATGTTGGAAGCGTAGTCCCCGCTATTGGACAGCAGGATCACCGGGTCATCGGTACCAGAACACAGGAAGATTGCGGCCTCCCCCTCCTCGATGGTAAGGGAGCAGGAAATCTCCACCGTATCACCGGCCTCCCGACCCAGCGTGGTTCCGCCAAAGAGCAGTTCTGTGCCGGAAAAGTCTTTGTAGTCGGCCTCGTAAGTGCCGGTGTAGTCGTCCTCGCCCGGGATACGCTCCCCCTGGAGAGAGCGGTCCGGCGTCAGCGCCCGGGAGCCGGCAGCGTCCACCAGCGAGCCGTAGGCATTCAAAATGGCATCCTTGACCGTGTCATCCGTTGCGTCGGCTGCGGCGCCGAGGGCTGCGTCCGTGATGTCCGCCAGGGCGCCGGTGACCTGATCAGTCCCTTCCGCCAAGCCGCCCAACACTGCATCCGTCCCGTCTGCCAGAGACTGCAGCATACCGGAACAGCCAGACAGCAGCAAGGCGCAGAGCAGGCCGCTTAGCAGGAGTGGTATCCTTTTTTTCCAATGTCTTCTCATTGCATATTCCTTCCTGCCTGCCGGCGGCCCCTGCCCTTGGCCTTCTTCATTTTCACCGGTGCGCCCTTGCTGCTGGGGCGGGACGCCAGCAGGATCACCGCCGTCAGGGCGATGACCGCCGCCATGCCCAGGAGGGCCAGCGGAATACTTGGGGCCTGTGTTGCCCCGTTGTACGCCTGCATATCAAAGCCGGCCAGCACCAGCGCCGCGGAGAAGGGGTAAGCGGAGAGCAGGAACCCGCTCTTGAAGAACAACATGCAGTACCCCAGGAAAAAGGTCAGGATGGAGCCGCCCAGATAGGCCCCCCGCATCTGGCCGAATATCAAAATCATGGGCATACAGACCAGGAAGGTGGTCAGCGCCGCGGCCACCACCTGTCCGCCCTGCTGGAGGATCACCACAGGCGTCAGTCCGGGAAGACCTGCCAGCGTTCCCGTGAGCACCGTCACAGCCACGCTGTAAAGGCCAAACAGTAGAGACAGCAGACCGGTGACTGCCAGTTTGCCCGCTAAGAGCTTTGGGTAGGACACCGGGACAGTGAGCAGGTTCTTCATCGTGTCATGGGTATTCTCCCGGTCGATCAGCCACCCGCCAATCATCACCAGAGAGATGGGGAGAAACACCTGGGTATTGCCCCACACCACATTGGCAAACAGATGGACAAAGTCAAAGTTGGGGTCCCGGACCTCAGGGTCCACGATCAGCTGGGTGCCGTACTGTGCCACCGGGCAGAGGGCCAGGGCCACAATCCCCACCAGCAGGATCTGGCATCGCCGCAGCTTCCGCCACTCCGTTTGCATGATATTCCACATATGCTGCACCTCCTCAGACGCCCTGACGCTTGTAGACCAACGCGATCAGGGTCAGAAACACCGCCGCTTCAACACCGGTCACCAGAAAAGCCTGGGCGGTATTCAGAAAATAAGGGCTGATCCGCTCCAACAGGGCCGCCATCTCGGCGCCCGGGCTGGAAAAGTCGAGATACTGAAAATACCAGCGAAAGGTCAGCGGTCCGGGGAGCAGCGTCCCCAGGTTCAAACCGAAGGGCTGTGTGGTAAAGATCTCACTCATACTGAAGATGTAGTTGACGGCAGTATAGAAAAAGGTGATGATCACGGAGATGATGTAGCTCCGGTTCAGCAGCACCACCAAAAGGATACAGGGCAGGGCCCCGGCCCACATCATGATCCCCTGGCCGAGCCCTACGAAAAAGAGCCGCAGAAAGCCCACCGGCTCCCACCCAGCGGCCAGCACGATGAACAGGATCACCAGGCCCCCCACCGCCATGAAGGCGACGGCAAAGAGAAGCAGCAGCATCATTTTCGCCATGGCCAGAGCGGGCTTGCTCACCGGCACCGTCATCAGGTTTTTCAGCGTGTCGTTGTCCTGTTCCTCAAAAAGCAGGTTGGAGGCCAGCACCACCAGGGCCGGCATCAAAAGCAGATAGGCGCTCATTTGGAACAGGGTGGACATCATGCCGTCCACCGCCTCAGCCCCGCTGGTGAACTCCTGAAAATCCGGCAGAAAGAGGGCGCATCCCAGAGGGATCAGGGCGGACACGGCAGCGGCGGCAAAGAACAAAGGCTTACGCCGCAGCTTGGCAAATTCACACCGCAGGAGGTTAAGCAATGCCCTCACCCCCTGTGATGCGCTTGAAGTAGTCCTCCAGGGTGTCCTCATAGAGGTGGGCGTCGGATACCACCAGACCCGCTTCCACAAATCGCCGCACTGCCGCGCCGGTGTCCAGACGCAGATCCCGGACCGTCAACTCCCGCCCGTTCTCCACTGCAACATCCCGCACCCCCATCTCCTTCTGGAGCAGCTGGGCGGCCACCGGGGCGTTGGACACGGTAAAGCGGAGGATTTTCCCGTTTTTCTGTTCCAGCTCCACAAGACTCTCCTCCTCCAGAAGAACACCGTGGTCGATGATCCCGATGTCGTCGGCCAGCAGGGCGATCTCGGAGAGGATGTGGCTGGAGATCAGGATGGTCTTGCCCCGCTCCTCGCACAGCGCCCGGATGAAATCCCGCACCTCGGCAATGCCGATGGGGTCCAGGCCGTTGATGGGCTCGTCCAAAATCAGCAGCTCCGGGTCGTGCATCACCGCCAGGGCGATGGCCAGCCGCTGCTTCATGCCAAGGGAGTATTGGGCGTAGCGTTTCTTGTCCCGGTAGGGCAGGTTCACCAGTTCCAGGGCGCTCTTGATATAGTTGGGACTCTTGAGGCCCCGGAGGCGGGCGAAGATCTGCAAATTCTCTGTTCCGGTCAGGTTGGGATAGAACCCCGGGGACTCGATGAGACTGCCGATGCGGGGCAGGATGCGCGTTTCATTCCCCTTCAGCGGCTGGCCGAAGAGGGACACCGTGCCGGATGTGGGAGCGGTCAGCCCTAGGAGCATCTTCATGGTGGTGGTCTTTCCCGCTCCGTTTCGTCCTAAGAGGCCGTAGATGCGCCCCTTCTGCACATGGAGATCCAGGTTGGAGACGCTGACCTGATCCCCGTATCGTTTGGTAAGTCCTCTGGTTTCGATGATACAGTCGCTCATAAGCGGTACCCTCCTTTACGTTGTGCCCACAGGATAGCACCCGTACCTTGAGATAACGCTGAGCCAACCTTAATTTATCTCTGAGATTTTCTGAAAGACATGGGCAGGCCGCCGCTTTGGCGGTATAATAAAGCCAAGGGAAGGAGGCGAACCATGTGGAACCTAAAATTCTATTCGTGGACGACGACCACGATATGTTGGAGATGCTGTGCTCCATTTTCCGGCGGGCAGGTTATGCGGATCTTGTGACCGCCTCCTCCGGCCCGGAAGCCCTCGAGATTTGGCGGGAGCAGCAGCCGGCGCTGATCGTCTTAGATGTGATGATGCCGGAAATGGATGGATTTGAAGTTTTGCGGGAGATCCGCCGCACCAGCCGCGTGCCCGTCCTGATGCTCACCGCCCGGGGTGAGGCAGAGGACCGCATCGAGGGGCTGGAGACCGGAGCGGATGACTACCTCCCCAAGCCCTTCCTGCCCAAGGAACTGCTGCTCCGGGTGGGGGCCATCCTCCACCGGGCTTACCCAGAGCCGACCCGAACGGTAAAGCTGGCCGCTTCCACAGTGGACTTAGAGAAGGCAGAGGTGTGGAAAAACGGGGAGCAGATCCCCCTGACCGCTAAGGAACTCCAGCTGTTCCAGAAACTCTACGAGAACGCCGGCCGGATCGTCACCACCGGCATCCTGTGCGAAACCATCTGCGGCGAGTTCTGGCAGGGCTATGAAAGCACCCTCTCCACCCACATCCGGCACCTGCGGGAAAAAATCGAGGCCGATCCCTCCAAACCGGTCTCCTTGGTGACGGCCAAGGGACTGGGCTACCGGCTCAATTTGAAGGGGGCGAAGTCGTGAATCCGGTGCAGCGTTTTTTCCGGCGCTATATCACCTCCACCATCGGGATCTTGCTGTTGTTCTTTGCCGTCAATATTGCCCTGCTCCTCGGCATCCTGACCGCCGGATATATGAGCGGGCCGGAGGAAGAGGTTTCGATCCAGGAGATCCAAGCCCACCTCACCCTGCGGGACGGGATCTGGACGGCAGATGAAACGGTAGCCGTCTCGCTGCAGGAAAATGATGCCTGGGCGATGCTGCTGGATCAAAACGGTGCGGTAATCTGGGAGCAGGGTATGCCGGAGGAACTGCCCCGGGTCTATACCAGCGCCGGGATCGCGGCGTTCAGCCGTTGGTACCTTCAAGATTATCCGGTAAAGGTATGGGGGCAGCCGGACGGGAGGCTGATGGTGGTGGGATTTGCCCCCGGCACACAGGCCAAATATTATTTCTCTATGGAGACCTCTTACCTGAAGATGCTTTTAGTAGGGGCGGCGATGGCCCTGCTCATCAACCTGCTTCTGCTGATCTCTTTGTTCCTGCGGAACACCCGGCGGGTGGAAAAGGCCATGTCCCCGATTTTGCAGGGCATTCAGGACCTGAGCCGGGGACAGCACCACCATTTGGAGGAATGCGGGGAGTTGGCGGAGATCAGCGCCGGACTCAACCGGGCCGGGGAGTATCTGATGCAAAAGGATAACACCCGGGCAGAGTGGATTCGTGGAGTCTCCCACGACATCCGCACGCCCCTCTCCATGGTGCTGGGCTATGCCAGCGAGCTGGAGGACAACGACGCTCTCTCAACCGAGGCCCGGCAGCAGGCCGGGATCATCCGGCGGCAGGGAGAGCGGCTGAAATCCCTGGTGGACGATTTGAACCTGACCACCAAACTGGAGTATGCCCTCCAGCCTGTCCGCCGGGAGATGGTCGATCTGATAGAAATCGGCCGGCAGGCGGTGAGCGAGGTGCTCAACGGCGGCCTGCCGGAGCGGTATGAACTTGAATTTTCTGAGGACCGTCCGGGCTGTACCGCCCGCATGGAGGGCGACGCCGCTCTTCTGCGGCGGACGCTGGACAATCTGATCCGCAACAGCATTGCCCACAATCCTCAGGGCTGCCATATCTCCGTTACGGTGGGAGCAGAGGATGGGCGATGCACCTGCACAGTGACGGATGATGGCAAGGGGATCGATGCTGTCCGGCTGGATGCTCTGAACCGGGGGGCAGATGTCTCCAGCACCCAGGGCGGCGAACATGGTCTGGGCCTCAAGCTGGTGCGGCAGATCGCGAAAGCCCACGGCGGGACAGTGCGGTTCCGGCAGGCTGTGCCGCAGGGGCTGGAGGTATTCATCTCCTTCCCCACAAATTCTAATACCTGAGAAAAGGCGGACGGCTTGCGAAGGGTCGCCCGCCTCTTGCTCGCTCCAATGATAACTGCAAATTCTAAGAAAATCATCAGGAACCACAGGAATTGCTTGAAATGATCAAAATCCTCTTAGAGTTAAATGTTTGCTTTTTCTCTTTCGGAAAAGTGTTCTTCCCTCATTCGCCTTTCTCATTGCCATCTATTTATTCCGCCGCCACATCGCGCCGCCGGAGGTGCCGGACAGCCAGAAGGGTGAACACCACCGTGTAAACAAAAGCGGAGAGCAGGAAGGCCGCAAAGTTTAACCCCATCGTCGGGTTATTGGCCCGCATCCCGATGCAGAGCAGAGAATACGGGAAGGCGTACCCGAACCCCTGGGCCGTGACCATCAGCCCCGCGATACCGCCCACCAGCCCAAAGGCCACCGGCGGAGCAAAAGCCCGGATGATGAGGCTGAAATAGAGCTGTACCGCGCACACCGACACGCCGCCCAGGGCCCCGCACAGAAGCCACTCCGGCAGTTCCGGCGGGATGGGGCCGGTAAGACCCACCAGCTTGCCGCTGATGATAAACAGCACCCCGATCCAGGCCTGGGAGAGCAGGGAGATGACTGCGGCCCAGATCAGCTTGGCAAGGCACAGATCTCCCACCGGCACCGGCGCGGTGAGAAAACTGTTCCAGTTGTGGTCCGCGTACTCCAGCCGCCATTGCCAGGCGCAAAACACGCCCAGAAGGGCCGGCAGGAAAAACATAGATGAGAACAGGGTGTGCTGGCTCCACAGGCTGTACCAGGCGTCGCTCAGCACCGAAAGGTTTCCCAGATAGTTGAAGGTCCCAAGGAAAGCGGGGAACAGGGGCAGCACTACAAAGGCCAGCCATACCGGCGACCGGCGAAACTTGACCAGTTCCGCTCTCAGACAACGCAGCAACATCCCTCATACCTCCTTCCGCACGAACAAGGCACAGCCCACCAACAGGAATACCGCCGCCCACAGGCACAGGAGCGCCAGGTCCATGGGCTGGGGCCACTGCCAGAAGAACTGGGTAAAGCGAGTGGCCGGGTCCCAATCCATCCGTACCAGAGAGAGCAGACCGTAGTAGCCCCAAGGGACACAGCGGACCAGGGCAGGCGGGAACAGCATGGACATGGTCCCCACAAAGCTGCCGAAGATGCCGGCCACCAGAGCGACTGCCTGATTTTGAAAGCGCAAGGACAACCCCTGTTGCAAGGCATAGACCATCATGGACACTGCCCAGGAGATGGCCGTAAAAATAGCGAACCGCCCCCAGGGGATCGCACCGTGGAAACCGGCTGCCACCCCCATAACTGCGAAGGCCCCAGTACGGACGATCAGCAGGGCGGCCAGCACCAGCGCGCCCCAGGCTAGTTTAGCCCCGTAAAGCCGTCCCGGCGTCACCATCGTCTCCAGCAGCTTGAGGGAGGCACCTTTGTGCTCCAGCTCGCAGTTTCGGCTGGTGATGGTAGCTACGCTGATGGGCAGGATGATGGCGTCGATGAGGGCCAGGTTGTAGAAGAGCAGCATCCACCCCTGGATCAGGTCCTCGGCATCCTGCCGGGTGAGATACATACCAAACCACAGCAGCTCCGCCGCCAGCACGGCGGCGCACACCAGCAGGATCTTCCGCCGCCGGCACTTGAAAAACTCCAGTTTCAGCAGTTTCACAGGCTCGCCGCCTTTCCCGTCAGCTCCAGAAAGATGTCCTCCAGACTCCTCTGCCGCTCCTCCAGCCGAATGACGCCCAAGCGCTGCCCGGCCAGCAGGCAGGTGAGCTGAGCGGCGATCTCATCAGAGAGGATAGGAAGAATGAGGTGGCCATCCTCCTCCTGGCAGGGCACGGACTTCTCTTGAAGAATGGCCCGGGCCACTGCGTTGTTGGTGGTCCGCAGGGCCAGATGGTGGCGGCTGCGGCTATGGAGGGCCTCCAGCGTGTCCTGAAACACCAGCTCCCCCTCTCGGATAATGGCCACATGGTCAGCCATCTGGTCGATCTCACTCAACAGGTGGCTGGATACCACCACTGTCATGCCGAACCGCTCCGGCAGGGAGCAGATCAGTTCCCGCATCTCCTGGATGCCCGCCGGGTCAAGACCGTTAGTGGGTTCATCCAGAATCAGCAGTTTGGGATAGCCCAGCAGTGCTGCCGCCAGGCCCAGCCGCTGCTTCATGCCCAGAGAATAGTGGGCAACCTTCTTGCCCCGCTGGCCGTCCAGCCGGACGATCTGCAGCACCTCCCGAATGTTTTTCTCCGGTATGCCCCGGAGGCTCTGGACGATCCGCAGATTCTCCTCCCCGGTGAGGTGCCCGTAGTAGCTGGGGCTTTCGATCAGACTCCCCACCTGCCGGAGTACGGCAAGGCGGTTTCCGCCGTCCATTTTCTTCCCCAACACCTGAATATCCCCCGCTGTGGGGCGTACCAAGCCCAGGATCATTTTCAGGGTGGTGGACTTCCCCGCCCCATTGGGGCCGAGAAAGCCATAGACGCTGCCCTCGGGTACATCCAGATTCAGATGGGCCACCCGCAGGGTATTTCCATACTGCTTGCACAGATCGTGTGTCTCAATGATGTTCATGGCAAGACCTCCTTACACTCCCAAAGATAGCACCCCTGCCTTACGCCCCGATGAAGCCTACCTTACGTTTACCTTACTTCTCCGGCTGGGGCTGGACGGATGGACAGGATTTGCTATAATGAGGAAAAGAATGATAAAGGAGGCCGCAGTATGGCCTATCGTATTTTGATCGTGGACGATGAGATCGCCCTGCAGAATATGGTGAAGGAGATCTTGATCCAAGCTGGTTATGAGACAGTGCCTGCCCTGTCCTGTGCGCAGGCGCTGGAGCAGTTCCGGGCTATCCAGCCGGACGCGGTGCTGCTGGATGTGAACCTGCCGGACGGAGATGGCTTCTCCCTGTTTGGGAAGCTTCGGGAGGGACGGGACGTGCCGGTGCTGTTCCTCTCTGCCCGGGATGAGGACGCCGATCGGCTCCAGGGGCTGGGTCTGGGAGCGGATGACTATATCACCAAGCCCTTTCTTCCCCAGGAGTTGTTGCTCCGCCTGAATGCCGTGCTCCGGCGAGTCTATCGGGAAACACCAGACACCGGCCGCTTAGGGGATGTGGAGATCGACTGGGGCAAGAGCAATCTCCGCCGCTGCGGAGTGGAGACCGCCCTCACCGCAAAGGAATTCACACTGCTGAAAAAGCTGTGGGATGCCAGGGGGAACATCGTTACCATCGACGCCCTGTGCACCGCTCTGTGGGCCGGCCCGCTGGTGGGCTATGAGAACACCCTGATGGTCCACATCCGGCGCCTGCGGGAGAAGATCGAGGCAGACCCTTCCCACCCGCAATATCTGCTGACGGTGCGTGGACTGGGCTATCGCCTGAATCGGGAGGAGACGAAATGAGCCTGCGGAGCTTTTTCAAGGGGGCCGTACTGGTGACCGCTTCGGCGGCTCTGATCGCCTTCATCACCCTGGCAGGTATTCTGGTCTTTACCTTCTACCACTCCGATGGCGGACGAAGCTGGGATGTCTCAGTACGCAAGACCTCTGATGCCCTCGCATGGGACGGGACAGACTACACTTTCACTGGGGAGGCGCTGCTGGCGGACGGCAGCTGGGCTATGCTTCTGGACGAAAGTGGGCGGGTGATCTGGTCCCTCCGCAAGCCCTCCGATGTGCCGGAGCAGTACACCCTCACAGACGTAGCCTCCTTCACCCGGTGGTACTTGAATGATTACCCGGTACAGTGCTGGGTACGGGAGGATGGATTACTGGTGGTGGGTGCGCCCAAGGGGAGCATGTGGAAGCACGATATGGCTATGAACAGCTCCACCCTCACACAGATGCCGCTATGGTTTGGCGGCATCTTCCTGTTGGCCCTTGGCTGTGTGCTACTGCTGTCCTATACCGTGGTACGCAGGTGGTTTCGGCAGGCCCAGCAGGTGCGTGACGCCGCCCGCTCTGACTGGATCAACGGCGTGTCCCACGACATCCGTACCCCGCTCTCTATGGTCATGGGCTACGCCGCCCAGATGGAGGAGGCATCAGACCTGTCCCCGGCGCGCCGAAGGCAGGCGGGAATCATACGGACCCAAAGCCAGGTGATCCGGGATCTGGTGAATGACCTGAATCTGACGATGCGGCTGGACTGCGCCATGCAGGCGCTTCGGAAGGAGCCTCTCCAGATCGAAGCGTTCCTCCGCCAGACCGCCGCCGACTTCCTCAACGGCGGTATGGGAGAGGGCTGCAATTTCGAGATAAATCTGCCAGCGGAGCCCCTGCCCATGATCGAAGCTGATCCCTTCCTGCTCCGCCGGGCACTGAACAATCTGCTGAGCAACTGTGTGCGGCACAACGCCCCAGGCTACCCCATCTGCCTAGGAGCCAGGGCCGAGGGGAAAGCAGTCGTTCTCTTTGTGGAAGGCGGTGTAGGAGAGGTTGCTCCGGTAACGGCGGAGCCAACCGGCCAGCTGGAAGCGGATGGCGGTGCTGCTCACGGTACGGGCCTCAAGTTGGTGCGCCAGATCGCCGCGGCCCACGACGGGACAGTGCAGTTTGGGAATGGGTCTTCACAAAGCCCCTGCGTCAGCATTGTCCTTCCCATTCGCTGAAAGAAGGCGGACAGGCAGCAAAATCATTGCCTTATGCGCCATTTTGATCATATCAGCCATTTCTAAGGGAACGATAAGTCTATTGCGATATACTTTGGCGGCCGGCTCAGCGAAGCCGGCCGCCTCAATCACAGATATGGACAACAACTCCTGTCCGCAGAAACTTGGCTGTTTCATTTTGCTTTCCGCCCTCCGTCGTTCTCCATCTTCGATGCAATTTCATAAGGACATGGGTATGATCTGCTGAACGACGGCTTTTTTCTTTTGCCGTCGTCTGGCAGATAACATTGCTTCTTTCAATTCAGACACATTTCAGGAAAGACAAATCTTCCATTTGCTTAAATATTATGAGGATTTCCCGCTTTACTCCATGCTCAACTCACCCTTTTTTAGCCGAAACACCACGTCCGCTTGTCTTGCCAGCTCGTTTGAGTGGGTAACGACTACCACGCACTTTTTCATCTGATGTGCGCTTTCTTTCAGGATTTCCGTAATATCCCCAGCCGTGTCCTCGTCCAGATTGCCGGTAGGCTCGTCCGCCAAAATCACTGGGGCCTCACTTGCCAGCGCCCTTGCAATGGCTACACGTTGTTGTTGTCCACCAGAGAGTTTCAGTACGTTCCGTTTTATTTCTTCCTTTGTCAGTCCCAGCCGTTCCAGAAACGGGAGTGCCTGTTTTTTGGAGATCAATCGGACATTCTCTTGCGGGGTCATATAATCAATCAGGTTGTAACTCTGGAAGATAAAGGAAACATTCTTTTTCCTGTGGGCTGCTAATCCGGCCTGTGCAACATCTTTCCCCTCAAATAAGATATTTCCGCTTGTTGGGCTGTCCAGACCGCCTAGCAGGGAAAGGAGGGTTGTTTTGCCGCACCCGGACGGGCCGAGAATGGCATACATCTTTCCGGCCTCCATCTGGGCATCAATCCCATTCAATACCATCATCTTTTTGTCATAAAAATACGTCAGGCTACGCAGTTCCAAAATTCCCATAGAGGAACCTCCTATTCACTTTCGGGTACAAATTCATAATCAAAACCATAGTCCTTTACTTTATCCGGCACCTCGTAATCTATGATGGGCGCACCGGATTGCTCCTGTGCTTTGTCCCCCTTGTCCTCTTTTGGGGTACACCCTGTAAATAACAGTCCAGCAAGAAAGAGGGCAGAAAACATTTTCCATACTTTTTTCATATCGTTACCGCCTCAACTCATTTTTGATAAAATCTCTCGCGGTTTCAGCCGCATGACGGAAATCGAGGAAATCCCGGCAGATACCGTTACAATCACAATTCCAATCAGGAACAAAAGTCCCATTTCCTCAAGCTGTACGCGAACCTGTAATTCGGGAGTTTCTATTTCCTGTTCCCCGATATTGGTTCCGGCTTCCCCACGGGTTCCAGCGGACAGCCCATCTTCCTGCTGCACCTCGGACACAGCCTGTCTGGATTGCAATACGTTTCCCATCTGTCCCGCAATGGCGCTAGCGGAGAAATAGGAAAGAGAAAATGCCAGCACTGCGATCAGCAAAACCTCAGCAATATATTGTCCTAAAATCGACAGCTTGCTTATCCCAACAGAAAGCAGCACGCCGGTTTCATGGATTCGGGTTCTGGCCCACATGGTAAGAATGAGTGAGAGGATGACGATACTTACAATCAACGCAACAATCAAAACGGTGGATACCAGTTCGGATAATTGTTCCAGAGAGAACGCGGCATTTTCATAATCCTCATTGTCGATCAGAAATGAAAAACCTTTCCAGTCAACGCCGGCGATTTCCTTTACTGTAGAAATGATTTTCTCCATGTTCTGCGGATCGTCTACCGATACCGTCAGCTCGTTAAATCCCTGAATTGCGGGGCCATTTTCATAGGCCACCAAAGTGGCGAGATCGGTGATAATGAGATTTTGTATTTTATCGTAGGTTGTCACCTGATCGTTGATACCCTCTATTTCCTTTGGGGAAAATAAACCTACAATTTCAATCTCCACACCTCTGTCCGTTTGGATTTTATCACCAATTTTCAGACCGTTTTTTTCTGCCAGGTCTTTGCTGATAAGCCCTTTATTTTCATCGTCCGGCAGGATGTGTCGGCCCTCTGTCAGCGTAAGCTGCCCGGAAGTAAACCGGGTAAGCTCCCCGCTTTTCCATGTACTTAAAATTTTTGAGGATTCACGAAATTCTTCTTCAATGGGGATATTGCCAGTAAACAGTTTCAAAGAGGGGAACGCCGCCAACCCCTCTACTGTGGCGCTGCACTCCTTGATTCCCTCAATTTCCCGGATTTGCCCTACCAGCTCCGGGCTGATCTGCTGGGTTGAATACATCAGCGTTCCGCCATCCACGCTTTCCACCTTCAAATAGGGGTTGTTTTCCGTGTAGTCAAATCCAATGAGAAAGCTCCCGCCGAGGCTCTGCCTCAAATCCTGCTGGGCAGATTTAGAAGCGTTTCCCAGCGCTAGAGCGGTCAGTACAAAGGTTGCCATCACCAGCAAAATGACAAAAAGAAGAATACTTTTGCCTCTTTTGCGGACGATGTACAGCCACGCTCGATTCATAAAGTTCATAGAATGGCCTCCATTTCATTAGGATAAGTGTTGCAACACTGATAGGATAGCACCCTAATATGGAACCAGTATGAAACAGAGCATAAAATGAAAAACCTCCCCACAAGGGAGAGGATTTTCAAGCTAGGAAAAGGGTAAAACACATTCCTGGCGGATTTTCTGTTGCCTCAAATTGATAGGACAGCCTAAGTGTCTTTGACAGCCTATCTACAATATACAGCCCCAGCCCATTCCCACCGTCTTTTCTGTCTCTAGCAAAGTCCGGGCGATAGAACGGCTCAAATACATGGGCCAGCTTTTCCGGCGGAATAGGCGTACACTCGTTTTCTATTTTTATCTGCTGGGCGGTCAGTACAACAGAGATTTTGTGTCCCGGCTTTGTGTAGGAAACCGCATTGGAGAGCAGGTTAGACAGGATTTTTTCAAGGCTTTTCTTTGACGCGTGGACAAGGCACTTTTCCTGTATGCTTAAAGAAAAGCCAATCTTTTTAGCCGTTGCAATCAATTGATATGGTTCGCAAAGCGCCGGTAGGTTTTCCGACAGGTCAAAGTTTTCCGCCTCCTTTTCCTCCTGCGTAAAATCCAGCCGGGAGGTATCCAGAATTTCTTTTATCATAAAGGAGAGTTGCCCGGTAATTTCCTTGCACTCCAACAGACAGCTATCCCGGTCTTTATATTTCCCAACGCCTAAGATCATGTTTTCCAAAATCGCGTTAAGGGCCGTCACCGGCGTTTTCAACTCATGGGAAGCGGCCCGCAGGAAATCAATTTTTGACTGTTCAGCTTCACGAACTTTCCGCTTTTCTTCTTCCAGATTTTCAATGGTCGAAAGCAGGCTGGCATACAGCATATTCACGCGGGCGGCCAGTTCCCCAATCTCGTCATTTGTGTTCACGATACATTGCGCTGTCTTATCCAGCTTTTCCATCTTTTCTGTTGTTTCAGCGATCTGTTTGATTGGCTTCGTCATTGCCCTGGAAAACAATAAAGAACACCCGGCGGAAATGATGGCACAAAAGAATAAGGACACCGGCAGAGCTTTTCCGATGGCGGATTTTATCAAGATACCAGTATTCACATCACTTTCTATAATGGTCCCCTCTACGAAATGGTTTGTGCTTACCGTCATTTGAGGCGCAAGCACATAGAGGAAGACATGGGCCATCACGGTTACAGACAGCATAACCAGAAAGGTGTATAAGAAAATTTTAGAAAAGAGTTTTAAGTTTCTCATAGTTGTTCCTCATACTTGTAGCCAACACCTTTTACAGTAACAATCCGGTCAAGGCCCAGCTTCTTCCGCAAATTCTTGATATATGTGTCAATGGTGCGGTCTATGATGGGGTAATCATATCCCCACAGCTCGTCCAATATCTGTGACCGCGTAAGCACCAATCCTTTATGCTCCACCAGTAATTTCAACAAGTCGATCTCTTTTGGTGTAAGATCTATCGGCCCATTTTGGCCCGAAGCGGTGTAGCCGCCAAAATCCACCGTAATATCACCAATCTGGATTTGGTTCAGCTCCGGGCTTTTCCCGCACCGTCGCAACAGGGCAGCCACCCGTTTCCCCAACAGGAGCATGGAAAAGGGCTTGGTGATGTAATCGTCTACTTCTTCATCAAAGCTGGCCGCCTGGGTAGGCTCGTCGTCAAGGGCGGTAAGCATTAGGACAGGTACACTGCTTTTTTGGCGTAGTTCTTTTAATACCTCTAAGCCGGTTCGTTTCGGCAACATAATATCCAAAATCACTAAATCAACAGATTTTTCCCTCGCAATTTGCAAGCCCTGTTCTCCATCAAAGGCAGACAGGGTGGTATGCCCTGCGGATTTCATATATTCACAGATTGCCTCATTGGTGGCGGTATCGTCCTCCACAATCAATAAATCGGCCATTTTGACACCTCCTTGCATACTCTATTATACCAAAGCAATGTGGAAACAGTATGAAATATTTTGGTTTCTGTTTACGCATTTAGGCGGATGAAAGGCCCGCCATTTCAAGGCTTTTTCCGCATAGTCGGTGGGTAGGCGGGACAGATTATCAAATCCCCACCAGAACCGACTTCTTATTGCGTAGGAAAATTCCCATAAGAAAGCGCTGGGCGCAGGGCCAGCAGGCCGCGTCCGGCGTTTTCTCATGGGCTGCTCAGAATAGCCCAGATCGGTCTGCTTTGCAATCGACGTTTCATGTACTTATCCACCCGCACGTGGGGCGAACCGTCCAGATTATAGAGCATCCGGGTACAAAGCTTATTTAGCCATCATAGTAGGATGCTCGTCAATTCCATAATACAAATTATAAAGTTTAAACAGTCCTAATATAGCAAAATTTACTGGAAAAACCTGCTGGCTGCCCCTCATGGGACAACCAGCAGGTTTCATCATGCAGGCAGGACCAATTCTGCCCGAGCACCGTGTTCGGTGTTGAATAACCGCAGGGAGCCGCCGTGGCGCTTTGCGGTCTGCCCAGCGAAAAATAATCCCATCCCCATGTGGCCCTCTTGGGACCGGCTGGTATCACTGGTGTAGAAGGCCTGCTCCCCACGGGTCAGGGCCTCTGCCGAAAATCCAGGGCCGGTATCTTCCACGGCGATGGTCAAACCGCTCTCTGCGGCGGAGATGGATAGCGTTACGGTTCCGCCAGCGGGTGTGTACCGCGCCGCGTTGTCCAGCAGATTGCTCACCGCCCGATCCAGATCCCCCCGGTAGACCGCCGATTCCAGACAGGGGACCTCCGAACAGCGGAACGTGACCTGTTTCGTCCCGCAAAGGCACTGTCCCATCTCCCGCCAGCCTTCGGCCAGCTCCGGGAGGGTGACGGTCTCCTTCTCCCGGCTGGGAACAGCATCAGGACCGGTCATAGCCCGTAGCTGGGCCACATAGTCCTGGACCCGAAGGGCGTTGCGGAGGATGGCGTCCACGCTCTCCCGCTGGTCCGGAGTGAGGGCATCCTCTCCCAGCAACTCCGCGTTCCCGCTGATGACGCTGAGGGGAGTCTTGAGATCGTGGGTCAGCGCAGCCAGCTCCAGCCGCCGCTGTTGCTCCATGCCCCACTGGCTCTCCAGGGACTGGGCCAGGCTCTGCCGCAGGACATCCATGGCCGCCAGCGTATCCCCGAACTCCCGCACCCTCGCCCGCCCGGTGATGGGCAGGTCCAACCGTCGCTGGGCAATGGCCTGCGTGGCGTCGGACAGCAGAGCGGCATCCCGCCGCAGAAGGCCGGCGAAGTGCCGGGTGGAGATAGCACCTGCCAACAGCCAGAACACCAGCAGCACGGCCATAGCGCAGGTCTGGAACTCCGGCAGACGGCGCTGGAGCACCTCAGCGCCGTAGGGCATGGAGTAGTCATATTGGATCACGCAGGTGGTCCCGTTCGGCAGTTGGGTCACTCGGTGGTACTGGGAATAGAGTATTCCCTGGGGATTGCGCTCCCCAGCCAGGGCGGCCCTGGCGTAATCAAGGTGCCGTTGGTCCATATTTCCCTGATCCTGTATCCGGCTATCGGCGTCGAAGACAGCCCAGCGGTAGTAGTAGGGAATTTCCGATGTTTCCAACTCACCGGAGGAGAGCGACTGGATCACCGTATCCACGCCGCCCGCAGCGGTGTTGGCCGGATATACGATGCCGAACCGGATCATTGTGGTCAGCCCGATCCACCACAGGACGGCCAAAAGCAGCATAGCCGCGCCGGTGGTGATCAGATACCGCCAGAACAGTGCCGTCAGGCCAGCGGGCCGTTTCACGCGTTTTTCCACTTGTAACCCACCCCCCAGACCGTCTCGATGGGATTTACTCCTGCCGTGCGCAGCTTGGCCCGGATATTCTTAATGTGCTCCGTGACCGCGGAGGCGTCCGCCTCGCCGTCGTAGCCGAAGGCCGCCTCATAGAGCTGCTCCTTGGAGAAGGTCTGACCCGGGTGCATAGCCAGATGCTCACAGATGGCGTATTCGCTCCGGGTCAGCCGGAGGGGCGCATCCTGCCAGTACACCGCCCGCTCCCCCAGGTCAAAGTCCAGTTCTCCCCGGCGCAAGCGGGTGTGGGGCGTACGCTGCTCCCGCCGCAGATGTGCGGCCACCCTGGCCCGCAGCTCTGCGATGCGGAAGGGCTTGGTGATGTAGTCGTCCCCGCCCAGCCCCAAACCGGTGAGCACGTCGGCCTCCTCGGTCTTGGCAGTGAGGAAGAGAATGGGGCAGTCTGCCAGAGATCGAATGCGGCGGCAGAGGGCAAAACCATCCTCCCCGGGCATCATCACATCCAGCAGGATGCAGTCTGCCCAGCGGCAGGCGGACTCGTCCACCTCCCTGCCGCTCAGATGGGTGGACACCTGGTGCCCGTCCCGCTCCAGAGCGGTCTTCAGCAGGGTGCAGAGGTCTTTGTCGTCATCCACCACCAGGATATGGGCCATAAGCCGCTCACCTCAATTCATCAGGAGATACACCCCCCAGGAGAGGGCGTAGAGCAGATAGATATGGGTGGGGTAAAAGGCATAGAACAGCAGCTTGTGCCCCCCGCCCCGCTGGCCATTATACCACAGCATCAGCGGCGCAGCCAAGATGCCGTAAATCTCATAGTACTGGGTAAAAATCTGCCACCATACGAAGTCCGGAGCTATGGCAGAGGCCATGAGGATCATATAGACCACGCCGTAGAGGATATAGTAGACGGAGAAGGCCGCCACCTGCACGCGCCGGCGCTTTCGGAACAAGTAGAGCACCAGTCCCATCACCAGTACAGGCCAGCTGCTGTCGCCAGTAGTCCCCCATGCAGGCAGCACCGAGTAGGCAGCAATCCCCAGCGGAGTAGCCAGAACGGGATATTTGATGGACAGCCAGGATACCAGTATGGGCCACACCAGCGGGAGGATCACCGCTACCAGACCGGGCAGGATCTTTTTCTGGCCCAGCCAGTCAATCCCCTGCCAGATGATCATCAGAATGACGAAGGTGGTCATCATGCCATTGGCGGGATAGAAGCCGTCTGGCCGCACCATGACGCCGGCGAAGGCCATGAAGAACAGCAGGAGGGACATGGCGGCAGAGAGGATATAAACCTTGGCAAAGTATTTCTTCCGGTTGCGGGTGTGGGTAAAGCCCTCCACCAGGCAGAAAAGGAACAGCGGTGCGCCCAGCCGTCCTACCATACTGAACCATTCCGGGATCATGCCGGTGAAGCCAAAGAAGTAGTGGATGTGATCCAGCACCATGGTGATCAGAGCGATCCATTTCAGCCCCGTCTCACTGATGCCGCCGGTCTTAGTCAATGTGCGTGTCGTTTCCATAGCAACAGTCTCCTTATCAGATTCTGCCGCTATGGTAACAGGCAATTCTAAGGAAAGTATCAAGAAGGAGAGGATTGGTTTCAAAGAATTACAAACACTGCTCAAGTTCACAATCATATAGATTGGTCACGCGTATCAATCCTTTGTTCTCCCGCCTGCGTGCTTCATCCAGAATCTCGCGGGAGTTGCTGGCCGTGTGCCAGACATAGGCAATCAGGTGGTCGCTGTGCTCCACCATATAACGGTTTGCCCGGACAATCGCCACTTTCTTGGGCACAGCTTCCATTCCTGGGGGGTAAAAAGTATTATCGAAGCCCTTCGGTGTGGAAATGGGCCGGTCGTAAGGATGGTACGGCAGGAGCATAGTCAAGATAATTTCCGGATGACGTTCCTTCGCATCCCGGACGGCGCGTGCTGCCAAACGGTCAAATGCTCCGTAATGTCCCACCACAAATTCAGTGACGCCATACTTCGTGATGTGGCGATCCACCGTCTGCGTGAGTATCGGCAATATCCTGTTCGGTGTATCTCTGTGACCAATAAAAAAACAGGTTTTTATGCCACCGCCTCCTTTGCTCATACCGTAGTAGAAACTTTCAAATCAATACAGCGAAATTACGCATTATCCATGAGTTTTATCAAGGTATAAATATTAGTCTGTATAGCTTCTTTATCTCACTGCTATTCACGGAAAATGATTTAGAGCCATAAAATCTTCAGCACCGTAGAAAGGTGGAATTTAGGAGTTTATTTTAGGCTTTTTTGCTGGATAAGATGAATTATTACTCTCCTTTTGGATACTGATTGATCATGCGAAAGGAAAGCCGGAGAAATTCGGATGTGCTGGGTGGGCTTTTGAGCGCATCCTCCCTAATGCAGGATCCAAAACGAGCGGGGTCTTCTGCAAAAGAACGAGAGAGCTCTCTCCGCACGCAGGCAAGCACATTTTTGCGCGGCTGATCAAAGTGAATCGCCGTCAGTTCCCATATGGATTCACGGAACGGTGTTCCCTGCAGCAGCTGAGCGAGGGCAAAGGTGAGATAGTGATACGCTTTGGCCGATGGTCTGATCCCAACATTCTGCAGATAGAGCTCTATCTGTTCGGCCTGATAATGAGCCAACTGATCCACGATGCGATACCCCTTTCCTGTTGTTTCGGTTGCGCTTTCAGTTTTCCCGCTTACAGAAGAGTAATACGGGGTGATTATACAATTAAAAGCGGCAAATAACAAGTAACAGCGTCCTAATAGCAAAATATAATCACGCTGTTGGCGAACATCGTTTTTGAATAATCGGGTATCATCAAGATAAAGAGGTGATACTTGGTGGACGAGAGCTATATCGCAAAGCGCATTACTCAGCTCCGAATGGCCCGGAATATTTCAGAATATCAGATGTCGCTGGAACTGGGACACAGCAAAAGCTACATCCAGAGCATCACCTCCGGGAAGTCCATGCCATCGACTCAGGAGCTATTTAATATTGCGGATTATTTTGATATGAACCTGTCCGAATTCTTTGATGAAGGGAATACTCTATCTCCAGCGGTTCAAAAGGCTATTGACGCCATCCGGAAACTGAGCGAACAGGATGCAACCTTGATATTGGCCATGGTCCAGCGCCTTTCCCTCCCGTTGCAGGACAGCGGCGAGGAGCAGTAACCATTTCTAAATAAAAGAGCCCGAGGGACACGCCATATAGCGTATTCCCTCGGGCTTTTCCGTTGGCCAGTTATACAGCCGGAGCCTTAGGCTGCTCTTGACTTAATTGGTGCGTGTTACATATCATGGGAGGCATCCCGTGATCGTCGCTTGTTCCCTTCTGATATTTCAAGCGGCCTTTTGATGGACGCGGAGCCCCGCCGCTCTGATCCGCAGCTCGTCCGACAGGTAACGAAGGGAGGTAAACTCCTCGTCCAAGTCGGTGAGCTCGCGCTTTAGAATATTCTCATAGTTTCGTTTCTTCTCCTCCAGGCCCTGGATGCGCATGATCCAGCGGTCCATGATCTTCGGGCTCTGGCTTCCGTTCTGGATCAGGTTGGTGACGCGCTCCTCATACTCGGTGATCTCCCTGCGGACAGACCGGTAGAAGGCAGCGGTCATCTTCTGGCGTTGTTTGGCGTCATCCACGACATAAATGCTGTTGACCTCCAGCGGGTCTCGGTCGGGCCGTCTGATCTGGTTATGCTCCTCCAGCATTTCCACAAAGTCCTCAAACACCTGCAATCTGGCGGCAAAGTCCCGGGGAACAAAAAAGAAATGTCCCCGGCCGATTTTGACCGCCTGCATGGAGTCCACATAGTTCTCCAGCAGGGTTTCGATCTGCCGTCGGCCGGCGCAGTTCTGGTAGAGCTCAAAGAGCCGCTGCGCCTCCATGCAGTAGGGGAGCGGATCGATGTAAGGATCGGAAACCAGGTTGTCATAGGAGAACAGCTTACTGGTCTTGTTGAAGGTGATGTTGGCCAGCTTACGGTATTCATTGGTATCCTCATGCACGGTTTCCTTGACCAGCTCGCGGGAGATTACAGAGGCGTTTCCTCCTTTGTTGTCCCGGCAATACACCTTGAAGATCTGCGGGCCGCTGTCCGTTTTTACCACCTGACGCTTGTAAATATCGCCGGTGGCGGAACGAAAGGCGTCCCCCATGGCGGTCCGATTGCTCCTGCTCTTCGGGAATCCCACAGCGTCGCACAGGCTTTCCAGCTCATCCCGGTCGATCAGAATGCTGGAAAGAGAGTAGTACAGCACCTTTCCCAAAACTTCCCCGCCATCCTGAGAAACGGCGGCAAAGTCTTCAAAGCGGATGGTTTTCTCATTGTTCAACATGGTTTTTTACCTCCGAAGTCAAATCTTTGATTTTCCTTTTGGTAACAGGCTACGCACTCAAAATGCGGCTTGCCTGTTCGTGTTATGTGTCCACATAGAGCTCCGGTATGTGAAAAACTCCGCCGGAATTCCACACCGGTCACACAGGTAGTGAGCGCGATTGTCTTCCAAGCGCTCAGTTTTCACCGGTGGGCCTTATGCAGCCGCGGGCATGACCCACGGCTTATTCTGGTAAATGGTTACCTCCCGGTATCCCATCTGCTGGTATGCCCAGAAACGGTGCAGACCATCTATAATCATACCGTTGACGCTGACAAGGGGCGGAAAGTCCACATTACCCGACCGCAGCAGACTAAGATAGGATCGCGCTTTCTTCATGTCCGTAGGCTTCCCGGCAGTCAGATGGTCCATCGGCACCGTCAGTTCCTCCCACTCGCAGGTGTGGATAAAGCCGCGGTCCTGCTCGGGGTATTCCTGCTTCCACAGGTTTTCCAGGCGCATGGTGATAAAGTTTGAAGTCATATCCAAAATATTCACACCTTTTGAGGCCGCTTCATTGCGGGCCTTGTAAAAGTCATCCACGCCCTTGAAGGTCATGTTCCAGTTCATCAGGTGTACCCGGAGGCCGGGTATGCCCTTTACCGTTTCCATGATCTTTCCCAGAGCGTTTCGCACCCGCCAGTTGACCAGCTTATCCATGTCCAGAGCGACCACGACCTCTTCCAGATCCTCCATGGATCGGAGCGCATCCTTGAGGCCAGCAATGGCCGTCACTCCCGCGAAACAGAGAAACAGCGCATCGTGATCGAGGAAGCTGGCCACATCGCCTTTGAGCCCTCCCTCTGTGAGATAGGCGGTCTTGGCATGGATGTTGCCAGTGACATGGATATAAGAGCGGCTGCGGGTCCCGTGAGCCTTGCCGCGGCTGGAGAGCCATCGGTATTTTCGGTCCGGTTTGGTCTCATCGTCCAACCGGATCTGGAGGCCCTGAATATGGCCGTCCTTATCACGGCACGGCACCAGAAGTCCCGGATGGCCGAGGATGTTCCAATATCCCTGGTCAACATAGAACCCCGGGACGCCCTCCAGATCATAAAAGTCAGAGAGGATACCTGCCAGAAACCGCCGGGCGGAGCTGGATATGGGTAGAGTGCGGTACATATTTTGCTCGATACGCTCCTCGCTCAGCCCCCGGGCCAAAAGGTCGGCCCTGTGTTTGGGAGAGAGTTCCAGATGCGTGAGCATATTATAGTAGACATCGTGCCGGACAGTTAGGGAACTGGGCTCCCGTTCTGCCGGTTTTTTTGACAGGGGCTGCTGGGGAAATCGGTAAAGGCAGCTGTCCTCCGATAACGCCCGAAACGCCTGCCGGTTTGAGATGCCCTCCATCTTGGCATAGAGGGACACGCTGTTTCCTTTTTCTCCGCAGAGCACACAGCGGAAAATATTTCTGGTGGTGTTGAGGAAGAGATGGTGCTTTCCTGGTCCGTTGTCGCCGCAGAATGGGCAGGAGGCCTCCACCTCCTCCCATTCCAGCGTGCGATCGTTCAAGACAAGTCCACATCTTCTCGCCACATGCAGAATCGGAAATTCCTGATAAGAATGGCCGGAGCGATACTTGTCCACGGGCACTCACCGTCTTACGCAGCTTGGGGGACACCTGTATTGTCGGCCACCTGGACCTGCAATGCGGCGCCCTTGATCACCTTGGCGATGAATACCTGCCCGGTGGGACGTACATTGTCGATGACTGGTACGGACTCCACATCGTCAATAAAGGTCGGGTATGTGACGCCCAGCAGGCGTTTGATCAGCTCCACAACCTCCAGTCCGGCCCGGATTCGCTCGGAGCGGGACAGGCAAATGTAGTCGCGGCCCTCATAGGTAAAGCGGAATACATCCTTGACTTCGCCGGTGGTTTTCACCACATCATAGAGGGAAATTGCCACCCGGTTCATCTTGAGTCTGGAGAAGTTAAGCTCCACCCGCTTTGAGATATAGAAGGCCAAAGCGGAGAGGAGTTCTTTTTTCTGCTGGATGGAGACACGCATACGCTCTATGTCCTGCTCCTGCTTCCCTGCGGCCTCTGGAGAGGACTGGACCATCTTCGACAGCACCTCAACTTTGGAGTTGAGTTCGACAAGCTCTGTACGACTCCTGCTCAGTTCTTCAGTTTCCTCCTGGCTGAGCATACCGCATTCCTGGTCCAGCTCAGCACTCTGGATCTCGCTGTGCAGGTGCTCAAGCTCCTGCTGCCGGTGACTCCGCTGCTGCTCAGCCTGCTCGACTGCTTGTGTGCGTTGGTCGCCGAGTTCCTTCAGCTTGGCTTGGCCGGCAGTAATATCGTCCTCCCGGTACTGCTCAAAAACGGCCCGTGCTTTGGCATCCAGTTCCTGGACCTCTTTGAATTGGGCCGTAAGCTGGCAGCCTTCGGCTTGAATACGGCGCAGAGAAGCAGCAAATTCTGTCTTCACCTGAGGAAGGGTCTGTTCCGTGATGGTCTGTCGGCACATGGGGCACTGCACCCCTGCCTTCAGGCCATCGTAGATATGCTTGATGCGCTTGAACTCCATGCTGAGCCTTTGGATGCGTTCCTGCGCCTGAGCCAACGCAGCGGCGTATTTGCTCTGGTAGGTATCTGCCTTGCGGCAGGCCAACTTCTCTGCTGCGGCCTGAATCTGAGCATCCAGGTTTTCCGTGTTGGCGATCTCCGGGGCCTCCCGCTGCAACTCTTCATATCGGGCGTACAGGTCAGCCAGCCGGTCATTCAAACTGTTCCCGTCAAACCCTGTGGTACGTTTGCACTCCAGCTCGTTGATCCGTTCCTGGAGCTGTGTGTGCCTTACCTGAACCTCCATGAGTTCCTGTGCCTGCTCCTTCTGCTGGGAGGCGTGCAGGTCGATCTGGCCCTGGATATAGACCATGTCCTTTTCCATATCAGCCACCTGTTCGCGCAGCTGTTTGGAGTATGCCTCCGCAGATAGAAATTCCTGTGCTTCCAGCAGCGCCCGTGTCTGGTCGCTGAGCTGGGCGAGGACTTCTGCTTTGGGGACCTCCGGCAGATACCGCTCCAAAAGGTTACGGCCCTTGCTGCCCAAAACATTGATAAAGTATTGTGGATTGAACATGGACAGGAAAATATCACGCTCCCCAAACATGGTGGTGAGTTCCCCCTGGCCGATGCGAATACCGTCCAGAGTAATGTCCATTTTGTCCTCTTTACGATGCCGGGCAAGCGTCCGGAGCCTTCCGGTCCCGTCCTCGAACTCCAGTTCTACCCGCAAATCACGGGTATTCTGGTGATAGAGATAGTCGATCTTCGCACCGGCGTAGAAGCCCACGCCGGTGATAGCAAAGGCGATGGCGTCGGCAATGCTGCTTTTCCCCACCCCCATATGGCCGGAGATCACATTCATATCGCCAAACTGAAAGGTCTTCTCATCCGCATATCCCTTAAATCCACTGATGGTGAGTCGGGTCACACGGAATTGCTTGATCGGTTGGATCATTTGACTGCCTCCTTATTATGCGGCCTGCTCTGAGCCCAGGTCGAGAATTTGATATGTCTCCAAAATGTAGAAGGTGACGCCGTTGCTGTGCTGGGTGGAAAAATTTGCGTTTGTCAGGATCAGCCCTGGCGCAAGCCGGCTGTCGGCCCCCCGGGTATACGCCTGAAGGACCTGCCCCGTACTGTCCCTGACCTGAACGCTGGTGCGGCTGTTGCCGCTCATCGTCGGCTTGAGAACGGCGCCGGTCACCAAATAGCATCCAGCCGGGATTCCGGTAGCGGCGGTCTGGCTTGGTGAAGGTTGTTCCTGCACTTGAGGGGCCTGCTGTGGTGGGCGCTTTGGCTGTGCCTGCGGCGGCTGCGGCAGCGGAGCTGCTCCCTGCCCACGAAGGGCGGGTGGGCTGTCCTGCCGGCGCGGGCCGCTACCAGGATTGGCAGGCCCATTCTGGGCAGGATGACCCTGTCTGGTCTGCCCACCAGGCTGCTCCTTTTTCTGCTGGAGCGACTGTACCCACTGATCGTGAACGGCGTCCAAGGTGGGACGTTCGTCACCACAAATCACATAGCCCTTTCCTCTTTGCTCAATGGAGACCCATTTCTGCGTCATACCGTAGAGGTACCGTCCAATGCCCCACTCAACTGCGGCCCGCTTCATACTGTCACTGAGGCCACCCTTGACCGACTCAATATCACTGTCATCGGCCCCATCCCATTTGGTGATCCACGCCTCCAGAGACGGAAAATAGATGGAGATGCCGCACAGCTGGGCGTTTTCACCTTTCCAAGGGACGAAATCGTTGTGCCAGCCGTCGATGCCCACTGTACTGTCCAGCCGGTTTTGGATCGCCCGGTTGGTTACATAGGGGACTGCCAGGCCGCTGGTCTTTGCCGAATTGGTGGCGGAGACCCGCCACTCGATGTCCGTGCTCTGAAAGGGAGCGGTAAGGGCCGCCCGAAGTTCTTCTGCTGATTTGTTCCACATGATAGTTGCTCCTTTAAGTTTTTTGAATGAACTCTCCGAGCGTCTCCTTTTTGAGGACGAGAATATCCGAATAGTAGTAGCTGGGATCTTTGTCTTTCAGGTGCTCCATGAGCTCCCGGTAATCCAGCCCCAACTTATTGTCGGACTTGCTGTAATAGTGCATATTATTCGGAATGCTCAGGAGAAACGCAGGAAGATGGTATGCCTTGTGCAGTTTCTTGTAAATTGGCAGTACATTGGCTCCCACACAGAGGTTTCCGTTTTCGCGGCTGACATTGGAAAACGGATAGTAGTACATGGGTGTCTCCGGGGTCGGAATCTCATCCGCTACTACTCCGATCCGGCATTTGGATACTTTTCCCTCTTGATTGAGCGAAAAGCCAAATACCAGCCGCGGGATCGGGAAGTGGGGGTAGGGCGTATCATAGACCGAAACATCGGCGTACAGCTTGGGATGCCAGAGAACGAAGCGTTTTTCCGTCTCGCTTTGGTAGAGCGAGATAGTATTCAGCGGCAGGAAACCGCTGTGGCAGCCCTCGTCCGTTTCCCGCAGACTGTCTTTGAAGCACCAAAGCAGGTCCGCTTCGGTAATGCTTTTCCGGGAGAAAACCCCTTGCGCGTCCTCTTCCACGGTGATTTTGCCCTCATTGGGCGAAATGCGGATCGTAATGTCGTTGCCGGCGTCCATTTATGCCGCCTCCTTTTGTTTCAACGCAGGCTGAGCGGGCAGGACAATTACTTTGCCCCCCAGCATCTCCAGTTCCTGTTCTAATTGCCGGATACCGCCCCGGCAGTCATCAAGGATGTCGCATAATGCCTCCGGGATCTCATCAAACGAGTAGAACTCCTCGAATATAAAGATCAGGAGCTTGGGACTTTTTCTTTCCTCTGAACCATCTATCCAGAGGTAATCATAGCTATAATTTCTCAGTCGCATGGCGGCGTGGACCGCATCCTCCATCCGTCGGGCATAAGGGTTTTCAATGCGGGTGATCCCCCTTCGGGCTTCATATTCCCGGCACAAAGCATAGAACCTGTCCAGCAGCGGATCGCGCAGAACATAGACCTCCCGATCCGGTTCATACTCATAACGGGAAACCTGCTTCCCTCTCTGCTCATAGCATCTGGTATCTTGAAATACGCTCTCGCAGGCAAACCGCTCTACCATGTACTGATTATCCCAGGTGATTTCCGTACAGTTTCCAAGCATATCCATGAGCTTGCTCAATTTCCCGTGGTTCTCCAGCACTTTTGCAATGTTTAAGATTCTCATGGCCGCATTCAAAGTATCTTCATCCATATCATTTCTCCTATAAAAATGCTCTGGTTTTTACGCAGGACGGCAGAACGTCAGAAATCCGCTCGTTGATACGGCGCATATTTCTGCAAAGGTCTTCCTTCCAGTAATAGTATCTGATGATCGCAAATGGGTCATCTTCGTCGAACTGATCAAAGTCGATTTGTTCCAGCCGGATGGGTTCTTCGCCCTCCAGCTGCGGAAGGACCGTATGCAGCAGGTAAGGATTCAGCACCTCGTCAAAGTGCGTCTCATGCTCCTCCGTCTGTCTGAGATGTTTCAGGAGTTCGCCAAGGTCTAAAACTTTCCTCATTGTGCCGCGTCCTCCATTGGCTGAAGCTCGGCCACACAGAGGGCATAGGCCCCTGGATTGGAGAGAATGTGCTGCTCCTGCTTTTCACTGACGTAGTTGGAGTGGAAACCTAAATAGTAAAGGCCCGCGGCGGCGGTAATGTCGTCGGAAAAGAAACGGCCAGCAACTTCCATCTGCTTATGCAGCTCGGGATCAGAAGAACGAAATGCCATGACGGTCACAGTCGTCTCTTCATCTGGATAGAACTGACCAACCTTTTTGCCCAGAGTGCGGATGGCCCGGGTCCGGCTCTCAATTTCCTGTTCTTGTGTTTCTCTGGCACGGAGATAGCAGAGCAGAAATTCTTTGGACTCAGCGCCGCCCAAAGCTACGCCAAAGGGCAGGTGCAGGGGCTCTCCATAAGGGACTGCTGCGGGGAAAAAGCGGGTACAGACTTTTCCCAAAAGGGGCTTCAGGTGTTCCGCCGCCTGTGACCAAACTGCCGCCCGCAGCGGGACGGCTGACGGGTTGATTTGCACGGCCTTCTGTGTCTCCGGGGCCAGAGGTACAACAACGGTAAAATACTTTTTTTCGTTCATTTCACTCTCTCCTTTAAGTGAGTGAGCGGAATCCGCTCGGTGTCAAAATGTTGAAGATCATCCGGTTGGAAATCGTCTCCCGTATCTCAGTGGAAATCAGGCCCCCATTGGGTCCCCTGTTTTCACCCGTGACGGTACGCTTTTCTTTGATGATCCGGCCCTTGATGATGTGTGGATAGTCGCACTCCATCAGCCCGTTGATCAGGCCGGAGCCGCCGATCAGGCCCACCTGTCCGATAGAAAGAGGCAGGGGCGGACGCTTGATCTCACTGTCCAGCTGACTTTTGGCAAACAACCGGTCAAAACCGTCAGATTTTTCGAGCTGGAGGGCCAGCTCATTTTCGTTGAACACAGCGCCCCGGAATACTTCCACCTTTTTGGCGACTTCCGGCAGCTCATAGCAGGCCCTGGGCAAAAGGTCGGCAGTGGGCAATGTCTCCGGGTGTTCTGCGGCAGAGCACAGTGTCTCCGCATCCTGCTCCGCTTCCATCCGTCTGCGGCGCACGCCTGTGACGACCACCTGCTTGAATTGCTTGAACTCCTTGTCCAGGAAGCGGTGAATACGCACCTGTTCAAAGTTGTCACAGATGATGCTGCACAGATCTGCTGTCAGGCGATAGTAGGGGACAATGTAGATCAGGAGCCCGCCCATCATAAGAAGGGGGATACTCTCAATCAGAAACCGCTTTTCATCTCTGCTCCGCCCCCCATGCTCGGATAAGACAGACAGATAGGGCGGGTTTAGAAAGACAACATGAAAAGCACCCGGACTGATATTGGAGCCAAAGAAGCTGCCGAAACCAACGCGGTACAACTGCTGTTGTGCCTGTTCCGCCCGATGGTCATCCAACTCAATGCCGTAGCAGTGGCTGTCTGTACCCAGGGCGAGCCGAAGCAGGGCATCCCCTGTTCCACAGCACGGGTCGATCAGATTGACCTTGCTCTCTGCGGGAAAGACGATGCTGTTGGCGATGTATCCCACATGCGTGAGGTCCGTGGGGTAATGTCCCAGACGGACATTGTTCATCAGGCGCCCGATGATCGAGGCGTCTGTGGTTTGGTGGTTTGGGAGGGCATTGGCAAAACGCTTCAATACTGCCGTCAGCTTGGAATAGTCTGCGGTCATCAGGGGAAAGGCCGCCAGTTGCTCCGCCAGATTTCGTGCGGCGGTAGCCAGTGGAGATTCCAATTCCATCAGGAAAGAACAGGTCCCACGGATCTGCTCGACCAAATAGGTGCGTTGCCGCTCCAGCAGGCGGTATAGTTCAAATGCATCCGCCTTTTTCTGGTCGCTCAGGAGCTTTGCAATCTGTTCCCGATAGCTTTGCAGTCCCTCCGAAATCAAAATGATGGTGTCGGAAAGATCACCAAGCTGTTCCAGAGCATAAAACCGCTGGGAGAGGGGCTCACTATGAGACTGCTCCCCATTTAGCTGCTCCATGTTTGATCACCTCCGTAATTTAGGCAGAGGGGGACTGTATCAGCACAGTCCCCCTCTGTTCAGTGCCTATGCGGCACGGTTTGTGGCAACAGGGTTTGTCGCTTTTGACGGCTTTTTCAGGCCATAGCGGCCTACGCAGCGCTTGAGATGGAAAACACCTGCTTGGTCTATATATCCTTGGGCCCACAGCTCCCGGACCCGGGTTGTTCCCATAGCAGTTACTTCCCTCTGCTGCCGGATGATGATCTCCTCCATAAGTCATGCAGCCCTCGGGAAAGTGTCTGTACTGTCTTCCTGTGGAACAGCGACCGGCTCCTCCTGCTTTGTGATACGCAGGGTGTAGCCATAGTCTTTCAGCAGACGATACATGGCCTTGAGGCGCTTGAACTCGAAATCCTCCTCCAATTCGGAGTCTGACGCCCGAGGCGCTGGCTGGGGCTGGAGATTAGAAGCCTGCTCCGTTTCCGGCTGCTCCTGTTCCTTGCCGGTGTCCTCCGCCGCTGGGGCCTCAACCTGAACATACGGGGCGTCTACCGGAATATGATGGATCATGGACAGCCACAGGCGGCGAAAAAAGCCTGCCGCCAGAGTGCTGACGATTCCACGTTTTTTCTCCGAAAGCGTGACAACATCATTCGCTTTGAGAGAGCCGATGTTGTGCTTTGCCATCGTTAGCTTGGGAACCTCCACATACTCTGCCTCCAGATAGCAGGAAACGACTGCGGAGCCGGACAGAACGATCTCGGCGGCACATACGCGCTCGGCGGTCAGGGTCTCTGCGGTCATTGTGGCACACTCAATGTCCATTGCCGCTACATGGCGGGCGGAAACAGTGCCGACATCCAAAATGCCCTTGCCGGTAATGGTCCGGGCATGGAGTGTATCATCCACGATCAGAGTACCATCGTTGACGATATTCTGGCAGTGCAGAGTCTCATAGTGCAGGGTTTTTCCCTTGGGAATATACAAGTTTTTCATGATAAGTCGCTCCTTCATTTTTTATGCGGCTTCTTTCAGCCGGACCGGCAAGACCATTGCCAGGTCATCTTTGTCGTCCGTCAGGATCATCGGGGCGTATGGATGCCCCATTTTCATGGTGATGGTGTGCGTCTTTTTCGCCTTGAACTGTTCCAGTCCCTCCAGCAGATATTTCGGATTGAAGCCCCGCGCCTCGACAGGAGGCAGCCCCACCTTGGAGAGATAGGTTCCTCCTGATGTTTCAAGAGAGAGCGTGCCCCCGTCGAACCGGATCGGTTTACGGTCTTTGGGGGTGGTAAAACCGTTGAGATACTTGACTTCATCCAAAAGTCGGTCCACATCAACAGGGTATTCCGTACCGAACGATGTAGGGATTACCTTTTCGACATCGAAACCGTCATATCCGGGCATCCTGGTGACCACACGCAGCGATTTGTTCTCAAACGCCGCCCATTCCGTTCCAACGGAGATGGTGCAGGTCTGATCCTTGAACATCTGAAGCTCCGCCATGACCTCAGGCGGGATGTAAAATGGTTTTTCCACATTGAGAGAAGGATCGGTGCTCATAGCCAGCCGGTAGCCGTCCACCGTGATGATCTTGTCTTTCAGAAACTCGACACAGCACTGATTGGGTCTGGCCGTATCCATGGAAATAGCATATTTCACCCTTTTGAACCGTTCCAGCAGTTTTTTCGCATCAACGGAATAATGGCGGTCCATAGGCTTCTCCATAAGCTCAGGAAAATCCGAGCTGCGCTCTGTACTGCGCGCAAGACTCCTCTTTCCGTCGCTGATGGAGATTTGCCCACTTGGATCGGGATTCGTTTTCGTAGGCTCAACGGTGTAGGTAAGCTCCAACTCTCCCGAAAAGTATTTGCAGGCGGTGAAGATTTTCTGTGTTCCGGCAAATACAAAGGAGAAGGAGTCCCCAGACGCCGGGATCGCAGCTATGCACCACTGATTCAAATTGGTGCAGGTCAGGACGCAGCGCCCGTTCTGAAGGCACACATTGGCTTCCGCCAAAATAGGAAGCGAGGACCGTTTGGCGGCAAAGCGTAACACATTGCCTAATGCTTCGTGAAACTGCGCGGCATCAACGCGGGCATGGAAGGTACTCATGCGGCTTTCCTCCTTGCTGACTGTTTTTGAACGGACCGGATGTTCACCAATTTGGTAGAAAAGGTGGTTTGCTGTACGGTATTGCGTCCCATGACCAGGATGTTATAGATCATGGTGACCACAGCAGTGGCGGCCATCAGGTTTGCCACGATGGTCTGCGGGGCAGAGACCGACGCCTCAGCGCAGGAGACCTCCGTGGGGAACAGATCTTCCGGGGTGTTTACCTCCGGGTAAAGCATTCCAACAGGCTTGTAGATGGTTTTTCCAGCTCTGCGGATGCCGCAGACGATTTGGCCGGTGTATTCTCCGTTCCCGGAGTCAATGTAGATCAAGTCCCTTGCTTTGAGGAATACCTCGTGGCAGAGCTTACGGGATCGGTTGTTATCTACCGCACCGATCAGAATGACCAGTTCCGAGTTGGTGACCCACCTGCCTGTATTTGGCTCATCCCCATGCACATAACTCCGAAATACTTCGGGCCTGAGCAGTTCTTCCAACTGTTGGGCGTCCTCAATAAAACGGGGGATGTACGAGGTTTCAAGGCCGAACACATCAGAATACCGCTCCGCGACCACTCTGGCCTTATTTTCGCCCAAATCAGCCTGTGTGAAATTCTGACGCACCAGATTTTTAGGCTCCACCTTATCACCGTCGCAGATGATAAATTTTACCGGCCGATCCAACGCATATAAAAGGCGGTAAAGGTGCGGTGCAATGTGGGCTCCGGTCCCGCCGGCGCCCAGCATAATGATTTTTACAGGCCGGGTTTTTGAGAAGTTCATGCGGCCACCCCAAAAACATCCTCTGAGTCCGTGTAGATCTGTGTCAGCCACTCCTGGGGGAAATGACCTGCCGGGGGCATTTCCAGGACCTGCTCGGGGGCGATCTCCAGAAAGCGGCCTCCGTTGCTAATGCGCACCGTGATCTCCGGGAAGTAGCGGTCCAGCCGGCCAACTACCATATAGACCCGTGTTGCTCTTTCATCGTGGTCATCCGTCTTGGAGAATACCGCGGGCATCCGGTTGTGGGAGTGCAGGTCTGCATAGCGAATATAACGGTCGCTGGTCATCAGCTCCTCATCGTCCAGCAGAGCATCAACGGAAACCCTGCTTACGATCTGTTTGGGAACATGAATGAAGTACCGCTGCTCCTGCTTATCCCAGTAGATATGTACCAGCGCTTCGGTCGGCCGTTTCCCTTTCCCCTTTCGCATCATTGTACGGAACAGGCCCAGAGCCTGTTCCATCAATGCATACGGGATACGGGGCAGGGACGAGTGGAAGCCGGACCGAATATCGTCCAGTATAGTGATGTTTTCAGCAGGTGTGACGAACTCTCCCGCGCCTGTGATACGGCGCTCATAGACCTTCCCATCCCGTCCGGGGATAAAAGTGATGGTCTTGGGCGATTGTTTGGCCTCCGACAAAGATAAAAAAGCACCCTTATATGCGCTGGCGTCTCCCTTTTTCTGCATACTGACTGTGGGCTTTACCAGGCATTTTGGATGCTTGTCGGTGGCTTTTTTCAAAGCGTTGATAAATTCCTTTGAGGTTTCGATCTCGCGCTTGAGCTGGCCGATTTTAGTTTTTCTGGGGAGGGTAACGGCCTTGGTGACCTTACCATAAACAACGCTCCAGCTCAGGCTCTGCACTTCGTCAAACTCCGGGAAGTCCTCCAGCTTGGAAAGACGGAGTTCATCGAATGTCTGCTCGGTATCTTCGATGGGTTCTTCCGTTCCATTGTAGGAAAACACGGGAAGCTGGGCAAAGATGGGCTCAGCTGCTTTTTGGGCGTTCTTTTCCTCTTGGCGCTCCATAGCGGCAAGCAGGGGATTCTCCTCCGTTTCCTCTGGTTTATCAGAGACGGAGCCTTCCTCGATTTTGGGCACGGAAGGTGATTTTGGCTGTGGATCTTGGCGGGCCGGAGATTCGGTGATCTCATGCGGCTGATTCTGTTCCACAGTCTTGGGCGGCTGTGCAGCCTCGGCTCTTTCTACCGGAGCCGGAGCATCAGCTGGTACAGTTCCAGCAGCTTCAGCCTGTGGCGGTTCTGTCATCTTGCTTCCTGCGAGCAGATCCGCAAAAGGATTTGATGGATCTTCACCGGACAATTCCGTGAAACCACTCAGGTCAAATAGGTTGTCGCCGCTCTCATCGGTTGTCCCTCCAGGGAAAGTGAACAGGTTTTCATTCATGGTCGTATGCTCCTTTCTGTTTTTAGGGCACAAAAAAGCCGCAGCCACCCCAAAACTGGGATAACTGCGGTTTTTGTGCGTGGTCGGTTCGGTATTTAGGTTCTGGCAAGTCTCCGCTTGGGGCGCATAGGCCCCTCCCGGGTAAAAATCTGACCTACAAAATCTGACCTAAATACAGGTTGAGCATACCATCTTTTTCATTCCCTGAACAGTTGCGCTTTTTGCTACTCTGCTAAATCCGTATTGATAGGCTCCCCTTATGATAATACGGACGCACTGGTCCTTGGAGGTATACATCAGGCCAAGATACTCTCATTCTAACAGCTTAGACAACAATGCGGAAAAAGACACGGCTGGCTGCTGTGCCTTCAACCGTAAATATATTGTAATAGGTGGTATTTATTTTTCTGGCTTCAAGGATGGACGGCCACGGTTGTATTTTATATCCATCTGCGGTACAATCATCTGCGGTGGAGGGCCAAGAAGCCGTCCCCCTATCGCATTGATTTTCACGCAGAAAGGCAGATCGACCATGATACAAAAGGAATTGAATGAGCTGCGGCGCCGCTGGCGGCCGGAGAAAAACGCTGTCAGCCGGATCTATGGCTGTTTTGTCAATAGCAGCAAAGAGATCGTTTCCGATCTGGACGAATCCCTGGGTATGATGCCCCAGGAGGAGGCCGAGAAGTATCTGAGCCTTTTGAAGAAAGGACTGTCCGGCTCTCTGGGGAAAAACCTCATCGACATCGTATTCTCCACGCAGCAGGTGGCGGACAGTGAGGAACACCGCCTGCTCACTGCACTGCAGGACTCTCAGTTGAAGGACAATGAGGCCCGTCAGACCTTTTACCGCAAGGTGATCGATAGTCTGGACATGGGTGACAGCAGTTACCTGCTGCTCCTGGCCTGTGACAGCTATGATGTCCCCCATCGAGGCAAGGATGATTCCCTGCAAGCGGATGCCTCGGATGAGGTGTTCACCTACATCGTCTGTGTGGTGTGCCCCATCAAAGAAGGAAAGGTTGAGTTGGGCTATTTCCCCGGTGACAATGAATTCCACTGTGCCGCCGGACAAACCGTTGCTCCTCCGGAACTGGGCTTTCTGTTCCCGGCCTTTGATGACCGGGCAGCAAATATCTACAACGCTCTCTTTTACACCAGAAAGCCCAGTGAGATCCATCAGGAGTTTATCGATGCGGTCTTCCATGTGGAACCGCCGATGTCCGCCGCAGAACAGCGTGAGGCCTTTGAATCGATCCTGGAGGATGCGCTGGGGGCAGACTGCGGTCTTGAGGTCGCCCAAGCGATTCACGATCAACTCTCCAGCCAGATCCGGGAGCATAAGGAGTCCAAGAGCACCGAGCCCCTGATCATGACCGTAGGTGAGATTGGGAAAGTCCTGATGGAGTGCGGCGTGACGGAAGAACACGCTGCAGCATTTCAGGCGCAGTGCGGGGAGCGGTTCGGTGCTGGTGCCGTTCTTGATCCTGCCAACTTGATCGACCCAGGCAAGTATGAGGTCAAGACCGCCCAGGCCACGATCCAGATCGACCCGGAATTCAGCTATGCAGTTACCACCAGGGTGATCGATGGCCGCGCCTATCTTCTGCTTCCTGCAGATGATGTTCAGGTCAACGGGCTTCTCATCCAAGTTGCAAACGGGCAGGAGGCGGATACGATATGAGTAAACGGCTTGTAGCTTACTTTTCATGTACTGGGACGACTGCCAAAGTTGCCGAAACTCTGGCGGAGTCTATCGGCGCTGATATCTTCGAGATCGAACCGGCCGTCCCTTACACGGCTGCGGATCTTGACTGGCGGGATAACACTTCCCGAAGCAGCGTTGAAATGAATGATCCCCATTCTCGCCCAGCAGTCGTATCGAAGCGGGACAACATGGCTGACTATGAGACGATCCTGGTGGGCTTCCCGATCTGGTGGTATGTGGCGCCAACCATCATCAACACATTTCTGGAGTCCTATGACCTTCAAGGAAAAACCATCATTCCCTTTGCGACATCTGGTGGGAGCGGTATGGAGCAGGTCAACAGCCATCTTGCTCCAAGCTGTGTCGGCGCAAAGCTGCTTTTCGGGAAAGTATTTCCTGCCTCTGTGAGCAAAGATGAGACTAACACTTGGTTCAGCAAATTACAGGCTCGATTGGAATAACATATAAAATGGGCTCCCTCCCGGAACTAATTCCAGGGGGGAGTCCATTTTCTGTGCGAATATGGAATATGGGAGCCGCAAAGCACAGTTTAACCAGATAATTTCCGTTGCAAATCATCTATGTACTGTCTCTGCTGCCGCTTCAGATAGCCAGGGACGAAGGGACACATCCACCAATGCTTGGCTTCGACGGTCTCAATGCAATGGAGCTGGGTGCCACCCTCCGTCGTCTCAAAGATTCCTTCCCAGGAGCCGGACATGTTGCCGTTCTCCATGGTAAAGGCCCAGCGCCGGAGGGGCTCGTAGGCCGTGACGGTGAAGTTTGTTGCGTAGCCGCTTTTGGTGTGCTCCACGAAATGAGTTTCATCCAAAACTTCCACTCTGGACAAATCGCTCCGCCAGGCAGTATGGGTAAGGTCTGTCACGGTCTGCCACAGCTGCTCCACCGGGCAGGGGAAAGACACCGTCACATTGGAGGTTGCCATAGAATCACCCTTTCTTTGTCTTCTTGTTCAGTTTCAGGCTGATACCCCGGCTGTCCGCCGCCTCCTGAAGCAGTCCCACGGCAGCTAGGGTTCGCTCCTTGATCGGTTGGTCTCTCAATTCTGTCCGGCTGTTCAGCATGACCATCACTGACTGCAAATCTTCCAAGGGCAGGAGATACACCGCCGTGTTGAAAAGCGTCTTGCGGCGGCCATCGTTATAATGGGCCAGAAGTTCGTTCAGGATGGCCCGCTTTTCCTCCAATCGGGCAAAGTAAGCGTCCAGCCCCATCTCCCTGGCCTGAACAATATCCTGCTGCCGGTTCCGGTGGGGGACAAAAGAATCCCCGCCATCGAAGCCCTCGTAGCGGGAACAGGGATACTCCGGACACTCCCAGCAAAACAAAACGCCGCCGTGCTCTAGGGAGCACTTGGCGATGGCACAACTCTGATTGCCCGCCCCGCCTCCGCAGCCGGGACAGTAGCCGCCCAGGCGCATGGGACACAGGGTGCAGTTGAGTCCGCAGAGGGAGAAGCGGATTTCTTCTCTGGTGAAGCCTTTCATGGCATCCTCCTTACCGGTTGCCGGATGACGGTTTTCAGCTTTTCCGGCTGGCACCGCCGCACATCGCTCAAATAGATCTCATGGTGGAAACGCCCTTCTCTGAAATCCGCCTCATAGCCCTGTTCCGTGGTGTACTCCTCCATGGCCGCCACGGTGGCGGGCTCGTCGTCATAGGGGCCGATGTGCATACACTGGACGCACAGGCCCTCCTCCCAGGAGAAAAATTCCATTTTGGAAAAGTCCCTCTGCTTCTTTTCCGTCGCCTCCCGAACGGCCCAGTCAAAGGCATCCTCAGTCACAAACTCCGGCAGACGGATGAGGGAGATCCACTGGAAATCCGCCTTGCGGGCGTAGTCCACGCCGTGGACACCCCCCTGCCACCACAGGCCTTCCAGGGGCGGCACCACATAGTCGAAATACCCCTCCAGACGGTGCTGTCCCATCTTGCTCATTTTGATGGTGTAGGCCACCGCGTAAAGCAGTTCCAGAGCCTGCTTGTAAGCGCCGCCCTCCTCGTTGGGGTCGCCTTGGCCACGCACGGCCAGGAAATTCATGGCGGGTACAGTGACGATGCCCGGTCTCCTGGAAGGTAGATAGAATTCCTTGTATTCTTTTTTGTAGTCAAAGGCCATATCATTTCCTCCTCTTTTTCGGCCGGGTCTGAAGATTCAGACAGGTGATACGGGCCAGCTCCGTCATCTGCTCCCAGTCCTCCACATCCTCTACCAGAAAGGAGTCCTTCGCCCCCTCATAGGGTGGGGCCTTGGGCAGATGAGGAAAGGCCGCCTCGCCCGCCGGGGTGACCTTGATAAACAGTTGGTCGTCGCAGATAACGGCAAAGAACACATCGTTACAGTAAAGACCGTACTCGCCGAACATCTTCCTGCTTCGGATGCTCCCGGCCTCCCGCAGCTGCTCGGCCACATAGTCCACAAAATCCTGATGAGATGCCATGTCAATCCCTCCTGTAACGCTCGGCAAGTGTTATGACTAGGGTCCTCAGCTGCTCCCGCAGTTCCTCCGGCTCCAGCAAATCGGCCTTGTCCCCGAAGGTCAGCACCCAGCTGAGCACGCTGTCGGCGTCGGGAAAGCCGCCGGTAAAGCGCAGCCGCCCGTCCGGGTCCACGGTGAAGCGATCCACGCCGTACTCCTCCACCAGTCGCCAGCGGCAGGACGGATCGAAGAGAACGGTCACCTGATACTTGGCCGGAAAGATGCGTTCCGGTTCCAGATCAGGCAGGGGTGCGGACCGGGGTTCAAAGTGCTCTCCAGCGGTGAGGTCCGTCATACGGTTCAATTTGAACATTCGGAAATCCTCACGCATCCTGCACCAACCCCACACATACCAGGCGGACCAGTGGAACACCAGAAAGTGGGGCTCCACGGTGCGCACTGACTCCCCCTTGGGAGAGAAGTAAGTAAAACAAATGGTGTGGCGCTGCTCGATGGCACTCTGGATCAGCTCGATTTTCGGCGGCAGGCTGGTCTTGTACCAGGAGGAGAGGTCGATGAGCATATGGGCGCCGCCGGGCACCAGCCCGCCTGTCCCGGCGGACATCTTTTCCATCAGCTGGGCGTAGCGCCGGGTGCCGCTGACGCTGTCCAGGCTCCTGAGACCCGTCAGAATGGCCTGCATCTCCGGGGCGGTGAGCACCGTCCGGTCCACCCGGTAGCCCTCCATGATGGAGATACCGCCCCCTGCGCCCTGAGCGGTGGCGATGGGGATGCCTGCCCGGCATAGGGAGTCGATGTCCCGCTGGATGGTCCGGCGGGACACCTCGAACTGCTCGGCCAGTTCCGGTGCAGTGACCTTCTCCCGCTGGAGCAGGATGGACAAAATGCCAATAAGTCGCTCCATCTTCATGGGAACCATCGCCTTTCCTGATTCTGTCTGCATTATAACACAGAAACAAGACAACTGTTTGTCATGTTTTTAAGAAAAATTCTTCCTGCCACTGCTTTTGTCAAATCTCCATGATAAATTCATAATTCCATGCTACACTTGGTGTAGGTGATGATAGATGAAACACATTTTGATCGTCGAAGACGAACTGGATATACAAGAACTACTGCGAACCTATCTGGAGGATGCGGGCTATAAAACTGCCGTGGCTGGAGACGGGGTGGCAGCCCTTTCCCTGTTTCATGCCCGGCCCTTTGACCTGATCCTGTTGGATCTGATGCTACCCAAAATCGACGGCTTCGGCGTCTGTGAGCTGATCCGCCGGCAGTCTCAGGTCCCAATCATCATGCTGACTGCTCTGGACGGCGAGGACCAACAGCTCAAGGGCTTCGGCATGGACATTGACGACTATGTGACCAAGCCGTTCTCCATGCCGGTTCTGCTGGAAAAGATCCGCGTCATACTTCGCCGCAGAGGAAGCGCAGATGAGGAAAGCCGTCTCCGATACCGGGACCTGTCTCTCGACTTGGACACCCGGGAGGCGATGCTGGAGGACTGTCCTCTGGATCTGACTGCCCGGGAGTTTGAACTGCTCCACACATTTCTGGCCGCGCCGGGGCGGGTGTTCACCCGGGAGATGCTGCTGGCCAAGCTGTGGGGCTATGATTTTTACGGGGACGAGCGGGTGGTGGACAGCCACATCAAAAACCTCCGGCATAAGCTGGGGTGGGACTATATCGAAACGGTCAGGGGGGTGGGCTATCGTGCCGCGAAAGAAGATCTCTGAAAGCCTGAGTGTTCGGGTGTTCCTGATCACCGCCAGTCTCCTGCTCTTTGCCGGGGCCATCACGTTTGGCTTCATTGCATGGGCCGCCCCCAGCACCTACACCGCCGTGATGAACGACGATCTCACCGCGCAGGTGGATCTGCTGGTCGAACAGTTGGCAGACACTGCACCGGAGAACTGCGGGAAGCTGCTGGACGAGTTTACCCTCTCCTCCGGCGCCACCGCCACACTGACGGGACCGGACGGACAATGGGTGGACACCGGGGCGCAGATCGAGGTACAGGCTGTGTATGAGAGCGGGGATATGATCGTTACGACCGCGGAGGGAGATACTGCTGTTAGCTTTGAAGCAACCGATCCGGGCTCGGAAAATACCGTGGCCATCACCATGTCGGAGCAGTCTACCATCGCCGCTGAGGTGCGCTTTGCCGGGCGGGAGGGGCGCTATACGCTCTATGTCACCCCGCGGCTCAAGGCGGAGAATGTGGCGGTGCGGGCGCTGGTGCAGATGGCCCCATGGCTTCTGCTGGTGCTGCTGACCTTTTCTCTGCTGTGCGCCTTTTTTTACTCCAGGTACATCACCCGGCCCATTGTGCGGATGAGCGATATTGCCGGAAAAATGGCCGAGCTGGACTTTCACTGGGAATGCGGCGAAACGCGCCGGGACGAGATCGGGCAGTTAGGCCGCAGTCTGGATGCAATGGCAGGAAAACTCTCCACTGCCCTGACAGAGCTGGAGAGCGCCAATCAGGCACTCCGGGGCGAGGTGGAGCGGGAGCGGGAATTGGACCGGCGGAGAGTGGCCTTTTTCAATGCCGCCTCCCACGAATTAAAAACCCCGGTCACCATCCTGAAGGGACAGCTGACCGGAATGCTGGAGGGCATTGGCGTCTATCAAAACCGGGACAAGTATCTGCTGCGCTCCCTTCAGGTGACAGGGCGCATGGAGAATCTGGTTCAGGAGATGCTGGCCATCTCCCGGATGGAGGCCGGAGCCAAAGCAATGAAGCAGGAAACGGTAGAACTCTCCGCTTTGATCGAGGAGCAGTTGAAGCTGGATGCTGGCCTTTTGGAGCAGCGGGGGCAGCATCTAGTCAGGGAATTGACGCCGGGGATCACCACGATGGGGGATGCAGCCCTGCTGGGGAAGGTACTGGGGAATCTGATCTCCAACGCCTCCCTCTATTCTCCGGATGGAGCCGAGATCCGCGTCTGGTGCGGATGGCAGGACGGGCATCCGGCTGTGACTGTGGAGAACACGGGGGCGCATATCGGGGAGGACGCCCTGCCCCATCTGTATGAGGCGTTCTACCGGGAGGAGGGCTCCCGGAACCGCGCCTCCGGCGGCAGCGGCCTTGGCCTCTATCTGGTAAAGATGATATTAGACCGCCATGGGGCCGTGTGTACCATTGAAAATACGGCGGACGGGGTGCGGGTTTCGGCGCGTTTTGTCCCCAGTGCCACTTCTGGACTTCCCGCCGGGGATATGATAGGATAACCGGGAACAATCCAATTTAAGGGAGACGGCTATGGAAAAGACGATTTTAGTTCACGGCTCCGGCCACAAGGCGGACAGCTGGAAGGAAACCATCTCTTATCTGGACCATCAGGAGGACGTTCTGTGCCCGGAACTGTCTGCCATTCTGGACGGCCATGAGGCCAGTTACCCCAACCTTCTCTCCGCCTTTGAAACATACTGCGCCCAGGTCAGTGGGCCGGTCCACCTGTGCGGCATCTCCCTGGGTGGCATCCTGGCGCTGGACTATGCGCTGAAGCATCCGGAGAATGTCAAAACTCTGGTGCTCATCGGTACGCCCCACAAGGTCCCCAAGGGGGCCTTTGCCCTCCAGAATGCGGTGTTCCGACTTCTGCCCAAATCCATGTTCGCGTCTATGGCATTTGATAAGAGGGATACCTTCGCCCTGGGAAACTCCCTGAAAAATCTGGATTTTAGCGACCGGGTGGGTGAGATCCGGTGCCCCACTCTTATCCTGTGCGGAGAGAAGGACAGCGCGAACCTGAAATCAGCTCATTTCCTGGCCCAGCACATCCAGCGGGCGGAGCTACAGGTGCTGGACCACACCGGCCATGTGGTAAATGAGGAAAACCCCAGGGTTCTGGCAGAACGGCTGAATGCGTTTTACAGGCGACATCTCTGACGGTAAAATGAGATCAAAAAAGGCAAGATGGATTTGAAAAGGGCTGTTTTTCATATCCATGGCAAGGGCGGCAGCACCGCGGAGGCAGAGCGTTTCTGGAGTATTTACTCAGGTATTCCTGTGCTGGGGGTAGACTGTTAGGGCGAGTTTCCCTAGGAAGTGGCACCCCAGATTGCGACCGCCTACGATGAGGCCCGACAGCAATATAGCCTCATCGTTATTCTGGCCAACAGTATAGGAGCCTATTTCACCATGCTGGATCTTGAGAGCAGTCACCGGACAAGGCGCTGTTTGTGTTGCCGGTACTGGACATGGAGTGGCTGATTATGGATATGATGGGCTGGGTTGGCGTATCGAAGTGGACACTGCGGGAAAAGGTCAAGATTCCCATGGACTTCGAAGAGAATCTGTCTTGGGAACACCCTATCGCATGGAATATCCCCACAGAGGTTCTTCACGCAGGAGGCGACCATCTGGTGTCCAGCCAAACTGTGGAGCGGTTTGGCTGGACACGGTGCCTCACTCACTGTCATGAAGGGCGGCGAGTACTGGCTCCACACAGAGGAGCAGTTGGCTTTTCTGGATGACTGGGTAAAAAAGGACTTCCTATCCATTGCATAAGTACATATAGAACTTGTTCCCGTGTAGGAGGCGGGCCATTGGCCTGCCTCCTTTCATCATGCCTCTCTTGCAAATCATATTCGGTTAATATAATTTACCGCTTGCTGGTTCGAGCTCTCTTCCTTTTTCTCTTGCAATATGCTAAAATGCAAACAAATTTCTTTGGAAAGGGATTCGCAATGAGCGCAGATATTTTAATTGTAGATGACGAGACTGCGATCGCAGATTTGGTGGAGGTCTATCTGAAAAACGAGGGCTTCACCATCCATAAATTCTATAATGCCTCCGATGCTCTGGCTTGTGTGCGGACGACCCCCCTGGATCTGGCGGTGCTGGACGTGATGCTGCCGGATATGGACGGCTTCACCCTCTGCCAGCGCATCCGGGAGGACCACTTGTTCCCCATCATCATGCTCACCGCAAAGGTGGAGGATATGGACAAGATCATGGGGCTGACTCTGGGGGCGGACGATTACATCACCAAGCCCTTCAATCCTTTGGAGCTGGTGGCCCGGGTCAAGACCCAGCTCCGGCGTTACACCCGGTATAATCCCGGCGAAGGGACTGCCCGGGAGATCACGGAATATGACTTTCGGGGGCTCCAAATCTCCAAGGCCACCCACAAGTGCGTCCTGTTCGGCGAGGAGCTGGCCCTGACGCCCTTGGAATTCTCCATCCTGTGGTATCTCTGTGAGCACCGGGGAAATGTGGTGTCCAGCGAGGAACTATTTGAGCATGTCTGGGGCGAAGCGTTTATCGACAGCAACAACACTGTCATGAGCCACATCGCCCGCCTGCGGGAGAAGATGCACGAGCCCAGCCGAAAGCCCAAATTCATCAAGACCGTGTGGGGGGTGGGGTACACCATTGAGTAAGAAAGGAAATACCCGTAGCCGCCGGAGATCCCTACGTATCTGGGGCGGTTACCTGCTGGTCCTCGTGGCCTGGGTGGTCGCGGTGATGGTGATGGCCTTTCTGGGTGTCATCATCTGCGCCAGCATCGACTGGCAGCCCTCACCGCTCTATGACCTCTTGAATTGGATTCGGGACTATATCGTTCTGGTCTGTATTGTCACGGTGCTGGCGGGATGGGTAGTCATCAGCTTCTATTTCATCTCCAAACCAATCAAACAGTTGGATGTGGTGGCCGGCGCAGCGGAGCAGCTGTCCCGCCCCAGCGAGGAGCCCATCCAGCTGCCAGATTCCTTGGAGGACATCTCCATCCAGCTGAATCTGGCCCGGGAACAGGCTCTCCGGGACGCCCGGGCAGCCCGGGAGGCAGAGCAGCGGAAAAACGATCTGATCGTCTATCTGGCCCACGACCTGAAAACGCCCCTGACCAGCGTCATCGGCTATTTGACCCTCCTGCGGGACGAGCCGCAGATCTCCCCGGAGATCCGGGCCCGGTACACCGGCATCGCTCTGGAGAAGGCGGAGCGCCTGGAAGACCTGATTAACGAGTTCTTCGATATCACCCGCTTCAACCTCTCCCACCTGGAGCTGGAGCGGCAGAACGTGGACCTGACGCGGATGCTGGAGCAGGTGGCCAGCGAATTCCGCCCTATTTTTGCAGAATCGGGGCTGACATGCAGCCTGGACCTGCCGCCCAAGCTGCCCTATTCCTGCGACCCGGACAAGCTGGCAAGGGTCTTTGATAACCTCCTGCGCAACGCGTCTTATTATAGCCTGCCGGACAGCACGGTGGAAATTGCCGGACGGATGGAGGCCGGGAAGATCCTACTCACCTTCTCCAATGCGGGAAAGAACATCCCCCAGGAGAAGCTGGACCGGATCTTTGACCAGTTCTTCCGTCTGGACAGCTCCCGCGCCACCCGGACAGGCGGTGCGGGCCTTGGCTTGGCCATCGCCAAGGAGATCGTGGAGCTCCACGGCGGGACCATCCGGGCGGACAGCGCCGGGGATCGGATCACCTTCACCATCGGTCTCCCGTCGGACCATTCAGAAGCGCCGTAAGAAAATCACAAGAATTTCGCAGAAAACTTGCAAGGCATCCGTTGGGATATGGACAAGTATGAAACGCTTGGTTCTGGTACCATTTCCGTATCAGAATCAAGCGTTTTATTTTGATCAGGAGGTCTTATCCCATGAAAACCATTCTCGTTCTCTTCGGCGGATGCTCCTCGGAGCATGAAGTTTCTCTCCATTCCGCCTATGCGGTGCTGTCCCACATGGACCCCGCCCGCTATACCCCTCTGGCTGTGGGCATCACCCGGGAGGGGCGGTGGCTCTGCTATACTGGCGACCTCTCCCGGCTGGAAGATAATACCTGGCAGCAGGCGGCAGACTGTATCCCCTGCACCCCTCTGGTGGACCGGGACACCCATGCTCTGCTGCTGGACGGCTCCGGCCGCCGTCTCTCCTTTGACGCGGTATTCCCGGTCCTCCACGGCAGAAACGGCGAGGACGGCACGGTACAGGGGCTCTTTGAACTGGCCGGGGTCCCGGTCATCGGCTGCGGAACCTTGTCCAGCGCCTTGTGCATGGACAAGGACCGGGCCCACCGGCTGGCGGCCCTGGCCGGCGTCCGGGTCCCCCGGAGCCGCGTCTTTCATCCCAACGATGATTTCAGTCAGATTGCCCAGGCAGCAGACGAACTAAGATACCCGGTGTTCGTCAAGCCGGTCCGGGCCGGTTCCTCCTTCGGTATCACCAAGGTCACCGGGCCGGAGGCGCTGCCCGCCGCCGTGGAGGAAGCCTTCCGCCACGACAGCGCCGTGATTCTGGAGGAGACCATCCCCGGCTTTGAGGTGGGCTGCGCGGTCATGGGCAATGAGGAACTGACTGTGGGACTGGTGGACGAGATCCAGCTGTCGGAGGGCTTTTTCAACTATGAGGAGAAGTACACCTTAAAGACCTCCGCCATCCACTGTCCTGCCCGCATCCCGCCGGAGAAGGCGGCGGAGGTCCAGGAAGCGGCCAAGGCCATCTACCGGGCTCTGGACTGCCGGGTATTCGCCCGGGTGGACCTGTTCCTCACCCCGGCGGGGGAGATCGTCTTCAATGAGGTCAACACCATCCCCGGCTTCACCGCCCACAGCCGCTATCCCAATATGATGCAGGGCATCGGCATTTCCTTTGGGGAGCTGGTGACCCGGCTGATCGAACTGGGGGTGGCGGGATGAGGACCGTGTCGATTCCCCGGGAGCAGGTCTTTCAAGGGCCGCTGGTTCTGGTCAACCAAGCGCATCCCCTCCGTGATACAGAGCCATCCACGCTGACCCCAGTGGACGCGCACCACCCCGATATTCTTCTGGAAAGCCGGGCGCGGCAGCTGCTGTCCGCCTGTATCCAAAAGGCAGGGGGACAGTGGGAGATCGTGCCGGTGTCCGGCTGGCGGAGCCAGCAGGAGCAGCAGCAGATCTGGGATGACTCCATGGCGGAGAACGGGGAGACATTTACCCGCCAATATGTGGCCCTACCCGGATGCAGCGAGCACCAGACTGGGCTTGCCATCGATCTGGGAAAGGCCGCCGGATACATCGACTTCATCCGTCCCGCCTTTCCCTATGACGGTGTCTGCGGAAGGTTTCGCCGTCTGGCGGCCCGGTACGGTTTTATCGAACGGTACCAGCAGGGCAAGGAGGAAGTCACCGGGATCTCGGCTGAGCCGTGGCACTTCCGCTATGTGGGGGCGCCCCATGCCCAGCTGATGGAGGTCAACGGGCTGTGTCTGGAGGAGTACCGGGACTTTTTGCGGCAGGGTCCCCGGAGCGTCGCCCTGGAAAACGGCCGCATGGCCCAGGTGTTCTATGTGCCCGCCGCCGGAGACAGTACGGAAATGGAGGTGCCGGAGGGCTGCTGTCAGATCTCCGGCGACAATGTGGAGGGATTTATCCTGACATGGTGGGGAGGATGCCCATGAGAACGGCTGAGAGGACATTCCCGGCTCTGGACTTCTTTCGTCTGGCGGCAGTCCTGCTGGTGGTGATGAACCACACCTCGCCCCTGGCGGATGTGTCTGCCATGGCTGATTTCTGGCTCACCCGGGTACTGGCCCGGGTGGCGGTCCCATTCTTTCTGATGACCACTGGGTACTTTTTGAGCCGGAATCACTGGGCTGGTGCGGAGCGGCAGCTGAAAAAGCTCTGCCTGCTCTACGGTGCCTGCGTCCTTTTGTATCTGCCAGTGAATCTCTACGCCGGCAGCTTCACCGGTCCGGCGGATGTTTTGCGGAAATTGCTGGTGGATGGCACCTTTTACCACCTGTGGTATTTCCCGGCGGCCATTCTGGGCATCGTCATCGCCCGGTGGCTCAGCCGGTTCGGCCTGCGGGTGGCTCTGCCAGCGGCGGCGCTGCTCTATCTCATCGGTCTGGGCGGAGACAGCTACTATGGACTGGTTTCCCAGATCCCGCCGCTTCGGGCCTTTTACGACGGCGTTTTTATGCTGTGCGGCTATACCCGCAACGGCCTGTTCTTTGCGCCGCTGTTCCTTTTACTGGGAGCTGCCGGGATGCAATGGAGCCGAAAGCTGTCTTTGACGGGCTTCGTTCTCTCTCTGACAGCCATGAGCGCCGAGGGGTTGTGGCTCCACCGTCTGAACGTCCAGCGCCACGACAGTATGTACCTCCTGCTCCCGCTGTGTATGGTGTGTCTCTTCTCTCTGCTGTTGGGCAGAAACAGGGGTGCGTGTAGGAAAGTCCGGACCTTTTCCACAGCCATGTATGTGCTCCATCCCCTCTGCATCGTATTGGTCCGGGGGGCGGCAAAGGTGCTGGGGCTGGAGGAAATGCTCATTGAGAACAGTGTTCTCCATTTTGTTGCAGTGCTGGCCCTCAGTGCGCTGCTCTCCGCCCCCTGGCTGCTGCGGGTTCGGAAGAAACCCAGCCCCACCGCCCGGGCCTGGCGGGAGGTGGATCTGGCGGCCCTCAGGCACAACGCCCAGGTGCTGCGAAACACACTGGCTCCGGAGACGGAGCTGATGGCGGTGGTAAAGGCGGAGGCCTACGGTCACGGGGGAGCGGTGACGGCCTGCGCTTTACAAAAGACGGGGGTCCGGGCCTTTGCCGTGGCCTGTCTTACCGAGGGGATCGCTCTGCGAAAGGCAGGCGTCCGGGGAACGATCCTGATCTTAGGCTACACCGCCCCGGAGGAGGCTCCTCTCTTGGAACGATGGCATCTGACCCAGACGGTGGCGGATATTGACCACGGGCGGGCCTTGGCGGCCAGAGGGCGGCGTGTCCATGTCCACCTGGCCCTGGACACTGGGATGCACCGGCTGGGCGTCCCAGTGGAAAACCGGGAGGAGATCCTGGAGGTATTTCGGCTTCCCAACCTGGTGGTAGACGGCGTCTTTTCCCATCTGTGCGTCTCGGACAGCCTGGAAGCCGGAGATGTTGCCTATACCCAGGAGCAGCTGACCTTGTTCTATGACACGGTGGCCTGGCTCCGGGCCGCTGGGTACGACCCCGGAAAGCTCCATATCCAGTCCAGCTATGGACTTTGGAATCTCCCCAAGCAGCCCTGCGCCTATGTCCGGGCGGGGATCGCCCTCTACGGCGTGCGAAGCGATGATGCGCCTGTCCAGCGAAATCTTGACCTGCGGCCGGTCCTGTCCCTGCGGGCCAGAGTGGCCAGTGTCCGCACCTTGAGCGCTGGGGAGAGCGCCGGGTACGGGCGGGCCTTTCGTGCGGAGCGGGAAACCCGGCTGGCAGTGGTCACCATCGGCTACGCCGATGGCCTGCCCCGGGACCTGCCCCAGCGAGGCGGAAAGGTGCTGATCCGGGGGCAGCGCTGTCCCATGGTGGGGCGGATGTGCATGGACCAGTTACTGGTGGACATCAGCGATCTTCTGGAGGTCGCTTCTGGCGATACAGTGACTATTATCGGCCGGGACGGGGGACAGGTGATCCGGGCAGAGGAGCTGGCTTCATGCTGCGGGACCATCACCAACGAGCTGCTTTCCCAACTGGGAAGTCGGCTTTCGATTGAGTAAAAATTTACGATGATAGTAGAATATGTTGCTGGGCCATCTTTTTATTCTCCACACAAACCACACATTTCCTCCATGTTCACTCCATATTGCCCTGGTATCCTTGGCCCATCCCATGCAGAAAGGAACAAGGCACGATGGAAATTTGTATCGAACATCTCAGTATGACCTATCCCAGCGGGAAGCAGGCGTTAAAGGATCTCAATCTGAAGCTCAAGGCGCCCAGTCTTATTGGCCTCCTTGGCCCCAACGGGGCTGGCAAGTCCACGCTGATGAAGCTGCTGGTGGCGGCGCTCCTGCCCACCAGAGGAGAAATTCTGGTGGATGGACAGCCTCTTGCCAGAACAGAGCGTCTTCTGAAAGCCCGGTTGGGGTATCTGCCCCAGGACTTCGGCCTGTTTGACGAGTTGACCGTCACACAATTTCTGGACTATATGGCGGCGCTGAAAGGAATCAAAGATCCCAAAGCGGCCATTCAGAAAGCGATCCGGGAGGTCAATCTGGAGGAAAAGGCCCGGGCCAGAATCCGCACGCTCTCCGGTGGCCAGCGTCAGCGGGTGGGCATCGCTCAGGCGCTCTTGGGGAACCCGCCCTTCCTGATCTTCGATGAGCCCACTGTGGGACTGGACCCGGAGGAGCGCATCCACTTCCGAAATCTGTTCTCCCACGCGGCCCAGGACCGGCTGGTGCTGCTCTCCACCCACATCATTGAGGATGTGCAGTCCGTATGCGATCAGCTGGTGGTAATCAACCGCGGGCAGATCCTGTTTACAGGCACCCCGGAACAACTGATCCGGTCTGCATCCGGCCATGTGGGGGTATTTTATGAGCAGGAGGCCAATCAGGAGGAAGGCCTCCACATCACCGCCCGGGTGAACACCGCGCAGGGCGTTCGCTGTCGGGCGGTGGCAGATCAGCTCCCTGCCTTTGTTCAGCCGGAGGAGCCGACGCTGGAGGATGCCTATCTCTATCTGATCTCCCGGGAGGCAGTACAATGAAGACGCTTCGACTGTTTCCTTTGGAGTTGGGACGGCTGCTCCGAAGCCGGTTGACCTGGCTGGTCATGCTGGTGACCGTCCTCGGCCCTGTGGCGGGCCTGTACCTTTATCAGCCGGCTGAGTCCACCATGAATTCCCTGTATCTGGCCAACCCCGCGATTGCCGGGGGCATTGCAGGCGGAATCCTGTTTGGCCTGCTCGCCATCTTTGAACTGGACCGGGCCTGCCGCAGTCGGGCAGATGTTCTCATGGACGCGGCGGTGCCCCCGCAGACCGCAGCCCTGACGCGGCTGCTGGCTCTGCTGGCCGCTGCGGTCCTGACCACAGCTCTCACCATGCTGGTGTGGCTCCCCGTCAGCGCGGGGCTGATCGGTGCGGTGTTCGACCCGGTGGATTATGTACTGGCCTACCTGCTCTTCATGGGCCTTGCCCTGCCGCTGAGCGTTCTGGCGGCGGCGTCTGCCTATCAGTTCACCCGCCGGACGGACCTGTCCCTGGTGCTGTTCGCCGCGTTTTGCGGGCTGAGCCTGACCGTGTGGGCAGAGAACTGGCAGCTGTGCTGGCTCAATCCCTGCGTGTGGGCGCTGTCCGATGATTTCTCCAACTTTCGGATCTTCCGCTCCGTGGCCTATATGCGCCTGACCTGGCTGGCCGGTCTGGCGGGCGTGTGGGCGGTATCGTATCTCTGTATCCGCCAGTATGGGAAGGGGGCGTTTGGCTCGTTGGCCCGGAGCATCCGGCGGGCCTACCGTCCGGTGATCGCTGTGGCATTGCTGGCCTGTTCCAGCGTTGCCTATGCGGCCCAGCCCATGGTGGACAACAGCAATCCGGACCAAATGGCAATGACCTTTTATGAGATGCCCTATCTTGAGGGTGTGATCTGTACCGGACGCTCCGCACAGGTATTTCCCAATGTGTCTGACGGGACCGTGCGCGGCAAGGCAAGCTATTCCTTTGAGAACAGCTCTGGACAGGAGCAGCGTGTCGCCTTTGGCGTTACCCCCGGCTACACCATTTCCAATGTGCAGGCCAACGGCGAGACTGTCCCCTTTTCGGTAGGCGATTATCAGGAATTCAACGAGGCACTGCTGGAAGTTACCCTTCCGGCCAAGGCCCAGATCGATTTGACCATGGAATACAGTGGGTTCCCCCGTGAGAACCAAAATCTGTCGTGCCGTCAGGGGAGTGCAGAGCTCAGCAAGACTTATCTGCAGCTGGAGAACGCGGCCCTCTCCCCGCGGCTTCTGAATGTGCTGCCCGACGAAAACTATTATCCTGCAGAGATGGAAATTACCCTTCCTGCTTCCATGGTGGCCATTCCCTTTGGCTCCAGCCGGGCGGAGGTGGCAACAGAGAATGAGAACGGCACCAAAACCTGGCGCTGGGAGGACGTCGGGACCGGCGGGATCCTCTATGCCGGAGAGTACATCCGGGAGGATATTCAGGCTGGGGGTATGACTATTGAGCTTTACTATGGCCGCAAGCATCAGAAGATCATGGAGCAGGCCGGTGCAGCTGACGCAGTACGGGCCGTGGTGGAGTATTGCACCACACACTATGGAGCGCTGTCCTTCAGCGCCGGCGAGAGCCTGAAGCTGATCCAAAGCCGGATCGCCGGGGGCGGATATGCTGCCGGCGGCGCCAGCCTGCTGGATGAGGCAGATTTCACCATCGCCAGCCTGAGCGACACCAGCAAGGGGGCCGTCCCGGGGGAGATCTTTATCCATGAGCTGGTCCATCAGTGGTGGGGGCTGGGCAGTATGTTTGACATGCCTGCCCCAGACAGTCCCTGGTCTGCCGAGGGCCTGACCGTCTACACCACCTACCGCATTGTCAAGGAACTGTATGGAGAGGAGTATGCCCGAACCCATTACATCGACCAGTGGCAACAAGAGGTGGACGACTATTACCTGAACTTCTATGTGCGCCATCCGGAATATCTGGAGATGCTGCCGGAGGAGGAACGCCTGCGTATTTCCAACAGCCTGTCCGGTGTGCGGCAGTACAGCGAAATGCCGCTGAAGCTCCTGAAGGCGGAGCAGCTTGTGGGTGGGGAAGCAGCCATGGACCAGATCCTTCACGATCTGTTCAACCGGGAGATGGACCCCATGTCCCCCTATCTCACCTATGATGAATTTTTGAGCGCCTGCGCGCTGACGGAGGAGGATTTGAACCTTGGGTAAGATCTATCGCTATGAGTGCAGGCGGCTGCTGTGGAATCAGTTCTTTGCGGGACTGGCCGCCGTGCTGCTTGGTTACGGCGCCCTGGTACTGCGGGGCGTGACCATTTTGGGGGTGTCCCACACGGCGCCCTTTTCCCCCTGGAGCTTTGGGGATTATCTCTCCCGGATGCTACCGCTTTTGTGGATCGGCGCACTGTTCTTCCTGACCTTCTTTACCTCTCCCAAGGCCCGGCGGACGGCGGCGCTCATAGATGCCGTACCTATGCGGCCTGCCAGCTTCGCCTTGGCCCGGTGCGCCGCCGCATTCACGGGAATGGGCATACTGGCGCTGCTCTGTATCGCGGAAGCGGCAGTGTTTTATGGCCGGATGTTTGGCTGGTACAGCTGGGGGAGCCTGGCCTTTCCCGCACTGGCGACCCTTCTGCCGCCGCTGGTGTTCGCCCTGGGCAGCGGATGGCTGCTTGGGCAGCTGAGGCCCTGGCTGCTGTATATCTGGATGGTAGTTCCCCTTCTGCTGGCGGTTTTGCCTCTACCAGATACCCTAGGACTATGGAACGGAAATTTTTTCACCGATTATCCCTTGACCCTGACGACACTGGACCCAGCCTTCGTTCTGCCGGGAGATGTAGTGGTGGCGCAGATCGTCCTGCTGGCAGCAGGGGTGGTACTACTGGTTATTCACCGAGTTGATCCACAAAAAAACAAGTGATTTATAGCCATTGTTAAAAAGATTTGTAAAGGGGGGCACAAATGAGTAAAGTGATGATCCTGTCTCTTTCCGACAGTGAGGAGCACATTTTAGATAAAATTAAAGACCTTTTGGCCGAGGAGACGGACATTGAACTTGTCAAACCGCCAAGTGGAAAAAATAGTCTCTCTTTTCCAAATCTGGAGCTCCATTTGCGCAAGCAGACCGTAGAGTGGCAGGGCCAGCCCCTCCACCTTACACACCTGGAGTTCTTCACACTGGTCTATCTGGCCCGGCACCCCGGCTGGGTCTACACGCAGGAACAGATCTACGAGGCTGTATGGCACGAGTTCCCAGAGCATTGCGGTGCGGCCGTGACCAACATCATCAGTCAGCTCCGCCGGAAGATGGGACCGGGCAACCCTATTCACACCGTTCCTCACAGCGGCTATAAGTTTGAATTGCCTCCTGCGAATCAGGTGGTGGGGAAAGGAAAAGTTCAACAATCTGTGCAGATTGATTGCCGTTTGAGTGAAAGAAAATAAGCAAGGGGTATGGGCTTGTAAGTATCATTTATTTCTGTTATCATGTCAGTGTGAGCAAGTAGGGATCGCCGTGATTACGGCGGTCCCTATTCTTATGCTGGTGTGATGCTGGCAAAAGAATAATTACCTAAAACTTGGAAATAATGATTGCAAGGTGGTGAGGTCATGGAGCGAGAACATCAGGTTGATAAAAGCATGGACAGTCTGATTGATATTCGTAATGTCAAATTGGATCGCAACTTAGGGCAGGCGGAACGTGTTCGGTCATATCTCCAACAGATCAAAAATCCCTATTGCTTTAAGGTGGGAGATGTCGTTGTCAATGTGGCCTATACGGAAGGAGGCGCCACCCTGAACGACTGCTTTGCTGATATGCTGTCGATCCTGTAATGATTTACCACAAGATGCGGCTGGACTTTCCGAGGAAGCTGTGATAAGATAAGCACGGACAAAATCAGCGAAACTCCGGTCGTCATAGGTGGTCCGGCCACCAATATTGCGACAGGAGCGGTAGCTATGCTGATTTCAGACACGATCTATAAAGCCGCCGACTACCTTAGGCTCTCTAAGGAAGACGGCGACTTTTCTTTTTCCAACAACAAAGCGGAGAGCGACAGCATCTCCAGTCAGAGAAAGATCATCCAGCGGTTTGTGGCGCAGCAGCCTGACATCGAGCTGGTTGCGGAATTTTCCGATGATGGCTATTCAGGGACCAGTTTTGAACGGCCCCAATTCCAAAAGATGATGGAAGCGGTGAAGGCAGGAGAGATCAACTGTATCATCGTAAAGGACCTGTCCCGGTTTGGCCGAGAGTATATTGACGCGGGCCGCTACATTGAGAAAATCTTTCCTCAGCTCGGAGTGCGTTTCATCGCGGTCAACGACAATTACGACAGTCTCAACTTTTCTACAAGCGACAGCCTGATCGTTCCCATCAAGAATTTTCTCAATGATTCCTACTGCCGGGACATCTCCATCAAGGTAAGAAGCAACTTTGAAAGCCGGAGAAGAAACGGAGAATTTGTCTCCAACTACACACCTTATGGGTATCTGCGCTCCCCGAGTGATAAGACGCAGCTTGTGATAGATGAAGCGGCCGGTGAAGTCGTCCGGGATATTTTCCGGTGGAAGGTGGAGGGTATGAGCCCGGTGACCATTGCGGAAAAGCTGAACCTCCGCGGCGTTCTGTCCCCCTCCGAGCACAAACGATCTATCGGCATCAACTACAAAACTGCCTTTCAGACCAATGCCCGCAGCAAATGGAGCCCCAAAACCGTGATCCGTATTCTCACCAATGAGGTCTACACCGGCGTATTGATCCAAGGAAAGCGCACCACACCAAACTATAAGGTAAAGCACACCATTGTGAAGGACGAACAGGATTGGAGCCGGATCGAAAATGCCCACGAGCCGATTATTCAGGTGCGGGAATTTGAGTTGGTCCAAAAGCTGATGCAGGAGGACAGCCGCCGGGCATCTGGCTCAGATACCGTCTATCCCCTGTCCGGCCGGGTCTATTGTGGAACCTGCGGCGCCTTGGCAAAGCGGTACTCTGTTACCTACAATGGGTCAAAATATGCCTATTACACCTGCCCGAATACCACAAAGGAAGGCAGCTGTGAAAAGCGCAGGATCTCCGAAAAAGAGTTGGAGAACACCGTCCTTACCCTTCTGCAATCCGAGATCAAGCTGGTTTTGAATATGGAGCGGGCCCTGAACCAAATCGAGGAACTGGCCTGGGAGCACCGGGAGACGGCCAGACTGGACAAGGCCATTGAGGTAAAAATGGCCGAGGCGGAAAAGTGCCGGACGATGAAAGTCAGCATATATGAGGACCTGCAGGAGGGCCTGATCTCTCAGGAGGAGTTTCTTCAGATGAAAGAAGGCTACTCCCAGCAGATCAGCGAGATTGAGCAGGACATCGGTAAATTGAAGAAAGAACGGGCTATGATCCAGGAGGGCGTGGCAGATCGAAGCGGCTGGCTCTCCCAGTTTCGGAAGTATCAGAATCTGCCCAGCCTGAGCCGCGCTGCGGTCGTCAACCTGGTGGATCAGATCCAGCTGTACCCCGACAAGAAGATTCGGGTCGTCCTCCGCTATCAGGACCAGCTTGCCGATATGATGGAGTTCCTGCGGGGACAGGATGCAGCAGAGCGTCTTTCCGAAGCGGAGGTGAGCTGACCATGGCAAGAAAAAGGAAAGCGGCGCCTGTGGCGATGGCAGCAGCCGCTCAGGAAACGCCCATCACATTCGATACGGGACTCTATGCCCGGCTCTCTGTGCTCGACAATGGCAAAACAGATGGAGACCCCATTGAAAGTCAGGTCAAAATCATAGAGCAGTACCTCTCAGAACACCCGGAGCTGAAACTGGTAGATCAATACCTGGATAACGGCTATTCCGGCGTCAGCTTTGAACGGCCCCAGTGGGAACGGCTGATGCAGGATGTAAAGGCCGGCAAGATTAACTGCATCATTGTCAAAGACTTATCCCGCCTGGGCAGAAACTATATCGAAACCGGCAATTTCCTGGAGCGCATCTGCCCAAAGCTGGGCATTCGGTTTATTTCCGTCAATGACAGCTATGATACTCAGAACATCCGCTCTCAGGATGAATTGACGGTTTCCATCAAGAATATCGTAAACGACTATTACGCGAAGGACATCTCCATGAAATCCGGCGCGGCATTGAAGGCCAAGCGTCAAAATGGAGAGTATATCGGCAGTTATGCTCCTCACGGTTATCGTAAGGACCCTAAGAACAAAAACCGACTTTTGGTCGATCCGGAAACAGCTCCGGTGATCCGGCAGATCTATGAGTGGCGTGCCCAGGGGCTCGGTTATGGAACGATCACCCGGATGCTCAACGAGCGGGATATTCCATCTCCGGGCCGGTATCGGTTCGAGCACGGGATCATCACCAACAACAATAAGAAGGGCAGCGCCCTTTTGTGGAACCGCCACGCTCTGTCGGATATTCTTCGCAATATCGTCTATATCGGACATCTGGCACAGGGGAAATGCACCGCAAGCCTGATGCGCGGAATACCGGTCCACCGCGTTCCTGAGGCAGAGTGGGATATTGTCTACAACACCCATGAGCCCATTGTATCACAAGCGCTTTTTGACCGGGTGCAGGAGGTCAACGAGGCCGGTGCAAATGCCTATAAGGCCGTTTACGGCACTTGCAGTCATCTCCCCACACGCAGTAATCCCTACCGGGAGAAGCTGGTTTGTGCAGACTGCGGGACCCGGCTGAAGCTCTATCGGAGCATGAGCAATGACCGGAAAAAAGCCTATTTCGTTTATATCTGTCCGACTTATGAGGAGCACCGTGAACTTCGGTGCACCAAAAAGTCGATTCGCTGTGACGACCTGGATGCCGCTGTTCTGCAGGCGCTGCGGGTACAAATCGAACTCTTCTGCAGCACCCAGACGGTTCTCATGAAACTGGCAGAAAAAAGAATATCTGAACCGGTTTATGATACAACGGCCACGAGCGAGATACACAAGCTCCAACAGGAAATTAAGCGAAAGCAAGGATATGCCCTGGCACTATATGAGGATTACAAATCCGGGCTTCTGACAAAAGAAGAATGTGTTATGGCTCGGGAACAGTACCAAAAGGAAATTGAGGCCCTAAAGGAACAGGCAGAACGTCTGGATCGCCCTGAGGATAGCGCTTCCAAAGCCATTGAGAAGTCGAAAGCATGGGAAAAGCAGTTCGAAGAATACTGCCACGCAGAGGAGGTATCAAGAGAGCTGATCTCAGCCTTTGTGGACCAGATTCAGGTGCGGGCAGACGGTTCCATCAAAATCACATTTCTCTTTGACAATGAGCTGAAAGCCCTCCAGACCCAATATAAATCGCTACGGGAGGAGGTGGCCTGATATGGCAGAAAAACTTGCGGCCTACTACCGTACCTCGCTGGAAGATTTTAACCGGGCACACGGCCTGACCGACCAGAGCCAGTCCATTGGAAATCAGCGAAAAGTCGTCATGGAGTATCTGCACGGAAGCGAGGAACTGTCCGGCTGTTCCGTCCTTGAATTTATCGACGACGGGCTGACGGGCACCAATACCGACCGCCCCCAATTTCAGGCCATGATCGAGGCGGCCCGCCGGGGAGAGGTATCCTGCATCGTTGTAAAGGATCTGTCCCGTTTTGGTCGGAACTATTTGGATGTGGGCGACTATCTGGAGCACATCTTCCCCTTTCTGGGCGTGCGGATTGTCGCCGTCAACGATGGCTATGACAGCCAGAACTATATCGGGATGACCGGCGGAATGGATGTTGCCTTTCGCAACTTCATGTATGAGAATTACAGCCGGGACCTTTCCATAAAAGTCCGCTCCGCTATGCAGGCGCGTATGAAGGACGGGCGGTTTGTGAACCATGTGCCATATGGATACCGGAAGCACCCATCGGATAAGCACCAGATGGTGCCGGATGAGCAGACGGCGCCCATCGTCCGTGAAATCTTTCGCTCCATCATTGCTGGAAAAAGCACCACGCAAATTGCCAGAGAACTCAATGCCAGAGGCGTGCTCACCCCTCTGGCGTATAAGCAGCACCGCCTCAAGCCAGCCTGCCGGGAGCGGGACCTCATGTGGTCCCATGTGACAGTCCTCAATATCCTCCGAAATATCAAGTACACCGGCTCCATGGTCAACCACACTCGTGAGAGCCGCTATATGCGGGACCGAAATCAGCGCAGAGTCCCCAAAGAAGAGTGGATCGTCACGGAAGGAACACATGAGGCCATCGTGACCCAAGAAGAGTATGAAGCTGCACAGGCACAGATCCGGGCGGTGAAAAAGCATGAGCGCAAACCGCCGGATAGTTCAGACCGCATATTCTACTGCGGTCACTGCGGACGAAAGCTGCGGAAATCATTTGGGCTGGATGCGTACTTTGCCTGTGACACGCAGCTTTATCAAGAGGGAGCGGCCTGCGCGGGTATCCGGTGGAGTAAAACAGACCTGGAAGCGGTTCTCCTCCCCATCTACCGCACACAGCTTGAGCTGATGGGAGAGCAGGTTCGGGATCTCCAAAGTGCATTTCAGAAACATCCAAAGGTGAATTGGGATAGCCGATTGGAGAAAATAGACCAGGAGATCGCCCGGCAGAACGCCCGGAAGATCCAATACTACGAGGAATACCGAAGTGGAGAAATGACCCGGGAATCGTTTTTCCAGCGAAAAACCGCGCTGGCTGACCGGATCGCTGAGCTGCAGGCGGAGCGCACAAAAATCGAAGCAGAGCGGCAGCGGGAGCAGGAGGAGCAGTCTGAGCGCCGCGCAGTCCAGCGTGAAGCGGAAGCGTATCTATCGGCCTCCGCAGTAAGCAGTGAGGCATTCAAAGCGAGTATGTACGATGCAATCGATCGTGTCACTGTGTTCAGCAACCGCCATATTGAGGTGCGCTGGAAATTTGAAGACCTGTTCGCAAAACTCCACAGGAAAGAAAGGAGAGCCGTATGAAGGTTGCACTGTATTTGAGAGTCGCCAACGATGACCAGAACGAGGCCCTCTCCACACAAGAATTCTATTTAAGAGATTGGGCCAATAAGCAAGGATATGAAGTAACATCTGTATTTTCCGATATGACCCCTGGGACATCTCTGGATCGACCGGGACTCCAAGCACTCCTCAGTGAACTGGACTCCGGGCAATTTGACATTGTTTTGGTAAAGGGCGTAGAACGACTAATCAGAAATCCTTGGCTTGTTCCGCAACTGGCCGATACATTCCGCTGTGCAGGTGTCCGAGTTATTTCTCCCTCGGAACCCAAAGATGTATTCGGAACGGCTCTATGGGTACTGACCACACTCAATGCAGAGTGGAGCAAGCAGTTCTGTAATGAGAGCATTCCAAAGTAAGCAAATGCACAGTAAAATCAAGAGGCAGGCTGATGTTTCAGCCTGTCTCTTGACTTTGTTCAGCATTATCACTAAAATTATGTATATACACATCCCCCAAGAGAAAATCTCGGCATATATCACAACAACCTCCTATATTTTTTGTATAAAACACACACGTTTTATGTTTTGTTTGTCACATAGGTGTGCTCTTTTCTCCTATATAAGTGTCCCGCACCGATTTGGGGCGTGTTGCAGTTTTTTTGCTCCTCAAATATTTCCGTATTTTTCCGACGAAAAAGCAGAATAAATGTTGTAAAATAGAGAAATACAGCGACGAAAAAATGCACAACGATTTTTTTATGTTTTGCTTGACACATTAGGACGACCTTGGCCGCGTTGTCATTCCCAAGGAGATCCGCCGCACCATGAGAATCCGCGAGGGCGACCCGTTGGAGATCTACACGAGCAAGGACGGGGAGGTCATTTTTAAGAAGTATTCGCTCATGGGCGGCGTAGATGAGTTTGCCGCGCAGCTGTGCGACACGCTGAGCAAGTCGACCGGCACGAGCGTGGCCGTGACCGACCGCGACAGCGTCATCGCCGCGGCAGGCAGCGCGCGCCGCGACCTCATCGGCAAGCGCATCAGCCCGCAGCTCGAGCAGATCATGGAGGACCGCGGTATCTACCGCGCCGTGCCGAGCGAGCGCAGCGTGTTCGTCACCGAGTCGCTCGACCGCTACTGCGCGACCATCGCCGCGCCCATCATCTCCGAGGGCGACGCACTCGGGCTCGTGGTCTTCATCGGCACCGAGGGCGAGTCGGCCGCAGGCGAGACGGAGTACAAGCTCGCGCAGGCCATCGCAGGCTTTCTCGGCAAGCACATGGAGAGCTGAAAAAAGAGGACGGCTTTAGCCGTCCTCTTTTCCTATATAGCACCGCCTTCGTGTTGTGCATTGCAATTGCTGATCGTACCACCTCTCATCGTGAATACGCAGTCCTTTCCAATATCCACAGCACCGCCATCACCATCGTCATCTCTGCAATTCGCAACGATACTGCTCTCCAAGATCACTGTGCCGCTAGACACAGAAAAACCGCAGTTCTTATTTTGACCATCAATGGTGCCGTCAGTGCCGCTGTCCTTTATCGTTAGTGTTTTACCATCGTACACACAAAACATATCCTCGTCTGTAGCATTACAGGTCAAGGTATACCCATTCAAATCAAATGTGACGGCTCCGCTGATTGTAATTTCGCCGCTCATAGTAACATTGCCGCCTAAATAGTAACTACCGTCCGACAGGTTCAAATTGGTGCCATCAAATATCGTCCAACTCTCCCAATTGTTCTCCGCCCGCGCCGCCGTCGGCAACAGCGTCAGGCACAGGCACAGGGCCGTCAAAAAGCTGAAAATACGTTTTTTCATATCATTCCTCCATCAAAGCGATTGGTGCATCCGATGGATGCACCAAGGGGATATCCCCTTGCCGAAATTTACCGTTCTGTCAGGGCTTCAAAGCCCTTTTCCGCCTGCTGGACGGTCGTTCGGATGATGCCCGCCGCCATGGTGTGCAGGTCGAGCTGCAAAACGGCCGCGCTGACCCCCGCCGCCGCTCTGGCGGCACATTGCAGAGCTTGAGCGCGCACTCCAAAAAGCGTGCGATCTTGCGCTCCACGGTAAAATACACGTCGCACGGCACAGCCATGAACGAGCGCATCATGCCCGTCGAGGCGATCTCCATCTCGTAAAAGTCCTTGGCCTCCGCGTCCGGAAGATAGTCCCCGAAGATGCCCTCCAGCCGCTTCGCCGTGCTGCGATGCAGGTATGCCGAGGTTGACGACAGCGTGTAGGCCGTCACGTACAGCTTGCGCAGTGGCTCGGTCAGCCCGGCGATGTAGAGCTGGATAGCCGTCCCCACCGCGTAGAGCACGTGCCGCGCTGTGCTGCTCGACCAGCGTGAACTGCCCGCTGAACTTCCGCTTGTCAAGCTCGAGCAGCAGCGCCTCCTTACTGGGAAAGGCCCGGAAAAACGAGCTTGGCGGCATGCCCGCGGCGCGGGCGATCTCCGCGGTCGTCGTGCCCTCATATCTCTTTTTCAAAAACAGCTTTACGGCGGCGCGCAGCATCTTCTGCTGCGTCAAAAGTCCGCTC
>ENA-UOJB01000145-UOJB01000145.1-human-gut-metagenome-genome-assembly--contig:-C48-NODE-145-length-93326-cov-7.750019_pt1 | contig 93326 bp, 99 predicted proteins | sample MGYA00242338_ERZ723885 | MGnify/ENA metagenome assembly ERZ723885
CGTTTACTTCTCGCTTTCGGATTCTGTTGTTCCGTTTTATTCGTTTACTTCTCGCTTTCGGATTCCGTTGGGCTGTTTTACCTGTTTGCCTTTGGGACTTTTTTCTCTTTTCCGCCGCCCGCCCGAATTTATCGGCTATGTTCTTTTGCGGGAACATATTTTCCCTGTCTTTATCAAAGAAAAGAGCGGGCGGGAATAAAGCCCTCCCGCCCATCACATTGCATAATAGCCGCAAAAGGACCGTTTCCGGTCCTTCGCCGCCGTCAAAATCCGACCTTATTTGTCCTCATTTTTCCATGAAGCACATGTCATATTATTCTGCACTCTCGTCCGCGGAATTCTTTTCCGCGTCCGCCGCAGATTGCGTTTCCGCTTTTGCGTCCGTTTTGGCGTCCGCTTTTGCGGCTGCTTTTACGGACTTAGAGCCCTTTTTATAGTCGTATCTCGCACGTTCCGCCGCCCGTTTGTCGGAAATCTTCTTCATGGGAAGATACATGGCAGGCATGAAGATCAAAGACGAGAAAGTTCCCATAACGACCGCCACCAACGCGGCGACCGCGAACCATCTGACCGAAGTCACGGCAATGGCCCCTACCAGAACGAGAGCTATAATGCTTAAAAGAGCGAAGAACAAAACCGACTTTGTCTGAACGGAGGAAGAAACGGCTTCCTCGGCAGACATCGCTTTATATTCGTCCGTCTTGAAATTTTCGCGCATTTTGTTGAAACTCAGCATGGAGGTGAGCGCCGTAAAGAGAAGCGCAAACGCACCGACATACGCGACGGACGTAGTCACGGGAATACGCACCAGCGCAACGACCGCCAACGTCAGAAGCGTCCCTACGAGGGAGGAAACCACACCCGCGATGCCCATGTTCAGCTTATAGCGAACAGAGACATACACAAAAATCACGAGGAGAATCACGGCTCCCGCCAGCACACCGCGCCAAATATATCCCGAAGGGACGACCGCTATGGCGTTCTCGCTCCCCGTCGTGACATAGAAGAAAGCCCCGTTGAGGTTGCCCTCTGCCTCGGAAGCCGCGTCCAGAGCGACGCCGATTGCAGTTTTAGCCTCATTTAATTTAGCGTCGTCGGTATTCTTGTCGAACACATAGAGAAGTTCCCCTCCGTTCGACATGTCCGCCTTGACCGTATAAGCGTCTTTCAAACCTGCCTTCTCGAATTCCGATTCGCAGATTTCTTTGACGCTCTCCACTCTCGCGTCAGAAATTTCGACACAGGATTCCAGCTCGACGCTCAGCGTCTTTACATCGGAAACCGTGGTATCGGGATTAAATCCGAAGACGGCTAAAATCACGATTCCCGCGGCGATGACGAGCGCGCTGAGAATGGCCCAAAGCTTGAACTTTCCGACCGTTTTATTCATCTTACTCATCGTCGTCATCCTCCCTTACAAAGCCGAAATATTTATATTTATCTTTCGACGAAGACACCAACATGCAGTTGATAAAGCGCGTCCACAGGAGATTGCAGAAAGCGCCCGTAACGAAACAGATAAGCGCTTGCAGAGCCAGCGTGTGCAATCCGGCTGCGCCGATCAGGAGGGCGACGGAAGCGAGGACGAGCACCGCATAGACGTCGATCATGCCTGCCAAAGTCTTTTTATACCCCGCTTTGACGGAAGAATCCACCGTTTTGCCCGTATCGAATTCCGATTTTATGGCGCCGTAGACGCGCGCATTGAAGAGATTGGTGAGGAGCAGGCCGAAGAGGAAAATCGCAACGGTTCCCAAAGTCACCTCGAACACGCCGCTCGAAATGAAGGCGAAGCAGATAGCGGTGACGATGAGATAGGACAGCGTGGAATAGGCGCAGGCGCCGCCGAATCCCTTGTATTTGATGAAGGGCCAGATAATGGAGGCAACGAGCACGATTGCCAACGCGATATAGAGCAGCGTAAGTGCATTGGAGCCGTATGCAGGTCCGAACGTTCTCGTTTCTTCCACTTCGAAGCCGAGGCCGAGATCCCCCGCATTGAGCGCGGAATTGAGAAGGATCGCAACGACCGAAGCCGTTTCGTCCGTATAGGTATCCGTACCTCCGATATAGAGCGTCTTTTCATCGATTGCCTCAGTTACCGAAAGCTGAATAATCGACTCGTCACCCACTTTGAAGGAAAGCGTACCGCCCGAAGAAGTGGAGCCGTCGTCGGAAGAAGACGAAGAAGCCAAGGACGTCGTCACGTCCTTAATAAGTTTTCTGCCTTCGTCGGTGAGTTTAACCTGGATATAGGTGCTGTCGCCGTTCTTTTTTGGCGAAAAGCCTTTGATATAGTCCTTGGGAGACTCGTCCTTCGACGCTTCGAGAACGGTATTGGTGCCGTCATACAGCGTAAATTCCCCCGTATAGGAGAAATAGCTGAACGCGGTGCCCGCCGCCGTATCGGAGACGGGAAGTTCTATTCTCAGAGCGTAATCGTCCACGACGGACACGCGGAAAGAGGAATCCCCTCTCTTTTCATAGCGGGAAGAAATTTCTTTTTTCGCCGCCTCGAAAGACTCCTTGAAGGAATCGGTGACGACGTATCCGTTCTCCGTTTCCTCTACGACGCCGTCGTCGGAATCGGTGCTCAGATACAGTCCTTTATACGGAGTATAAGAATTTTCATATTCCTCCTGCTTGTCCTCCGAGCGGGATTCATATTCTTTCTGATATTCGACCTCGGAAATGACTCCTTCGGGGTAGTAATAGGTATAATATCCCCCGCCGAGGTTTGCGTCGAGGTCGTACGTTTTGACGACGGGGTTCCAGTTGCTGACGGCGCCGTTCCACAGGAACGGGAGCTCGAAAGAAGGAACCACGATCATCGCGCACAACGCGACGATTACGATGGTAAGCAAAGTCAACAATACCACCGATTTCTTCTTGCCCATTGAATAGCCTCCTGATGATTTTCGGGCACGCACCCGAATTTTACACTGATACTGTTTTATTATATCTTATCTTCCGCCGCCCGTCAAGTCATAAAGGCGGCTTAACGCGAATTTTTTGCCGTTTTTCACAAAAATGCGCTTTGCGGGCAAATCCGAGGAGCTCGAAAGCACGTTTTCGTCCTCCGCGCGGTCTTTATCCCCTTTTGCACGGCGCGCCTTTGAGGAACTCCGTCCTTTCGCGTACCTGCGTTTTCGGGAAATATCTTCCGCGCGTTCAAATTTTTGACGGCCGCCCCGCCGAGTCCTTTTCACACGGTTTATGTTTACTTTCCGCTTTGCCCGGCTTCTTTTCCCGCGGACGCGAGGACTTTTTTCTCGGCGAGAATGTGCATGGCGCATTCGATGCGCTTTTTCATCATCGCACAGGTCATTTCATACGGTTCGTTTATATCGCCGTTGAAGTGATAATTGTTGGCGTTGCAGCCGCCCGAACAGATGAATTTTGCGAAACAGTCCCCGCACTTTTTGCGGGTGAACAGGCAGGAATTTTTGAATTTTTCCCGAATGTCCGGCCGCGTGATCCCGTCGCGCACGTTTCCCATATAGAAATCCTTGTCCCCCGCGAATTGGTGACAGGGATAGAGATCGCCGTTCGGAACGACGGAAAAGTATTCGTTTCCGGCCCCGCAGGCGGAGACCCGTTTGGAAAGGCAGGGCCCGCCTTCGAGATCGATATTGAAATGGAAGAAGTTGAATCCCTTCCCTTCCGCGTAGCGCTTCAAGTATTCGTCGCAGAGAGTTTCATACTCCCGTTCTATTGCGGGAAGGTGTTCTTCCTTTATCTCTAAATCGGGCAAATCGGTGACGACGGGCTCCATGGAAATGGAATCGAGTCCCTGATCCGCGATGAAGAGCACGTCTTTTGAAAAATCGAGATTCTTTGCCGTAAAGGTTCCGCGGACGTAATAGCTCTTGTTCCCGCGCAGGGAGACGAACTTTTTGATGTTGCCGATGACGTAATCGAAACTTCCCTTCCCGTTCACCGTCTTTCTGATGGCGTCGTGAACCTCTTTTCTTCCGTCGAGGGAGAGGACGACGTTTTCCATTTCCTCGTTGAAAAATTTAATCGTCTCGTCGTTCAAAAGGAGCGCATTGGTCGTAGTCGTGAACAGGAATTTCTTTCCGACCTTGGCGGCCTGCTCCTTGGCGTAATAGACGGTCTTTTTGAGCACGGAAAGATTCATGAGCGGTTCGCCGCCGAAAAAGTCCATTTCGAGGACCTTGCGCTTCCCGCTGTTTGCGATGAGGAAATCCACCGCCGCCTTAGCGGTCTCCTCGCTCATGAACTCGCGGGCGGAGTGATACGCGCCCTCGTCCGCAAAGCAGTAGCGGCAGCGAAAATTGCAGTCGTGGCAGATATGAATACAGAGCGCCTTTATCTCGTCGCTCTTCATGGGATAGGTCTTTACCTCTTCCTTGAACAAAAGTCCCTGTTCTTTGAGCCCCTCCACGTCCGCGAGGATATTTTTGATTTCCTCGTCGGTGATATAAGTAATATCGACGGGCTGTCCCTCCTCTTTGGCGCGGAGATAATCCGCGGTGGTCTTGTCGCATTCGTGCAGGGAGCCGCTGCCCACGTCGTAGATATAGTTTTTATCGCGATAGTTGAAAACGTGTATCATAAAATCCTTTTTGACGGCAAAAAGGGCGCGTAAGTATACGCGCCTTTTACGCCGGATATTTTTTTACCGAAATTACTTGCGTTCGATTTTTTCTTCGCGGGTAATCCTTTCGCAGGACTGATTTCCCACCGTGCAGCTCGTTTTGCAGGCGGACTGACAGGTGCTTCTGCACTCGCCGCAGCCGGTTACTTTTCTTTCTGCGGGTTTCGCAATCGTTTTAATCATAGCCGTTCTCCTCCAAATTGAATCCCGAATCCGACTTTATCCTTTCCAAAAGCCCCGAACTCGGTTTTTATGCTATTATTATAATACACACGGGCGCAAATTGCAAGCAGTTTCTGCCATGTTTTTTTATTTTTCGCGCGACGGGCTCTCTTCTCCCCGATATTCGAGAATATCCCCCGGCTGGCAGTCAAGCGCTTTGCAGATAGCGTCCAGCGTCGAAAACCGGATAGCGCTGATTTTTCCCGTCTTGATTTTCGACAGATTGACGTTCGCCACGCCGACCTTTTCCGAAAGTTCGTTCAAAGACATTTTCCTGTCCGCCATAACCCTGTCCAATCGTAAAATAATCATCTCTTTTGCCCGTTTCCTTAAATAATTACAATCTTGCCGCCGCCTTAAATTCTCGCAACGTTTCGTCCTGTTTTCTGAAACGATTACAGCGTTTCGTCCACGTCCTTCTGCAATTTTGCGCCGTATTCAAAAATATACGCGACCAAAAGGAGCACGAGAGAGACGAATATGCCGCCCGCATTCCACGAAACCCCGAGCATAAAACTCCCGAACAGTATTCCGAGCGCCGCCTTTCCCGTGAGAACGGACAGAACCGACCAGGCGAGGAGCAGGAACGCCGTGACCTTCAAATAGCGGATACAGGGCTTACAGAACGGCGAGCTGTTCTTTTCGAGCATTTTCCCGAATTTGGAAATGAGCAGGAACACGACCCCGTAAACCGCCGCGGTCAGCGCCCCGACAAAGGCGGCGAGCGCGAGCAATTTCGTCAGCGGAATATTTTTCATCTCTCCCGATCCGAATTCGACGAGAAGAGAATTTCCCTCCCCCGTCACCACGCCGCCGGGCAGATCCTCCGCAATACTTTGCACGAGCCTTTCAAATACGGATAAAGAGCTGGATATTCCCACGCTTCCGTTCAGTTCGACGGAAATTTGCAGCCAATTCCCCGGCACGACGGCGAGAATCAACGCGCCGAAAAACCCGACTCCGCAGCCGACGATCGTCAAAATCCCCAAAATCAAGGTGACGATTTTTACGACCTTGCCTATCTTTTGAATCTTTTTTACTTCTTCCATAAACTTAAACTGTCTCCCGATTTCGTTTTGTGGGTACAGTATAGCATAGAATTTTATGTATGTCAACTATTTTTTAATGTTTTTCGTTAAAAATTTTATGTTTTAATCGTGATGCACATTCACGGCGACGATGCCGCTCAAAGCGCCCGCGACAGCGCCGAAGGCGAGCTCTGCCAAAATCAGCCAGGAGAGAGAGAAGTCCCCGCCGACCATAGCGAACACGAGATAAGTGAGCATGACGGTGAGAATCCCCGCCGCCAAACCTTTGAGCCAGCCTTTTTCGCCGCGGAGTGCAAAGAAACAGCCGAAGAGGATGGCGAGCGCTTTGATGCACTGATTGACGGGCTTAATGACGGACTCGGAGAGGGACGCGAATTTGAGAACGAGAGAGAAGATGAGCACGGCCGCAAGGCAGAAGAGGACAGAGAGCAGGACGGCCTTGGCGATTTGCACCAAATGAGCGGCAAAAGAATTTTCCGATTGCATGATAAAAAAGATACCTCCGCATAGGATATTTCGGTATTATCCTATGCGGAGGCATATTCGTTTTAGAAGCAATTTCAAAAAACGCAAATCCGTGTTTATTGACGCAAGCCGATTTTTGTTTTCCCGACTCAGTCTTTGTTTTCCGTCTCCTGATTTTCGGGCGCTTCGGTCTTTTCCTCGACGATTTCCGCAGAGCCGTCATCGACCTGTGCAGGCTGTTGAGCAGTCTCTTCGGACTGTTCGGGCTGTTCGGGAGGGAGCTCGGCCTTTTCGGTCTTTTTCGCCGTCGCATCCGTCTGATAGACGGCCTGTTTGTCGAATTTGAGGTAAGATTTTCCGGTCGCTTCCGTACCCGTTTCGAGAATGAACGTATTGTCTTCGGGATTGACCTCCACGACGATACCGCAGACGCCGCCGATCGTCTTTACTTTATTGCCGGGCTGAATGGCATCCAGCATTTCCTGCGTTTCTTTCTGTCTCTTTTTGGCCGAACGGCTGTTGAGCACCATGAAGACGACGATAACGAGGACAAGGCCGATAATCAGCACCCAAGACATCCAACCCCCTCCGCCGCCGCTCGTCGGGCTTGAAGAAGTCGCCGAATCCAATAAATTAAACAGCATAATTTTTCTCCTTATGATTGTTTCAAAGTTTTATATTTTATATGATACCCTTTTTTCGCGTTTTTGGCAAGTATTTCTCTGTCGGATTATGACATTTTTTCATTTTTCACCCATTTTTCATTTGTTAAGCGAAAAATTTATCGGCATGCTTGTTCTGTTCTTCCTTTTCCCCGGTCACAATTCCCGACAGATTTTTTCTTCTCCCTGCCCACGGAAAAATTTCCCGTCATCAATTTTAGTCTTTACACGGACTGCCGCTACTTATTCCCGTCTTTTCCGGCGGCTCACCATTTCCCTTCGCCGCCGTATTTTCCGTAAAATTCCTTTGCGTAATCGCGGACATAACCGCCGAGAATGGCTCCGCGAAGCCCCTTCATGAGTTTGTGCAGGAACGTGATGTTGTGTAAACTCAAAAGCATGGCGCCGTACATTTCCCCCACGTTGACGAGATGGCGAAGGTAGGCTTTCGTATAATGTTTGCAGCAATAGCAGTCGCACTCCTCGTCCAAGGGCGTAAAATCCTCCTTGTAGCGCCCGTTCCGTACGACCACCCGCCCGCGGGAGGTCAAAGCGGTGCCGTTTCTCGCAATTCTGGTCGCGAGTACGCAGTCGAACATATCCACGCCGCGCAGAGTTCCTTCGATGAGGCAATCGGGCGAACCGACTCCCATCAAATACCTGGGCACGTCCGTGGGGAGCTTTTCTTTCAAAGAATCGAGAATCTCGTACATGAGCGGTTTGGGTTCTCCGACGGAAAGTCCCCCGACAGCGATGCCGTGTTTTACGAAGGGACGGCACCTTTCGAGACTTTCCGCGCGCAAATCCTTATAGAGGTTGCCCTGAACGATAGGGAACAGCGCCTGCCAGGGGCGATTTTGCGCCTCGTGGTGCTTAAAGCAGCGTTCCAGCCAGTTTCCCGTGCGAATCATGGCTTCCCTTGCCTGAGCGTGCGTAAAGCCGTATTCGCTGCACTCGTCGAAAGCCATGATAATATCGGCGCCGAGATTCTCTTCCACTTCCATGGCCTTTTCGGGGGTAAAGAAATGTTTGCTTCCGTCGATGTTGGAGGAAAATTCCACGCCCGCGTCGGTTATTTTATTGAGCTTTGCGAGAGAAAAGACCTGAAACCCACCGCTGTCCGTCAGAATGGGCCTGTCCCAGTTCATGAAGGAATGAAGCCCGCCCGCTTTTTTTACGATATCGTCGCCGGGGCGCATGTAGAGGTGATAGGTATTGGCGAGAATAATCTGAGAACCCGCCTCCTTCAAATCGCGCGGAAATACGCCCTTGACGGTCGCCTGCGTTCCCACGGGCATATAAACGGGCGTTTCGATATCGCCGTGAGGGGTATGCAAAATCCCCGCCCTCGCCCCCGTATCGGGATCGGTTTTAATAAGTTCAAAAGAAAAAAATTCGTTGTTCATGAGTTCCTCTTTTCCCTGTGTTTTTGCCGTACATGAATTTTCCCCGTGCTTGCGGTCAGCCGTGTATGCGTTTTTGCGTTTTTCTCGTCTGCGGTTTGTAGTGCGCAGAGTCCTTTTCTTTTCGGCGCACGGCGTCCGCGCGCGTATTACATCGGTTTCCGATGTATCGGCACCCGACATTGTATGATATCCGTATCCGATATTTTCCGACATTATCGACATTATACCATATCCGTTTTCGAAAAGCAATTTTTCACCGCGGACGAACAAAAAAAATCCTCCGGATTTCTCCGGAGGAAAGAACGAGCAAAATCATTCGAGTTCGAAGGCGCCCGTATAGAGCTGATAATAAACGCCCTTCTGCTCGATGAGCTGTTCGTGCGTACCGCGTTCGATAATGCGGCCGTGGTCGAGGACCATGATGGCATTGGAGTTGCGCACGGTGGAGAGTCGGTGCGCAATGACGAATACCGTACGGCCTTCCATGAGTTTATCCATACCGTCCTGTACGAGCGCTTCGGTATGCGTATCGATGGAGGAAGTCGCCTCGTCGAGAATCATGGCAGGCGTATCCGCCACGGCGGCGCGGGCGATGGACAAAAGCTGTCTCTGTCCCTGCGACAGATTCGCGCCGTTGTTGGTAAGCATGGTATTGTATCCTTCGGGCAGACGGCGGATAAAGTCGTCCGCATTCGCGAGCTTCGCGGCCGCGATACATTCTTCATCCGTCGCGTCGAGACGGCCGTAGCGGATATTGTCCATGACCGTTCCCGTAAACAGGTTGGTGTCCTGCAAGACGATACCTAAGGAGCGGCGCAAATCCTTCTTGTTGATTTTGTTGATATTGATGCCGTCGTAACGGATCTTGCCGTCCGCGATGTCGTAGAAGCGATTGATGAGGTTGGTAATAGTCGTTTTTCCCGCGCCCGTCGCACCTACGAACGCGATTTTCTGACCGGGTTTCGCATAGAGGGAGACGTCGATGAGGACCTGTTTTTCGGGTACATATCCGAAATCGACGTGTTCCATGACGATATCCCCTTTCAGCTCGGTATACGTAACCGTGCCGTCGGCCTTGTGGAAATGTCTCCAAGCCCAGAGATTGGTACGTTCGGGAGTTTCGACGAGCTTGCCGTTTTCGTCCCTCTTTGCGTTTACGAGCGTGACGTACCCCTCGTCGTGTTCGGGCTCCTCGTCCAAAAGCTCGAAGATACGCCCGACGCCCGCGAGTCCCATGGCGATCATGGAGACCTGTTGAGAGGCTTGGTTGACGGTCTGCGTAAACTGTCTGGACATGCCGAGGAAAGAAAGTACAATACCGGAGGAAATAGGTATGAGCCCGGTGGCGATACTACTGATACCGACATTTGGAGCGTCGATCGTCAGCAGCAGTCCGCCGACGATGGCGAGAAGGACGTAAGTGAAATTGCCGATATTGCCGAGGATAGGCCCTAAGACGTTACCGAAGATATGCGCCTTTTCGCTGTCATGAAAGAGCTCTCCGTTGAGCTTATCGAAATCTCGTTTTGCGGCTTCCTCGTGCGTAAATACTTTTACGACCTTCTGCCCTTTCATGATTTCTTCGATAAAGCCCTCCTCCGCCGCGAGAGAGCGCTGTTGTGCGACCATGTATTTGGAGCTGTTTCCGCCCACTCTCTTGACGACGGAGAACATGACGACGGAACAAAGCCCTACGACCAGAGTGAGCCAAAGGCTGTACCAAAGCATGGTACAAATACAGATAGTCACAGTCAGACCGGCGGAAAAGAGCGTAGGAAGGCTCTGTCCGACGAGCTGGCGCATGGCGTCGGTGTCGTTAGTATAGGTACTCATAATATCGCCGTGAGCATGCGTATCGAAATATTTAATGGGAAGGGATTCCATTCTGTTGAACATATCCTCGCGGAAATGGCACAAAATTCCCTGCGTGACGATGGCCATAATCTGCGTATACAGGAAGGAGGCGACGACGGCCACGACGTATAAAGAACCCATCAAGGCGATGAGACCTACTAACGTGCTCTTTACGGAATCGAATCCGTTTTTGATACCGGGCGTAATGACGTTATCGATGAGCTGTTGCATAAACACGGTGGAAATGAGTCCGCCGGCCGCGCTCAAAATCAAACAGACGAAAACGGCGATCAACGCGCTCTTGTAATATTTGAAGATATATTTTAACAATCTTTTCAGGGTACCCTTCTTGACGGTTCCCGCGGGGACTGCCATACCCCTACCGCCGCGCATTTTCATGGGGCGGGAAGCACTGTTCGCTGCTGCCATCAGTCGTTACCTCCTTTGTCGATCGCTTTGAGAGCGGCCGCCGCTTCGGATTCCGCCCTTTGTGTTTCCTCGTTTTCGGGCGTTTTTCCCTTGGTCTGCTCCTCGTAGATTTCGCGGTAAATCTCGCTCGACTGCATGAGTTCTTCGTGCGTGCCGGAAGCGATGATTTTTCCGCCGTCCATGACGAGGATTTTGTCGGCGCTTTCCACCGACGCGACGCGCTGCGCAATGATGATTTTCGTGGTATCGGGAATTTCTTCCGCAAACGCCTTTCGGATCAGAGCATCCGTCTTGGTATCGACCGCCGAAGTCGAATCGTCGAGAATGAGCACTTTGGGTTTTCTCAAAAGGGCGCGGGCGATACAGAGCCTCTGCTTCTGACCGCCGGATACGTTGGTTCCTCCCTGTTCGATATACGTATCGTAGCCGTCGGGGAAAGAGCGAACGAATTCATCTGCCTGAGCTAATTTGCATACTCTTTCAAGCTCCTCATCGGAAGCGTTGGGATTTCCCCAGCGAAGATTCTCCTTGATCGTTCCGGAGAAGAGGACGTTTTTTTGCAGGACGACGGCGACTTCGGTGCGAAGGAAGTCGAGGTCATAATCCTTGACGTTGACGCCGCCGACATATACGGCGCCCTCGGTGGTGTCGTAGAGACGGGGAATCAGCTGAATGAGCGACGTTTTCGACGCGCCCGTGCCTCCGAGAATGCCGACCGTCTCGCCGGGGCGAATGTCGAGATTGATGTCGGACAAAGCGTATTTCTCCGCCTTTGCGGAATATTTGAAGCTGACGTTATCGAAACGGATACCGCCGTCCTTCATTTCCTTAATTCCGTTTTCGGGGCTGACGAGGTCAGATTTCTGTTCGAGTACTTCCGTAATACGCCGAGCGGATTCTCCCGACATCGTGATCATTGCGAAAACCATAGCCAGCATCATGAGCGATGAAAGAATCTGAACGCCGTAAGTAATCATGGCGGAGAGGTCCTGCGGCTCCATGGACGAACCGCCCGAACTAATAATAATGCGAGCGCCGAACCAAGATACAAGAAGGGAAGCGAGATACATACAGAACATCATGACGGGCGAAACGAGTGCCATCATTTTTTCTGCTTTTGTGAAGTCGGCCTTGACTTCTCCCGAAATCTTAGCGAACTTTTCCTTTTCATAGTCTTCGCGCACAAAGGATTTGACGACGCGGATACCGCCGACGTTTTCCTGAACGGAATTGTTCATTGCGTCGTATTTTTTGAAAATACGGCGGAAGAAGGGCATGACGTACACTACGATAAGGACCATTACCACCAAGAGAATGGGCAGAATAGCGAGATAAATGAGTGCCAAAGTATGATTGATCGTAAAGCCCATGATGAACGAGAAAATGAACATCAAGGGAACGCGCACCGCGATACGGATACACATCTGAAACGCCATTTGAACGTTAGAAACGTCCGTGGTCAGCCTCGTGACGAGAGAGGAGGAGGAAAACTTATCCACGTCCTTGAAGGAAAACTGTTGGACGGAATAAAATAAATCCTGTCTCAAATTTTTAGCGAAACCGCAGCTCGCCGTCGCGGCAAATTTTCCTGCCAGAACGCCGCCCGTCAAGGACAGAGCCGCCATAAGAATAAGTATTCCGCCGTATGCGAGCAGTCGCGGCATATCTCCGACATAATCCATCATGGTCGTCATGAACATGGGAATCAGACATTCGCACACAACTTCGAGTATCATACATACGGGGGTCAGTATTGCGTGTTTTTTATATTCCCGCACGCTTTTGACCAATGTCTTTACCATAACCGAATTTATATCCTCCAAAAAATGTTTTTCCTTTTTTGATGTGCCGCCGTTCGCGGACTTATAAAGCCTCCGGCTTCCTTTGAAAACCGTTCCGCGGTTTTCCCGTTCTTGCCCGAATCCGTTCCTCTACTTTTTTGAATCTTTTTTCAATGAAGTTTATTCTAAATTCGCATAGATTCGTTGTAGATATCCCTTAAAAACCCGCCTTTCCTCATCGGAAAATCCTTTCAGGAGAGTTTCCTCCGTCTCGCGCTGTTGGGCTTTCATTTCTCTGAACATTTCCTCTGCGGTTTCCGTAATGGACACATTTTTTGCCCTGCGGTCGTTTTTGTCCGACTCGGCACGCACGAACCCCTTTTCTTCCAGCCGAGAGACGAGTCCCGAAACGGTAGCGTGGGAAACATCGAAATATCTTTCTATATCTCGAAGCGTGACCGGTTCCTTTTTGCCATAAGTGTGAAGATACCAAAGCACCTTTCCCTGGGAAAAGGTCACCCCGCTCTCCTCGCGTTTATCGTTCGCCCTCCGCTCCATCTTTTCGCTGATTTTTTTCAGGAGCAATCCTATATGCGTTTCCATAGCGTTCCTCGTTTTATTGCCGCCCCATTTTGGGACACAATACCTCTCTGCCCGAAAATCATTCTCAGCCGCAATATAATCTCGCCGAACAATTCTTTTCCGCCGCAGTTTCAAAACAGTATACTTATTATATGAAGCATGCTACATAAAGTCAAGCGTTTGAAAGGGGTAATTTATCATTTCACAAAACTTTCATTTTGTGACAAAAATAGACAAAAAAAGCACTCGGAAATCAAGTAAAATAAAAGAAAAAACTTACCGCACGGCAAGGAGCGCGGTAAGAAAAAGGAGAGAGGTTTGACAAACGGAAATTTTCCCCTCAGACTGAAAGAGGCAATGGAGCGAAAGGGCGTAAACGGTCGGCAGCTGGCGGAAGAAACAGCCGCAACGGAAGCGACCGTCTCCCGATATCTGAGCGGAGCGCGAAATCCCGAAAACTTTGAAATTTTAGCGTCGATAGCGCGATTTTTAGAGGTTTCGACCGATTATCTTTTAGGACTCACGAACAATCCTTATCGAAAAGGTTCCCTGCCCGAAGAAGTAAAAGAACTGCTCGCCCGATATTTACGGGCGAGCGACAACGACAAAAAAGTACTGTGGACGCTTCTCGACAAATACGCGGACGGACCGTCTTAAAGAGCGCGTTTTCCCCTCCCCTCTCAAAAATAATCTTCCTTTAAGCCTAAAAGATAATCCGCAGATATACAAAAAGTAACAGCTATCTTTTTTAATGAATAATATCCAGGTACAACTTTTCCTTTTAACCATTCACTGACCTGAGAGGGCTTTACTTCTATTGCTTCGGCAAAATTTTTTTGAGTAAGAGAGTTAATTTTCAAAAACTCCTGTAAAATTTCAGAAAACGAATCCATTATAGCAGCTCCAAAACAATTTTCACTGCCATTTTATCACATTAAGGACCAATTAATCCCGATAACTTCCAAAACGGTAGCAGAAAATCAATCTCTGCCGAGGAGGTGATCGACGGAACAATCGAACAGATCCGCGAGAGCTTCGAGTGTATAAGCGGTAGGGTCGGATTTGCGCCATTTTTCCAAGGACTTGCCGTCATAGCGGGAGAGTTGTTTCATTTTATAAATGGACATTTTGACTTCTTTCATGATATGCCTCACACAGAGATCGAAACGGCGAGGCAAAGCGGAAGGTTTAGAAAATTGATTGTCGTCGCAGCGGCCGAGGAGGAAATCGAAGGTAGCCTCAAAGAAATCGGAGACTGCGATCAGATTGGAAAGTCGTATACTGCACGCGTCGTTTTTCCAGCGATAGACAGTAGAAGAGCTCACGCCGAGCCGTTCGGCCAGACCTTTCGCCGTCAATTCTGTTTCGGCCATCAGTTCTGTAAGTCTTTCCCCAAAGGTCCCCAGCTTTCCCATAACAGCTTCTCCTCTTTCGTATCTATTTTATTAATCTATTATGTTATTTTTGAAAAGAAATTTCAGTTGATTATCATATAATCCATATACTTGTTTTTTATAGCTGTATCGCTTGAAAAATAAGGAAAAAAGGATAATTTAGGAAACTTTTCCTTTGTATAGAGAGGTCATCGCTGCCCTGCCCAGCGGAAACGAAAAAAGATAAAAAAAACGACCGCGCCTAAAAAGATGCGGTCAATTTGATGTCTCCTTTTTTATATGGGGGGGTGGCGAGAAATAAATTAATAATCGCCCCTGCCGAGGACATAATCGACTGAACAGTCGAAAAGTCGTGCCAATTTCAATAGACTTTCCAATTCAGGCGAACATTCTCCCTTTTGCCAAGTATAGAGGACAGATTCAGGGATTTTAGCCTTGACGGAGAGTCGATATTTCGTATAACGGAACTTTTTCAAAAGAAAAACAAAGCGTTCGGAAAACGGAGGACAAGCGCGCGGAGATCCCGCATAATCGTTTTCCTCCAAGCCGAGCAGGAAATCAATTGTACAATGAAAATAATCGGCGATACGGATCAAAATTTCCGTTTCAGGGACTCTCTGCCCTTTCAGATACCGATAAATCGTAGATTTAGACACGCCGACTGCTTTGCTCAAAGCCGCCGTCGACGTGTCTTTGTCGAACATAATGTCTCCCAGTCTGTCCGAAAATTTCGCCATATTAAACATTAATTTTAACTCCTTGTAAAAATATTATCTCCGTCATTGGCGAAATTTACTTGTCATTTGCCGACAACGGAGTTATAATATATATGCCATACGATGTATGGGACTATACCAAGGAGGGGTATTTTATGGAAGATGATGAGCTGTTGTATCAAATCGGAGAAGCGATTTTGACGGAAGTAGACGGGGTGGAGGACGTCACGTACAATCGTAAGAAAAAAAATGCCTTTATGATTTTGACAGAGGCAGGAAAATTTTACGAATTGACCTTAAAGGAAGTAGAGTGACAAAAGCCGGCCGCATTTTTATGCGGCCGGCTTTTATTCCGCGCTGTTTTTTTGAAGAAAAAAAATCTCCCGAAAAATTTTTCGGGAGATTCAATTTATTGAATTTTTTTGGCAAACAGCCCGTTTGCATCGGCGTCCACCTGAATATGATCGCCGGCGGAATAGTCGTTTGCGAGAATATTTTTCGCCAGCATCGTCTCCAAAGTATGCTGCATATACCGTTTCAAAGGACGAGCGCCGTACACGGGGTCGTAGCCTCTGTCCACGATATAATCGACCGCGGCCTGCGTCATGGAGAGATACAGCTGTTTTTCCTCCAATCTCTTCTTCAATTCTTCGGAGAGAAGTTCCACGATCTTTTCCACCTGTTCTTTGACGAGCGGCTTAAAGAACACAATTTCGTCCAGCCGATTGAGGAATTCGGGACGGAAAGAAGCTTTCAACAATCTATCCACCTCTGACTTAGCGGCTTCGGAAATGCTCCCGTCGCTTTGAATCCCGTCGAGAATCGCCGACGAGCCGAGATTGGAAGTGAGGATGATGACGGTATTTTTGAAATCGACGGTTCTGCCCTGTCCGTCCGTAATGCGTCCGTCGTCCAGAACCTGCAAGAGGACATTGAACACGTCGGGATGTGCCTTTTCAACTTCGTCGAACAGTACGACGGAATAGGGCTTGCGCCTTACCGCCTCGGTGAGCTGTCCGCCCTCGTCGTAACCGACATATCCGGGAGGCGCGCCGATGAGCCTCGAAACGGAATACTTTTCCATGTATTCGCTCATGTCGATACGGACCATATTCTTTTCGTCGTCGAACAAAGCCCGCGCGAGCGTTTTTGCGAGCTCCGTCTTACCCACGCCGGTAGGGCCGAGGAAAAGGAAAGACCCGATCGGCCGCCCGGGGTCGGCAATTCCCGCACGGGAGCGCAGAATGGCGTCCGACACGGCGTCGACGGCCTCATCTTGCCCCACGACTCTCTGATGCAAAGTTTCGGGAAGGCGGAGGAGTTTCTCGCGTTCCCCTTCCATGAGCTTGGACACGGGGATTCCAGTCCAGCGAGCGACGATACGGGCGATTTCCTCTTCCGTCACGCGGTCCCGAAGGAGAGTGGAATCTTTGGCGGAAGCCGCCGCTTTTTCGCTCTCTTCCAGTTCTTTTTTCAATTGAGGAATCTTGCCGTATTGCAATTTGGAGGCGGTTTCGAGGTCGTATTCTCTCTGCGCCTTTTCGAGCTGCGCATTTGCTTGTTCGAGCTCCTCCCGAATTTTCTGAACCTTGCCGATAGAATTTTTCTCGTTGTCCCATTTGCTCTTCATTTCCGCGTATTGAGCGCGCAAGGAGGCGAGCTCCTTTTGCGTATCGGCGAGGTGCGCGGCGGAAAGATTGTCCGTCTCCTTTTTGAGGGCGTTCTCCTCGATTTCGAGTTGCATGATCTTTCGGGAAATCTCATCCATTTCTGCAGGCATGGACTCCATTTCCGTCTTGATCATGGCGCAAGCCTCGTCGACGAGGTCAATGGCCTTGTCGGGCAGGAAACGGTCGGTGATGTAACGATTGGATAAAGTCGCCGCCGCAATTAACGCATTGTCCTGAATTTTGACGCCGTGATATACCTCGTAGCGCTCTTTTAAGCCCCGCAAAATGGAAATCGTATCCTCGACCGTGGGTTCGTCCACCATGACGGGCTGGAACCTCCGTTCGAGGGCGGGATCCTTTTCGATATATTTGCGGTATTCGTCCAAGGTCGTCGCGCCGATACAGTGCAATTCGCCGCGCGCCAGCATGGGTTTTAACAGATTCCCCGCGTCCATGGCCCCGTCCGTTTTACCCGCACCGACAATCGTGTGCAGCTCGTCGATAAAGAGGATAATGCCGCCCTCGCTCTTCTTGACTTCGGACAACACGGCTTTCAGACGTTCCTCGAACTCCCCGCGGAATTTCGCCCCCGCAATCAAAGCGCCTATATCGAGCGAAAAGACCTTGCGGTTTTTGAGGGAATCGGGGACGTCTCCCTTCATGATACGAATGGCGAGCCCTTCGGCGATTGCGGTTTTACCGACGCCCGCCTCGCCGATCAGCACGGGATTATTTTTCGTCTTTCTCGACAAAATGCGGATGACGTTCCGAATTTCCTCGTCCCTGCCGATAACGGGATCGATTTTATGCTGTCTCGCCTTTTCGACGAGGTCAGTGCCGTACTTATTGAGCACGTCATAAGTATCTTCGGGATTTTCGCTGTTTACGCGCTGATTTCCGCGCACGCTCGCCACGGCCTGCATAAAAGCGTTCTGTTCGATCGAAAATTGCTTCAAGAGTCTCTTTATCGCCGCATCGGGTTTTTCCGTCAGGCCGAAGAAGAGGTGTTCCACGGACACATAGCTGTCCCCCATCTTCGCCGCTTGTTTTTCCGCGGCGTCCAAAGCCTCCGCCAAAGCGGAAGAGAGATATTGTTCCGCACCGCTCACTTTTACGCAACGGGCAATTTCTCCCTGCGCCGCCGAGCGCAGTCCTTCCAAATCGATCTCCATTTTTTTCAAAAGCTGGGGAATCAATCCCTCGTCCGCCGTGATCAGAGCGTAAAAAAGATGCACCTGCCCTATTTCTTGATTGCCGTATTCTTTCGCGACGCTCTGCGCCTCCTGCAAAGCCGTCACGGATTTTTCCGTAAATTTCCGCATATCCATAACTTTTGCCTCCCCTTCCGCTCGCGGCGGAATTTCTTATTTTCGCTATATTTTTAACCCTTTTTTTCTTTTTTCAAACGTTTTTCAGATAACTTTTCGTAAAATATTTAGCGAAGTCTTTTTTCATATAGAAGCATTTTTCATTATGGGAGAGGAAATAAAAACAGCCGCTTGTGCGACTGAATTTTCAAAAGATTTTTTGCGTATTATCGAGTCTCTTCTTATTGACATCGAGTGTACTTTGCCTATTGGACAAGTCGGTTTTACCCATTCGAAATATTTCTTTTGCAGGATACGAATTTTCCTTTCCTCCGCTTATGATTGCGTGACGATTGCCCAAATAATCAGTCCGGCGACAAGGATTGCGCCGAGAATCAGCCGAATGCGAAAAAGTTTTTTTGCGTCCATGGGGACATACTGTTTATATCCGCAGACGGGACACTTCCCATTTTCGGTTTCGGAGCCGCATTTCGGACAACGACCTTTTTGGGATTGAGCTTGATTATTTTCCTGTCCCTTTTCGGCCTTTTTTGCAGTATTTATATTATCTTTTTTTTCGTCTTTCGTCTTTTTTTGTCCGTCTTTGTTGTTCATTCCTTCACCTTTTTTCTGTTCGATTTTTCTGCTTGGTCTCCCGTCTTCCTTTCGATTATGAAAACGTTCTTTCCGTTCCCGTTTTCTTTTTTCGTTTTGCCTCGTATCCGCTCGGCCGTTGTTTTTTCTGCTTTTATTGTAGCATAAATTTTTCTTTCCCGCAACAAAATAAAAGCACGCGCCCGTTTTTTTGTCAAAAAACTTGAAAAACGGAGAAAAATCTGTTATAATATGGAAAAAAGAAGAAGAAAGGCCATGCAATTCACTCCCATAGACAAAAGTAACCTAAACAAACTTGCAGAATATTATAAACAATGCACCTATCGTATCAGCGACTATTCCGCGGGGATCAAAATCATGTGGCAAAATTCGGAATACGCGTACGCGGAAGCCTGCGGCTGCCTTTTGGTCAAAAGTCGCTGGTATGGACAAGACTATTTCGATTATCCTGTCCCGTCGGGAGAAAATGCAGACATTCGGGGCGCATTGAGCGCATGCGGAGAATACTGTGCGGAACATTTTATCCCCTTTCGTCTCTGCGACGTGCCCGCCTGTGCCGTCTGTACGGTTTTGAGCTGTTATCCAAACATCGAAATTCGCGTAGAACGTAATTTTGACGATTATCTCTATCTTGCGGGGGATTTCATTAAATTCGAAGGCAAGAAATACGCAGGGCAGCGCAATCATATCCGTAAATTCCGAGCCTTATACCCCGAAGCGCGATTTGAAACGTTCGGAAAGGCCGATCACGATCGAATCCGCGCGTTCTGGAAGAAATTCGGCGACCGGAATAATACGCCGGGCGCAAAGACGGAGCTCAAATTCGCCCATGCGATGACGGAATACGTAGGGAGCGATTTATTTATTTCGGGCGGATTCACGCGGAACGGAGAAATCATTTCCTTCTGCCTGAGTGAAATTTGCGGAGAGACGCTCATCGACCATATTGAAAAAGCTCTGCCCGATTATGAAGGCATCTACCCCGCGACGGTGCAGGAGTTTGCAAAAGCCTTTGCGGGCGGAGTGAAATATATCAATCGCGAGGACGATGCAGGGAGCCGCGGACTTCGTATTTCCAAACTGCAATATCAACCCTTGGAAATTCTCCGAAAGCATAGTGTGCACGTAAAGACAGCGATCAATCGGCTGAAAAAAATTCCCGTAATCAAGGGAGAAAACGGCGTTTCGCTGACGCCGATCACGGAAAAGGATATACCCGCCTATAATCGTCTTTGTCTGGACGACGAACGGAACCGCTGGTGGGGATACGATTATCGGGAGGACTGTCCGAATCCCAAGCGCGACTATTTTTATAAGGACCAGAAAAAAGATTTTTCCAACCGCATGGCGATGAATTTTGCGATTCGCAAAGACGGCAAATTTTTAGGTGAAGTCATCATTTATAATTTCGATTTTAAGGGCGGAGCGGAAATCGGCGTGCGTATTCTTCCGGAAGCAGACGGACAGGGCTTAGGCAGGTATGCGTTTTCTCTCGCTGCAAATTATGCGATTTATACGCTCGAACTCACGCAAATCAATGGAAAATGTCTGAAAGAGAACATCGCTTCCGAAAAAATGCTTTCTTCCGTCATGCAGAAAATCGGGGAAGACGACGTCTATTATTATTATCGCAAAATCGTATAACTGCCGTTTTGATAAAATAGCTTGGCGAAAAAATCCGAGGCGCTCTTCGCAGGGCGCCTCGGGTTTAATTTATAAAATCAATCGCGCAAAATTTTTATCGGAATATCGGACGAGACCTTTTCGGGAAGCTCGATAATCACAACTACGCCTTTTTTCTTCTCTTCTCCCGACGCGCCGTCTCCCCAATCGTCTTCCCAATCCGCTATTCTCGCCATGACAAAATCGCCGATATATACCCATTGCGGGATATATGTTTTCCCCGCATCTTCGTCGTACATTCCCGCGACGTAGAGACTTCCCGTTTCAAAAAATACGTCGTCGTATTCGGAAATCGCCTTCGGATATTTCCCGCCGTTTTCCGCTCCTTCAAAGGAATATTTTTCTTTATTCGTTTGGTAAAACTCTGCCAACTCGGCGACCGAATTTAAGATGACGGGTCCGAATTCTCCTCCCGTGCCGTAACCGAACTGCCCGACGGCAAATTCGTCCATATCGTAGGAAGTTTTGTAATCGAATTTAATTCCGGGTTTCCCCTCGGGGTCGCCGCTGTAATATTTATCAGCGCACGCCCTGTCCTTTTCCGCATCGATAATATCGAAACATTCTATTCCGATTTTATTTTCGTCTTTTTCCTCCCCGATTACCCGATAATGGAACCAATAGTCGAAAATAATTTTATACGTGTCCGTCGTAGTATTCAGTTGATATCGACATGAACGGAACACCCCGTATTCGTACGGCTCTCCCCAGCCTTTCTCTTCGCTGCCGCCGGCAATCCTTTCAAAACCTTCAAAGTCGCCCTCAATATAATCGAATAATTTTTCTACACTTTCGTCGAAATCCTCTATTTTTGAAACGTCATCGTATCTGAACTCGTTTTTCACGGCTTCTGCGTCTCGCATAAATATCCCGTCGCATAATCTTTGCAGCATGGCGTCCGTAGTTTCTTTTTGATTTGTCATCACCCACGTATCGAAAAAATCCGATAAAGAACAAGAAGACGCTAGAAACATCCCCGCCGCCAAAAAAATCGAAACTATTTTCTTCATGTTTCCTCCCTTCCGTTCCGCCTCTTCTCCTCTTTCTCAAAGCAAGGTTTCAAAGACGCGCAGGACGGAATCGAACAGTCTGCCGATAAACGTCTGCCGCGTATCTTCGAGCGAAATTTTTTTGGACTCCTTAAAGACCGCGAGGCAGTCCTTTTTCAGAGCCCCGACCGCGGGACAATGCGAAAAGTAAACGGCATTTTCAAAATGCAGATAGAGACTCCTGTAATCGAGATTGATGGTTCCCACGACGGCGGTCTCGTCGTCGCAGACCATGCTCTTGGCATGGATAAAGCCGGGGGTGTATTCGTAAATCCTGACGCCCGCTTTGAGGAGCGGCCCGTAATTGGCTCTCGTGAGGCGGAACACGGTCTTTTTATCGGGAATCCCGGGCGTCACGATGCGGACGTCCACGCCCCGTTTGGCGGCGTTACAGAGCGCCGTGCGCATAAAGTCGTCCAAAACGAGGTACGGGGTAAAAATATACAGATATTTGAAGGCGCGATTGATAAGTTCCAGATACACGGTCTCTCCCACGCTCTCTCTGTCGAGCGGAGAATCGTCATAAGGCTGAATAATTAATCCTCTCTTTTCCGGTTCCCCCTCAAAGCCCTCTGTCCTTTCGTAGCTCTCCTCCTCGTTTGTAAATTTGCGGTTTACTCCGCTTTCGTTTATCGCGATCGAGGGCAAACACTTTCCGAATCTTTCATTTGCCGCTTCGGCGGACGCGCCGTTTTTATCGTTTCCGTACGGAGGTTCCGCCAATCTTCCCGACCTGACTTCCACGGGGATTTCGGTGCCGTTTTTCCCTACCGAACCGACGGGTTCGATTTCGGATTCTCCTTCGAGATATTCGGGAGCGATATAATTGCGCAAGGCCCCCTTGTCCTTTCGGAAAGCGTTCCAGATATTGAAAAACATCATGGTAAAGGAACTGACTGCCCGTCCCGTAACGCGCACGCCCGTGTCTTTCCATTTTCCGTATTTTACTTTTTCGTCGATATATTCGTCCGCGAGGTTGATTCCGCCCGTAAAAGCCGTTTTTCCGTCCACGACGAGAATTTTGCGGTGATCCCGGTTGTTCATGCGCATCGTAAAAACGGGAACGGCGGGATTGAAGCGGAAACACTTGATATTCGGATGCAGAGATTCGAGATACTTGTCGTATTTGGGCGGAAGCAGGAGCAAACTTCCCACGTCGTCAAAGATGAGTTTGATTTCCACGCCCTCGTTTGCCTTTTTGAGAAGGAGTTCCCTGAACGTATCCCACATTTTTCCGCCGGAGATGATGAAATATTCCGCCAGAATAAACTTTTTTGCACCTTCCAAGGCATCCAGCATATCCTTGAACATTTCTTTTCCCGAGGGATAATAGGTGACGTCGCCTTCTCCGTACGCGGGATAATTGGCGTAATTCATGAGATAGCGGCAGGTTTCGGTATTTCTTCCTCCTCCGTCCACAAAGGCCTTTACTTCCGCGTCCTGTACGAGGACGCCCGCATTTTCCCTCTTTGCAGCGGAAATCCGCCTGTTCATTCTGCGCGTCGGCCGCCCCTCCCCGAATAAGAGATAGAGCGAAATTCCGCAAATCGGCAGAATGAGAATCATAATGACCCAATTGAGCTTTGCGCTCGGTTTCTCGTTGCGGTTGATGATATAGAGCACGAACAGTACGCCGAGAATCTCCACGGCGAACAGAACCGCCCTTCCCGCCGTATAGAAACTGGCCATCAAAAAGCCGTAAAGAACGATCTGCACCAATACCAAGGCTACGGTGAGAATGACGCGGTTATAGATAAGCGTCTTATAGCGCCTGTCTTTGAGAATATTTTTTTCTATCCGCTTGCGGCGTCTTTCGTTCATGAATTTCAATGCCGTCCGTCCTTTGAAAATTTTTTATAACCCGTGAATACTATGATTGTAACAGTTTTTTTCTCTTTTGTCAACAGACGTATTTTCCGCAAAAAAATTTTATAGGAAAATTTTTCCGAAACCTATTGACAAAGCGCCTCAATTATAGTATACTATAAATACTTTAATAAAACATAGTCTTATTAAGGAGGCTGAAAGAAGAATGAAAGAATTAAAAGGCACAAAGACGGAAGCGAATTTGAAGACAGCGTTTGCGGGAGAGTCGGAAGCGACGAACAAGTACACTTATTTTGCGAGCAAAGCGAAAAAAGACGGATACGTGCAGATTTCGGCGATTTTTGAAGAGACGGCGAAAAACGAGCGCGAGCACGCGAAAATCTGGTACAAGTTGTTGAGCGGCGGAATCGGAGACACGAAAGAAAATCTTCGCATTGCGGCGGCGGGCGAGAACTATGAATGGACGGACATGTACGCGGGCTTTGCCAAGACGGCACGGGAAGAAGGCTTCGAGGAGATCGCGCGGCTGTTCGACGGCGTGGCGGCGATCGAGAAGGAGCACGAGGCGAGATATAAGAAATTGCTTGCGAATATCGAGGGCGATCTGGTCTTTTCCAAGGACGGAGACGTGGTATGGCAGTGCAGCAACTGCGGGCATATCTGCGTGGGCAAGAAGGCTCCCGAAGTGTGTCCCGTCTGCGCTCATCCGCAGAGCTATTTTCAAGTAAAGGCGGAAAATTATTGATTTTTCCGAAAAAGAAAGGCGCTTTTTGAAAAGCGCCTTTTTTATTTGAGGAATTTTCTCAGCATTTTTTGATATTTTTTCCGATACGGCCGATAGCGCATGGGCAAATCGATGAACGTCTTTTTATCGACGATGCTCTTTTCGTGCGTAAAGCAGTCGAAGCCTTTTTTCCCGTGATAGCTGCCCATGCCGCTCATGCCGACGCCGCCGAACGCCATTTCGCTGGTGGCGAGGTGAATAATCGTATCGTTGACGCAGCCCCCGCCGAAACGGCATTCTCTGAGTACCTTTTCCACGGCGTTCTTGTTGGAGGAAAAGATATAGAGCGCGAGGGGCGACGGCCTGTCGTTTACGATTTTTATGACCTCTTCCAAAGCATCAAACGCGAGCACGGGCATGATCGGGCCGAAAATTTCCTCTTTCATCGCCTTGTCCTCCCATGTCACGCCGTCCATTACGGTGGGGGCAATTTTCAAAGTCTCCCCGTCCATGCTCCCGCCGAACACCACTTTTTTTTCGTCTATCAGTCCCGAGACTCTTTGAAAATGCTTGGGGCTGATAATTTTTCCGTAGGTATCGTCGGCGAGCGGATTTTCCCCGTATTGCAGAAGAATCTGTTTTTTCACTTCTTCGAGAAAAATATTCTTTACGCTTTTCTGAACGTACACATAATCGGGCGCGACGCAGGTCTGCCCCGCGTTGAGATATTTTCCGAACACGATCCGCTTTGCCGCAAGCGGAATATCCGCGGTTTCGTCCACAATGCAGGGACTCTTTCCGCCGAGCTCCAAGGCGACGGGGATCAAATTTTCCGAAGCCTTTCTCATGACCTCTTTTCCGACGGCGACGCTCCCCGTAAAGAAGATTTTATCGAATTTCAAATCGAGCAGCCTTGCATTTTCCGATCTGCCGCCCAAAGCGACCGCCACATATTCTTCGGGGAACGTCTTTACGATAATATCGAAAAGCACCTTCGAGACGTTCGGGGAATAAGCGGAGGGCTTCAAAACGGCGGTATTTCCTGCCGCGAGCGCGTCCGCCAACGGTTCGAGAGTCAATAGGACGGGATAATTCCAAGGGCTCATAATGAGCACGCAGCCGTAGGGAGATTTTCGGACAAAACTTTTCGCAGCGAACTGCGACAGAGGTGTTTTCACCCTTTTATCCCCGGAAAATTTTTTTGTATGGCGAATGAGGTAAGAGATTTCGGACAGCGTGAGTCCCACTTCGCACATATAGCTTTCGAACTCCCCTTTTCCAAGGTCCGCCTTCAAGGCGCGGCAAAGCGCCTCCTCGGACTCCCGAATCGCCCGATAGAGCGCCTTCAAAGCAGAAATGCGATAGGCAGGGTCGAGCGTAACGCCGCTTGCAAAAAATTCTTTCTGCCTGCCGAGAAGTTTTTCAAACTCGTCTTGTTTCTCCATGAAATCTCTCCCGCCCGTATTTATGGTCTTGCTCCGACGAATGTCGGCAAAATCTTTCCGTCTTTGCGAAATCCTCTTTTTCCGTTTCCGAAAGACGGTCTCCCGAATTTTTTCCGAGCTTTTCGAAAAGAGAGCGGCCTCTTCAAAAGCGGCCGCTCTTTCCGTTCTCAGATATTTTTTTCCACAAACGCCGTCAAAGCGTTCTCGGGGACAAAGCCGAGGTTGTTGGCCGCGGGTTTTCCGTTTTTGAAAATAATGATGTTCGGAATAGAGGTAATGCCGTATTTCACGGCCGCGTCCTCGTTTTCGTCCACGTCGATCTTGACGAATTCCGCCTTTCCCTCGAATTTGTCCGATACATCCTCAAATACGGGCGCCAGCATGCGGCAGGGCCCGCACCAGGTAGCCCAGAAATCGCAGACGACGGGCTTTTCTCCCGCGATGAGTTCTTCCAATTCGTTAAACGTCACATATTTGACCATAATAATTCATTCTCCTTTTTTCTTTCTGAAATATTCCGCGGCGCTCGAAAAGTCCACTTTTTCGCTTTCCGAGGAAGCCATGCACTTGACGTTCATGGCGCCTTCCTGCAATTCGTTTCCGCCGATGACCGCGACATATTTTGCGCCGATTTTATCCGCATACTTAAATTGTGCTTTAATCGATCTTTCCATGTGATCAGTCTCGGCATAAATTCCCGCATGCCTCAACGCGATTGTCAGGGCGAACGCCTTTTTCCGACATTCCGCGTCCATGCCAGCGAAATAGACCAACGGTTTTTCCTCTTCGGGAATCTTTACGCCCGTCGATTCCATGACGAGCAGCAATCTCTCTATTCCGGCGGCGAACCCCACCGCGGGCGCGGGAGCGCCGCCCAGTTCTCCGATGAGTCCGTCGTACCTTCCCCCGCCGCAGACGGTACCTTGCGCGCCGATATCGTCGGAGACGAATTCGAACACCGTCCGCGTATAATAATCGAGTCCGCGCACGATGCGAGGGTCGATTTCATATTCGATCCCCGCCAGAGCGAGATATGCCTTTAAGGCCTCGAAATGCTCCGCACATTCGGGGCAGAGGTAATCGAGGATAGACGGCGCATGCGCGTTAATTTTTCTGCATTCCTCCTCTTTGCAATCGAGGAGACGGAGCGGATTTTTTTCAAATCTCGCCTTGCAGTCATAACAAAGCCCGTCGAGGTGAGGCGCGAAATATTCTTTCAAGGCCTTGTTGTAGGCGGCGCGGCAGGACGGACAGCCGATGGAATTGATGCGGAGTTTGACCTTTAATCCCAATCTTTTGAGGAGGGAATCGGCGAGGGAAATGACCTCCGCATCCGCGTCCGCGCCCTTTGCGCCGAACACTTCCACGCCGAACTGATGAAATTCGCGGAGCCTGCCCGCCTGCGGCCGCTCATAGCGGAACGCAGGCGTAACGTAGTACATTTTCACGGGCAAGACGCCGTTTCCCAATCCGTTTTCGATAAAGGAGCGCGCCGCGCCGGACGTTCCCTCGGGCTTCAAGGTAATCGAACGGTCTCCCTTGTCGCGGAAGGTATACATTTCCTTGGTGACGATATCGGTGGTATCGCCTACGCCGCGCAGAAAAAGTTCGGTGTGCTCGAATACGGGGGTGCGTATTTCTTTGAGATTATACAGCTTCGCGGTCTCGCGCGCGACGCCTTCCACATATTGCCACCTGTAAGCGTCGGCGGGCAACACATCTTTTGTCCCTTTGGGTATATTTATCATAAACGCTCTCCGAATCGTCTTATAAGACGTATTTTTTCAGATCTCTGTCGCCCGTCAGCTTGCTCAGATGCTCGTCCACGTACTGTTTCGTAATATTCAGAGTCACCGTGGGATAATCCCCGCCTCCCGCGTTGAAGGAAATATCTTCGAGGAGGTATTCCATCACCGTATGCAGCCGACGGGCGCCGATATCCTCGCTCGTCGCGTTGAGCTCTACGGAAATCTCCGCGATCCTTTCGATTGCGGAATCGTCGAATTTCAGATCGATGTTGTCCACGCCGAGGAGCTTCGCGTATTGGAAGGTCAACGAATTTTCCGTCTCAGTAAGGATGCGGACGAAGTCCTCCTTTTTGAGACTTTTCAGCTCTACGGATACGGGGAAGCGCCCTTGCAGTTCGGGAATCAGGTCCTCCACGGCGGCGACGTGGAAAGCGCCCGCCGCGATGAAGAGAATGAAATCCGTCTTGACGGGTCCGTATTTCGTGACGACCGTGGAACCCTCCACGATAGGCAGAATATCCCTTTGAACGCCCTCTCTCGAAACGTCGGCGCCCCCGCGGTTGCCCTTGCCCGCAATCTTGTCGATTTCGTCGATGAACACGATGCCGTCGTTTTCCGCGCGGTAGACCGCTTCGGCCTTCACCGCGTCGTCGTCCACCAGCTTGGAAGCCTCCTCTTCGAGGGCGATCTGCATCGCCTCTTTTACGGAAATCTTGCGCTTCTTTTTCTTGTCCTTGAACATGTCGCCGAAGATGCTGCCGATACTGATCGCCGCCCCGCCGGGAACGAGCTCCATGGCCTGCGGAACGTCGCTCACTTCCATTTCCACGACGAGATTGTCATAAGTTCCCTTTCTCAGCCCGTCTAAAAGATTGGCCTCGAAAATTTCCTTGGGAGTCTCTCCTCTGTCCTCTTTTTTCGCTTCGGCCAAAACCCTCACCATGCGTTTTTCCGCGGCGGCGGTGGCCTTGGCTTTGACTTCTTCTTCCTTTTCCGACTTCACCAGCCGATAGGCGCACTCCGCAAGATCGCGGATCATGCCTTCGACGTCCTTTCCGACGTATCCCACCTCGGTGTATTTGGTCGCTTCCACCTTGATGAAGGGCGCTCGAACGAGCTTGGCGAGCCGCCTTGCAATCTCGGTTTTTCCCACGCCCGTGGGCCCCTTCATGATGATGTTTTTCGGGGTAATTTCCTCGCGGATTTCGGCGGGAAGCTGCGCGCGACGGTAACGGTTTCTGAGCGCGATCGCCACCGCCTTTTTGGCATCGTCCTGACCGATGATGTATTTATCCAGTTGATTGACTATCTGTTTGGGGGACAAATCCATTTACTTTCCCTCCTTTTCCTTCCGTTTCGCAGGTTTTTTCGCGGATTTTTCCGCAGAGTTTTCCGACGCTTTCCCGTCTTTCTTTTCCGAGCCTTTCGCTGCGGCCCGTTCCGCCTTACCGCTCTTTTGCATTGTTCCCATAGGCTCTCCCACCGTCTCGCAGCGGATATTATCGTTCGTATAGACGCAGATTTCGGAGGCGATTTTCAGGGCTTTTCTGGCAATCGTTTCCGCGTCGTAACCGGTCTCCGAATACAGGGCACGCGCCGCCGCGAGAGCATAATTTCCGCCGCTGCCGATGGCACAAATACCGCCGTCCGGCTCTATGACCTCTCCTGTTCCGGAGATGATCAATAAGGTATCGGCGTCCGCGGTGATCATCATCGCATCGAGCTTTCTGCCGATTTTATCGCTGCGCCAAAGGTCGGCGAGCTCCACAGCCGAGCGCATGAGGTTGCCCGCAAACTTATTGAGCATTCCTTCAAAGCGTTCGGAGAGAGAGAAAGCGTCCGTCACCGAGCCCGCAAAGCCGAGAATGACCTTTCCCCCGTAAATGCGCCTGACCTTTACCGCCGAGTTTTTGAATATAACCGATTCGCCCATCGTAACCTGACCGTCGCCGGCAATCGCCGTTACGCCGTCTCTTTTTACCGCGCAAATCGTCGTTCCTCTGAATTCCGTCATAAAAATACACCTCTTTATTTTTGCCTCGAACAGCCGCGCTTTTGCAATCTTACGGCCGTCCGTTCCCATCCGCGCCGATCGGCGCCATACGGATTTTTTTCTTTCGTCGGGATTCTCCCGCCCTATTCAGAATCTTTCTTCCCGTTCTCTCCGCAGACATTCTGTACGAAAATTTCCGTCATTTCTCTGCCCTTTTCCTCTGAAAGCGTTCGTCATCTTTCTTTTCGTTTCATTCGGGAACGTTCGTTATCCCTCTTTTTTATCCGCGGTCTCCGCCCCTGTGAACTTTCCCTGTTCGATTTTGCCCTCTTCCGCCGTTCTGCGAACGGAAGCCAAAGCCCGTTCGGCCAAAGCCCGATACCGTTCTTTTTTGTCCCGAATTTTTTCAGGCAACGGCGCGAGAATTCCGAAATTGGCGTTCATGGGCTGAAAATCCTTATTCGGCGAGGAAATATAGTTTTCGAGCGCTCCCGAAACGGTCTCGTTTCCGAATACGCGCGGAGGTCGGCCGAAAATTTTATCGGAAAGATGAACGGCGGCCAAAAGGCCGCTGGCCGCGCTTTCCACATAGCCTTCGACTCCCGTAATCTGTCCCGCGAAATACAGGCTCTCATTATTCTTAACCGAAAAATCCCGATTCAAAACATCGGGGGAGTGAATATACGTATTTCTGTGCATGACGCCGTATCTCAAAAACTCGGCGTTTTTCAGCGCGGGAATCATGGAAAACACCCGTTTTTGTTCGGGGAACTTCAAATTGGTCTGAAATCCGACGAGATTATAAGCCGTTCCCGCCGCATTTTCCTTTCTCAGTTGCAGGACGGCATACGGGCGGGCGCCTTCCCCGTCCCGAAGTCCGACGGGTTTCAACGTGCCGAAACGAAGGGTATCTCTTCCCCTCGAAGCCATGATTTCGACGGGCATGCACCCCTCGAATACGTCCCTTTTTTCAAACTCGTGCAAATCGGCCCGCTCGGCGGACAGAAGGGCGTCCACAAACGCGTAGTATTCCTCTTTCGTCAAAGGACAGTTGATGTAGTCTCCCGAGCCTTTTCCATAACGGTCACCCGTAAACGCCGCAGACATGTCTATGCTTTCGGCCGAAACGATGGGCGCGGAAGCGTCGTAAAAATACAGACCGCCGCCCGTTTTTTCTGAAATATCCGCCGCCAGAGCGTCTGCCGTGAGAGGCCCCGTGGCCACGATCGTATAGCCTTTTTCGGACGCATCGGGCAGCGCGGTGACTTCTTCGGTTAAAATCGTCAAATCGGGACAGGAGCGCAATTTTTCGGTAATGTACGCGGAAAATTTTTCCCTGTCCACCGCGAGAGCCGCTCCCGCGGGCACCGCGCTCGCGGCCGCGGCTTCCATGGTCAGCGAACCGAGGATTCTCATCTCTTCTTTGAGAAGCCCGCAGGCATTCGCATAAACGTCGTTGCTTTTTAAGGAGTTGGAGCAGACCAGCTCTCCTAAATTGCTTTCCCTGTGCGCGGGAGTCAGCTTTTTCGGCTTCATATCCGCGAGCAGAGTGGGAATCCCCGCACGGGCGAGATAGTAAGCGGCTTCGCTTCCCGCCAGTCCGCCGCCGATGACCTTGACGGTTATTTTTTCCGCCGGAACTCGTTTTCTTGCGTCTTTGAGCGCCGTTTCCTCCGAAGCAAACTTCCCGCCGTCGGCCGTTCTGCCGAAAGTCTCCCGTTCTCGGGCAAAGTTTTCATCTGCCGAAAAATTTGCCCCGCCGCGACCGGCCGCCGTCTCATTCTTCATCGTCGAATCCTTCGGGAAGATATCCTCCCTCGTCGTAGCCGTCGTACAGCGGCTCGTCCATAAGGGGCGGAGCCTCGTTTCCCGCCGCGGCGGCCGAAGTTTTCTTTTGCGTTTTTTCGGGTTTTTCCGCCTTTATTTTATAATCGCACTCCTTGTTGGAGCATTTGATATTTCCGCGCGCGGTCTGAACGAGGGCCTGCCCGCATTTCGGGCATTTTTCGCCGGTGGGAATGTCCCAGCTCATGAATTTACAGTCGGGATAGCCGGAACAGCTGTAATAAATTTTTCCCTTTTTGGATTTTCTGACCGTCATGGGCGCACCGCATTCCGGGCATTTTCCGACCAGCTTGGGTTCCTCGTCCGAGGGCATGGACATGGTGGATTTGCATTCGGGATAATTGGGGCAGGCCAAGAATTTCCCGAACTTGCCGCTCTTTACGATCATGTTCTGTCCGCACTTGGGACAGCGGACGGAGGAAATTTCCTCCTTGCTTTCGCTGACGATGTTGCGGCATTCGGGATAATTGGAACAGGCCAAATATTTCCCGTATTTTCCCATGCGGCGAATCATGAAATGCCCGCACTTCTGGCAGACAATATCGGTCATCTCGTCGCCGTAAGAGGACGCGTTTTTCAGATTTTCCGCGAAACCGGGATAGAAATCCCCGATGACGCTGTGCCAGTCCACGCCGCCTTCCTCGATGTCATCCAGCTTGGTTTCCATGCCCGCCGTAAAGCCGACGTTCATAATATCCTTGAAACATTTTACCAGCATATCCACGACGTCGTAAGCGACGGGCGTGGGGACCATGTATTTGCCGTCCTTTTTGACGTACTTCTGATTGAGTTTGGAAATAATGGTCGCGTAGGTAGAGGGGCGGCCGATCCCCTTTTCTTCCATGGCTTTGACGAGGGAAGCGTCGGTATAGCGAAGGGGAGGTTTTGTAAACTTCTGTTCCTTCTGCATGGAAACGAGGTCGAGCTTATCCCCCTCTTTGAGGTCAGGCAGGAGCTTGGCCGCCGCGATGCCCTCTTCGTCCTCTTTTTTGGGAGCGGCGACGTCCTCGTACACTTTGGTGTAGCCAGCGAATAAAAGCACTCTTCCGCTCGCCTTGAAGACGTAGCCGGAATTATCGATTTCCATCTGCGTGCTGTTGTATTTCGCCTCCGCCATCTGCGAAGCGAGGAAGCGCTCATAAATGAGCTTATATAAGGCGAAGTGCTTTCTGTCGAGCAATTTTTTCGCCTTTTCGGGCGTCATTTCGAGGTCGATGGGTCTGACGGCCTCGTGCGCGTCCTGCGCTCCCTTTTTCGTGGCGTAATAGTTGGGTTTTTCGGGAACGTACTCTTCGCCGTAGACCGCGCGGATACGGGCGAGCGCGTTCTGCTGCGCCTCCGCGGAAATGCGGACGGAGTCCGTTCTCATGTAGGTAATGAAGGCGATGTGATCGCCGTTTTCCGTCTCTATACCCTCATAGAGGTGCTGCGCGAGACTCATGGTTTCGGGCGATGAAAATCCGAGCTTATTGGAGGCGTCCTGCTGCATGGAGCTGGTGGTAAAAGGCGCGGGAGCGTGGGATTTAGCGACGGCCTTTTTGACTTTGGAAACGACATACTCGCCGTTTTCGAGCTCCTTCAATACCTTTTCGGCTTCTTCCGCCGAAGAAGGCTTGTATTTTTTCGTTTCCTTTTTTTCGAGGAGCGCCTTAAACGGAGAATAAGCCTTCGGCCGATCCTGTAATTCGGCCGTCAGATTCCAATATTCTTCGGGTTTGAAGGCCTGGATTTCCCTTTCGCGCTCGACGATGAGCCTGAGGGCGACCGACTGCACTCTGCCGCCGGAAAGGCTGCGCTTTGCAGAGCCGTCGGTATCTTCTATCTTGTGATTGAGGAGCGTGGACAGCTTGTAGCCTACGAGGCGGTCGAGGACGCGCCTCGCCTGCTGCGCGTCCACGAGGTTATAGTTAATCTTGCGGGGATGTTCCAGCGCCTTTTGAATGGCCTTTTGGGAAACCTCGTTGAATTCTATGCGGTTTTCCTTGTTTTCGTCCAAACCGAGAACGGTCTGTAAATGCCAGGAAATAGCCTCTCCTTCGCGGTCGGGGTCGGTTGCGAGATAGACGTTGTCCGCCTTTTTCGTCTCGTCCGTAAGGCGCTTGATGATGTCCTCCTTGCCTTCGGAATTGACGTATTTTGGCTCGAAATTGTTCTTGATGTCCACGCCCAGCGTATGCACGGGCAAATCGCGGATATGTCCCGCCGAAGCGTCCACCTTGTATTTTCCTTTCAGATACTTCGAGATGGTTTTCGCCTTGGAAGGCGATTCTACGATGATTAAATCCATAAATCTTCCTTTTTTGACTTTATATTTTAACTTATTTATAAAAGCATTAAAACTTTTTTCTTTACTTCCGCACGCCGTTATCCAAACGATTGCTCCCGTTCCCCTCAATTCAACAGTTTACCTGTTTTCCCGATTGTTCCCTCTCTTTCGCCTATCCGATACCTTGCCCTTTTTCCCGATTGCCACTTTGCTTTCTCCCGATCCAACGTCTGTCTTCTCGCCTTCGTTTCATCCGACGGGCGCGTATCGGTTTCCGCCCTTTTCTCAACGCGGCTCTTTCTTCCTGCGCCTTTGCGAAAAATCCTGTCCGAAAGCCCCGCGTCCCGCGCATGCGAATGTCACCTTATACGTTTTTGCGCGAAACGCGCCCGATCTCCCGACTATTCTGCGGCGGCGTAGCGATTTCCGCCCAGCCTTACGAGCAGCCCCTTTACTTCCAGCGCGGCGAGCAGGGAATAAAGTCTGAAAACGGGCACCTGCGATTTTTCGGAAATCTCCGTCACGTGCGCTTCTCCGAGCTCTTTCAGAGCGAAAAAAACCCGTTCTTCGTCCGCCGACAAAGGCGGAGCGGATTTTTCCTCTAACAAGTTTATACCAAATCGCCCCAAAATGTCAAACGAATTTTCGGTGAGGTAAGCGCCTTTTTTTATGAGGGCGTTGCAGCCCGTCCCCGCGGCGGTACCGGGCACATACGGCAAGGCAAAAATTTTTTTGCCGAATTTCTCCGCATATCCCGCGGTAATGAGCGCGCCGCTCTTTTCCCCCGCACCGATGACGAATACCCCTTCTCCCAGCGCGGCCAACAGCGCGTTTCTTCTTTCATAGGAAAACACCCTGACGGGGGTAAAAAAGGAATGAGCGGATAACAGTAATCCCCGTTCCGCCACGCGGTTCAGAAGCTGAAAGTTCCCCTGCGGCAGATGAGAAAATCCTCCCGCCGCGAACGCTATGACTTTTCCGCTGCCCGCCAGAGCTCCCTCTGCGGCCGCGCGGTCTCCTCCGTCGGCCGTACCCGTGAGAATCGCGAGATGTGAAGATACCTGTTCGCAGATTTTCGCGCCCAGTTTCAGGGCGGCGGGAGGAGTTCTCCTCGATCCGACGACCGTCAGCATTCGTTTTTTCAGCAGGGAAAAATCTCCCTTTCCGTACAGAACCAACGGAGCGTCCGTTTTTTCCCGCAACGCTTCGGGATATTCGTCCGACGCGCAGGTCACGGCTCTTATTCTCTCTTTTTGGAATAACTTCTCCGTTTTGTCGAAACAGGAGCCGTCCGACAGGGCGGCGCACATATTATTATATACGCTTTCGCCGCACGATTTAATCAGCGATTTTCCGAAAAAGCGGAAATTCCCCGCCAATCGCGCGGCGCTCCCCGCCTCCGCCAGCAGTCTCCTTTTTTCACCTTCCTCTATCTGAAAGGAGTCCAGCCAAATATACCCCTTTTCTTCCTCCGTATATCCTTCCATCTTTCCCCATTTTCTCCCGTCGTTTATCCGATGTTTCCTCGTTTTTCCGTCCATATGTCCGCCCGCTTTCTCTCTTTTTCAGTTCAAAAACAAAACGACTGCGACCGCGGCCTGCCAGCCGAGTCCCAAGAGATTGACGGCATGGAAATACCATCTTTTCGTTTTATGTCGGCAAAGGAACATAGCGGCATACCCTCCCGCGGCGCCCCCGAAGAACGAAAGTCCCAAAAGCACCTTTTCGGGAATTCTCCAAACGTTCCTTTTCGCCCTGCTCTTATCCGCGGCATAGACGACGAACGCGACTAGGGAAATTGCGGCGAGCGCCGCGCAATAAATCCATTTCATAAAAGCTCCTCCCCGTTCCCGCCCGCGCCATAAGTGCGATAGGAAACGGCTTCATAGAGATGTTCGGGGCAGATTTGTTCCTGCGCCGCGAGATCCGCGATCGTGCGGGCCACCTTCAAAATTCTCGATCTTGCGCGCGCGGACAATTTGAGCCGCGAAAACGCCTCTCTCAGGACCTCCTCCCCCTCTTTGGACAAACGGCAGTATTCCCTGAGTTCGCTTTCCCCCATTTCCCCGTTCGTCGTAACCCTGCCGCCCTTGAATCTTTCCCTCTGTATGCGTCTTGCGGCGTCGGTGCGCTCCTTCACCTCGGCGCTGGTCTCCTCGCGTTTTTCGGAAACGAGGTCGTCGTAAGCGACGCCGTCCACTTCCACCTGAATGTCGATTCTGTCGAGGAGCGGACCCGAGACACGGGCTCGGTATCGCCTTATCTCGTTCGGAGTGCAGGTACATCGCCTGTCCCTGCTCCCGTAATTCCCGCAGGGGCAGGGATTCATGCCCGCGCACAGCATAAACGAGGCGGGATAGGTAACGGAACCGCCCGAGCGCGAAATGGTGATGACGCCGTCTTCGAGGGGCTGCCTCAGCGCCTCCAAGGCGGAGCGCTTATATTCGGGCAGCTCGTCGAGAAACAACACGCCGCCGTGCGCCAGACTGATTTCCCCCGGGTGAGCGGTGCGGGTTCCCCCGCCGCAGAGGGAGACGGCGGAAGCGGTATGGTGCGGCGTGCGGAAAGGCCGTTTCATGACGATTCCTTCTCCGCCCAAAATCCCCGCCACGGAATGAATTTTTGTAATTTCGAGCGCTTCCTCGAACGTCATATCGGGCAGAATGGAGGGAATCGCGCGCGCGAGCATGGTTTTTCCGCTGCCGGGCGGCCCGACGAAGAGGATGTTGTGTCCTCCCGCGACCGCCACCTCCAACGCGCGTTTCGCGACGGGTTGTCCCTTGACGAAGGAGAGATCGCACTCCTTTTCCGCCGCATTGTTTCGGGCGGAAAATTCGGACGGCGGAACGGGCTCCAAGGGAACGAGCCCCGATAAATGCTCCGTCACTTCCCTTAAAGAAGCGGCGGCATAGACCTTTACGCCGCGGATATACCCCGCCTCTTTCGCGTTTTCCTTTGGCACGATAAATTTTTGAAATCCTTTGTCCCGCGCGGAAATCAACGCGGGCAGGACCCCCGAAACGGGTCTGAGTTCTCCGTTCAGCGCCAGTTCGCCCAAAAAGACGGTGTCTTTCATATCGGCCCGTAAAACGCCGTAAGCCGCCAGAATACTGACGGCGACGGGCAAATCGAACGCCGAGCCTTCCTTTTTAACGTCGGCGGGCGCAAAATTGACGGTAATTTTATGGGCGGGAAAATCGAGGCCGCTGTTTTTGACGGCGCTCTTTACCCGTTCCCGCGCCTCCTTTACGGCGGCGTCGGGCAGTCCCACCATTTCAAAGGCAGGAAGCCCGCGGGAAATATCCGTTTCGACCGCGACGGGAACTCCTTCCAAACCGAGAAGGGCATAGCTCAGCACTTTTGCAATCATATTTTTCCTCCCCGAAAAACAAATTCCGCAAGGGAAAAGCCCTCGCGGAAAAGTCCGTCAGATTCTGAAATAGCCGTTTGAGAAAATGCTCATCCAGCAGAACATGCGTTCCGCCGCCTTTGCCGAAATCCCGAATCCGTACATGCCGGGTACGGACAGGGCAAAGAACACGATAAATACGGCGATGCATATTCCCGAAAGAATATCGGCAAAAGAGACTTTTGCCCGTCCCGAAGCGGTGAGCTTAATTTCCGCGGGCTGACAAATTTTTACGGCCAAAGGAATAAAGCCGATATAGAACACTCCGAATAAGGAACTTTGAATCACCGAAACATTCCTTACAAACGCGGCCGCGAGCATGGAAGTCACGGCGCCGCCCAGGAGAATAAGATAGATGCGGCGGATGCGCTTATTCATTCTCGACGAACGGGCGGAGGAGAATGCGTCGGAAATGACGCTCACGGAACAGAACGCGAAGGAGACCAGCGCCACCACGGCCACGGCGGCATTCATGGATACGTTCCAGGCGAGGTATCTCGAACTCTTTAATTGTGCTATGGGATCGTATACGGTGGCGGCCTTCAACGGCATGAGCCAAGCGAATACGTTCGAGGCATTGGCCGCGGTGTATTCCGTGACGTTGGAGGGGTGGAAAGGTGCCGTAAAGCCCTTGAAAAAGAGGGTTGCATAGCTCAGAGACGGGTCGGCGGGATTATCGAACGCCTTCACGAAGGCGTTATAGGTAATGACGCTGGCAAGGAGCATAAACACGAACGCGGCAAGGACGAAGGAAAGCGCGGCGAAAGCCCAGGACACGCGCGACTTGTAGGAATAGGCGGCTTTCAAGACGTTCGCTTCCTTTCCGATAATTGCTATGGAGGAAGCTCCCCGCTTCAATTCCCTGAAAGTCTTTTTCTTTGTCCCCTCCGCAGTTTCGGGCGTGAAAGCCGCCTTTTCCGCCACGGAATTTGCTTTTTCCGCAGACGCTTTCGCAAGAGAGTTTGCCTCCTCCGACGCGGGCGCCGCCGCGTCGCCGCTCATTTCCGAAAGAGCAGCCGATTCCTTTTCCGCGGCGCTCACGGCCTTTGAGAGAGATTTCTCACCGGCCTCCCCGCTTTCCGCTTCGGCGTTTATAGCGGCTTCCGTCCGGATACGGGAGGCGGATTTGTTCAATTCGTTGATATAGGCGAGCTTTTGTCTCCGCATTCCGAAGGCGAATAAAATTAATATGCCGGCCACGGGAATAATCGTCAAAAAGTTCATCGCCAAAGCGAGCGCCGCAAACAACCCCGAAAAGAGGATATTCAGGCCGTCCTTTATGATCCGCTCGGAGGAAATCCCCTTTGCGAAGAAACGGTACATGAAATAGAGGCTCGCAACGAGGAAACAAGTGATGAGGGCGTAAGGCGCGCCCAGTCTTCCCACGGTCGTGGCAAGTCCGCCGAATGCAAAGATGAGCGAAAAGATAAACCCGTATTTTTCGTCTTTGAATAACAGGGAAGCGAAGAGATAGACGAGGAGCAAAGTCGCCGAGGTCGCAAGAAACGGCGTAAGGCGAAGCGCAAAGGTGCTGTCCCCGAAAATTGCGACTGAGGGCAAAAGCAGGACAGTCGCAAGGGAGTTGAAATCCCTGTCCACATTGTAGACGCTCTCCGAAGTGATTTCGCCTCCGCCCAGAACGGTATGAATGGAGGTCATGTAATACCCTTCTTCCTGCGTGAAGTTTTTCCAGGCCGAATCGGAAGCAGAGAAAGAATTTTGGGCGTCTATCGCATTTGCGAGCTCCGATTTAGAATAATTTCCCTGGCTGAATTCCACATTTACGGAAAGGGGAATCGTCTTGCCGTCATCCCCGATACATACGATTTCGTTGATGTCGATATTGGCGGTAGCGGATACGGTAATACATTTTGCCGTAAGATTTTTCTCAGCCGCCACAGTCACCCAGTTAAAATTGGCGCCTTCCTTTATGTTGCTGTCATTTTTTTCGGAATAGATGTTTCCGAGTTTTGCCGACCCGACTGTATAATTGGGTTTGGTATTGGCGGAAGTAGAGCGCCTGACCGTAACCGAAGCGTATTCTCCCGGTTCGAGGTAGATACTGCCGACATTTATATATACGGCGGTCAGTTTCGACTGCTCCTCCGTCATATTCAGATTAAAGGCTGCAAGGCTGTCGTCTCCCGCGACGTAACCGAAGGTCTTTCCGGTAGAACGGAAGGAACCGAGCGTAAAAAATCCGGCTGTCAAAAACACTGCGAACAGAATGATAAATGCCCGTGCAAATTTAGACAGCCTGCGTTTTCCCGATCTTTCGGATGCGGTCATATTCTTCATAAAGGTATAACTCCTCTTTTTTTTCCGCTTATATAATTAAAAGTAAATTCTTATTTTCTATTTTACATGAAAACGGACAAAATGTAAAACGATTTCCGCCCGTATTTTCCGGAAATAAAAAATCGCCCTTTCCGAAATTTTTCCTCTTCGGTCGGAAATACCCTTGCTTCCCGTTTTTCAGGCTTTCCGTTTATCTGTTCCGACAGAAATTCAGAAATTTTTCGTTTCCCTATTTTTTCTTCATTTTTTTCGCGCCCGTTGCTTTTTTATTTTCTCTTCCTTCCGAAGCCCCGATTCAATACCTCTCCGCTTCAAAAATTCCGTTTGCTTTCAGGATATTTCTATCAGACCGGAACACTTGGAAAAGCGGGTAAAAGAAATGTTTTCAAACTGCGGTTTAAGCTCGTCGAAGACAAAATATATTTCGTCCTCGTCCCAGCGGTCGGCATATTCCTCTTTGCAGCGGAGCAGTTCCGCTCTCGTTTGAAAAGCCACGTCTCCGATATAAATTTTTCCGTTCGGATTCAGAAGCGCGCGCAGCTCTTTCAAGAACTCTGCTTTTTTATCGTCGTTCAGATGATGCAGGGAATAGGTCGCGACGATCGCGCCGTATCTGCGGACTTTAAGTTCTTCCGAAAGTCCCTTTGAAAAATCCTTTTGGCAGAGCACGGCCCTCGGCATCTTTTTTCGGGCGATTTCCAGCATTTCGGCAGAAAAATCCTGTCCCCAAACATTCAGGCCCTTTTGATAGAGCCCGAAAGCCAGAACGCCCGTCCCAAACCCAATATCCAGGACATCTTTGCAGTTTCCCGAGAGAATCCGCCGATAGATCTCGTTCAGAATGTTCTTATAACCCGCAAACGGATAACTGTCCTCCCCGTCCGAACGTTTCACGCTTTCTTCGTAATCGTTTGCCCATAAATCGAATCCCTTTTTGTCCAGCATCTTTCGTCTCCTTTGTTTTATAAATCCCGAGTTGCCTGCTCGTCCGTTCGTCCCTGCCCTGTACGGGTAAAATTATCGTTCTTTCCGCCCTGCGGCTCAGATTATTTTCCGATTTTTTTGTAATAAAACTTGAAAAAGAATTTTCCCAGATATTTTTCTATGAGCGCAGAATACTCCTCTTCGCTGACGATTCCGCCGTAATAGAGCATTTCATAAACCACATTGTTTTCGCGCGTCTTGTACCCCGCCTCGTTAAATCCGTTTTTGAGGTAAAAATTCTTTCTCCTCACCCGTTCTTCGCGGTTGTCGCACTCCTCGTCGAGCGTTTCGATGTTGAGGATAACCCTTCTGCCCTCGTTTTTTCTCTTGATTTCCTCCAAGACGGCACCGCCGTAGCCTTTTCCCCGAAGTTTCGGAGAAACGGCGAGGAAAAACACATAGGTAATATCGCGGAAATAGACCTCATGGACTAACCCGACGAAAATATCCCCGTCGTAAACGCCGTACAGATTTGCACCGTCCTTTCTGGACTTTGCGTTCATAAAGAACCAAGGAACCCTTTCTTCCTTGGGGAACGAACGGAAATACAGCTCTTTCAGTTGTCTTTTCATTTCCGGTTTTTCGGAGATACTAATTAATTTTATCATACAAAACACCTCTTTTCAAAAAATTTTATACCAAAAAATTGCCCGTTTTTCCGCGAGCTCCGTTCCGAGCCCCTCATAGAGCAAAGTATCCACGCCGCCGATTTGAAATCCTGTCTTTGCATAAAATCTGCAAGCGGCCAGATTCAAATCCTGGGTTTCAAGCATCAGACCTTTCAGTCTGCGCTCGGCCGCCCAATCCTCGGCTCTTTTGACGAGCCTCCTACCGATTTCCTGCCCGCGGGCGGATTCCGAAACATACAATTCTTCGACATAAGCGAAATTGTTCCAATTACTTCTCAGGGTAATCCGTCCCTTGCCCCTGTCGGAAACCGCCAGAAATACGGCCTTGTCGCGCGCGTCGATGTATTCCGACAGATCCCTGTCCTCACGTGGGTAAATTTTTACGCGCGGTTTTTCAAACAATTCTTCAAAACTCGCCCGGCGTTTTCCGTCGAAGGTCGGTCGCAACCTCCCGAAAACTTTTATCGATTTCAGACGCACTCTTTCAAATTCTTTCAGATACTCTCTTGTCAGCGGTATGATCCTCATAAATTTTCCGCCCTCGCGCTCAAAAATTTCCGATGACGAATCCATCCAATGCCGTGAGCCGTAAAATCCGTCAAAATCGGTATAATCTTCATCATCGGCGATGAAAACCTCGGGCGTCTCGCAGTGGAAGCAACTCTTTCCCGAAACGCACTAACGGAGACAAAAAAAAGAGCCCGCCTCTGACTTTGGGCGGACTCTTTTCCGACGGACGGAACCGTCCGTTCAAATTTTTTCTTTGACTTTGGCAGCTTTACCCGTCAGATCGCGCAGGTAATAGAGTTTTGCTCTTCTGACTTTACCCTTTCTCACGACGGTTATGGCCGCGATTTTCGGGGAGTGCAGAGGATACGTTTTTTCCACGCCGATGCCATAGGAAATATGGCGCACCGTGAAGCTCTCCTGGATTCCGCCGTTTTTCTTCGCGATGACGACGCCCTCGAAATTCTGAACTCTTTCCTTGCCGCCTTCGATGATCTTGTAACCTACTTTGACCGTATCGCCGACGTTAAATTCGGGCACTTCGGATTTAAGGTTTTCCGCATCGATAGCTTCGATTAATCCTTTCATGTGACTTTACCTCCATTTGTACGAAATGTTCGTGACCCGCTGCCCGGCTCCTCGCCGAACCCGATAAAAGTCAGAGGAACACTCGAAGTCATTGCCTATTATAAACGATTTTTTCTTCTTTGGCAAGCGTTTTTGAGGGATTTTCGGTTATTTTCCCCGATTTTGCGCCAAAATTTTTATTTTTCGGACGAAACTTTTATTTTCGTCGCCGCGCCGATGACGATAATCCGTTCGTCGCCGGGCCGATAGGCGATTTCGAGCGGTACATTCTGCCACGGTTCTATATCTCTCGGAGAGAATAAAAATCGCGATATTCCCTCTCTGGTCGTTCCCCTGTCGTCCCGAAAAGTAACATTCATCGCCAAAAGTACGCCCCAGCATTCAAAGGAAGCGGAACTCGTCTCGGCAAATAAATATTCTCCCGCGTTTTTTCTATAGTTCAGGAAAATCCGCAAAAAAAAGGCTCCTCCCCAAAGAGCCCCCAAAGCGACCAAAACCAAAACGCCCGCGGCGATTGCGGCAAAAATTCCGTGTGCCGCCGCGCAGGCACCCGCACCGCCGCCGAATACGACGCAGCCCGAAAAGCATAAGACGGAGAGTTTTTTCAGCCGAACCGAAGTAGCGCTCTCCGAAATTTTTTTGTATTCCGCGCTCTGCCTGTTCATATAGCCTCCCGCGCGGAGCGGCGGTTTTCCGCGCCGTTATTCTTCACCGCCCGCACCGTCCAGCCGCTTGCTGTAATAGACGAACTCGTTTCCCTCTTTGTCCTTTTCGTCGGAATCGGGATCAAAGCCCTCTTCTTTATAGAGCGAAATGGCGCGTTCGTTGCCCGTCAGTACTTCGAGCGTCACGGAAACGACCTTTTTTTTGAATTTTTCCTGCATCCATTCCATGAATTGTTTCGCATAACCCTTGTGACGGAAGGGAGGGGCGATATACAATTCGTCCAAAAGGAGCACGTTTCCGCCCTCCTCGTTGCACCAATAAGTAGTGAGTAAGCCGTAACCGGCGGCGGGTTCGTCCTCTTTCTCAAAGATGAGATACCCCCAAAGATTTTCGTGATGATCGACGACGCGCTGAAAAGTTTTTTCTGCGATGGCGGCGTCAAAGGGGCGCATGGTGGCGTGAGAGCTGTAAAACTCCTCACAGAGTTTCAAAAAAGTTTCTCTGTCGTTTTCAGAAAAATATCGGACATACATAAAGCGTTTTTCCGCCGCGCTGAAAGACGGCGCACGTTTTCCTTCCTTTTCGTTTTGTATTATTTTAGCAAAGGCAGGCGCGAATGTCAAACGAATTTTTACCCCGAAAAATTTTTTTGTAATTTTCTCTTGACATTCGCGCGCGTTTCCTATATAATGAAAAAGTCATACGGATTATGTTAAGGTTATCCTAGGCAAATCCGCGCGAAAGACGTATTCGCTTCGGGGAGTAGACGGGGCGCGCGACAAAAGAAGAAGGCGCGTCCGATGAATATCAATAGCACGATCTGCCGACGGGCGGATTTGGATTCATCTTAAACGGCGAGACCGCAGCGTAAATTTTTCCTCGTATTCGGGGAGAAATTTACGTTGCGTTTTTTTGTAATTCGGAGGTATTTTATGCAATTTCTCATCGACACCATCGCCCAGGTACAATGGCAGCAGGTAGTGATGTGGATTATCGGCGGGATACTCATCTTTTTGGCGATCAAAAAGGGAATGGAACCCGCGTTACTCCTGCCCATGGGGTTCGGAGCGATCCTCGTGAACATACCGAATTCTGCGGTCATCGGGGAGGGAGGAATCATTCAGTCCCTGTTCGAGGTAGGAATCGAAGCGAGCGAAGCCATGCCCATACTTTTATTCATCGGCATCGGCGCCATGATCGATTTCGGCCCGCTGCTTGCGAATCCGAAGATGTTCATTTTGGGCGGAGCTGCTCAATTCGGTATTTTCATTACGCTCATTTTGGCGACGCTCATCGGATTTTCGCCCGCAAACGCGGCGTCCATCGCAATCATCGGCGCGGCGGACGGCCCGACGGCGATTCTCGTTGCGATGAAACTTGCTTCCGATTATATCGGTCCGATCATGGTCGTGGCGTATTCGTATATGGCGCTCGTTCCCATCGTGCAGCCCACCGTGGTGAAATTGTGTACGACGAAGAAGGAACGCCGTATCAAAATGCACTATAACGCACGGCAGGTCAATAAGCTGACGAGAATTTTGTTCCCCGTCATCGTTACGGTCGTAGCGGGACTTATCGCTCCTTCGTCGCTCTCCCTCGTGGGCATGCTGATGTTCGGCAACCTCATCCGCGAATGCGGCGTGCTCGGTTCCCTGTCCGACACCGCCCAGAACGCCTTTTCCAACATCATCACGCTCCTTCTCGGAATCACGATCGCGTTCCAAATGCAGGCGGATCAGTTCGTGCAGTGGGAAACGCTGATGATCATGGCGCTCGGGCTGTTCGCGTTCGTATTCGATACGGTCGGCGGCGTCATGTGCGCGAAGGTCATGAACCTCTTCTCGAAAAATAAAATCAATCCCATGGTGGGCGCGGCAGGTATCTCGGCATTCCCCATGTCTGCCCGAGTCATCGAAAAAATGGGAATTCAGGAAGACCCTTCCAATCATCTTCTCATGCACGCCGTAGGCGCCAACGTTTCCGGTCAAATCGCTTCCGCCACGATCGGCGGTCTCATCATCGGCCTCGTTCAGGCCCTTATCTAAGGAGGAAAGGTATATGTTCGATTTTCTTTTAGCGTCCAAACTGACTCCCGGAAATTGGGAAAACCTCAAAATCGCCCTGACGATTCTCTGGCAGGGTCTCCTCGCCATTTTCGTCGTCATCGCAATCATCATCGGAATCGTCTATCTGGTCAACTTTTTCACGGCGAAAGCGGCACAGGCGAAGAAAAAGCGCGAAGAAGCGGCAAAGTCAGCCGACTCGGACGACGTCACCGAACGATAACCTAAGTCACACGGCGTCATCGCATGTTCCTCAATCGAACGGTGCCATAAAATATTATTCAAGTCGAACGCCGACGGATATTATCCGATCGGGCGGACAAGGCCGACGGAACGATAACGCTTTTTGCGGATTACTTTCCGCATTTCGTTTGACAAAATTCCCCGACGGGCATATAATGGAAGTAAACCCGTCCGAGAGGGAAAACCAATGACAAAATTTCTGATTAAATTGTTTGTAAAAAACAACGCCGACGTCACCGACCCCGCCGTACGGGGTCGGTATGCCTCTTTGGCGGCCTTTACGGGGATCGTCCTCAACCTTTTGCTGTTTGCGGGAAAGCTGACGGCGGGACTTCTTGCAGCCTCGGTAGCCGTCGTCGCCGATGCGTTCAATAATATGTCCGACGCGGGCTCCGCGGTGGTCACGCTCATCGGCTTTCGTCTGGCATTAAAACCGGTGGATAAAGGTCATCCGCTCGGCCACGGGCGATTGGAATATATCGCGGGCTTTATCGTGGATCTCCTCATTATTCTCGTCGGAGCGGAGCTCTTCAAATCTTCCTTTGAAAAAATTCTTTCGCCCTCCCTCCCCTCCGTTTCGGTGCTGACCTATGCCCTGCTGAGCGCGGCGATACTCATAAAACTCTGGCTTTTTTTCTTTTACCGAAAAATCGGCAAACTTATCGACTCTTCCGCAATCCGAGCCTCGGCGTTCGACAGCCTGTCCGACACGGCGGCGACCGCGCTCGTGCTCATTTCCGCGCTCGTCTCGAAGTTTACGGGGCTCGCCATCGACGGCTGGGCGGGAATCCTCGTCGCCTCGTTTATTCTCTTTACGGGCTTCAAGGCGGCGAAGGAGACGATCGACCTGCTGTTAGGGACTCCCCCGAAACCGGAATTTATCGAAGAGATCAGAAATTTCGTCAAGGGATACCCGGAAGTTGCGGGAATCCACGACCTCATTGTTCACGACTACGGCCCCGGCCGCAAATTCATTTCTTTTCATGCGGAAGTTCCCGCCGACAGCGACATCAATTACGCGCACGACGTGATCGACTGCGTGGAAAGGGACATGAACGAAAAATTCGGCTGCATCGTGACGATACATCTCGATCCCATCGAAATGAACGACGCCCGCGTACAGGAGATGAAAAAGCTCGCGGAAGAGAGCGCGGCGGAAATCGATCCCGCCTTTACGATCCACGATTTCCGAATGACGAGCGGCGGCAAGCACGTGAATATGATTTTTGATCTTCAAGTCCCCTCCGACTCAAAAATGCCGACGGAGGAAGCGGCGAAAAGAGTGGCGGAGCGCATTTCCGAAAAAAATCCCGACTGTTACGCCGTCATCAAGGCGGAGCATCCCTTTATCTGAAATACAGGCATAAAAACGATGTCCGAACTTCGGCTCAGGCGAAGTTCGGACATTTTTTATTTCTGTCGTTTGAAAAGCAGCTCTTTGAGAAAAGAACTTTCCAAAAACGGCGCGAGGGCTGTAAGCGACGAAACGTTTCCCTCTCGTTTGAGATACTCTGCCGCGGCATGTCCCAACGCTTCCTCATCCATGAACGGAGCGAGCACGACGAGCTGTTCGGGACCGCCGCCGCGCTCGACGATAATTTTCGCGATTTCGCTTAAAGCCGCGTCGTCCATGAACGGAGCGAGAGGCGCGAGTTCTTTTGCGTCTCCGTTCTTCTCTTCGACAAAATTCTTTGCGATTTTTTCTATTTTCTCCTCATCCATAAAGGGAGCGAGCGCCGCGAGTTCTTTCAGTTCTCCGCCCTTCTTTTCCAAGAACTCTTCGGCGATTTGTCCCAAGTCCTTCTCGTCCATGAACGGAGCGATTTCTTCGAGGCCTTTGAGATTTCCGTTTTCCTCGAACATTTTCCTTGCGCATTCCGCCAGATCCTCCTCGTCCATAAAGGGAGCGAGAAGCGCCAGCGCCTTTCTGTCCGCCTTTTGGTTTTTATTTTCCCTATACGTTTTTTTGAATTGTTCCTGCGTCAGAATGGGAGCCAGCTCGGAAAGTTCCTCCGCGGTGACGGCCGTCGGAACTTTGTCTTCCGAAATCTCCTCCACCAATTTCCCCTTGCGCTCGTCACAGAGCAATTCCTCTATGCTTACGCCGAAAATTTCCGCAAGCTCGGGTAATTTGGAAATGTCGGGCATGGTGTTGCCACGTTCCCAATTGCTGACGGCCTGATAGGAAATGTTCATTCTGTCGGCCAGTTCCATTTGCGTCAATCCCTTTTCCTTTCTCAAAGAGGATATTTTTTTTCCGATTTTTTGCATATCAAACATGTTTCTTTCTCCTTTTTATTTGGCACTTTCAAAAAGCGTTGCGGCTACTTCGCCGTCTTTTCCGTTCGGCCGACTATCCCGCGCGATATATTTCCGTATATCCGCCGACCTTTCATCTTTCCGATCTCTTTCCCGCGGTTCAACCTCTTTTTTCCGCCCGATATTTTTCCGTACTCCCGATAATTTTTTCTTTTGCTTTTCTCCCGTTCTTTCGGCTTCTTCGTGTCTTTCATAAAGACAGAACCGAACCTCTTCTTCCTGAGCCCGCCGCCGTAAAGCATGCACTTTCTCCCAAGCGCTCTGCATCGTCCGTACAGGCTCGAAATCCGCATCAAACATAAAACACTCCTTTCCCGCTCCCGCGGGGAATTTTTATGTCTGAATTATACCACCTCTGTTCCCGAAATACAATAAAGCGTTCGTTGAACTTCGGGTTTTCCACAGGATTTCCCCTCAACTGTCCGTTGAAAAGAGCTGTTTTTAAGTTTTTTCGGTAATTTTTTGTAAAATTTCGGGAATTTCCGTCAAAGTCTCTGCGCAAAAATCGGGCTCCGTATGATTCCTCAAAATCGGGTTATGCACAAGAATTGTGAACATCTGCGCGGCTTTCCCGCCCGCAATATCGGAAAGAGGATTATCGCCGACCATGACGCACATTTCAGGACTGCCGACCGCTCGCTTCGCGATTTCAAAGATCTCCCGACGCGGTTTGTCGTAGCCGACCAGGGAAGAAACGATCTCGGCCGAAAACAATTTTTCGATGCCGAGCGCCCTGACAATATCGGACAATTCGGGAATATGATTGGATAACAGAATATTTTTCCACCCTGCCTTTAAGCACTTTCGTAAAGTTTCCTCCGCATCGGGATACAGGGCATACCTTTTCGGGTCGGAAAGTCTCTTTCTCGCGCCCCGCGCCGCCGTTTTGGCCGTTTCGGAATCGAGCCCCAAACGCCCGTAAATTCTTTCCAGTTCGGCATACATGAACGCCCACCATTTTTCGCCCGTCAATGCGGAAAAGTCCTCATCATACCTGTCCCAGGGATACCACTTCGCCTGTGTATACGGCTTTACGTCCTCCAATGAAAAATCGAGCAAAGAAGCGGAAGCCTCCTCAGCCGCGCCGAATACGCTCTCGCTCCACATGTGCCGAGGGAGCGCAAGGGTGCCGTGAAAATCCCAAAATATCGCTTTACCGTGCGTTTTTTGTTCCGTCGTCATTTTTCGTCTCCTGTTCGGTAAAATAGGGAAATACCGCGCATTCATAACGAACCGCGGCATTTTTGTCGGCATGGCGCGTTTGCTCGCTCGACGGAGAAACGCGCGAAGCCTTGATTTATCGAAAAAGCTGCACTTTCCGCCCCGTCAGTGGCAATGTACTTCTTCTTCCTTAAAAAGTTCGGGATCGTACGCAATCCCGTTTTTGTCGTAATAATCCTTGACGGCCTTTTTGACCGCCTGTTCCGCCAGAACGGAACAATGCAGTTTATGCGCGGGCAGTCCGTCGAGCGCCTCCGCCACGGCCTTATTCGTCAGTTCCAGAGCTTCGCTCACGGGTTTCCCTTTAATCATTTCCGTCGCCATGGAGCTGGAAGCGATTGCGCTGCCGCACCCGAACGTATTGAACTTGACGTCCTCGATGATTCCGTCTTTTATTTTGAGATAAATTTTCATGATGTCTCCGCAGACGGTATTGCCGACCTCACCCACGCCGTCCGCATTTTCTATCACCCCTACGTTTCGGGGATTTCTGAAATGATCCATTACCTTTTCGCTGTATAACATGTTTTTCGTCCTCCTGTGTTATCTCTCCCGAATTTTTCCGCTTGCGACGGAGTTTTCTTTCTGTGTTCGGCGTACTCACTCCGTTGCAGAAGAAACTTTTTTCTGCTGCCGAAGCGTTCGGCCGCCTCGTTTGAAGTTTTTGTCTCAACGAATGACGTATTCCCTTTTTCCTTCCTGTAAATCCCGCCATACGGGCGACATATCCCGCAGGCGCCCGACGACTTCGCTCACCTTCCGCACCATATAATCGACGTCCTCCGCCGAAATCTCTTCGGAGAGCGTCAAACGCAGCGAACCGTGCGCCACCTCGTGCGGCACTCCGATCGCCAAAAGGACGTGGCTGGGATCGAGCGAACCGGACGTGCATGCGCTTCCGGAACTGGCCATAATCCCTTCGTCGTCGAGAAACAGCAGAAGGGATTCCCCCTCTATGCCCTCGAAGCACATATTCACGTTTCCGGGCAGTCTTTGCGTTGAATCTCCGTTCAGACGGGAATGGGGAATAGTCTTTAATCCCGCTATCAGTTTATCGCGAAGCGTCCGAATGCGTTTCTGCTTTTCACCGAGGTTTTCGAGAGATTCCTTTAACGCCGCGGCCATACCCGCGATTCCCGCCATATTTTCCGTACCCGCGCGTTTGCTTCTTTCCTGAGCGCCTCCCTCGATAAAGGGAAGCAGGGGAAGCGTCTTGCGGCAGTACAGCGCTCCCGTTCCCTTCGGTCCGTGAAATTTATGGGCCGAAAGGGAGAGCATATCTATATTCTCCGCAGCGACGTCTATGGGGAGATGCCCGACCGCCTGCACCGCGTCCGTGTGAAAAGGAACGCCGTGCGCACGGCAAATTCTTCCGATTTCTTTGATCGGCTGAATTGTTCCGATTTCGTTATTCGCATACATGATCGTGACAAAAGCCGTATCGGGTCGAATTGCCTCTTCCAATTCCGCAACCCGAACCAATCCGTCCTCATGCACGGGCAGAAGAGTAACCTCGAATCCTTCCCTCTTCAACCGCTTCAAGGTATGCAAAACGGCGTGATGTTCAAAGGCCGAAGAAATAATATGTTTCTTTCCCTTTTTCGCCCCCGAAGCCGCCAGCGACGTCAAAGCCTGATTGTCCGATTCACTCCCGCCCGAAGTAAAATAAATTTCTCTCGGCTCACAGCCGATGGCCTTCGCCACCTCTAAACGAGCGCTCTCCAATCCTTCCTTTGCCTTCTGCCCGAAAGCATACAGAGAAGAGGGATTTCCGTACTCCTCTTTCAGATACGGCATCATCGCTTCCAACGCCGTCCCGCTCAATTTCGTCGTAGCCGCATTATCTGCGTATATTATTCTCTTTTCCATACGTCTGACTCCTTTATCGCCTATCCTGACGGATATTTACGTTTGTCCCGTTTTCTCATCCGAATTGACAAGTATTTATATTTTTCATTTTTTATCCGATGACAAGTTTTCTTTTTTTCGTTTTTTATCCGAATTGATAAGGATTTATGTTTTTCTCGTTTTATTCTCCGAAAAAATGAACGTTACCCTCCCGAACAAACGAATATTTCCGTTTCTTTTTGTACCTGCATTATATCACATAATTCCTACTTTGTCAATAGGAATAAAAGACAAAAGAAAAATTTTATATTTTTTTCACGTTTCCTTCAAGGAGGTCGGCGAGCGTAACGCTTTCGAGATATTCGTCCACACGCCTTTCCAGCTCTTTCCAAAGGGGAAAAGTGGGACAAGAGGGAGCGCGGGAACAGGAGGAAGGGGTCAATAAGCCCGAACAGGAAACCGGCGTAAAATTCCCCTCCGCTGCCCTCAATATCCCCCCTACCGTGTATGCGCTCACGGGCTTTTTCAGCCGATAACCGCCCGTTTTCCCGCGGCGGCTCTCCACAAAATCCGCACGGGAAAGCGCCGCGATGATTGCCTCCAAATACTTTAAGGAAACGGCCTGGCGCGCAGAAACGTCCGAGAGAGAAACGTACTCGGGGCCGTGCTCCGCCAAATCTGCCATCACTCTCAACGCATACCTGCCCTTCGTGGATATCATCATCTTTTTTCCTTTAACCTCCGTTATTCCGCTTTGCTCAAACCTTTTTCCGCGCATGCTTTTCTGCGCTCAATCCCTTTTGGCAAAAGGGATTGAGCGCACTTCGATTTCCGTTTTTTTCAAAAAGTGCGAAAAATGCGATTTTTTCAATTTTTCCGATGCGTTTTCAAATCAACGGATTCCCTTATGGTAAGCGGTATAGAGCCCGATTTTTTCGTTCAGTATTTCCATGGCGCTTTTCGGCGTCGATGCACCGTATATTTTATCTTCGGGAATATTTTCATAGCGCACCGCGTCGTCCAATCTCGTACCCGCCAATTTTGAACTCCAACCGCCCGAAGTACGATAGGCGATGATCAGGCGCTTCAACGACCATGCGAATGCGTATTCGCACATCGTTCCCGCTCCGCCGCCCACGCCGATCACGGCGTCCGCGTTCGCTACCAGCGCATTCCTCATCATGTCCAGCCCCGTCGGTATGACGATGTCCGCATAGACGTTCGCCGTCGTCGCGTCGAAAGAGGGCACCAGCGCGATCGTGTCTCCCTCACGATAATTCTTTGAAGCATGCGCCCCCGCAAAGACCGCTTCCATCACTCCGCCCAGTCCGCCCGACTGCACACGATAGCCGTTGTCCACCAAAAGTTTTCCCGTTTCATACGCCAGACGATAACGGATTCCGTCCGGCTCTATCTTCTTATTGCCGATTACGGCCACAATTTTCTTTCTCATTCTTCTGCCTCCTTTCAATCTTCCTTTTCGGATATTATAACCGATTTTACAAAAAAAATCAACGGGCAAGCGGAAATTTCCCGACGCCCGTCACATTTTTTCACAATCTTAACCGAAAATTCCGCCGTTTATTTCCCCGCCAAGCGATAACTTTCCCTAAGGCGCTCCTTCAATTCGCCGTCCGAAATACTTCCGTCCAAAATCAATGTGTACCAGCTCTTTTTATTCATGTGCCAGCCAGGATAATAATTCGCCCGCGAAAGAATTTCTTCCGCTTCCTTCGGATCCATCCGAAGATCTACAATCTCCTCGATTCTTTCCGATTCGAGCCCCAGCTTCCTGCCCTCCACGGTCAAAATCGCACCGTACCATTTCCGATTGTCCTTTCTGCGCCAAACGGCATTGTCGGGAAACTGCGTCCAGAGAAATTCAAGCTCGTCCCCATAAGTCTCCCGTACAAATTCCCTCAGCATCTGCGCTTGCTCTGTCCTGAAAACCGACGTTTCGTAACACTTTCCGGTCACATCGCCGACGACCTCACCGATTGCCGCCCTGATTCCGCCCACGTATGCGCCCGAAGCATTCGTCTTATAAAGCACGTATTCTTCGCCCGTCTCTTTTTCGATCAGTTCCGTGCCGATTGCACCGTCTTTCCCGATTTCCAATTTGAGCGTAAATTCCCCGTCCCGAATTTCGCGGGAATATCGGAACATATTTCCCTCCTTTTCAAATCCGTAAGCCGTCAATTTTTCGGGAATCGGCTTCTTTCTTTTCGTGAACTCTTCAAACATGATTCATACCTCCGACGATACCGATTAAAGTCGTCGCAAAAACAATGCGGCCGCGACACGCAAAAAAACACAGCGACGCGAGGTGACATGTACAACACGAGGTGACATGACAACGGCACGAGGTGACGCGACTACGGCGCAAGGCAACGCGACAACGGCGCAAGGCGACGCGACTACAACACGAGGTGAAACGACTACGGCACGAGGTGACGCGACTACGGCGCAAGGCAACGCGACTACAACACGAGGTGACACGACTACGATACAGAAGTGAAACGACTACGGCACGAGATGATGCAACAACGATGCAAAGTGACGCGACTACGGCGCAAGGCGACACGAAAACACCGCGGGAACATTGCCGTACAGAAAAACCGCGCGGGAACATTGCACGGGGAAACCGTACAAAAACACCGCGCGGAAAAACGCCTATAAAAGATTGCGCAGAGGACGCGTTACGCCAAATTCGCCTTTGCCAGCGAATATGCTCCGTAAATCCCCGCGCTGTTGCCCAGCTTTGCGCCTACAATCTTCAACGGAACTACCGACGAAGGAAGATAGCTCCTTTCGTCCACCGCCTTCCTCAAAGGCGCAAACAGAGCTTCTCCTTCGTTCGCCACTCCGCCGCCGAGTACGATCGCTTCGGGGCGCAGAATATTCACGAGGTCGGCAATCCCCTCCGACAAATATCCGATGTATTTATCCACGACCGCCTGCGCGTCTCTGTCCCCTTTCTTCGCCGCTTCAAACGCCGTCCTTCCGTCCACGTTATCCAGGCTACCTTTCGCCACTTCCCACATCGCGCTGTCCATGTTCTCTTCCATTTTCCGCTTCGTCTGGCGAATGAGCGCCGTCGCCGAAGCATAACATTCGAAACAGCCGTGACGGCCGCACCCGCAGAGCGCTCCGCCTTCCCGCAAAATCATGTGCCCGATTTCCGCGCCCGCGCTCATGTAGCCTTCCAGCATCTTTCCGTCTACGATGATTCCGCCGCCGACGCCCGTCCCCAGCGTAATGAAAATACTGCTTTCGTATACCGAGCTAGCACCGAACTTCGCCTCGCCCAGCGCCGCCGCGTTCGCGTCGTTCGCCACGTATACCTTTTTACCCGTCAGCTTTTCGACCGTCTCGCCCAAAGGTGCGTTCAGCCAGCCGTAATTTCCCCACTTCAAAACGACGCCCGTCTTACTGTTCACGACTCCCGGAGACGCGATTCCGATCGCTTCCACCTCCGAAAATTCTATCTTCGCTTCCCGAGCGACCGCCCGCGCTACTCCGTCCAGCTTTTTCGCCGTCCCGTCAAATCCGTCCGCCGAGTTCGTCGCGATATTCGACTTTGCGAGAATCCTCCCTTCTCCATCAAAAATCGCCGCCTTCGCGCTCATGCCGCCTAAATCTATCCCGATGATATATCCCATAAATATCGTCCTTCCCGCTCTCAGCGGATAAAATTCGTATATACTTTTTTCTCTTTCGTCGGCTCTATGCCCGCGCCTCTGCCCGCTTCGATACACTTCAACAGCCAAGCCATGTTATGCCCCAGCGTCCGCATCGTCTGCAAGCCCTCCGCGTCCTTCGACGCTTCCTCCGCCGTGTTTCCGTGAATTTCGTTCCAATACGACGACGAAACCACCGGCATGCAGCTGATGGTAAAATATTTATTCAGCATGTCCAGCGTCGCCGTTCCGCCTGCCCGACGACAGCTCGCCACCGCCGCCGCGGGCTTATACCGAAGCGCCGCTCCTCCGCTGTAAAACGCCCTGTCCATAAACGAGGTGATCGCTCCGCCCGCCGAGGCATAATGCACCGGCGAACCGAAAATAAATCCGTCCGCCTCTTTTGCCAACGCCGTAAATTCGTTTACCGCGTCCTCCATAAAGCACTTTCCGAGTTTTCGGCAGGCTCCGCATGCAATACAACCCGAAACGGGTTTCTTGCCCAACCAAAAAATTTCCGTATCGATTCCGTCCGCGTTCAGCGCTTTTTCCGCTTCCCGAAGCGCCGTATACGTACAACCGTGCTCGTGCGGGCTGCCGTTGACCAAAATCACTTTCATTTCCTTGCCCTCCCGAAAAATTCTTATTCGTCAATATCCCGTCTATTCCCGTTTATTATATCATATATTTTCAAAGATTTCAATATAAAATGTGCATTTGTAAGAATTTTTTTTGTCGATTTATGTACCGTTTTTTCCGCGAATGACAAAACACATCATTTTTCACGCAAAATCCCGCCGAACGACGGCGTAAAACCGAAACGATCTTTCAGCCACGTCAAATCCGTCGTCCACCCCTCCGTTTTATTCCGTTCGAGATATACACGGTTCGCTTCCGCAAGCGCCGCGTGAAATTCCGACTGCGTACAGCCGTTGACCTTGCAAAAATGCTCCTCCGCCTCCGCGCCGCGTCCCACCAAAAACGTGCGCCCGATATGAATGACTTCGTGGCAGCGGCGGCATACGGCGATTACCGTTTCCAATTTCTGCAATCTCTTTTTATCGTCATAGCTCCACTGTTCATGGGCTTCGAGGCGAGAACTCCTCGCGCCGCAAATCATGCACTTCCCGCCCGCGCGGGAATAGGCGTCGAACCGCACCGCGTCCCACTGCCCCCGCGTAAGCACGCTGCGCAGATTGGAACACCAACATTCCTCGGGAACCATTTCAAAATTGAGTTTATACTTCTTCATGTTGCCTCCGTGAACGGCATGAGATGTAAACGCCGCAGACGGCGCAAAAGTAGGGGCCGCGCGGCGTATGAGCAATACTGAGGGCGACGTAAAAATATGAACCGTGTGGCGTATGGGCGATACTGAGGACGACGTAAAAATACGGACTATGCGGTATATGGGCGATACCGAATACAGCGTAAAAATACGGACTATGCGGTATATGGGCGATACCGAAAGCGGCACAAACGCAATCAGCGGATTTTACGCGAGCAAATAACGGATTTCCGCGCACTGACGGAACGCCGTAGGCAGAGAGACTTCCTTTTCCAGCGCTTCTTCCGAATATGCGGGAAAGGGAGATTTTTCGGCCCGTACATAAAAGCACGTCATATCCCAGCGGATATGCGTGAAAACATGCGTATAGTTTTTGCTTCTGACGATTCGGAACGAGGAGACACCCCAGCTCTCCAAAATCTCTTCGGGCGGCGTCCCTTCCTCCGCGATGTGCGAAGGGAACTCGTTCATACCCTTCAATACCCCTTCTTCGCGGCGCCTGACGGCGATGCCCGACGCCGTTTCGATGACGAACACGTATACTTTTTCCGAGCGCTTTTCCTTCTTTTTCGGCAAAACGGGATACTTCCCCTGAGAGCCGTGCTTCTCCGCCCCGCAAAGCTCCCGCAACGGACATTCCGCGCATTTCGGGGAACGGGGCGTACAAATCAGCGCGCCCAGCTCCATTAAGCTCTGCGTAAAGTCCGAACAGTCGGCGCCTTCCTTCGGATATGCCTTTTTCAGCTCTTCGCGCAAAAACGCGCGATAGGATAAATCCGAAATCTCTGTCGGATTTTCGAGGACTCTCGACAGCACCCGAAGCACGTTTCCGTCGATCGCCGGAACAGGCTTTCCGTATGCGATGGAAAGCACCGCTCCCGCCGTGTAATCGCCTATTCCCGGCAGGGCTCTGATCTCCCGCTCCGTATCGGGAAAGCGGCCGCCGTAATCCCGCACCAGAACTCTTGCCGCTTTCTGCATGTTCCGAACCCGACTGTAATAACCCAGCCCCTCCCAAAGTTTCATGAGCTTCCCTTCCTCGCAGTCCGCCAGCGCTTCTACCGTGGGCAATTCTTTGAGAAAGCGAACATAATATTCCTTCACCGCTTCGACGCGCGTCTGTTGGAGCATGATCTCAGACACCCATACCCGATAGGGCGTCACTCCTTCCCGCCAAGGCAAAATCCGCTTATTTTCGCGGTACCAGTCGAGAAGCGGCTGCGTAATACAAGAAAGACAAAAATTTTCCGTCATAACGAATTAAAAAAATCTATCGACTGCGTCAAAGAGGGTGTATCGGGATAACGGATCTCCTTCGGAAGCGTGAGGGAAGAATCCGCGTTCACGTAGGTCACGTCCGCTTTCCCCTCCCCCTTCGGCGTCACGAGACAGTTTCCTATTCCCACAAACGCGCCGGGATAACCGCTGAAAATACTCTTTAACAGGTCTGCCCCCGTGATGATCTCCACGCGCCCCGCTCCCACCGCTTCAAAGCACAGGCGATAGGGGTCGAGCATTCCGTCCCGCTTCACGTCGGGAAGCTCCTCTAAACCGTCCGTCACCACGAAAAGGCGGGGATAACCCACGTTCAGAGAACGCATGCGCACCAGCTCCCGCACAGTATCCAGCGCCGAAAGATAATCCGCATAATTGTTGATGAACGGCACCGTCACGTCCGCCGCTCTCAGCCGCAAAAGCTCACTGTATTCAGCATACGGCGAAAGGATCAGAAACATCGCCTCCGAACGGTCGTAAAGGCACGACAGCGTAACCACGAGGCGACGGATAAATTCGCTCCGCCCCGCGCCCGTCACGCAGACGTGATGATACCGTTCCGCGTTCTCCTCGCGATGCGCTACCGCGATATTCCCCGCATCGTCGCGCCCCAGAGGTATGCAGGCGCGGATTTGCTCAAACCGATAAACGTTCTTCTCGGAAATCTCCGACAAAGAAGAAAGAAATTCTTCCGCTTTCATGACCGACCGTCCTTTTTGCCCCCGAAGGCGCATTTTTATATACCCTATCAGTATACTCCTGTTTGCCCGAAAAGTCAAGCGCGGGCGGGAAAGAAAAAAACGACACACGGCGCGGCGGGACGGCACAGAGACAAAATTGACAGGGGGAGGAGAAAAAGACGGGACGGAAAGAACGAAGCGACAGGAGGACGAACGGAGAAAGAAGGCGTGCGGGAATCGATCGATGCGGCAGAAAGACGACCACGGAAGAACGAAGCAGCAAAACGGCGAACGGGGACATAGGAAAAAAACGACGGGAATATGAGAGGAATGGAAAAAACAGAATTGCGGTAAGAGGAAAAGAAGGATAAAGAAGATTGACGAAAAACGGACAGGAACGGGAGGTTAAGAAAAAAGTAGTAAAAACGACAGAAAGGAGGCGGAAAACGCAGGAAAAGGCGCGCTCACGGGAACCGTGGACGCGCCTTTCCATAAAAATATAAGAGAGAAAATAATGAAAAAAATATAAAGAGAAATTTTGTGTGGTCTATATTAAGTGTCAGGAAACGGCGGTGAAATATTCGTCCTTATCGAAGGTAATGGAAAGTCCCGTCGCTTTTCCGTCGCGCTCTACCGTCACTTTGACGGTATCGCCTTTCCGCACGCAAAGCAACAAGTCGATAACCTGATACCTGCGCCGGATTTCCGTTTTTGTATTTCCTACTATAATCGATTTGAGAATGTCTCCCGTCTCGAATATTCCGTCCCCCGCGCTGCCTTTGGTTATGTCTGCTACCGAAACGGTCTCCACGATCACCGCCTTCCCGTTTTCCAAAATCGATTTGGATTCCACGGTCTGTACCGTGACGCCCAGCGTCGCCCGCTTCACCGAACCGCCGTTGTCCATGATATTGTCCACAACATACATCACTTGCGTGATCGGAAGCGCATATCCCATATTATCTACACTATGAATTCCTTCTACCTGACTCGTTTCTCCATACACAAACGAATCGCCGAGCTTCGCGTTTGTGATACCGACTAGCTTTCCCTGCGAATCGAACAATCCGCCTCCCGAATTCCCGGGATTGATTGCCGCATCCGTCCGCATGACGCGCATACTGACCGCCGTCCCCGGATTTATCGTCGATTCCAACTGAATATATTCCGAATCTACCGAAATAACACCCTCCGTAACGGAAATTCCGTCTCCTTCCGGGTTTCCTATCGCAAAAACCTTCTCCCCCGTCGTGATCTCCTCAGAAGAACCGATCTCCGCTTCCTCCGCCGAGCTTTCCCGAAGAATTTCGCTCCCCTGTACCTTCAAAACCGCAATATCGTAATCGGCAGATCCTCCGACATACGTCGCAGGTATCGCAAGTCCATCCGTATTCTCGCCCGTTGAGGTATTTATATTCGTGATTCCGCCGTACAGCGAAAGATAAATATAATCCGCTGTTCCGTTATCGCTCTCCGCATCGTAAATGACGTGGAAATTCGTGATCACATAGGCGTTTCCCGCTTCTTTATTCAAATCGTAAATGACGCCGCTGCCTGCCGCACAAACGAGAGAAGTCGTCGTCACCGTTCCGCCAAATGGCCAACTCGCCGTCTTCTTCGTCTCTCTGAACCCTGAATATACGCTCACGACAGACATCATGTTATGCGCGATCGCGTCCGTATCGTTATTCTCACTCACGTCCGCTGAAAGATATTCTTTCAAAAATTCCAGAAAACTTCCCTCATAACCGTTCTCGACCGCCGCCGCATATACTTCTTCTATATCGAGGTCAGCTCCGTCGCTGCCGTCCGCGCCTTGCAAACTTTTCAGCCAATCGGCCTCCGTTCCCGTAAATCCGTTTTCTACGGCTATCTCATACGCGGATTTTGAACCGAATGCCGAAAAATCACAGGCGGAAAAACTCACCGCCATCACCGCAGTGTAGCCGAGCGCTACCGCTGCCGTCCAGATTTTTTTCATATCCGTTTGCCTCCCCGGACTCATGCAGGAGGATTTCCCCCCGCAACTCCTTTTTTGATGCTTTCGATTTATACCTTCTATTATACCCGTCTTTTCGTTGATAGCTTTAAGATTTTTTGAAAACTACGTGAATTTTTTGCTAAAATCCTTCCAGCTCGTCCAACGTCAACGAAAACGACGGAATAAAATGCTCGAAAAAATACTCCACTTCCGGCATTTTCCGACCGTGCAAATCTTCTTCGATACTCTTTTTCGCCCGCGAAAACTCGCCGTTCCCCGAACGCAGCTCCTCCAAACATTTGATATACGCCGACAAACGATCCGCCGCCTTTACCAGCCGATATTCCTCGCTCCCCTCGTCCGCCAAAACATACGGCGATATCTCCTCCTTCAATTCCTTCGGCAGCATGTCCGCTACTTTTTCGCAGGCACTACGCTCCAACTGCTTATACGCCCCCTGTATGCTGCGATTATAATACTTCACCGGCGTCGGAAGATCGCCCGTCATCACTTCGCTCGTCTCGTGATACAGCGCGTAAAACACCGTCTTCGCAACGTCTACGCTTCCGCCGTAAATTTTGTTGCGGATCGTCGCCAGCGCATGCGATATCACCGCTACGCTCTGGGAGTGCTCCATAATGTTTTCCTCCCGCTCCGAACGCATCAGCTGCCAACGCTTGATATATTTCATTCTGTCAAGATATGCGTAAAAATCGTATCGCATTATTTTTTTCTCCTTATCTCTACCTTTTTTATTGACTTTTTTCCGCGTTTGTCCTATAATGTTGATTACAAAATTCAATTATCCGTCGTGGGTGCTTTAACAAGCTGAGATTATACCATGGAATCGGCAAGGTAATACTTGAGCGAGATGATCGGTAACGAGGTAAAAAAGAACTTCTGCGCGCCCGCGCGCCGTTTCGGGATTTTCTCCCCTTTCGGCTTTCGGGCGCGGCTTTTTTCTTTTCTGCCGCGACCAAGCGGCGGGTCTAAGAAAAAAAAGGAGGTCTTTTTTTATGTTTCTCAATGCTCTTTTGGAAGCCAGCGCGAAAACCACCAATATCGTCAAATGGGTTTCCGTCGGCGCCATCGTCGTCCTCTTCGGAGTCATCGCCGTCATCTGTATCAAGGGGAAAAAACGGTACGACGCCAAACACATCGCTTTCGCCGGCATCTCCCTCAGTCTGTCCTTCGTTCTGTCCTTAATCAAAGTTTCCCCCGTTACTTACGGCGGCTCCATTACCCTCGCAAGTTTCGTTCCCTTACTCATCTACACTTACGTTTACGGACTCGCCGACGGTTTGCTTACGGGGCTCATCTTCGGGTTATTTAACTTCGTCACCGGCCCCTATATCCTCACTCCCCTGACGTTTATCCTCGATTACCTGCTCGCATTCGCATCCATCGGGCTCATGGGGATTGCCGGAAAGTTCACTAAAAAGACTACTTTTAACGTCGTCCTCGGCACCGTCGCCGTCTACGTCGTCCGTTTCGTTTTCCACCTTTTCTCGGGTATGATTTATTTCTCCATGGACCAGGTATGGGTCGAACTCCCGAACTGGGCGGTATCCAACGGCGGATTCGTCTATTCCTTTATCTATCAGTGCGTATATCTCCCCGCCGACTGCGCCATCGCCGCCGTCGCCATGTACGTCCTCGCAAAAACAAATGTATTGGACAAGCTCGGCGCGCTTATGAAGCCTAAAAAATATGCGACCGTCAAGACGGAAACGACAAAAACGGCAGGCGCGGCGGACGCGGGTATAAAGGTGAACGCGGGCGACGGGGAAACCGCAGAAGGGGAAACCGCCGCCGCAGATACGAGAACCGCAAACGGAAAATCCTGACGGGTACGAAACCCGTGAACGGGATAACCGTTGCAAAGCGAACCCGTGAATGGGATAACCGTTGCGAGGTGAAACTCATAAACGGACAATCGTTGCGGAGCGAAACCCGTGAACGAGAAAGCCGTTGTGAGACGGAACCCGTAACGGGACAGCCGTTTCGGGACGAAGCCTGTAAACGGAACAGTCATCGAAAGATAAAGTCCTTAAACGGGATAACCGAAAATAAACGGCGCAGAAAACTGCCTTAATCCCCCGTGCGGAAGTCCGCACGGGGGATTTTACTAAAAAACAGCTACTTCGTCGAAGCGCTTCTTGTCCACTATGATGCGGCCGTTTTTCAAATCTACCTGCTTCACGACTCCTTTCACCGCGGGGAAAAGAATCTCCTTCCCCTCCCGCTCTATCGTGTATACCTCCGACGACAACGGCGCCACGTCCTTCACCGTTCCCAGAACTTCGCCGCTCTCCGTCTCCACCGAAAGACCTAAAATATCCGCGATATAATACCGCCCCTCTTCCAATTCGGGCGCGTCCTCTCTGTCTCCTTCCAGCTTTTTCCCGCGCAAGAGCTCCGCCGCGTTCCGGTCCGGTACTCCGCGCAAGCCCAAATACGCAAACCCGTCTCCGCCTACCCGAAAAGACAAAATCTTATACGGCTTCCCTTCAATATATACCTGCCCGAACGACTTCACGTCATCCGGTTCGTCCGTATAGGTCTTGATTTTCAGCTCCCCGCGGATTCCCTGCGGCTTCAAAACCTCTCCGATGATGAGTCTTTCCATTCTTCGCCTCCCCGTTTCGTCATAGCTGAAAAAAGGCTTTCGCTACGAAAGCCTTTTTTCTTGCTCCGAATTTTATTCGGCTTCTTCGTCCGTCGCTTCTTCCGGTTCGCGGTCTACCGCGTTCCCGCCCTTTTCCTTGATTTCCACGACGTAACGCTTACTGTTTCTCGGCGTCGCCGCACGGACGATCGTCCGCAGCGCCTTCGCGATTTTACCCTGCTTGCCGATGACTTTTCCCATATCCGACGAAGGCAGCGTCACCACGATTTCGATTACGCGCTCCTTTTCGTTGACCGCGTATTCTATGTGCTCCTTATCCTCCGCAAATTGGTTGACGATATATTGTACTAATTCTAACATTCTTTACCTCCCGATTCCTCTGTATTCTCTTAGACGGGCAGGCGACTATTACTTCTTCGACTTCTTCCCTTTCGTCTTGGAAGGGCTCAACTTCGCAGGCTTCTCCATCGCCCCTGTCTTTACGAGCAGGTTCTTCACCGTCTCCGTCGGCTGTACGCCCTTTTTCAGCCAATCCTTCGCCTTCTCCACGTCGATCGTCAGCTCTACCGGCTCGCACGTCGGACGATAATGCCCCACGCAGTCGATATATTCGCCGCTCATCGCCTTACGGCTGTCCACCACCACTACGCGATAAATGGGGTTCTTTTTGTCGCCCATTCTGAAAAGTCTCATTTTTACCATGATTATACCTCCAAAAGTATGTTAAAATTTTTTTGTCTCTCTCGTATCAAAAAGGCATTCTGAATTTGCCCTTGTTACCCTTTAATTGCTTCATGAGCTGCTTCGTCTGGTCGAACTGCTTCAAAAGCTGGTTGATTTCCTGCACGCTCGTGCCCGACCCCGCCGCGATTCTCCGCTTCCTCTTGCTGTCGATGATCGACGGATTATCCCGCTCCGCCTGCGTCATCGACAATATCATCGCCTTCGTATGCTCTATCCGCTTCTCGTCGATGTCCTTTTCGTTCACTTTCAGCTTATTCATTCCGGGCAGCATGCTCATCATCGCCTGCGCTCCCCCCATCTTTTTCAGCATCGCAAACTGTTCGAGATAGTCGCTCAGCGTGAAGGAGTTCTCCTTCATCTTCTGCTGCATCTTCTTCGCGTCCTCTTCCGTGATCGCCTGCTGCGCTTTCTCGATCAGCGACAGCACGTCGCCCATGCCCAGAATTCGGGACGCCATGCGCTCGGGATAGAACGGCTCCAAATCCGACAGTTTCTCGCCCACGCCGATGAACTTGATCGGCTTGCCCGTCACCGCCTTGATCGAAAGGCACGCGCCGCCGCGCGTATCCCCGTCCAGCTTCGTCAGAATCACGCCCGTGACGTCCAGCCGTGCATTGAACGTCTCCGCCACGTTGACAGCTTCCTGTCCCGTCATCGCGTCCACGACCAGCAGCGTCTCCGTCACGTCTACCTGCTTCTTGATATTTTCCAGTTCCTGCATCAGCGTTTCGTCGATCTGCAAGCGCCCCGCCGTATCCAGAATCACCGTATCGTAACCGCCCGAACGCGCGTATTCGATCGCCTGTCCCGCCGTCTTTACGGGGTTCTGCGTTCCCTTCTCGAACACCTCTACCCCCGCGTTCCTGCCCACGACCTGCAACTGCGCGATCGCCGCGGGACGGTACACGTCTCCCGCCACCAAAAGCGGACGCTTCCCCTGCTTCTTCAAAAGCAGAGCCAGCTTGCCGCACAGCGTCGTCTTCCCCGCACCCTGCAAACCGCACATCATGATTACCGTCGGAAGTTTGGGCGACACTTCGATTTTCGCATTCTTCGAACCCATCAGCGCGATGAGCTCGTCATTCACGATCTTGATGACCTGCTGCGCGGGATTGAGCGAGGACAGTATTTCCTGCCCCACCGCTTTCTCCGAAACCTCCGCGATAAACTGCTTGGCTACCTTCAAATTCACGTCCGCTTCCAAAAGCGCCACGCGCACTTCCCGCATCGCCGTGCGGATTTCCAGCTCAGTCAGCTTCCCCCGCTTGGTCAGTTTGGAAAATATATGGTTCAATCGCTCCGAGAGCGACGCAAACAATGCCATGCTTATCCGTCCCTCCTTTCCAGAATTTCCGCCAGCTCCTCCGCCCGATCCGTAAGCTCGGGCCGCTCCGCTTTCAGCCGCTCCGCCCACGCCGAAACTCTCTTCGCCGTACACACGAAACCCAGCTTTTTCTCGTACTCCTTCAAACGGCGGTCTACCTTGCCGAGACAATCCGAAACGCTCTGCCTGGAAACTCCGTTCTCCTCCGCGATCTCGCCCAGCGAAAGATCGTAATTATAATAAAGCTCCGCGATTTTCCTCTGACGATCCGTCAACAACGCTCCGTATGCGTCGAACAGACGCACCGTCTCCATATCCTTTCCCCCGAATTCTTCCGACATCCTCCGTGCCTCCGTTCCTTCTGACGCTCTATCATTATATCCGAAAAAAATTCACCTGTCAAGCAATTTTACTTGACAGGCATAAAAAATTTTATACGAACAGTTGCAGAATATCCACCAAAATGGCGAAACCGAACAGGAAAATGATTCCGATAAAGTGAATCATCGCCTCGACCTTGCGGTTGATGGGCTTTTTCCGAATCCACTCGATGACCGTGAACACGACCTTCGACCCGTCCAGCGCGGGAATCGGCAAGAGATTGAACACCGCGAGATTCACGCCGATAAAGCCCGAAATGTTCAAAAACGACCATATTCCGCTGAGTGCGGCTTCCGAAGTCGCTTTAATCGTCGTCACGGGACCGCCCATACTGTCCAGCCCCATTTTACCCGTCAGCAGTTCCCCGAGAGAACGAAGCACCAGACCGCCGAGCTTGCCCGAATAGACGAACGAATCCCCCACCGCTCCGAAAAAGCTCTGTTTCACCGGCGTGCCCATGAGGCCGTAAATTCCCAGCGCGTCGAGTACAACGTACACGTCCGACATATTCTTGAAATTCGCGTCCTTGGCAAGAACGACTTCGAGCGTCATCGGCCTATCGTTTCTGACGACCTCTATTTCCGCCGTATCGCCCGCTTTCTTTCCGCGCAGGGCGTCTACATAGTCGGTGAGCAGGAACATGCTCTTTCCTTCCACCGAAACGATGACGTCGCCCGGCAACAGCCGCGTCGTATCCGTCGAATCGGAAACCGTCTGCGACGTTGCCTGTTCCGAGTCGTCGGGCTTCTGCATTACTGCATACTGCGGCTGCCCCACGCAGGTGAACATAATAATGATAATCACGAGCGCCAGAAAATAATTCATCGTCGCGCCCGCTATCAGAACGATTATGCGTTTCCAAGGCGGCTGGTCGTTAAACTTTTTGCCCTCGGAGGAGCGAGAGACGGGAACCGCGCTTTCGGGGCGAAGGGCAGACGGGGAATCCGCGGAAGAGGCTGCGGAAGCCGAAGGCGAATTTGCCGAAGGCGGGAAATCCGCGGATGTAGCACGCCCGTCCGATACGGGAGCCGAACCCGCATCCAAAGAGCGGGAATCTTCCGTCGCGGAAGGGACGGAAGAAGAAGCCGCGGAAGCCGATTGACCGAGGGGCGCGGAAGCGTCCGCAAAGCGGCCGTCCGACGCGGGCGAAGGGGATTCGGAGCGCTCGGAGACGGATTTTGAGGACATGTCCTCAAAGGGTTCCGCGGGCGGAGGCGTGGGAGAGTCCGCGTCGTCCGTGTCGTCCTCCCCGTCGAAGGCGCAATAGCCGCCGAGAGGGATTACGCGCAGCGCGAACAGCTCGCCCGTCTTTTTACTCCGTTTTTTGAAAATCGCGGGCCCGAAGCCGACCGAAAATTCTTCGATTTTGAAATGCAGGAGTTTTCCCGCGATATAATGCCCGAATTCGTGTATCGTCACCATGACGAGCAAGATGACGATTGCAAGCACTACGCCGCCGATACTCTTCATCGTCGACGAAAAACTCAACAACTGATTGAACAAATGTATTCTCCTCTTTATTCCGTCTTTGCGGGAAGCCCCGCGATAAATTCCGCGGCGTATCTCCTTGCCGCCGCGTCCGTCTCCGCCAACGCTTCATACCCGTTTATGCGGGTACGGGATACTTTTTCGAGCGTCCTTTTTATAGTCTCCGCAATCAGGGGAAAAGATATCCGCTCTTTCAAAAACGCGCCTACCGCGATTTCGCCCGCCGCGTTCAGCGCGCAAGGGTAGTTGTCCCCGGTCTCCGCCGCCGAAAGCGCCAGGTCGTAACACGGAAACCGCTTTCGTTCCAACGGCAGGAAACGAAGCGCGCCCAGCGACTCAAAATCCAAGGGCTTCAATCCGCAGTCCATGCGCTTCGGATATGTCAGCGCAAGCTGAATGGGCAGCTCCATGGAGGGATAACTCAGCTGCGCCAAAATTCCGCCGTCGTCGAACTCCACCATGGAATGTATGATGCTCTCGGGCTGGACGAGCGTATGAATTTTCTTCAATTCCGTGCCGTAAAGCCATTTCGCTTCGATCACCTCGAAGCCCTTATTGAGCAGCGTGGCGCTGTCGACCGTGATCTTTGCGCCCATGTTCCACGTCGGGTGTTTCAGCGCGTCGCGGAAAGTCACCTTCTTCAACTGTTCTTCCGTATAAGAATAAAAGGGGCCGCCGCTCGCCGTGATGATCAATCGGCGAAAGGGTGCGTCGAGCCTGAATCCCAGCGCCTGCCAAAGCGCCGAATGCTCGCTGTCCACGGGCATGAGCTCGACGCCCGCGCGGGAAATTTCCCGCATGACGAGCTCCCCCCCGCAGACCAGCGTTTCCTTATTCGCCAGCGCGATATTCTTTTTGAGCCGCGCCGCTTCCAGCGTATATTTAAGCCCCACGAAGCCCGTCGCCGCGATCACCGCCGTATCGCCGTACGTCAACGCTTCCATGCCCCCGTCTATTCCGCTCGAAAAACGAGTTCCCGCGGGGATTTTACCGCGGACGGAACGAGCCGCCTCTTCGTCTATCAACGCGGCAAACTCGGGACGAAACTCCTCTACCTGCCGCAAAAACAGTTCCGCGGAAGTATTGGCGACGAGAGAGACGATTCTGAATTCCTCCCTATGGCGCCTGACGACCGAACAGGTCTGTCTGCCGATGGATCCCGTACTCCCGATCAGAGAAATGCTTTTCAATGCCGCGCCTCCTTTATCGACAAAAAGTACCCGTCCCGAAAAAAGAGAGGTACTTTTGTGCGTCTTTCATGATTTTAAGCGATTACGTGTATGATTGTGAAACAAAGGTAAACGACCACCGTCGCAAACTGCGTCCCGTCTATTCGGTCGAGGATTCCGCCGTGGCCCGGCATGAGCTTGCCCATGTCCTTGATGTCCACTTTTCTCTTGATACAGCTTTCGACGAGATCGCCGAATTCCGTGGCCGCCGCCGTCAAAAGGCCGATTCCGAGATACACGGGAAGCCAGAGCACCATATTTTCAAAACTCCCCGCGACCGCGTTATAGGAAAAATACAAAATCGCGGCGCCCACGAGTCCGCCGACCAGTCCGCCGATTCCGCCGATTACCGTCTTATTCGGGCTTACGGTCGGCGCCATCTTTTTGGGGAATTTGCCTTTGAGAAAACGGCCGAACACGTACGCCAAAGAGTCCGCGAACGGGGAGATGACGAACACGAACAAAATCGCGAGGTCGGAATTCAGCGCAAAGGACGAAAGAGATTCCGCCCTCTCTATATGATTCGCAAGCGTGAGAAGCGCCAGAAAAAGCGTGGGATACACGGCGGAAAGAAAGGATATGCCGATGCTTTCCAAAGAGGTCTCCTCATGGCGAGCCACGAGAAGAGACAAGAGCGCGACCGCAAGCACGAAAAAGCAAGCCGCCGCGGCCAAAGCGCCCGAGGAAAAGAACTGCTCGAAAAGCGCGCAGGCAGGTATGCAGAGAACGGCAAAAACAAACACGAGTACTCTCTCCGCTCCCGTAATCTTTTCCTTCATCGCACGGAGCATTTCAAAAGTCCCGATCAGCGCGAAAGCATAAATCAAACCGTCGAAAAACAAATCGTGGACGAAAATTTTCAAAAGAAAAAACACAAGCAGCACCGCTATATAGCATGTGCCCGTAATCAAACGGATTTTCATAAGTTTAACCCTTCTTTTTACACTGTTCGTCCGTCTTTCCGAATCGGCGGGTACGGCGGCCGTATTCCGCGATCGCTTCGTCTAAGTCTTTGTCCGAAAATTCGGGGAACATCTTATCCGAAAAATACAGCTCCGCATACGCCGACTGATACAGGAGATAATTGGATAATCGCATTTCCTTGCCCGTGCGAATGACGAGATCGGGATCGGGCTGGCCGTGCGTATACAGGAGAGAGGAAAAACTCTCCTCCGTCACCCGCTTTCCCTCCTCCACCGCGAGGTTGACCGCGCGGACAATCTCCGCGCGGGAACCGTAACCAAGCGCAACGTTTACTCCCCTGCCCTCGTATTTCGACGATTCTTCCTCCGCTTCTTTCAAGAGTCTCTGCACGTCTTCGGGCAACAGTCCGACATTGCCCAAAATCCGCAGGCGGACGCCCCGCGAACAAATTTTGCGCATGCAGTCCAGAAAATTCTTGCGGATAAGATCGAACAGGCCGTCGAGCTCCTCCTTCGGACGCTTTAAGTTTTCCGTGGAAAGTGCGTACACCGTCACGTATTCGATTCCGAGGTCAAAAGCATGCTCCAAAAGCCCGACCATGCGGCTCATTCCCTGACGGTGTCCGTACGAACGGGGCATCAGCCGCTTCTTCGCCCAGCGGCCGTTTCCGTCCATGATGACGGCTATATGCCGCGGCAGCCCCTCCCCGTCTATTTTATTCTTCTTCATGGCTCAAATAGACATCAATTCCTTTTCTTTTGCCGAAACGACTCCCTCTAATTTCGTCATCGCCGCCGAAACCGTCTTTTCGACCTCCCCTTCGCAGGCCGAAAAATCGTCCTCCGAAAGCTCCTTCGCGGTCTTCATCTTCTTCAAACCGTCCATCGCGTCGCGGCGGCTGTTTCTCACCGCAACCTTCGCTTCTTCCCCCATCTTCTTAATTTGCTTCACCAGCTCCTTTCTCCGTTCCTCCGTCATGACGGGGAATACGATTCGGATAACGTTCCCGTCGTTCGTCGGCGTGAGCCCTAAATTCGACTGCAAAATCGCCTTCTCCACCGCTTTCAACAACGATTTATCCCACACGCTGATTTGCAGACACCTCGCGTCCAGCGCACTGATATTCCCAAGCTCTATCAGCTTACTCATGCCGCCGTAGGCCTCCACTTCCACTCTGTCCAGCACGTGAGGATTCGCACGCCCCGCGCGGATCGCCGTATATTCGCCCTCTAACACGGATATCGTCTTTTCCGTCTTATCTTCAAGCTCCAACATCAATTCTTCCACTTTTTCGTTTTCAATCATAACTTTTTTCTCCTTGTTTTTTATGGTTTATACCGTGATCACCGTGCCCAGCTCCTCGCCGCACACCGCACGGACAATCGATTTGTCTTCGTTCAGCCCGAATGCCAACGTCGGTACGTTATTCTCCATGCACATCGTCGCCGCCGTGAAATCGATAACCTTTAACCCGCGGTTGATAATGTCCGAATATCTCAGGTTTTCGTACTTCTTCGCAAACGGATTCGTCTTGGGATCCGAATCGTAAATCCCGTCCACGTTCTTCGCCATCAACAGTATATCCGCCGATATTTCGCACGCCCGAAGCGCCGCCGCCGTGTCCGTAGAACAATACGGATTCCCCGTTCCGCAGGCGAAAATTACAATCCGACCTTCCTCAAAATGCCGAATCGCTTTCCGCAAGATAAACGGCTCCGCCAAAGAAACCATGTTCAGCGCCGTCTGCACCCGCACGGGAACTCCACGCTGCTCTATCGCGTCCATCATCGCCAGCGAATTCATCACCGTCGCCAACATTCCCATGTGATCCGCCGTCGTCCTGTCCATCTTCGTTCCCTGTCGGCCGCGCCAGAAATTTCCGCCGCCGATCACGAGACCGACCTCTACTCCCATGTTGTGGATCTCTACAATCTGGTCGACCACGCCCGCGATTACGTCCTGATTGAGTCCGAATCCCTTCTCGCCCGCAAGCGCTTCGCCCGACAGTTTCAAAAGTACTCTCTTATACTTGGGCTGCATTTCTTTCCTCCCGATTTTTTTATGTACGGCATACAGGCTATGCCCTATTATTTCTTTACTATTATACCATATTTCTCACAAGAAATCTATATAAATCGCGAAAAAAGTCCCTCCTTTTTTGAACATTTTTGTAGATTTTTCTTCCCTCTCACAAATTACACGAAAATATAACCCGCGCGGGAACGGCGGCAAACAAAAATCGGAGGGGTTCGGGAAAAATCGGGACGGAAAACGGAACGGGCGGAGAACGGAACAGGTCGGAGAACGGAACAGGTCGGAGAACGGAACAGGTCGGAGAACGGAACAGGTCGGGAGGAAATAAAAATTATTCCTAACTTTTCCAAAAAAATATTTTTTTGTTAAAAAATATGATAGGATATAAAAGGAGGTAAGCCATGAAAAATAATTTTCAAGACATTTTATATGAATTTTTGAAGAGTAACGAAATTTCCCAAACTGATTTTGCTCGTGCAATCAAAATCAAACCTAGTCAAGTATGTGAATGGTTAAGAGGAAAATCAAAACCAAGTTATGACATGTTGAAAAAAATATGTCTTACTTTGGATATCTCTGCCGATTACTTTTTAGGAATTACCGATACATTTTAATAACTCTTTTCAATTTAATCAAACTTCTTAAATTATAAAAACTATCCAAAAGATTGAACAAATCTATCCGTTTTATTTTGTCTATTGACTTTTTCCGCCTGCCGTGATATAATGATGTCAATGAATTAACGGGAAGGAAATTGGTATGAAAAAATTTTGGGGAATCTGTTTGACGTCCCTTTTTATCGGTTCTGTTCTGACCGGTGCCGTCGCCTGCGGCGACGATACCATGGAAAACGCACATAAAATCAGCGCGACGGGAAATGAAAATATCTGCGAGCATTGTGGGCAAGCACTTTATGAAGGTGAAATCGAATATACTCTTTCCGAAAACGGAAAATATTATATCGCCGATATTGATTCCGCGGAAGGAGACGTTATCGTGCCCGGATATTATAAAGGGATAGGAGACAAAGACTATCTGCCCGTCCTGGAAGCAACCGCCGATTCCAGATATTCGCTGGGAAATGTGGAGCTTTCCGCAGTAGTTGAAAAAATAGACATCGCTCATGAACACGGAAACAACTGTTCTCAAATTTTTGTACCGACGGAAAATCCTTACTATAAAACCATAGACGGAGTATTATTCAACAAGGACGAGACGAAACTCGTCTGTTATCCCGCCAAAAAGGAAGCTACTTCCTATACGGTACCCGATACCGTAAAAGTCATCGGAGAACGCGCTTTTTCTATGTGCAGTCATTTAGAAGAATTGATTTTACCGCAAAACGGCTCTTTGAAGGAAATACAGGAATGGGCGTTTTATGCCTGTGAAATTGTTTCCCTCGTCATTCCCGCAAGCGTAGAAAAAATCGGGAACGATATATTTACAAACTGGGGATTGGGTGATTTTACTCCCACTGTCTATATTCCTTTTGAAAAAGATCAGCTCCCCGAAGGCTGGGAGGCCGATTGGCTAAATATTATATGCAATATCGAGTTTGTCTACGGCTATACGGGAAACTGACAAATCATATAAAAATCGGCCGTCCGAATTTTCGGACGGCCGATTTCTTTTTTTCGCTTATTTCTTCATCGCGGCAACCTGTTTCGCTACCTCTTCGTCCAGGTTTTCGCTCTTCTTTTCCAAGCCTTCGCCCATGACGTAGAACACGAAACGATTGACCGCCGCGTTCCCCGCCGCTTTCAAAAGGTCGGAAACCGTCTTTTTATCGTCCTTGATGAACGCCTGCTTCAAAAGGCAGTTCTCCTCATAGAACTTCTTGATTCTGCCGAGAACCATTTTCTCCGCAATCGCTTCCGGCTTACCTTCGTTGATCGCCTGCTGTTTGAGAATTTCTTTCTCCCGCTCCAACGTCTCCGCGGAAACTTCCTCTTCCGTAAGATATGCGGGCTTCGTGAAAGCAATCTGCAACGTGATTTCGTGCGCTACTTCCTTCGCCGCATCCGTCGCTTCGCCCTTCATGTCCAGCATGACGCCCAGCTTTCCGCCGAGGTGAATATAGCTCGCCAAAAAGCCTTCCGTCTTATACACCGTAAAACGTCTGACCGCAATCTTTTCGCCGATGATCGCAATCTGACCTTTCAGATATTCCTCTACGTTCGCCGCTCCGTCGATTTTGCACGCGAGCAGCGCCGCCGTATCCGCAGGATTCTCCTTTACGATTACCTTCGCGATCTCCGTCGCGATTTCCCCGAAACGAGGGTTCTTCGCCACGAAGTCCGATTCACAGTTGATTTCGAGCAATACGCCCGTATTGCCGTCGATATAGCACGAAACAATTCCTTCCGCCGCAATACGAGACGCCTTCTTTTCCGCTTTCGCGATTCCGCGCTCTCTCAAAAGCTCCGCCGCTTTCGTCATGTCTCCGTCCGCATCGGTGAGCGCTTTCTTACAATCCATTACGCCCGCGCCCGTTCTCTCGCGCAGCGCCATTACGTCCTTTGCTGTAAATGCCATTTTCTTTATTCCTCCTGATAATTACGCATTCGCTTCCGAAGTTTCCGCCGCAGGCTCTTCCGCTGCCGCGACGACCTCTTCGATCGATTCGGGAGCCGCCGCTTCCTCCGCTTCCGCAACGGGCGCAAGCGCCTCTGCGCCCTGATTCGCTTCGATCACCGCGTTCGCCATGACGGACGAAATCAGCTTGATCGCGCGAATGGCGTCGTCGTTGCCCGGAATTACATAGTCGATTTCATCGGGATCGCAGTTGGTATCCGTAATCGCAACTACGGGGATTCCCATCTTTTTCGCTTCTTTGACCGCGATCTCTTCGTTGTGAGGATCCACCACGAACATTACGCCCGGAAGGCTCTTCATCTTCTTGATACCGCCAAGGTTGGTCTGCAACTTCGTCATTTCCTTTTTGAGAAGCATGACTTCCTTCTTGGGAAGAAGTTCGAATTCCCCGTCGGCTTCCATTTTTTCGAGTTTTTCAAGTCTCTCTACGCGCGAACGCATGGTCTTGAAATTCGTCAGGCAGCCGCCCAGCCAACGCGCGTTGACATAGAACTGACCGCATCTTTCCGCTTCTTCCTTGATCGCGTCCTGCGCCTGCTTCTTCGTGCCTACAAAAAGAACCGTCTTGCCCGCTTTCGCGCTCTCGCATACGAACGTATACGCTTCCTCGATGAGAGACGCCGTCATCTGCAAGTCGATAATGTGAATATCGTTTCTCGCCGCAAAGATGTACTTCTTCATCTTGGGGTTCCATTTTCTCGTCTGGTGTCCGAAGTGGACGCCTGCTTCCAGAAGCTGTTTCATCGTGATAACTGCCATAATTCAATACCTCCGTTGTACCTCCCCGGTTGGCGTTACAGCCGCAACGATATCCGCACTCAAAAATTTTACGGACACGGAATGCGCGTCAAAGTCCGGGTGTGAATTTTCAGCGTTTCTATTTTACCATATCGAACGAGCCTTGGCAAGCTATTTTAAGGGCAATTCGGCACTTTTTTCCGCTTTTTCTCAATTTTCCGCCGCCAGAGAGGGCTGCGATATGCGCGAATACTGACTGTTATAGAGCTTCGCGTAAAAACCGCCCTCTTCCAGCAGCTCTTTATGCGTTCCGATATCGACGATTTTTCCGTTATTCACCGCAATGATCATATCCGCGTTTACGATCGTTGACAGGCGGTGCGCGATGACGAAACACGTCTTCCCTTTCATCAGCTTATCCATCGCTTTCTGAATGAGAATCTCCGTGCGCGTATCGACGTCGGAAGTCGCTTCGTCCAATATCAAAAGCGGTTTATCCGACAAAAACGCGCGCGCGATCGTCAAAAGCTGCTTCTGACCGCCCGAAAGCGACGTCGAATCGGTGATCACCGTATCGTACCCCTTCGGCAGGAGCCTTATAAACCGATCGCAATAGGAAGCCCGACAGGCGGCCTCCACTTCCTCTTTCGTCACTCCTTCCCTGCCATAGGCGATATTTTCGTACACGGTGCCTTCAAACAACCACGTATCCTGCAAAACCATGGAAAATTGTTCGCGCACGTTCTCGCGGTTCATCTCCGAAATGTCAAACCCGTCGATTTCGATTTTTCCGCTTCGGGGATCGTAAAAGCGCATCAGCAAATTGACGATCGTCGTCTTGCCCGCGCCCGTGGGACCGACGATCGCTACTTTTTCGCCGGCTCTGACGGAAAAGCTCAGATGTTCGATGAGCGGCTTTTCTTCGGTATAGGAGAAATCCACGTCCTTAAATTCCACGTTTCCCGCAATTTTTTCGGGCAGGAGCTCCGTTTCGACGGACATCTCCTCTTCGTCGAGAAATCCGTACACCTTTTTGGCCGCAGAGCCTACGTGCTGAATGGACGAAAGTCCGTTTGCGATCTGCATGAGCGGGCCGGAAAAGTTTTTGGAGTACAGGACGACCGTGACGACCGTCGCGACTTCCAGCGTTCCCGACACCGCGAGGAGTCCGCCGAGCAGGCACACCGCGATAAACGAGGCGTGGTTCGTGAAAGAAATGACGGGCTGAACCGCAGAGGACAAAAATACGGCGCGGCGGTTGACTTCGGTGAGTCCGTCGTTGATTTTTTTGTGCTTTTTTCGCATGGTCTCTTCCATGTTATAGGATTTTACGGTCTCTATCCCGCCGTAATCCTCCTCGACGCAGGAATACAGGTCCTCGTAGCTCTTCCACATTTTATCGTAATAGCGCATGCTTTTACGAGCGATTACGGTAGAAATGACCGTGGACAGCGGAACCAGAAGAATGACCGCCAGAGCCATCGGAACGTTTTCGTAAAAGAGCATGACCGCGATGGCCGTGAGCTGCAAAACGCCCATTAAAAGAACGTCGATCGCCTCGTGTATGGAGTTTCCCATCATGGAGACGTTATTATTTACGCGGGCGAGAATTTCTCCCGTCTTGGTCTTATCGAGATAGGACACGGGCAGGCGGGAAATCTTATCCGCCATCGCGATGCGGAGCTGACACGTAAAGCGGCGGGAAACGACGTTATTGAGCGTATACATTTTCAGCCATGAAAAGAAGGAATACACCGCGTAAATCCCCGCCAGCACCGCGAGCGGGACCGCAAGGCTCTTCAAAAACGCGGATGCGTCGGCTCCGTCCGAGCGGATAAAGTCATCCGCTTTTCCGACGACGCTGCCGATAATCTGCGGGGAAAGAATATTACACGCGATGATGACGAGCGCCATTCCTACTACGGCAAAAAGCTGAAAACGGATTTTCGATACGTCCGCCAGCATGCGTTTCAAAACGCCTTTTTTCGGCTGTTTCTGCTTTTCTTCCAAAGCGCTCACCTCCCCGTTTCAGGCGCGCTTCGGCGCGTTTGAGAAAGATAAATTTCCCGATAAATCCCGCAGGAACGCATCAGTTCCTCATGCGTGCCGCAGGCGTCTATCCTTCCGCCGTCGAACACGTAAATTTTATCGCAGTTCATCGCCGTCGTCACACGCTGCGTAACGATAATCTGCGTCTTGCCCTTCAAGCGCTCCGCCAAGCAGGCGCGAAGCCTGGATTCCGTGAGAAAGTCGAGCGCGGAAAAACTGTCGTCGAATATGTATATCGCCGCGGGCTTCAACAGTGCGCGCGCAATGGCCAGCCTCTGTTTCTGACCGCCCGAAAGGTTTCCGCCGCGCTGGGTCGTCGGATAGTCCAACCCCTCTTTCTGCGCCTCCACAAAATCGATGAGCTGCGCGTCGGAAACGGCTCTGAGCACTTTCGTGTCCTCCACCTCACGGCCCGCCAGAACGTTTTCCCGTATCGTTCCCGAAAATATCGTATCCCGCTGCAAAACACAGGAAATATTCTCCCGAAGGCGACGTTCGCCCAACGTTTCGGCGGGGATTCCGTCGAAGGAAAGCTCCCCGCCCGTCGGCGAAGCCAGCCCCAGCAACAGGCGAACCACCGTACTCTTTCCCGAACCCGTACCGCCGATAAACGCTATTTTCTGACCAGGCAAAATTTCCATGTCTATCCCCGAAAGTGCGTCGTCGGAACCCGCAGGATAACGATAGGAGACCCCCTTTAAGCGGATTCCGCCCTTCAACGGCGGCTGCCCTTCCGCACGCGTTTCGGGGACGGAATCCGCCGTCAGGACTTCGGATATGCGCATGCAGTTCACCTTGGCTCGGGGAATTTCCGAAACGGTGAAGGAAATACTCATAATCCCCGACATAATCATGCCCACGTATTCGATGACCGCAAGAATACCGCCCGCCGTCAGACGGCTGTCGGGCAGGGAAAGACGATAGGCTCCCACGTACAGAATGAGCACCGTCACGAGATTCAAAACGAGCATACACACGGGACTGATGAGCCCCGCCCGAATATTCGCCTTGATGATGTTATCCGCCATGACGTGCGTCGCTCGGTCGATTTTTTGCTGTTCCGCTCCCTCGCGGTTGAATGCCCGCACGACGCGGATTCCCGAAAGGCGGCTCCTGATCAGCGCGTTCTGCTTATCCATGTATTCGTCGGAAATTTTCCAAAGCGGATGAATACGCCGAGAAACCAAAAGAACCACCGCCAAAATGACGGGCACGAACGCAAACAGAATGAGCGCCAACACCCAATCTTTACGAAAGGCGAGCGCCGTGCCCAAAATCATGGTGAACGGAATGGCGGAAAGAGCGCTCAAAAGAGTGTTGATGACGTCCCCCACCCGATCCACGTCTTCGATGGAACGGGTAATCAACGCGCCCGTTCCCATCTTTTTGAATGTATCTGCGGGCATGGAATTCACCTTCGCGAAAATTTCCGCGCGAAGGTCGCTGCAAAAGCGGGCCGTCGCACCCTGTCCGATTTTATATGCAAATACGATTAAAATCACGTCCGCGACCGTTACGGCCGCCATGACCGCACATGTCCTATAAACGTAAGAAATATTTTTTTCCCCGATTCCGTAATCGACGATGTTCGTCATCAGCGTCGGAAGTGCCACCGAACACACGGTGGACAACACCAGCATGACGAATGCCGCGGAAAGCGGCATTCGGTATTTTTTGAGTCGATTGAGTATATCTTTCATTCTGTTTTCGATTTCCCGTTAATTTTGTTTCTCGTCATATTTTTGCGGAAGAGTTGAGCGAAGCCGCAAAAAAACAGAACATTCGGCAAGCTATCAATGCGAAAATTTGCTTCCGAACGTCCCAACGACGCAAAATATCGCTTCAAAAGGGTATGGAAAAAGCGTTATTTTTTCGCAGACGGTGTATCGGAATCGGGCGACATCGAGCCTACGCCGATCAAATTATCCACCGGCAGAGAAAACAAAACCCCGCCCGCGTCCGTTTTCAGTCCCGCAGTCTCCTGAATCGCCCGCATGATGGGCAGTTTTCCCTCGCGCTTTGTCAGAATCATCAGAATTTCCGTCTCCTCCTGAAACGTTACCCCGATAAGCTGCTCCGCTTTCCGATTGTTCAGCATCGTCGCGTGTATGAGCGTTCCGCCCGCCGCGCCCGCTTCCCGAGCCGCATTCATCGCTTCGTCGGCAAAACCGCTCTGCATGGCAGCTATCACCAAATCGTAAATTCTCGAATTTTCGTTCATTTTTCTTTCCCTCCCCGCCGCGGCTTCCTTGGGCGCGGCTTTCAAAAGCCCGTTCGCGACGATGCTCGATACGCTCGTCAGCGGCATGGTAAAACAAATACCCTTCCCTACGAGATACAGCTCCATTTCTTTCTGTATCCCCTCCAAAACCGTCCTTTCCGAGGTCTCCGGAATCAGCGAAAGCACCATTCTCTTACTCGTCTCCCCGAGACCGAGATAGTCCAGAACCGCCGTGCGCGCCGTACCGTGCGCTTCAAAGGAATAACTCAATGCCGCGCCCGAAGCGTTGCAGAGCTCCACGACCTCCGCGGCGTCCTCCTGCCCCACGATTCCGGCAAGGAGTTTCAGTCGCGGCGGCTGTCCGCCCTTTGAACGCAACGGATTCGAACCGTCTTTCTCCCGCGCTACGCGCAGCTTTTTCAGTTTTCCGCCCGCAAACCCCTTTTTCAAAGTCAATCTTTCAATCCCGCTCATGTCAGTCCACCTCGTATTCTACAACGTCGTCCTCTTCGGAAAGGAAATTCTTCTTGTATGTCGCCGTCTTACGCCTATAATGGATTCCCAAAATCTGAATACTGATGAGTGGCGCCAGCGCTACGAGCGCCACGCATCCGAACGCCAATGTCATAATCTCCGTCGGCGCAAGCACGGAGCATGCTCCGATTGCCATGGGCAGCACAAATGAGGAAACCATGGCTCCGCTGGCGACGCCGCCGGAGTCGAACGCGATACCCGTGAACAGCTTGGGCGTAAAAATCATCAGCACCAGCGCCGCGGCATACCCCGGAAGCAAAAGCCACATTACATTGAAACCGAGAACGATCCGAAGCATGGAAAATCCCAGCGCCGCGCACACGCCGATACACAAGCCCTTCTTCATCGTCGAAGCGGAAACCGCACCCGCGGACATGTGCTCCACCTGTTTATTGAGCACGTACACCGCAGGTTCGGCCGAGACGACGAAATACCCTAAAAGCATTCCCACGGGCACCAGCAGCCAGCCGTTCCAAAAACCGGCAAGCGCTTTGCCGATTTCCCGCCCCACGGGCATGAACCCCACGTTTGCGCCCGTCAAAAAGAACGTCAGTCCCGCAAACGTATATACGAGCCCGATAATTACCTTTATGAGCTGACGGCGGGGAAATGCCCGCGTTATCAGTTGAAACAGCACGAAAAACGCCGCAATCGGCGACAGCGCGCGGAGCACTTCCAGCGCGTATTCCCCCAAGCCCCTGCCGTAATCGATAAAGGCGCTCTGCGTCGTCTCGGGCGGCACGATGTCCGATACGGGATATTCGCCCCCCTGCGCTTTATAAATAATCCCCAAAACGAGCACCGCCAGAATCGGGCCGATACTGCTCAAAGCCACGAGGCCGAAACTGTCGTCGCCGCTCTTTTTACCGCTCCTCACTGCCGCCACGCCTACGCCCAGCGACATGATAAAAGGCACTGTCACGGGTCCCGTCGTGACTCCGCCCGCGTCGAAGGAAATTGCCCAGAAACTCGACGGAACTGCCGTGAGCGCCAACGCGAACACCGCCGTATAACATATCGCCAGCAGGACGGAAAGGCTCACGCCGAATACGATTCGCAACATCGCCGCCATGAGAAAAAGTCCCATTCCCACCGATACCGTGACAACCATCACCATATTGTCGATGTCGGGAACCTGTTCTGCAAGAATTTGCAAATCGGGTTCCGCCATGGTCACGATGACACCTATCACGAAACTGACAAAGGCTATCAGCCATACTTTCTTGCTCTTGGTCAGCGTCGAGCCTACCCTTTGACCGATGACGAGCATGGACATGTCTGCGCCCAATGCAAACAGCGCCGTTCCGAAAATCAAAAGCAGGACCCCGACCGCGAACAAAAGAAATGTGCCCGTCTCCAAGGGAGTCAACGTGAGAGACAGCCCCAATACGATGAGCGCTATGGGAAAGACTGCCTGAAATGCCTCCTTCAATTTTTCTTTCAGCGCCTCCGACATTTCCTTGCGCCGCTCTTTGAGTTTTTCCCTATCCGCCATATTGCCTCCCCTTTCCGAATTTATTTCTTTTCACTTTCTGAAAGAGCCTCTTTCCCGTTTCGGGCAAGAGGCTCTTTCGGAATAAAAATTTTACAAGCAAAATCCGTGTACGGAAAAACTATCAGTCTTCCGCTCCGTCTAATTTCTTCGCGTCTTCGCTGTCTTCATACTGCTCGTATTGATTACAAAATTCCGCAAATACTTCGTCCATCAGCGTTTCGTCTTCGAGCGGGAGAAGCTCCTGTTCGTCGCCCTCGCCTTTGAGCAGGAACATCACTACTTCGTCCTCCTCTTCCTCCGTCTCCGGCTCCGCTTTCTGGAAAAAGCAATACCATTCGCCCTTATATTCGATTGTCCCGATATGGAGATATTTCTCCACATTTCCTTCGTCGTCTTCGAGTTCGAGAATATTATCCTCGTATTCTTCGTCTTCCGTCAGATTTTCCATGTCCATTTCTTTCACCTCTATTTATTCTTCTTCATGCGGAGCAGGTACCCCTCCAATATATACGATGCCGCAATAGAGTCTATCGTCTGCTTCCGCTTTTCCCGCTTCACTCCGCCTATGATTTGCACTTCCCGCGCCTGCATCGTCGTGAAACGCTCGTCCTCCAACTCCACGGGCAATTCGCTCGCCTCTCTGAGCGCCTCCACGAACCGACGGGTCTTTTCCGTCTGCACGCTCTCCGTCCCGTCAAAATTGACGGGCATTCCGCACACGATTACCCCCGCGCCCCTGTCCTTCGCAATCTTCGCTATCGCTTCCACGTCCACCCGAAAATTGCGCGTGCGGAAATACGTCTCCGCGGGAATCGCGTATTCGTTGAACGGGTCGCTTACCGCGACGCCGATCCGCTTGTCGCCTATGTCAAAGGCTATCGCCCGTTTTCCTGTCATAAAAGCATTATAGCACAAAACCGTCCCCCGCGTCTATTGTTTTACGCAAACATTTTTTATTTTTTTCATTTTTCGCCGCAACGGACTTTACATAAAAACGCGGCGGTTAAAAACCGCCGCGCCGTTAAAAACATGGCCGAAAGAATTCATGCGTTTCGGAAAATTGCTTTCCGCACGGCCGAAAAAATTCGTCCGCTCGGGGAAAATTATTTTCCGCGCGACTTCTTCTCCGTCTTTTCCATGTCGCCTTTACTCTGTTCTCCCTCTCCGCTCTTTTCCGAAGATTGGGAAGAAAATACGCCCTTTCCGTTTTCAATGTCTTTCAGTTTCTCGTCCATCATCTCGTCGAGACGCTGTTTGACTTCCTCCTGCCCTTTTCTTACGAGCGTGCGCATCTTACAGCTGTTCGCCGCAAGCAACGCGCCGCCTACCGCACCGAGCAAAAGCCCGATTGTAAATTTCTCCATATTCAAAAAATCCTCCTTACGGAAAATTCGCTCCGCGCGGATTTCCCGTACAGTCAGTATGAGTCTATTTACTCGGATTTATTCATAGCTTTCGACAAATTTTGACAAAAAAAACTTTATCCCCCTCAAAAAGACGGCGACGTCCTTTTCAAAAGTCAAGATACGGAAATACGCCTTTCCGCTCCGTCGGAAAATGTAAGAGTAATCGTATCGCCGCAAATTTTTACGCTTGCTTCAAATTCATCTGAAAGTAAGACTCTCAGATATTCTATTACACTCTTAACGTCCACTATTTCACCTCCTTTACACCGTCCCGATGTTGTAAAAATAATAAATACCGTCCCGTTCTTTCATAATGATAGTAGGTGTAAACAATGGATTATATAGAATTTTTTACAGAAGCTATCAATGAATATCGGATACAGAATAATCTGAACATTTCACAATTTGCAGAGCGCTTAGGCGTCAGCGAACAATGCGTTTCAAATTGGCTGACGAGACATAACGGGCCTTCGTTGGAATTATTAATATCCCTAGCCAATTTATTAAATTGTTCCCTCGATTACCTCGTAGGTCGCAGTCAGAGCCCCGAATATGTTCCTGCCGATAACGGTTTCATTTTTAATGAACGCTTATCTTTGCTTTTGAAAAATAATAATCTCTCAGCCTTTAAGCTGGCGAAAGCCTGCGGTTTTGGAGACTCCATTTTTGCAAAATGGAAAAAAGGGAAAATTCCGAATATTACCACCCTTCTTTCCATATCGGAATATTTTAATGTATCTCTCGATTATCTCGTCGGAAGATCGGATTCCGTATAATTAATTTTTTCTTTAATTGTAAACTTCTTTTATTGGCATGTCAAGCAAAACACCGTCCTGTTGTTGTAATATTTTTAAGGAAAGGAAAAATTATGGACTATACAAATTTTTTTGAAGTGATACAGGAATATTTAGACGAAAATAATCTAACGAAGTCCGCTCTTTCAAAAGCGACGGGAATACCTCATCAAAATTTTTCTTTTTGGTTAGAGCATAAAGTTTTTCCAAAATTGAGTTCTTTTATTAAAATAGCGGACTTTTTTAATTGTTTGTTAGACTTTCTTGCGGGAAGAACGGATAAAAAAGAATATATGAAAGCGATAGAAAATCAAACATTTGAACAAAGATTATATCTTTTAATTCAGCAAAACAAAAAAGAGAAAATTTCTGTTGCAAAAAGTTGTAATACTTCCATCGCAAATCTGTCAAAGTGGTGCCATGGAGTAATCCCTCGCGTCGAAAATTTGATTATTTTAGCAGACCACTTTGAAGTTTCCCTCGATTATCTCGTCGGAAGGTCGGATTCCGTATAAATATTTTTATCGTTACTCTCAAACAGATTTACAAATCTATGTAAAATCATCGATGTAGACCCTATGTACATTCTTTGTCTTTCCGATAAATAACGTCGTCAATCATGAACAACAATCATTTATCGCAAAAAATCAAACGATGCATGCTCATAAAATAAATTTTGAGGGTTTTCAATGATTACACACGAACAAATTCGTGAACGATTGATTGAATCAATTCGGCAAAGCGGCATGACGCAGACGGAAATCGCAAAAAAGTTAAATGTTTCTCAATCGAACATCGCACATTATATCCGTGGGGATATTATGCCCGCCCTAGACACGTTTGCCAATCTTTGCAATATTTTGGACGTCGACCCGGCTTATATCCTTTGTCTCGAAGATTGACGGTAAAGTGAGGGGGCCCGGAAGAAAATTCTTCCGGGCCCCCTCGCTTTGAATTTTTATATTTCTCTGAACGTGGAACGGCGGCGCAGAGCCTCGTTTTCGCGCTTCAAACGGGAATTTTCCGCCGAAAGGCGCGCGTTCTCCTCCTTCAAAGACTGCGTCAGTCTGTCGTAAAGCGCGTTGATTTCATTCTCCAAGCGGCGTTGCAGAAAGTTTCTGTCCGTATCTTTTCCCAGCCCCATTTCCGAAGCGATTGCGTCGATCCGTTCGGGCTGCTTTTTCAAAATATTCCTGTATTTATTCTGCAACCTCAGCATGAGCTTATCGTCACCTTTCGCAATGTTCGAAATCGCGCGGCGCACGGAAATCCCCTTGCTCTTTTCCGCAAGAATGCTCCGAAGCGCTTTGTCCGTTTCCTCTTCCGTAAATTCACGGATCTGCTCCACCGAAAGCTGCTTCCCGTCCAGGAGCTTTACCACCCTTTCGTCCTTCTTCGGGTTCTTCATGAGCGCGTAATAGTAATTCCTTACGCTCCCTTTCGCGCGGCCGTGCTGCGCTCCGTATGTCTCGAAAAGATACGTCAGCGTCTTTCCCGCCTGCTTGCCTGCCCAAATGTATTCCACCAAACTTTTGGCCTCTTCTTCCGTGTAACCGTTGATCTTATTCATGAGTTCACCTCCGTTTTGAAGGAATTATTAACATATTTTCTTCGATTTATACATGCCAGACAAAATAAAAGAATATATTTAACTATGAAAATTTATTTTTTATCCTCCCGCCCCTGCGCGCTCATGCTCGGCGGCGTCTTTTTCGGCATGACCGACGGTTTCGAACGCTTCGCCGAAATCGAGCCCAAAGACAACGTATTCGCTGAATTTATCCCCGAAGGCGCTCTGCCCGTCGGCTTCTTCATTACGGAAAAACTCCGTTTCTCCCCGCCCGATCACTGCGAAGTCTATATCCTCAAAGACGGCATCGCCGTATTCGCAAAATCCTTCCCCCCTTCCGACTTCGCCTTAAAACTCGTCGCTCAGCAGCGCTTCCGCGAAAATCTCGTCACCGTATTCCGACAGGGCGACTTACAAATCTCCATAGAGACTTCAAAAGGATTCTTTATCTCTCCCCTGTCCCCCTGTTTCGAGCCGTGCAAAATCTTTTGGGAACACGGCCTGTTCTTCGTTGAGGGGCAAGGAGCGCTCGCCGCATTCAACGCCGCGGGGGAGTGCGTCCTCAACGAAAAAATTTCCGAATACAGGATAGAAAACGACGTTCTTTCCGCCGTTCTCCCCCTTTCCGACAGCTTGGGACGGTTTGCTGAATGCGCCTGGGCTTTGACTGAGGACGCATGTTTTCAGACCTCTTTCAAGGTTCGCCAGACCGCCGCGGGAAAAGACGAGGAGGCGCTGCGCGGCGAACTCATACCGTATGCCTTTTTCGAAAGCGTGCTGATCGGCGCCGATTTCTCGGAATTATTGAGCGACGAGCTCAAAGAACGGGCGCAGCACATAAAAGCCTTTCTGGGGGATTTCGTCTCCGTCGTACTCACCGATCGGCCGAATACCTGCGGATTGGTGCGAAAAAAGAAAGAACGGCTCTTTGAAGTATATTATTTCACCGCGGAGGTCAAGGACGGGAAAATCGTCGATATAAGAGGATAAGAAAACTACGACAGCAGAAAAACAACCGAAAAAAACAAATCAAGAGCCGCCTTTCCCGACGGGAAAGGCGGCTTCTTCTTATTGAATATATATCGAATCAATAGCTCTTAACTTTTATAGATTTTATAATAATGGGCGTCTTAGGAACGTCATAGGTCGCAGAAATTTTTGCGGACGACATGTACGGGTCATTCTCGTCTACCAAAACCGTGGTCTCGGTCGTAAACTCCGCGTCTTCCTCTCCGTATTCTTCTTCAATATATTGATTGATGTCGTCTTTCAACTCGTCCAAAACGTCCTTGCTGTCGTCTTCCAGCGTGGCAAACGTGCAGTAATTGGAATTGCTCTTCGACGACGACGAAAGGGAAATATAGAACATGGACGTCGCACTGTTATATTTATAGGGCTTCCAATCGTAACCTTCTCCGTCCGCGCGTTGGGTCATGACCACGCCGTTATAGGTATTTTTGGGCGTGTAGTACATCGTCAGAGAACCGTATGTCTGTTTCAAGGCTCCGTTCGTTACCTGAAACCCGTTATCGGAAAATTCTCCGTACACGGTATTGACGGGAGTCGTTCTTTCCTCGTCGTCCCACACCGTCTGTGTGAGCCCCCACGCGGAAACCGTGGAAAAGTAGTCCTTTTCCACCAATCCGTTATCGTCCGAGACTGCCGCATCATAAGTGTATGCGCCCGTATACAGCGCGGAATCGGCCTGATAATCATGAATATACATGCCGTCGTAATAGCCCTTTTCCACAAGCTCCAAAAAGTGCTGAACGGTGGAAGGAGCGATTTTCCGATATAATTTATATTCCAGCGTATACGTTTTATCGTTAAAAGAGAGCTTCATTTCCACCTCGGGGTGGGAAGTGGTACATGCGGAGAACAGTGTCGCAGACGCGAACACACTGACGCCGATAAGCGCCGCGCTCATAAGTTTTTTGAAAGAATTACGTAACATTCGATTTCTCCATCGACGGATTTTTATACTTCTATATTTTACCCTTTATTTGCGTTTCCGTCAAGTACTTTTGAGCGATTGCCGCCGATTTTTACATAAAATCCATAATTTACACAAAATTACGGGTCCCCCCGCCAAAGGGAACCCGTTTTTCGTCATCGCCGATTCAGTCGAAAAATATTTTGGTGATTCCGCCCGCAATCGCCCCATAGATAAGAAACCACGCCAAATTCATCACTACCGCCATAAAAATACAGCCGGCTATCTTCAAGCCAAACTTCGCATTGCTACGCAGAATCGTCGCATTGACCCCCGCGCACAACAGACAGAAAAGCGCACTCAACCCGCCGCCGATTGCTCCGCCCAGGATACCGACTCCTAATCCGAGCAACGGCAAAACAATCAAAACCCATTCATACCATTTATTCTGAGCAAGAACGATATTGTTTCCGTCTCCTTCCACCAACGTCACGCCCGTAATGAAATTCCCTTTCACCGCGATGAGCTCTTCCGCTCCGTCCCGATTGACGGCAAAAACCTTTTTATTCCTTTTCTCCAAGGCCACGCCGTTTAAGGTCAATTCCTTTTTGCCCGTCCATATATTTTCCGTATAGGAATATAAATTCCCGTCTTTCTCCGCAATAAGCTGCATTTTATCAAATCCCCCCTACCTATATTTTCCTTAATTATATCATTGTTTCTCAATATTGTCAATACCCATAACAAAAATTTTCGGAAAAATATGAAAAATACTTTTCCCTTTACCGAACGGTAAGTTTTTCAGCTTCATTTACCCCGTCAATAATTTTGGGGGAATTTACCAAACGGTAAATTCCCCCAAAAAGTCCCCCTTTGACGCGTTTATACGGTACGTTCGGGTAAAGAAAGGACGGCCGAACCCAGCCGCTCGCCGCACTTTACGAGCGTCTCGTCCCCTCTCGCCGTGTTTTCCAAAAGTTCCGCATCCAGAACCGCGCGGCCCCTCTCTATCAGCAGGACGACGGTAGAGCCGCCGAACTCGAAGCGGCCCTTTTCCTCGCCGCGGCGGCAGGCGCCCGCTCCGTCGTTATTGACGATCCGACCCACCATCATCGCGCCCACCTCTACCTGCGTCACCAAGCCGAAATGCTCGGTTTCCATAGTCGTATATTCGCGGCAGTTTTCCGTGAATACCCTCCGCTTTTCCAAGGCCGCGGGCTGTACGGTGTGCAGCTTTCCGCGGATAAAGACGTTTTCCCCCTTTATTCCGTCGTCGATATAAAAATATCGGTGATAATCCTCCACCGTCAGGCGAAAAACAAGGCACTGTCCCCCACGATACCGATTTGCCAGCGCTTTATTCCGCAAAAGGCTTTCGACGGAATAGGAAAATCCTTTGATCTCAAACCTGCTCCCCTCGTCCACGGAAAAAACGGACAATTTCGCGTCGCAGGGCGAAACGAACGCTTCGGGAGAATGGTCGAAGGGGCGAAGCTCCGAACGGATACGGCGGGTAAAAAAGGCGTTGAAGCTCTTATAGTTCTCTTTTTCGTAAAGAGACATATCGATTTTATGTTTTCGGACATATCGGCGAATCAGAATACGGGAAAATCGGCTGTCCAGAAAACAGCCGACGACTTTTGAAACGGGGCGGCAGACGAGCAGACGGAGAAAGAGTCCGCCGAGTCTGCTGCCGTATAAAAAACGCAGAGACGCCGCAGGACGCAGCGCCTCTTTTTTCAGCACCTCTCTCATATCACCGCCCGCCTGATAAAGAACAGAGAAACGAGAATGACCGTCAGCACCGCCATGGCGATCAGCAAGCCCTTGACGCCGAGCTTGGGCATTTTGAAGCGTATGACGAACGCCGCCGAAAGCGCGAGATACCCCGAAAGCATGACGGCGTTATATCCCACCGATTTGACCGCGAACATCGTGGCGACAAGATAGAAAATCGGAAGCACGAAAGCCACGTTCGTAACGGGCAGACCCTCGTAATAGCGTCTGCGGCCACAATTTTCGTCGCTCGTGCGGATTTCCTCCGTCACGTCGAAATAGGCCAGCCGAATGAGCGCGCACAATACGAATACGGCATACACGGGCATAAAATACCAGCGGTTGAGCCGCATGCCGAAGCCGATCATCGCGGGGGCGACTCCGAAGGCGATCAAATCGCTGAGAGAGTCTATTCTTTCCCCGAACATTCTGTCTTCCTTGGTCCTGTTTTTGCGTGTCTTGGCCACCGCTCCGTCGAAGGCGTCGCACACGCCCGAAATCAAAAGGCAAATCACGCCGATTTCGGGACGCGCGGGCTTATTCCCGCCGACGGAAAAACACATTCCGACGATTGCCGCAATCACCGAAAGATAGGTAAGAATGACTCCGTAATGATAAAATCCTACTATTTTTTTACTCTGGTTTTTCATTTTCACATTTCTCTTGCGGTATATTTTCTCTCTTTTTTCTTTTGATGATATGTATATGATACGCGAGCGTCATCGTTCCGCTCACTACGATACAGATGTAATAGGAAATCGCTCTCGTCACCATCATCGCCGCGAGTATAAAGGCGTTCTCGAAAAGCAATCCGTAAATGTGCAGATAGAGATACTCGAACGCCCCCACGCCGCCCGGCAGAGGTACGGAGTTATACCCGATCAGCACGAACGCCTGCATCACGAACACGTCCCTGAAAGGCGCGCTTCTATCCGCCGCGAGACAGACGAAACAGGTAATGAGAATCTGCGAAACCCGCTGGGCGATATTCAGAATCAACGCCTGAAAAAACAACGCCCGATGCTTTTTGATCTCCTCGAATCCCGCGCGGTACTTCTCCACCTCGTCCGCAAGTTTCCCCCGCCACTTTTCCGGCTTTTTGACGAGCTTTATCTTCGTCAGAAAAGAAATAATCCCGTTCCCGCACTTCAATACCGCTCCGTGACAGCACATGCACGCGATAAAAAACGCAAGCAGAAGGGTCTGGGCAACAAATCCCGCCACCACGAGAAACTTAATCCAAAATTCAAACTCCGCAAACATGTGCGGACGGAGAATAAACGCGAACGCTCCGATGACGAGTATGGCCGACGTATATGCGATGAGATTGAACACCAGCGCGAACGTCGCCGTCCCCGTATCCATTCCGTCCTTGACCATGTAATACGCGGAAGCGGGCTGACCGCCCGAAGCCGACGGCGTAAGCGCGGAATAATAGACGTCCGCCGCGGAATACACCATGGAGGAATACAGTTTGTTTTTATGCCCCAGCCGCCTCGAAATGAGATGCAGGCTCATGCCCTCAAATCCGATAAACAGGAGCATACACACGAAAGCGACCGCAATCAGCCACGGATTACAGCCCAAAATAAATTTTTTTATATTTTCAAAGTTTAACTCCCGGTTGCTTGTCAACAAAATGAACAGCGTAATCCCGATGAGAACGAGGAGAAAAAGGATATTAAAAATTTGTTTTCTTGCGCTTCTGGATATCCCTTTTCCCATAATTTCCTTCTTGTTTCCAAATTTTATAAAAGTTCTTTTCGTCGCGGCGGCTTGAGAAGAAAGTGCATAAAACTCAAAATCCACCGCTTTTTATTATACTGAACACCTATACTGATTATACCCCCCCCCGCAGTCTTTGTCAACTGTTTTTAATAAACAATGTCATAAAAATATATTATTCTATATTTATTTTCTTATAACAATTATACCCCCCCCCGCGAATTTTTGTCAAGCATTTCGGGAGGGAAAAGAAAAATTTCATAAAAAAAGTACGCAGCGAATTCCACTGCGTACTTTTCTGTTTTCTTATCCGAAAAACGTCCTTTCCGAAACTTATTTGAGTTCGGCGGTAGCGCCGTTTTCTTTGAGTTTCGCAACGAGAGCGTCCGCGTCCGCCTTGGGAACGTTTTCTTTGATGACGCCCATCGCTTCGACGGCTTTCTTCGCATCCGCAAGGCCGAGGCCGGTCGCTTCGCGGACAACCTTGATGATGGCGATTTTGTTGGGACCGATGTCTTTGAGAACGACGTCGAATTCCGTCTTTTCTTCCGCCGCGGGAGCAGCTTCCGCCGCACCGGCAGCGCCGGCAGCAGCTACGGGAGCGGCTGCGCTTACGCCGAATTCCGCTTCGAGCGCTTTAACGAGTTCGTTCAGTTCGAGAACGGACATAGCTTTTACTTCTTCAATGAGTTTCTGAACATCCATGATAACTTTTAATCCTCCGAATTTTTATATTAATGATTTCTGAATCAGTTGTTCGCCGCTTCTTTTGCTTTGGCAATGCTGTCCAAAACATAGACGAACTTGGAAATGGACGACTGCAAGCAGCCGAGCATCTTCGCGATAAGGACTTCCTTGGACGGAATCGCCGCAAGTTCCTTTACGCCGTTTTTGTCGAGATACTTCTTTTCGAGATATGCGCACTTGGGAACGATCTTGTCCGTGAGCGCCGCATTCTCCTTGACCGCCTTCGCGAACACCGCAGCACCGCTCGTCTCGTCCTGACAGAACACCGTAGCCGTGGTTCCGTTCAGGTCCTTGTCGAAATCCGTCACGCCCAGTTCGTTGAACGCCTTTCTCACGAGCGTGTTCTTATACACCTTATACTCGCAATTTGCCGCCTTGAACTTATTTCTCAGCGCCGTGACTTCGAGGACGGTGAGCTTATTATAATCGGCAAATACCACCGATTTGCTACCTTCGATCTTCGCTTTGATTTCCTCGACGACTTGTTTTTTGGCCTCTAAATTCGCTGACATGAATACCTCCTTTAAGCGGCTATGCCGCCCGACATTAAAAAAATGTCCCACGCCGCAACGGCATAAGGACACTTCGCTATCTTTCAAAATAACAAATCCCTCTGCCTGAGCGAGCGGTCTCCCATCGAACCTTTCGGTACTCGCCTTCTGCGGCTTTCGATTTTTTACTCAATCATTATATCATCTTCGCGGAAAGCAGTCAATCGTTTTTCTCGCTTCCCGCGAAAATATTTTTCTTTATCTCAGCCTCTGACGGCTACTTTAACGCCCGGCCCCATCGTGGAAGCGACAGCAACGCTCTTCAAATACTGTCCTTTCGCCGTGGAGGGCTTCGCCTTCACAATCGCGTCCATGAGCGCCGTGAAGTTTTCGAGCAACTTCTCCTTGCCGAAGCTCTTCTTGCCGATAGGGCAATGAATGATCGCCGTCTTATCGAGTCTGTATTCCACTTTACCGGCTTTGACTTCCTTGATCGCCTTCTCGACGTCCATCGTCACGGTTCCCGACTTGGGGTTGGGCATCAAGCCCTTGGGACCCAGCACTCTACCGATACGTCCGACCATACCCATCATATCGGGCGTCGTGATCATGACGTCGAAATCGAACCAGTTCTCGTTCTGGATTTTGGCGATCATCTCTTCCGCGCCGACATAATCTGCGCCGGCTGCCGCCGCCTGATCCGCCTTCGCGCCCTTCGCGATGACGAGAACTTTTTTCGTCTTACCCGTGCCGTTCGGAAGAACGAGCACGCCGCGAACCTGCTGATCCGCTTGACGGGGGTCTACGCCCAGACGAACGTGCATTTCCACCGTTTCGTCGAACTTCGCCTTCGCCGTCTCCAACATGATTCCGATTGCTTCCGCCGCTTCGTAGGGCTTCGTCAGGTCAAACGCCTTTACGCTTTCCGTATATTTCTTTCCGTGTTTCATTTTCTAAATCCTCCTTGCGGTCGATGACGGGATTCCTCCCTGCCGCGTTCTCCTTGAAATTACTCTTCCACCGTGACGCCCATGCTGCGAGCCGTACCCGCAATCATGCTCATCGCGCTTTCGAGAGAGGTGCAGTTGAGGTCGGGAAGCTTCGTCTTTGCGATTTCCTCCACCTGCGCCTTGGTAAGTTTGCCCACCTTCACGGAATTGGGCTTCGCACTTGCCGTTTCCAGACCCAGCGCCTTCTTGATAAGAACGGGTGCGGGCGGCGTTTTCAGGATGAACGTAAAGGAACGGTCCTGATAAATCGTGACGACGACGGGAATGATAAGCCCCGCTTTATCCGCCGTCTTGGCGTTAAATTCTTTCGTGAATCCCGGCAGGTTGATACCGAAGGGACCCAGCGTCGAACCGACGGGGGGTGCCGGAGTTGCCTTTCCTGCGGGAAGCTGCAATTTTACGACCGCAGTAATCTTTTTAGCCATAAATATATCCTCCTCAGTGGTACTTGCAAGGCGCCTTAAAATATTTGACGCCTCTCCCACTTTTTGACTGTTTTTTCATTCGGCGGGATCCGTTCCGTCCCGCTGTTCTGTTTGTAATTTCCTTCGCCGACGGAATATTTTCCGCCTCGACGTTTATGCGCCTTCCTTACCGAAGGAATGTTTTCCGCACGGCTGTTTTACGCAAATTCTCCGCAAACGGGACGTTTTCCGCCGCAGCGCTCTATGCAGATTTACGTTTATTCCGCGGAATCCTCGCTCGGTTCGGGCAGAGGTGCGTCTACCTTCTTGATCTGAATATATTCTACTTCCACATCGGTGCTGCGGCCGAACATCGTCGTCGAAATCTTCGCTTTCTGCGCGGCGTCGTTCAGCTCTTTTACCGTGCCGAAGAACCCCTTCAACGGCCCCTCTTCGATAGAGACCGTATCGCCCGGCTTGAAATCGATGTCCGTGACGAACTCTTCGAGACGCATCTTTCGGATTTCCTCTTCCTTCATGGGGATAGGCCGCCCCTGCGGACCGCAAAATCCCGTCACTCCGCGCGTACTCGTCACGTAATACCAAATCTGATTGGTATAAATCATCTTGATAAAAACATAGCACGGCAGCAGTTTCCTCTCCACTACCTTCCGCTTTCCGTTCTTTTCCTCGATGACCTGTTCCATGGGGATTTTCAAATCGACGATATAATCCCCCAGATTATTATTTTCGATCAGCTTTTCCAAGCTGTCTTTGACCATCGCTTCATATCCGGAGTAAGTATGCAGAATATACCACTTCGGCTGTTCCAAATCCGCCATGCTTCTCCCTCCTTACGAGATGAGTTCGAGAAGGGCGGCAAGACCGAAGTCTACCCCCGTAACGACGACCAGGAAAACGAATACGATGACGAGAACCACTCCCGTGGTCTTCAAAACCGTCGGGAACGTGGGCCATGTCACCCGCTTTAATTCGGAAAAGACTTCCTTGATCTTCGCCCCTACGCGGCGGAACCAATTCGGTTTCTTGTTTTTTGTTTTCGTTGCGTTTGCCATTGTTTACCTCTCCGCGCAAAATACTCCCGCTTACCGATTCGCGGCATGCGCCCGCTTATCGATTATTTGGATTCTTTATGTTCGGTGTGCTTCTTGCAGAACGGGCAATACTTTTTGAGAACCAATCTGTCGGGATCGTTCTTCTTGTTCTTGATGCTGTCATAGTTTCTATGCTTGCATTCCGTGCATTCGAATGTAATTTTGGCCCTTGCCGTCTTTGTTGCCATATCGCAAACTCCATACAAAAAAATTACACCCCTCTTAGGTGCGTAAACAAAGTTTATCACACTTGCGGGGGGCTTGTCAATCCTTTTTGACCTGTTTTGAAAATATTTTTTCTCTTTTTTTCCGACCGATAAAACTACCTGCCTATCGAAAAATAAAATTTTTCTAAAATTCGAGCGCCCCGCAAATTCCCCTTCGCGAAGCGCTCCCTTTTTCTTTATTTCTTTTTCAGCGTAAGCTGCGCACCTTCCATGGACATCGTCATCTTCTCGCCGTCGCAGGTAACCGTCTGAGAATCTCCGTCAATGGTAATGACGACCGTGTTCTCCTCTTCCCCTTCCGTCCATGTACCGGTAGAGGGAGCTTCTTCCACCATGGCGATGACCGCCGCAACCGTTCCGTCTTCCTTCAATTCGATCGACACGAAGTCTTCCGTCAGCGAAATCATGCCGAGATATGTTTCGCCTACTTTCAACGTGGTGGAAACTCCTCCCTGCGTCACTGTCATGGATTCAAACTTATATACGCCCGTCTTTTCCGCTTTACCGCAGCCGACAAGACAAAAAAGCCCCACGACGAACACCAATACACTAAACAATACCGCCTTTACTTTTTTCATTATTTTTTCCTCCTTTACGGGAAATTATATCTTCATTATACCCCCCCCCGTGTTTTTTGGGATGTGGTTTTTGGTTATTTTTTTTGGTTGTAGATATAAGAGGGGTTTTGGAGGAAAATTTTGTGTTTTGTTT